>Ga0209526_10003395_pt1 | contig 10867 bp, 13 predicted proteins | sample JacPinW_OM2H0_M1_FD_188566 | JGI IMG/M metagenome (GOLD analysis project Ga0209526, IMG submission 188566) | Forest soil microbial communities from Algoma, Ontario, Canada - Jack Pine, Ontario site 1_JW_OM2H0_M1 (SPAdes) (version 2) | ecosystem: Environmental > Terrestrial > Soil > Boreal...
GGCGGTAAAGCCGAACTCGGCCGCATAGCCGCGGATGGCGTTCGACAGCTGCGTGCGATTGCGGATCAGCCGATCGCGCAAGCCGACCATCATCAGGGCGGCCTGTTGTTCGGCAGTCTTCACCGGCACGAAGCGCATCGTCGGTCGTCTCATCGCCTCGCAAAGTGCCTCGGCGTCGGCGGTATCGTTCTTGCCGCGCTTCACATAACCCATTTCACCACGCTCGCGACGCTGACATCGAAACGCGACGCCACTGCCCGGCACGACAGGCCGCGCAAAACTGCCGCCACAACTCGCTCGCGCAAATCAAGAGAATAAGCCCGCGCCATGCAAGCTGGCCTCCATTCCAGCTCACATGTTGAATCAAAAATAATACCGATTCGGGAATCCCCACCGATTCAGCCAAAATCAGAAAGGCTCTAGCTGCGGCGGATGACCAACCGATAATCCGATGAAACCCCTGGCAAATCTAGGAGGGCGGATTTTTATGCCACTGCTTTTTTACGCCCAATTTCCCGAGCCGTTGCCCGATCAAGCTCTCTTCGGCGAGCAAGCCCATGAGGGGCCGAATTGCTTTGTTCTCGCGAAAGCGTGCGGGCGTATTGTGCGCACCTCCGGGGTATGGCGGCCGGCCGGGGAACGGCACCGAGCCAACGGCACAAAGCACGAAAGCGGGCTCGATTAGTCAAATTGCAGGCGGATGCTGTGGAGGTGCGCCACGCGGTCCGGCGCGGAGCGCTGGTCGACATGGAGGGTGTTGCAGCTGAGTGTCGGGGTTTTGTGCACGGTTCGCGCCGGAATGCTGAGGGTTGCGAACGGTCGCGCGAATGTCGACGCCGAAACCGTTGCCGCGATCGACGAGGAAGTGCGGGCAGCTCTTATTGGGACGGGAAGCGATGGCTGAGAGCTCCTCTTAAACGAGCGGGTCGTCGACAGCCTCGAGCCATCCCCATTGATTTCGCCAGAGCTTGAACCGTCCTGTGCGCCGATGATCGTTCGGGCAGCCGGAATACTTTCTCAAACCCGACGGGCAAGGAAAGGGGCTTAAAAGCCAAGGGATCCCCTGATAGCCGTTCGATCTGATTGTCAATCATTCGCTAAAGGCGGCGGCGTGGGCATCCCCGTTGATCGCCAGCGGCTGATCCGTCAACGCCGCGGCCTCTAATTGATCGCGGATAATTTCGCCGATGACTTCCGCATCGCGCGGCGTCAAATGCTGCAGCCGGAACCGCGCCTTGCCGGGGACGGCCAGCATCGCGGACCGGATCGCGCGGACGATACGCGCCCATGCCGGCGCGATCGCCTCATAGGGGATCGCGGAACCCGCAAGAATCGAATTCTTTAGCTCGTAATTCTGCCGCTGTGCCATCTTCAAGCGCGCGTTCTCGTCGACGGCATTCAACTCGTTGCCTTGCCGCCCGGCCGCAATCTCTCGCAAGTGCCGGACATAGTTGCGGACCGACGGCGCGAGAAGATAGCGCCCGCGGAACCCGGAGCCGACCACGATTCCGGAGCGTGCAAGTTCCGTGATCGATCTAATATCGAGGTCGAGCAGGCCTGCAAGGCTTTGCCCGGGTATGCCTTCAGCCATCAAAGCCCTCTGGGGCTTGCATCAATACTGACCAGCGCCCATGCTTCATCCCTAAATCGGCAGCGACGCGCCAGCCTTCTGCTTCGAAGCGCGCACGGTCTTCGTGACGGACGAAGCGATACCATCGGACGGCGCCGGTGACCCACCCGCGTGGCGTACCGCCGCAACCTCGACAAACATCTCGCCCGTCGCTTCCAACCTTGCTTCTTGGCCGGTGAAGTTCTGCCATCGGATCACCGAAACGTCGACGTAAGGTGGATGAAGTTCGATCGCGTGACAGGCGCGGCCGGTCATTTCCGCTGCGATGATCGTTGTGCCTGAGCCGACGAATGGATCATAATCCCGATGGGCCGCTTCATACACTCGACGGGTTTTTGCGCGCTGTGGCCAGTTTCCGACTTTTGCGGTTTATCGATTTCCCAGACCGTAGATTGCGTGCGGTCACCGTTCCAATAGCCTATCCCGCGCACGACATACCAGCACGGCTCATGTCTCCAGTGATAATCACCTCGGCTAATAGCAAAGTTGTTTTTCACCCATATGATTTGTGAACGCCTCTCGAAGCCAGTTCTGTCAAGCGAAGAAATCGCATCGTCGCTATGAAGAGAAGCACACCACACATAGGCAACGCTTCCAGCAAACAACGCCCACGCCTCGCTCCAATCCGTGCGATTATCGTTTTCAGATTTTCCCTTCGCATGAACCCCGAGGCTCGTTCTTTTCCCGGCACGCGTCCGCCGCCCCCGCCACGCTGCATCATACTCGACCCCGTAAGGCGGATCGGTCACCATCAAATGCGGCTTGACGCCGTTCATAGCCTTCTCCACAACGAGCGCATCCGTGCAATCGCCACAAACCAGCCGATGCTTGCCGAGCAGCCAAACGTCGCCGAGTTTGCTCACCGGCTCGACCGGCGCCTCCGGCGCCTCGTCCGGATCTGTCAGACCTCCTTCGTCCGCCTTCAAAAGGTCGTCAATCTCGGATTCGCTGAACCCGATCAGCGAAATGTCGAAATCGGATGCGCGAAGCTCCGCGATCTCGATCGCAAGCCGCTCCATATCCCACTCGCCGTTCAGCGTAAGCTTGTTGTCCGCGAGCATGTAAGCCCGCTTCTTGGACTCGCTCCAGCCCGCCGCAACCATCACCGGCACGTCTTCGAGGCCGAGCCGGTGCGCCGCAAGTACCCGGCCATGCCCCGCGATAATGCCGCCCGCCTCGTCGACCAGGACCGGGATCGTCCAGCCCCACTCCTCGATCGAGGCCGCAAGCTGCGTGACCTGCTCATCGCTATGGGTGCGAGCATTCCGCGCGTTGGGGGCAAGCTTGGCCACCGGCCAGCGCTCAACCTTATCGGCCGGCCAGTTTGCGTCTTTGCGCAAGCTAGCCATTTAGCGCCGGCACCTCGCCGTTGAGCGCCGCGGTCATGGCGGCTTCCGCCACACGCTCGGTCCCGAGCGCCCGCAAGACGTCGAGCGCCGCCGCCCGGTGAATAAATAAGCGGCACTCATCGCCGGACGCCGGGCCGAACAACCTTGTTCCTAGCCGTGGGTGGATCACCATGTACTTATCTGGGACCAGCGTCGTAACTATGACGCGGAGGTCGCATGCAGCAAGCCAGACGTCCGCCATGGCTGTGGCGACCTCGGCGATGATTTGCTCGTTGGTTTTCATTTTGCCAAACGGTACCCCCTAGGTAATTCATAAGTTGCGCGAGGATTCGGGCGCGGCGCCGCCCGCGTACGGCCGCCTGAAAATTGGGTTCCTAACCGGGGGGCCCGGCGCTGCACCGTGGGACTGCGCCTGATAGACCTCGGCGGCGTCCTGAACGTGGTAGTTCAGGGCCGGCGCGATCGTGACGAGATAGCCTTCGTCATAGAGCCCGTTGTCGATCATGCTCTGGGCGAGGAGATTTTCGCGCCAGAATTGCGCTAGGGGGTTGGTCCGGAGCGCCGCGGCGGCGGGCTCGGTGAAGAGGCCGCTCGCGTCCGAGAGTTCGGCGTGGCGCGGCTTCAGTTCCGGCATGGGCTCGCGCATGCTCTCCGAATATTTGATCTCGAAGGCGACAAAGCCGTTGCGGCCATGGCAATCTGAGTAGCGGATCAGCGCGTCGAAGGCGGTGTAATCGCCCGTAAACTTCAGGTTGCCGCGGCCGGGGGAATGTTCGAAGAGAAGCTGGCGCGCCGCGCCGGTGAAAGCCGGCAGCAGCTCGACCAGATAGCTCGACGCGAGTTCGAGTGCGTGCCCAGGGCGCGAGCAAATTGAAGGTGAGCGGCATGGACGAGAGCAGGTTCGTCGCCGGCCGCTCCGCGTCGATCAGCGCGCCGATCTCGCGGTAGGCAGCCTCGCGCCGGGCGGTATGGGCGATCTCGGGGGTGAGGAAATTGCCGCCTGTGCTACCCGCCGATTCGGAAATCCGGCTGCCGAGTTTGCGGCGTTTGCCGTCCTCGTTGACGTAGTTGCCGATCGGGAGGTCCTGGTCCTCCCGCCACAGCGCCTGGAGCAAACGGGCGGCGGACCGGAACCGCGTATCGAGCGGCTCGTGGACCCGATGTTTCTTGAGGACGTCGGCCGGGATGAGCGGCAGTTGGTGAATCGGCTTTCCGAATTCCGGGGCCATGCTTCGCGCTCCAATGGACACGAAGCAAATTCCGGCGATGGCGGCAGGAATTTACCGTGAGACCTGGATTATTTGCGAACCAATTCCTTGCGACCGGCGACTTGACCATCGTATTAACATGTGCATCTCCTGTTAGAGACGACTCGTTGCGGCCGCCCAGGTGGGCGCGCCAATTATGTGACGGTCGCCGGAAAACGGAGTCACGACATGGAAGCCTCTCCCAAGGCCAAGGAATAACTGTTCCGCTATACCACTTGCCGGAACATCAGCGCCCCGGAAGACGACAAACAGGGCCGCAAAGTCTACTCAGGGCATGCGCCAACTTCCTCAGTCCTTGATCTAGAGGACAATGAGAACGTGCGCGAATACCTCGTTGACGCCAAAGGAAAGCAAAAGCGAAAGCCGACGCTCGTCCATCAAGCGATCCGCAAGACACTTCACGATCGCCCCGATGAATTTAGTATCCTCAATGGGGGATGGTGATCGTCGCTCGCGGCGCGACCGTTGATGACAGGGAAAGGCTGATGTATCTGGATCGTCCCAGTATTATCAATGGATCTCAGACCCAGGGCGAACTCCAACGCTATTTCAAAGACTTCGCCGATAACCCGGAGATCGTCCCTAGCATCAAGTTCGAAGTGATCGTGACCAACGATGACGGTCTGATTGCTGAAATCTCGATCGCACGAAATTTTCAGAACGACGTTCTCGCCATCTCCATCGCCGGCAGGCGCGGCCAACTCGACGAACTTGAGAAGGCGGTTCAGAAAGACTTTCCCGAGGCAAAACTTCGGAAGTCAGAGACGGATTTGACAGCAGACGGGGAATTCCTTGACACCGAGAAGATTATTCAAGTTATTTTCGCGCTTTTGCCCCAACCCATGATGGAGAAGCTTGACGGGCTGGCGGATGCTTCAAACAAGGTCTTTACCTACAGTCAGAAGACTCGCTGTTTGAAGTTATTTCAACGGTTGGTAGAGGAGGGTCCTGTAGACGTATATAAGTGCTGTTTGGACCTTGCACCTATCGCATGGGGTCTCTATGAGCAATGGAAGGCGCATCAAGGCTTCCGCGGAACAGGCATCAGATCGATCGAGCGCCAGGATGGTGTTATTTTGGAAGTGCCCGATGGGATGATCTTCCCGATCCTGGCCGCGCACTCCGCCTTTGTGAGACAAGATGCAGCGAAGACTTGGGTACTTCAAAAGCCTAAAATGTTCTCAGATATCGAACTAATCGAGGCCGCCAAGCAAGCATACATGGAAATTGCTGATCACAACCCGCAGACCATGGGAAAGAGCAAAGCCTGCTATTCGACACTCGTTCGCATTACGGCGATTTATGCCAGGCTAGCACAAGCGTGATATCCTGACCGTGAGCGGGCGCGGATTTAATATCCGCGCCCAATCGACCTTAGCCCACCAAGGCGGCCTTGACCACGAGGCATTGGAGTTGCTCTCTCAGGACTTACGGCAAGGCCAAGCCGCAGCCGAGCGGATGCAGCTCGGCAAAATCGCTGCTCGCGTCGGCGAATGGCCCCAGCTCCTGAAGCTTGTTAACGAATTCCTACGCGATCGCGTGGCGAAGGGCCAACCATTCGCGCAAGCCATCACGGGCGTCAACAAGCGCCTTAACGATAAGGGCCTGGTCGCCTCGGTCGCGAATTCAGCGCCTATCCGGTCGACGTTGCGGCATGGCTGACTGCGATGCGGCCGCTGGATCGCGTGCGCGCAGTGAGTCGGGTCGCTGAGTCATTTCGATGGCTTGAGCAAGTTGTCCCTCCGATCCTGATGACAACTCTGACTCAAGGCAGCCCGCTTCGGTCGGCAAGACTAGACTAGCGCCTTGTTAGCTGCCGACACTCTGCCATAGGGGTTCAGATGTCCAACTTGATTTCATTCTCGGATATTATCTCAACGTTTGGCGCGAGCGCGAAATCCAAGCTTTCCAACATCGCCGTTGACGGCGCACCGGAAGATCAGCTTCGCGCGCCTCTTGAGCATCTTACCGCAGAATTGGCTAAGCTTTGCGGCTTTGCTGATGGCGCCGTGGTCATGGTTGGCGAGTCTTCTCTCGCCGAACTGAAGACGCGACCGGATTACGCCGTTTCCGTGAAAAACGCCTTAGTGGGCTTCGTGGAGGTAAAGGCACCCGGCAAGGGGTCTGATCCCCGGTATTTCGTCGACAAGCATGACAAGGAGCAATGGCAAAAGCTCAAGTCTCTGCCGAATGTGCTCTACACAGACGGCAATGGCTTCAGCTTGTGGCGCAATGGCGTGCTTGAGGGAAGCGTAATCCGCCTCGAAGGCAACATCGAAACGTCGGGTGGGACGCTTGAGGCTCCTGCAGCGCTCCAGTGGTTATTTGAAGCCTTTCTGGGCTGGCAACCGATTCCACCGCTTAGTGCTCGCGAGCTTGCCAAGGTCAGTGCCAGGTTATGTCGTCTGTTGCGCGACGAAGTTACCGAACAGTTGGAGCAGGAGAACGACGCACTAACCCACCTTGCCGCCGATTGGCGCAAGCTGCTCTTTCCAACGGCCTCCGATGCCGAATTTGCCGACGGCTACGCACAGGCAGTCACCTTTGGCCTGTTGATGGCGCGCGCCCGGAAAATTGGCCTAAGCAATGGCATTGATCAGGTCGCCAAGGAGCTGCGCAAGTCCAATTCGCTGATCGGCACGGCATTGCGCCTGCTCACCGACCACGCTGAGAACCAGGATGCACTCAAGACCTCGCTCGCCACCCTCGCTCGGGTGCTCGACTCCGTCGACTGGTCGAAAATAAGCAAAGGCGACTCAGAAGCTTGGCTCTACTTTTATGAAGAGTTTCTGGGCGGATATGATAACACGCTGCGCAAGAAAACTGGTTCCTATTACACGCCCCCGGAAGTGGTGCGGTCGATGGTCCGGCTTGTCGATGAAGCGCTACGTAGTCCAGATCGTTTCGCGCGGCCGAGCGGCCTAGCCTCGGGCGACGTTACCATTGCAGATCCAGCCGTCGGCACAGGAACATTTTTGCTGGCAGTTTTCCGCCAGATCGCCGACACGATCGAGGTCAGCCAGGGCGCGGGCGCCGTCAGTGGCGCAATCACAGCCGCCGTCAACCGCCTTATCGGGTTCGAACTCCAGTTCGGTCCGTTCGCGGTTGCGCAACTTCGCCTCCTTGCCGAATTAGTTGATCTTGGCTGTGCCGCTGCTCACCCGGCTCTTCGGCTACATATTACCGACACACTGGGTAATCCATTTGTCGAGCAAGAATGGCTGCCATCGATCTACGAGCCCATTTCGAAATCGAGGCAGGCCGCTGATACTATCAAGCGTCAAGAACCGATCACCGTCGTCATCGGCAACCCACCCTACAAGGAAAAGGCGAAAGGACGAGGTGGCTGGATCGAGTCCGGCAGCCCGACCATGCGAGCGCCTTTACTCGATTGGATGCCGCCGGTCGGATGGGGCGTTGGGGCGCATGCAAAACATCTTCGGAATCTCTACGTCTATTTCTGGCGATGGGCGACATGGAAGGTGTTTGGGCCGACGGTTCCCCCGAATGATGGTGTTGCAGAAGAAAAGGCGGGGATCGTCTGTTTCATCACCGTTGCGGGTTTTCTCAATGGCGATGGCTTTCTAAAAATGCGTGATGATTTGCGTCGGACTGCCGACGAAATCTGGGTGATCGATTGTTCACCGGAAGGCCACCAACCCAATGTGCCCACACGCATCTTTCAGGGTGTCCAGCAGCCGGTGTGCATTGTGCTCGCCGCCCGAACGACGGCAACCGATCCAGCGAAGCCCGCCAGGGTCCGATTTCGTGCGCTACCACTGGGAACGCGGGCTGAAAAGTTTGCCGCACTCCAGACGATCGGCCTAGACAATGCAGGCTGGGTGGATTGTTCGGACGATTGGCGCGGACCCTTCCTACCAGCTGCAGTAGGGGCGTGGGCTACCTATCCTGCGCTTGACGATCTCTTCATCGACAATGGGGCTGGCGTGATGCCAGGTCGGACGTGGGTGATCGCCCCCGACGCCGGCTCGCTGATCAAGCGGTGGAATGTGTTGGTGAAGGAAAAGGACACGGACAAGAAAGCAGCGCTGTTTCACCCGCATCTTCGGGGCGGAAAGCCGGGTGACAAGCACGTCAACAAGACCGCTGAGGTTGGGCTCACCGGCCACGAGCATCGCAAAATTCCCGTGAGCGCCGACAAAGGTGCACCGGTTAAGCCGATGCCTTATGCCTTTCGTTCGTTTGATCGTCAGTGGATTATTCCGGATAGCCGCCTAATCAATCAGCCCAACCCGTCTTTGTGGAATGGTCATTCGAAGAAGCAGGTTTATTTGACCGCGCTTGACCATCCTGCGGCGACGAGCGGCCCGGCCGTCACACTCACCAGCCTGATCCCAGACCTACATCACTTCAAAGGATCGTTTGGCGGGCGGGTTTACAGACTCTACGCGGACAGTGCCGGGACACTTTGTGAAGTCAGCCCCGCCATCATCAAGTTGCTGTCGGATACCTATGGTCGAGCGATTGTAGGCGACGAAGTCATGGCCTATATCGCCGCCATTGCCGCTTGCCCGGCTTACACAGAGCGTTTCCGCGGCGACCTTGTGTCGCCACCCCTGCGGATTCCGTTTCCTGTCGACGCGAAGCTGTTTGTCAATGCGGTTGCCGTTGGTCGCGAGGTCATTTGGGTTCAAGCTTTTGGTGAACGCTTCACCGATCCGGTTGCCGGTCGTCCGGCCTCACGGCCTCGCTTGCCAAGGGAAGAGGAGCCGACGATCCCGGCCGGTGGAGCGATACCGGGCGACGCAGCTTCGATGCCGAACGAGATGGAGTACGACAAGACGGCGCGGCGACTGCGGATCGGTAAAGGCTACGTCGACAATGTCCCCCCTGACGTCTGGGCTTATGAGGTCGGAGGGAAGCAAATCCTCCGCCAATGGTTCAGTTATCGAAAGTTAGATCGCAGTCGCCCGATCATGGGCGATCGGCGACCGCCTTCAGCACTCGGTAATCTCCAGCCTAACGGTTGGCTCTCGGAGTATACGACCGACCTCATCGATGTGTTGCATGTCCTCGGCCGTCTGGTTGCGCTCGCCCCAAAGCAAGCAGATCTGCTGAAGCGCATTTGCGAAGGCCCCACGATCGCGGATTTCAAGTTACAGGCCGAGATCGCGGCTCCTCCGAAGCCCGTATTAAAGAAGAGCAGGAAGTCAAAGTCCATCGATCCCAATCAGCCGGACATGGTTTGATGCGGTCCTCACTCGAGCGTTTGCTGTACAGGCTCAGCGTTTCAGCGCATCGCGAATTGAAAGCGGGTGGAGAAAAACCGCACCTTGGAGACGTCAAAAATGTTCATCGATGAACCGTTTCAAGGTCATCAAGGAGGAACGCAAAGCCTTCGAGGATTTGTGGGTGACGCGTCAGTCGCGTCTCGGCGAAGTCAAGGGCTTCCAGGCATTTCACTTGCTGCGGGTCCAGAACGCGAGAACCATGTGCTCTATTCATCTCATACAATAGTGGTCATACACTCATCCTCTGCAGCGGCAGCTCAATTTGATCGAGCGCCGAAAAATGCCGAATTTTCTGTCATCGAGACCCTGCATTAAGACCAATACGACCTGCGCCCAGTGTCGTTAGACCCCATCAGAAAAGACGTTACTTCGACGAACAGACCGCGCGGTGCCTAATGTCACGCGGACGCGATGATCCCTCGCGCCTCAAGGGTGACCACGATCCTGCCCTGCATTCACGGATGCAGGCCGCAAGAATAGCCGTAGGTTCCGGCTTTGCGAAGGTGAACGAAAAGCTGTCGTTCGTATCGAGCGCTTTGGAATGGAATAAGCGAACCCGGGCCGCGTCGCCAGGGCCATGGTCCGCCAACAAGGTCCGAAGCCTTGCCCCGCGATCGGAAAGCGGTTGTGGTCGCAGGTCGGCTCCGGCATCGAACAAAAGGTCGAAAACATAGAAGATCAGCGTCGGTATCTTGCTCCGGCAGTGCCGCTTCCAGAGCAGTGCGGGAGCGCCGTTTTCGTAGAGGGCAACAATCGCATTGCGTCGCGGTAAGGAAACGGCGGGCTGCCGGATTGGCCCTGTGCGGCTGCTCACTGGACGGTCAGGCCGACGCGGCGATGTTCGGGTTAGATAGCTCATCGTCCTCTAAACATAAAATGGCGTGTACGTGACGCAACTCTTGCCCCCGCCCGGGGTTATCCGTCACTCAGGAGGGGCCAGTCCTCCCGCAAGACGCGTAGGGGTCAGTCGGCATTTTTCGAGAAGGCCTCAAGATGGCGGCCTTTGACAAGCTCATTCAGGAAATCGGCTCGCGATACTGTCTCGGGCCCAAGGCGTATCCTCTTGTTCAAGAGACTCTGGGCCTGATCAAGAGGCAGCCAGGCGGTCTTGGCGGTTTCGTGAATAGGTTCAAGGCCGCCGGGTTTGCCGTCGAGGTTGCTTCTTGGTTAGGAGGACCTGACCCCGTGCCTCTGTCGGGACAAGAGGTAGAGCAGACGCTAGGCAGCGACGTTATTAGCGGCATTGCCAATAAAATCGGTGTAAGCCAGCGCTTCGCCAGAACGATTTTGGGCTATGCAATACCCAAAATCATCGTCCTGCGGGCACAAGACGGAGCTATCCCATCAGCAATTCGTGCTTCGGCGTCG
>Ga0209526_10003396_pt1 | contig 10866 bp, 10 predicted proteins | sample JacPinW_OM2H0_M1_FD_188566 | JGI IMG/M metagenome (GOLD analysis project Ga0209526, IMG submission 188566) | Forest soil microbial communities from Algoma, Ontario, Canada - Jack Pine, Ontario site 1_JW_OM2H0_M1 (SPAdes) (version 2) | ecosystem: Environmental > Terrestrial > Soil > Boreal...
CCTTTGTTCCAGTGGGGATCTTGAATCCGATTCGCGCCGTCATGTGAATCCACAATCAGCGATTCAACCTTTTCGTCAAATGCTCTAGTCGATCGATTCCACAAAAGCCGGTCAGGATGAGTTAGCCCAACTTCGCTCGGCGAGGTCGGGTTAAGCGCGACGAAACCCATCGGCGCGTCGGCCTCGTTTGGCTTCACGAGTGCGCGCACAAGAACCAAACGGCACCAAGATTCCGGCACCGAGCGACAAGATCAAAATACGACGCCGGCAACCCGATCAGGCAACAGATCATCTTCATCGGCTCGCAAGGCCGAGCGTTTTGTTGCGTCATCTAAAGTGGACCTCAGGAGGAAATGAATGAATCTCACATTCGATGCGCTGCGGCCCGAATACGAAGAGCTTTGGAGCACAGTCAACAAGCCTGGCGGTCTCACGCGCATTACCGAAACCATGCGCCAAGCCAACGCCATCGTCGCACCCGCCGCTAAGGCGCGCTTCCAGGCCGTCGAGAAACGCACGGGCGTCCCGTGGTTCGTCACCGGGATCGTGCTCACCCGCGAGGCCGGGAGCCCGCCGAACTTCCATGCCTGGCTCCACAACGGCGACCCGATGTTCGATCACGACGGGTTCCCCCGGCAGACCGTGAACGTGCCGACGCGCCGGCCGCCGAACCCCGCGGTTTCGTGGGAAGACGGCGCCGTCGACGCCTATTCGATCGAGGGGCTGTTGCAGAAGAACGATTGGTCCCCCGCCTTCGTAGCGTGGCTCTTGGAGAAGTTCAACGGCTGGGGCTATCGCCTCTACCACCATGTTCGATCGCCCTATGTGTGGGGTGCGACGGTGGCCCAACAGCGCGGAAAGTATACCTCCGATCGCGTGTGGGACGCGACCGTCACGGACACCCAGATCGGCGGCATGGCGTTGCTCGCGGCGCTCATACAGATCGATTCCGGCGTGACGTTCGCGGCGCCGGCCGCAGCGGCGTCGGCATGACGGCTAAAAGGATGGGTCATCGCGTGCGGACCCGTCGCAAGCCCGTAGCCCGGATGAGCCTCAAGCGCGTTTACGCGCGTCTTCGACGCGCTATGGCGACATCCGGGAACAGCCTCGCAAATTGAACCGCCGCCCCCGGATTGCGAAGAGCGCAATCCGGGCTACGCATTCACCAACCACAGGAGACTGACATGAACGAATTCAAGGCTCTTACGCAGTCAAAAACCTTCTGGGGCGCCGTCGTCGCGGTCGGCGGCTCGGCCCTGACGCTCGGGCATTACTCGCTGTCGCCCGCCGATGCCGCTCACGCCGTCGATCTCCTCAGCGGAATCGCCAGCGCGGTCGGCGGGCTCGTTGCCATCTATGGCCGGGTCGTGGCCAGCAAGAAGATCAGGAGCGCGTGATGCGTATTCTTCTTGCAACTCTGCTTGCGCTGGCCGTCTCGGCCGCGCAGGCACAGCAGGCGCCGCGAGCCCGGCCGCAGATCACCGGCAATATCGTGGAGGATGCCAAGGCGAACCTCGGACTCCCGGGCAAGCCGGCGGCGAGCGTCAACCCGGCCGAAAGCGTCTTCGACAATCTGCATGCGCAATTGCAGAAAACGACCAAGGACATCGCCGACAAGGCGATCGCGGATCTCAACGCGGCCATCACCGACGCCACCAATCGCAACGATGCGATCTCGCTACCGTGCTGGCAAGCCAACCTCGCCTTTGTGCAGATGCTGCCGGTGGAATGGCCGACGCCGCCGACGGAAATCGGGGTCGCTCTCGGGCTGCAGATCAAGCGCGACTTGCTCAACGCCGTCACCGGGTCACAGCCGGGCTCGATCAAGGTTGCTTGTGCCGCTCTGTTCGGCGACGAGTTGAAGATTTTCTTGAACATCGGCGCGCTGTTCGGGCTGCGGGTGGCGACCGGCGGCGCGCTGTAGCCGGATAGCCGGATTTGGAGTGTCATCATGACCGACGCCAGCCGCGATTACGACCTGCAATGGCATCTCGACAAGAAGGTGCCGCTCGCCCTCATCATAACGATCGTCTGCCAGACGATCGTAGCCGCCTGGGGCGCATCGAACCTATGGACCCGAGTCGGCGAGTTGGAGCGGCAAATGCAGATCGCGGCGCCCCAGTTCGAGCGAATCATCCGGCTTGAGACCAAGGTAGATGGGATCACGGGAGGCCTCTCCGAGATCAAGGCGCTGATCAATCGGCGGATAGATCAGAGGCCCTGAGCGCTCGAATTTGGGCCTCGTCGCATCTCGGCTCATGGCCGGCACAACCAATAGAAGGACCCTTCACCATGTAGCCATAACGATTCTTGCGGCACGTAAATTCATTTGCTTGGGATCCGTCCTCGCTGGCCTTAAGGCCAGCGAGGACTTTTTTGCGTTTCGTTCCACCTGCCCAAAATTGGGCTGACGTCTCGCCCCGATTAGACGATCGTCCCCAGGATGTTGCTGCAAAACATAATCGCGCAGGTCACGCATTGGGATATGTTTGCCGGTTAGAATTTGCAGTAGACTTTTAATCGATCTGGCTTTCTCATTGAGCAGAACAAGCGAAGAGCGCGAAACATGTTGACCCGTCGCACCATCCTGGCTGCCTCAGCCGTTGCCGCGCTCGGCGCCGGTCCGCCGCATACACGGGCGCAAACATTGAAAAAGACCGCCCACATGATTGTCGGATTTCCGGCCGGCGGTGCGACCGATCTCATCGCCCGCATCTTGGCCGATCGGTTGCGTGGTCGATATGCGGCGTCGGTGATCGTCGAGAACAAGCCCGGAGGCGCCGCACGCGTCGCGGTCGATTACATCAAGAATGCGGAACCTGATGGAAGCGAGATTCTGTTCACGCCAGATTTTCCGATCACCCTTTACCCGCACAGCTTCCGCACGCTGAGCTATGATCCGATGCGCGACCTGGTGCCGGTTGCCCCGGCATCACGATCCACTTTGACATTCGTAGTCGGCCCTGCGGTACCGGATCAGATCACGTCGCTTGTCGAGTACGTGGCATGGTGCCGAGCCAATCCCGAAAAGGCCATCTTTGCCACCACGGCAGCCGGCGGCACTCCCCATTTCGTCGGTGTCATGCTGGCGAACGAAGCCCGCGTCAAATTGACTCCGGTCCACTACCGGGGCGGCGCACCGGCGTTGCAGGATCTCTTCGGCGGCCATGTTCCGGCGAGCGTCAACCCGGTTGGTGAAACGCTACCGCACGCGGCGTCCGGAAAAATCCGTATCTTGGCGGTGGCGAGTGGCGAGCGTTCGAAATTCATGCCGAACGTTCCGACCATGCGCGAAGCCGGATATAATATCGCCGTCGAAACCTGGCTCGGCGCCTTTGCGCCGGCCAAAACGCCGCCCGAGGCCGTGCGTGCGCTGAACGCCGCGATCGGCGAGGCGGTCAGGTCGCCCGAGATGATCGAAAGTCTTGCCAAAATCGGCAACGACACGAGATTCGAGTCGCCCGATCAATTCGCCGCCACCATCAGGGCCGACTTGGAGCGCTGGGGCCCGATCGTGAAGGCGTCAGGTTTCGTCGCTGAGGAATAGAGCGTATTTCGATTGAAGTAGATTCGTCGCGTGGAGACACATGTGGCTCCCTCTCCCCGCAAGCGGGGCGAGGTAAAAGCCATCGACGGCCGCGCGTTTAGCGTCACCGCGCGGCCCGTGCCTCCTCGATCAGTTTGAGAATCTTCGGCGGCGACATCGGCAACGAGCGCGGCCTCACGCCGATCACGGCGCCGATGGCATTTGCGATCGCCGCCATGGTGGGCGTGACCGGCACCTCGCCGACACCGCGCAACCCATATGGATGCCGCGGATTGGGCACTTCGACGATCTCGGTGTCGATCATCGGCACATCGGACGCGACCGGCATGCGATAGTCGAGGAAGCTCGGGTTCTGCAACCGCCCGTCCTCGCCATAAACGTATTCCTCGTTGAGCGCCCAGCCGATGCCCTGCACGGCTCCGCCCTGATATTGCCCCTCGACCTGGAGGCGATGGATCGCCTTGCCGGCATCCTCCACCACCGTGTAGCGCTTGATATCGACACGGCCGAGTTCCTGATCCACGTCCACATCGACGATATGGACGCCGAAGCCGGGCCCTGCGCCGGTGACGTTCATTTCCGAGTGCCCGGCGATGGCGCCCAGCGTCAAGGTGGTCTTGCCGGCGATCTCGGCAATCGAAAGCGGCGGGAATTCGCCGACATTCGAGCTGGCCGGCCGACAATACCCGTCCTCGAACACCACGCCTTCCTCCGGCACGCCCCAAATCAGCCCGGCGCGGCGACACAGCTCGGTGATCGCCTTGCGGGCGGAATCGATGATCACCATGCCGCTCGAATAGGTGGTCCGGCTGCCGGCTGTAATCCGGTTCCATCCGAGTGCATGGGTGTCGGCCATCACGGCGCGCACTTTGTCGACCGGGATGCCGAGTTCCTCGGCCGCCATCATGCTGATCGAGATGCGCGAACCCGCCACGTCGGTGGTGCCGAGAATGATGGTCACCGACCCGTCGGTCGCAATGTTGAGCGTTCCTGTGGTCTCGCCACCGCGATTGAACCAAAAGCCGGCGGCGACGCCACGGCCCTGCCCTTTCGGCACCGGCGATTTGTAGTGATCGCAGTTCTTGGCCGCGATCAGCGTCTCCAGAAAGCCGATCGGCCCGAAGGTCTCGCCATAGATCGTCTTATAGCCTTCCGTCGCGGCATTCTTGATGCGCAGGTCGAGCGGGTCCATGCCGATCTTCTGCGCCAGTTCGTTGACGACACCTTCGACTCCGAACACCACCTGCGGCACGCACGGCGCGCGGAACGAATTCACCTTGGGCCGGTTCGACACCACTTCGTAGGACACCGTCTTCACGTTCTTCAAGTCGTAGCGGGTGAACATCGCTTGCGGCGCGTTGAAGAACATCGACCCCGTGAAAGCACCGGTCTGGAAAACCAGCTCGGCATCCGCCGCCGTGATCTTTCCGTCTTTGGTCACGCCCATCTTGATCCGCGACCGAGTACCGGACACCGGCCCAGTGCCGCGAAAGACCTCGCCACGCGTAAGCACGATCTTGACCGGGCGTTTTGATTTTCGCGCCAGCAAGACGGCGATGGGCTCGGCGTAAAAGCCCGTCTTACCGCCGAAGCCGCCGCCGAGCTCCGACTGGGTGACGCGGATTTTTGACGACTCGATCTTGAGGATTTCGGTGAGACGATTGCGAAACACCCACGGTCCCTGGGTGCAGCACCACAGCTCCACTTGGCCGTCCTCGGTGCAGGTCGCAACACAGCCTTGCGGCTCGATATAGCCCTGGTGCATGGGCTTGGTGTCGTATTCGTGTTCGACGATAACATCGGCTTGCGCGAAGCCCGCCTCCACATCGCCCATCTTGAGCTCAAGCCGTTCTACGACGTTGGTCTTCTTCTCAGCGGCGTCCTTGACGCCTTTGGTACGAATGTGGTCGTGCAGGATCGGGGCCTCCGGCTTCATGGCGTCGATTGGGTCGATGACATGAGGCAATGCTTCATAATCGACCTTGATCAGCTTAAGGGCTTGCTTCGCGATCGACTCGGATATGGCAGCGACCGCGGCCACTGGATGGCCGTCATAGAGCGCCTTTTCACGCGCCATGGCATTACGGCTCATGTCGCCTGCGACCGACCCTTTCGGCAATTCCGGAAAATCCGCGCGCGTCACCACGGCCTTGACGCCCGGCAGCGATTCCGCCGCCGTGGTATCGATCGACCTTATGATCGCGTGAGGATGCGGGCTGCGCAATATCTTGCCGATCAGCATTCCCGGCAGAAACAAGTCGGCGCCGAACTTGGCGCGGCCCGTCACCTTGTCGATGCCGTCATGCTTGACCGGCGAGGACCCGACGATCTTAAGCTTCTTGTCGGGATTGAAACCGCTTTTGTCGAGGATCGTGGACATGTCAGGCCCCTCTCATTTCCTTGGCGGCGGCGAGTACTGAGCGAATGATCTTGTCATAGCCGGTGCAGCGGCACAGGTTGCCGGCGAGCCAATAACGCACTTCGGTTTCGGTAGGATCGGGATTGCGATAGAGCAACTCCCTCGCGGCTATCAGAATTCCGGGGGTGCAGATGCCACATTGAGATCCATTGAGTTCGAGGAAATTGCGCTGCAGCGGATGCAGTTCCTCGCCCTGCGCCATGCCTTCGATGGTTTCGATCTTTTTGCCATCGGCCTCGACCGCAAGCATCAGGCATGAGCAGATCATGGTGCCGTCGACCATGACGGTGCAAGCGCCGCAATCGCCGGTGGCGCACCCTTCCTTGGTGCCGGTCAGCATCAATGCGTCGCGTAACGCGTCGAGGAGCGTCTGCTGCGGTTCGCATAGATATTCGTATTCATCTCCGTTCACCGTCGTGGTGACGTGGTATTTCCCGCTCATGTGTTCTGCCTCGCGCGTTCCAATGCCAATAGGGCGGTGCGTTTCGCCAGCACCGCAGCCACCTTGACGCGATATTCCTTGGTGCCGCGCTTGTCGTCGATCGGCCGACATGCCGCTCCTGCCGCCTGCGCAAGCTTGTCGAGCGCCGGCGCATCAAGGGGCGAGCCTATAAGCGCTGCGCCGGCCTCCGCGACGAGTAATGGGGTCGGTGCAACCGCGCCGAGCGAAACCCGCGCCGCCGTACATACACCGCCCGCATCGAGCGTAATGTTGATGCCGACACCAACCACCGCAATGTCCATTTCGGTGCGAGGCGTCATGCGCAGATAGGCATCGCCGGAATGCGACGGTCGCGACGGGAGGAGGAAGGATACGATGATCTCGCCTTTATCGAGCGAGGTCTTGCCGGGGCCGATCGGGATGTTTTCGACCGGAACGTCCCTGGTGCCGTTCGGGCCGGCAATGCGCGCGATTGCCCCGGCCGCGATCAAGGCCGGCACGCTGTCGGCGGCCGGAGAGGCATTGCAAAGATTACCGCCCATGGTGGCACGGCCTTTGATCTGCATGGATCCGATCAACTTCACGCCATCGACCACGCCGGGCCAAGCTTTGCAGAACGCCACATGGTCCGTCAGTTCCATGCCGGTCACGGCGGCGCCAACCGTGAAGGCGCCATTCTCGACCGCGATCCTGCGGAGTTCCGGTATTTTTTTGATATCGATCAAGAGATCAGGCTCGATCAGGTCCGTTTCCATCTGAACGATAATGTCGGTGCCGCCGGCCAGAATGCGGCTCGTCCCCGACGCTCCGGCGAGCAACGCAATCGCATCGCCGAGCGAGGATGGAGCCTCGTATCTGAGTGAATTCATTTCTCTCCCCGAGGTGCTGTCCGTATTGTTGCTGCGCAAACTGCACCTGCGCTCCCGGACGCTTTCACCACAACAGAGTGCTTCATTTCAGTCAGCGTCGCAAGGACACCCGGTTGTGCGGCACGGAGTAAAAACCCTCAGAATTTAGGATCATTGTCAGTCGCGTTTTTCACCCTCCCAAGGGAGCGACATGCTAAATGATCTGCCTCGTTTGGAAACAGTGCGATTGATCGCCTCTCATAATAGCTCGGCCGTCTTCTCTGGCACCGACTCGCCCTACGCGTGGGTACGGCTCGCTGCGTCCGTCGCATTTGGCACGGTTGGGGGCGTCGGCATGTGGTCGATGCCCGTGGTCTTGCCCTCTGTCCAAGCGGAGTTCGGCGTCCTGCGGGCCGATGCCTCCCTACCTTTTACACTCACCATGCTCGGCTTTGCGTTCGGCGGCATCGCCATGGGGCGACTGCAGGACCGGTTCGGCATATTGGTGCCCGCCCTATTGGGCGTCGGCTCCCTCTCGCTCGGCTTTTTTGCCGCCTCGATATCGCCCGGCCTGTGGACCTTCGCGCTGAGCTACATGCTCATCGGCATCGGCGTCTCTGCGACTTTCGGGCCGATCATGACCGATGTCTCGTTCTGGTTCACGACGCGTCGCGGCATTGCGGTCGCAATCGCGGCCGCCGGCAACTATGTCGCCGGGACGATCTGGCCGCCGGTGATCCAGCACGCCGTCGCGGCCGAGGGCTGGCGCCCGGCCCATGCAGGCATCAGCCTCGCTTGCCTCGCGATCATGCTGCCTTTGCTCTTGTTGTTGCGACGGCCCGCGCCGCGCAACGCCCCAGCAAAGACTGCGTCCGCGGGCACGGGTAAACTCGACGTACCGCCCGGCGTGCTGCTGGCATTGCTTTGCATCGCAGGATTCGCTTGCTGCATCGCAATGGCAATGCCCCAGGTCCATATCGTGGCATATTGCGGCGACCTCGGCTACGGCGTCGCGCGCGGCGCCGAGATGCTGTCGCTGATGCTGGGATTTGGCATTGTCAGCCGCGTCGGGTCGGGCTTCGTCGCCGACCGTATTGGCTCGCTGCCAACGCTCCTGCTCAGTTCGGCCTCGCAAGGTGTGGCGTTGCTGCTTTACGTCATGTTCGACGGGCTCATGTCGCTTTATGTCATCTCGGCTCTGTTCGGCCTGTTCCAGGGCGGCATCGTGCCGAGTTATGCCTTCATCGTGCGCGAATACTTTCCGCCGTCCGAAGTCGGGACCCGATTGGGTATCATCCTGATGATGACGCTGTTCGGCATGGCGATGGGTGGCTGGATGTCGGGTGCCGTATTCGACTATTTCGGGTCCTATCAGGCCGCATTCCTGAACGGCCTTGCATGGAACCTCCTCAACCTAGTCCTTGCCGCTTGGCTGGTCACCCGCAGCAGGCAACGCCTGGCGCCGGCGTGAGATGCCGCGAGGGCGTCGCACATTCCGGCAATTTGGTAGAAAGTGCCCTGCGAACGCAGAGTCTTGCAGCCGGGGCGGAACAATGAAGGCACTTATTGCGGTATCGTGGATCGTCGTCATCCATATCGTGGACGGTACGCTTAGGAAGTCGGAGGCGTAGCGCAGGGATTCGCTGAGCCGGAACGCGCTCACTCACCTCTGATGTTCGATTCGCGAATCGCCCGGCTATAGCGCGTTGCCGCCGCGGAGCCAGCCGCGGGCGCGGTCGCCGTAGACGTCGTAGCCTGCTTTGGTGACCGCGACGGTATCCTCCAGCTTGATGAAGCCGCGGCGTGGGTGCAGCAGCGTCGTTTCCACGGAAATAACCATGCCGGCCTCGAGCGGACGATGGGCGTCATCGTCCGTATATGGCACCGGGCCGCTGTTGGTGAGCCGGGGCGCTTCGTGACTGACGAGGCCCATGCCGTGGGCGAGAAAATGCAGGTGGTTGTGCTGCCGGGAGCGGCGCACCAACGGCTCCGCCGCCGCATAGATATCGCCACCCATAGCGCCGGCCTTGATCGACTTGAAGGCGGCCTGCTGAATCTGTTCGATTTCGGCGAGCAGCTCGCCGAGTTCGGTGTCCGGCTCGCCAAGTATCGCCATACGGGCGACGTCGCCGATATAGCCGTGGTAATTGCCGCCGGAATCGAGCGACAAGACATCACCCTCCTCCCATTTTTGCTCGGAAGGCGCGCGATTGTGACTCGTGCCAGCGGCAATCAAACAATATTCGAAGGTGAGGCCGCGGTTGGTCTCCTCCCGGCGCAGTGCCTCCGCCAGTTCGAGTTTGCTGGTTCCGGGGCCGTGATTTGCGACCACCGCCAGCATGGAATCGATGACACGGTCCGACGCGATACGCAGCTTTTCGAGCTCATCGGCGCTTTTGTGAGCGCGCTGCCGCTCCAGCACGACAAGTGCGTCGGCGATTTCGACGTCCGGGAAGGCGCTACGCAGCGCCGTACCGGCATCAAGCGGCAGAAACGCCATCTCGACACCGATGCGGCGCGGCCGAAGACCGAGCTGGCGGATATGGTCGATCGCCTTCTGCATGGCATCGACAGAGCCCGAAGAAGCGGTCTGCGCGGTCGCAACCCAGAACGGCTTGACCTCCCTTTGATAACCTTCCAGCCGATGGCCGAAATAGGCGGCCTTGTCCACGGCGCCCTTGACGTAGACGAAAACCGGCAGATAGCGGCTGACCCCCATGGCATCCATGTAGTCGAAGAAAAGGGCGCGGTGGCCGCCGAGCAGGTATTGGACGTTGTGTTTGGACGTCGCGACAAGCACGTTCAGGCCGGCCTCATCCATGAGGCGATCGAGCCGGTCGGCATCAAACGGGACGTGGGATCGGAGATCCGACGGCTTGGCTTGCGTGAGCATGTTCGCTGTTCCCTGGGGCTCATCGTTATCACCGGAGCGTGCTTACGGCTGGTCGGTGCTGGACCCAGGATACATCACGGCAGGTAAGTACGGAAACAAGGTGCTGAGCCAAGTATGTCTCTGATCGATCGAACCACCATGCGCGTCCCGTTGCTGAAGAACGTGAACGGCGTAAAATAGCCAAATATCCTGAGTGGATCGATCGCCGGAACGTGCACCCATGAGTAATTTCTTCGAAGATGCGTTGAACGGCCGCGTCCAGGAAATGGTCGACGCGTGCACGCGTTGCGGGAAATGCGTCGAGGCCTGCCCGGTCAAGACCCCGGCTGGTGTTATGGCACCGGCTCAGGAGGTGGTCTCCGGGATCATCGATATCCTGCGTACCGGCGACGGCCCCGCCGCATCGCAGCGTTGGGCGTCGACCTGTATGCTCACCGGGGACTGCATCAAGGCTTGCGATTACGGGGTCAATCCGCGTTTCATGCTCACTTTGGCCCGTCTGGCCATGGCGAAGGCGAAGACGGCGCCACGCGAGCAGCGTCGCCAGGGCGTGGAGACATTCCGTAAGCTCAATCTTGAGGTCACGGTGCAGTCGCGCATGCAGCTTGACGACGACATTCTGGCGCGGCTCGGCCAGAAGCCCCCTCCCTACCCTCCCCGGCAAGCGGGGGAGGGTGGGGAGGGGGCAGGCGGCGGCAAGGATGCGGGCGGGGAACC
>Ga0209526_10003397_pt1 | contig 10863 bp, 9 predicted proteins | sample JacPinW_OM2H0_M1_FD_188566 | JGI IMG/M metagenome (GOLD analysis project Ga0209526, IMG submission 188566) | Forest soil microbial communities from Algoma, Ontario, Canada - Jack Pine, Ontario site 1_JW_OM2H0_M1 (SPAdes) (version 2) | ecosystem: Environmental > Terrestrial > Soil > Boreal...
ATGGCGATCCGGAGAAACGTCGTTCAGTTCACTGATTTGCTGCGAAACCAACTTTCTGCGTCCGGTTCCGTCCTCGCGGATCCGAAAGGCGAACGCGGAGCTGCCTTCGTAGGCATGAAAGAGCAGCTCGCCGGCCGGCCCGAAGTCCGGCATCTCTCCTTCGGCATTCGGAATCTGTAGCGGAGGCGTTCCGCGGTCTGTTGAGGCCAGCCAGAGATGATGCTTGCCGCCGGAATCGAGCGCGGAAAAGACGATGCGCCGACCGTCGTCCGAGAGATTATAGCTAGTGACAGCGAAGCCAGGGAACAGCGGTTCGTTGCGGCCGGAATCGAGATCTGCTGCCCACAACTCGCTTGCACCCAGAAACGGGGAAGTGCCGCCCTTGAGGATGCGGTAGTACAGTTTCTTGCCATCCGGTGAAAGCGTGGGGCTGTAGGCGTAGCCCTCCAAGGAGACTTGGCGGTCGCCCGTCGCATTGTGAATCGATACCATCCTTTGTCGTAGACCTATGGAGGTAATGAGGGACCTGCCGTCGGGAGCGAGCGCAATGCCTTCCTCCTCAGTGGGACCGGAGGTGATCTGCTCCGGCGTACCTCCCGGAAAACGTTCGCGCCAGACGTGAAAGTTGTCCTCGGTATGCGCGGTGAGGTAGATCCACTTGCCATCCGGTGACCAGGCCGCGTTTGTACATGGAGCACCGGCAGGCCCAACCCGATTTCCGGCGGAGTTGCCGTTGGATGGAACCACACGGCACGGTAGCCACTCACCGTTTTTCATTTCGACCACGAGTATCCACTGACCATCAGGCGAGGGATAAGAGTGGTGGGCCATGCCGCGCGCGTCCGACGGCACATAAATGTCGCGGGGGTCTGCGCGGCTCTCCGCGGCAGCGACGATGCCCATCTGCTCGCCGGTTTTAATCTCCGAAAACAGCAACCGCTGCGGCGCCATCCAGACCAGGCCCGAGGCGTTCGGCAGCCAAAGTTGCGGCTGCCCACCCAGCACCGGCACGACCCAGGTATCCCAGCTAAATGGCCGGCCCAGCGCCGTATAGGCGATGCGCGAGCCGTCAGGCGAAAAGACGGGACTCATCTTGGATAGATTGTCGTGAGTGAGCTGGACAGGCTCGCCGGAAGGCAGGATCTTAACGTAGATCTCGCCGGGCGCGAGAAAAGTGCTGATGCCCCGCACAAAGGTGAGCATGCGGCCGTCGGGAGAAAGGGCTGGCTGGGTCACGGAGTCGGGGAAATTGGTGAGCCGGACATACTGTGATGTTGGCATGGTCGTCTTTTTCGAGAGTAGTATCATCAGGCCGATAGCCAGCAAGGAAGCAAGCACCATGCTTGTACCAATCCAGGCGGCTACACGGCTGCGCCACCACGTACGTGAAGTGACCACAGCGGAGGGCGAACTTGCCGGCGCGCGTCCTGAATCTGTATCGCGCTTCAAGCGAGCTAAGTCGGTTCGCAGATCCGCCGCACTCTGATAACGCAGCCTGCGGTCTTTCTCTAGAGCCTTGTTGACGATCTCTTCGGCCTTGGGCGGGAGTACCGGATTCAGGCGAAGCGGCGAAATAGGAGTCTGGCTGAGAATCGCGTTGAAGATGACTGCCGAGGTGTTACCGGGAAACGGAAGTCTGCCCGTGGCCATCTCGTAAAGCACCGCACCGAACGAGAACAAGTCAGTCCGCGCATCCAGTTCTTCTCCCCGTGCCTGCTCCGGCGACATGTAGGCCATCGTGCCCATCGTCGTCCCGGGGCTAGTCAGCAGTTCCCCGGTGGCAGTCGGCATCTGTGAAGCTGCGCCGCTCGTGCCCGTGGGGACTACTTTCGCCAAACCGAAATCGAGGACTTTTGCGTTTCCCTCCTTGGTCACAAACAGGTTTGCTGGCTTGATGTCTCGATGAATTATGCCTTGAGCATGTGCTGCCCGGAGCGCATCGGCAATTTGAACCGCAACTTCCAGCATCTGATCGAATGGAAGCGCCATGCCAGAAATGCGGTGCTTCAGCGTTTGACCGTCGAGAAACTCCATCGCAATGAACGGCTGGCCGTTGTGTTCGCCGATTTCATGGATAGTGCAAATATTTGGATGGTTCAGGGCGGAAGCAGCCTGTGCCTCACGCTCGAAGCGGCTCAGGGCTTGTGAGTCTGGGGCGAACCCGTCAGGAAGGAACTTCAAGGCAACGAAGCGGCGTAGTTTGGTGTCCTCGGCTTTATAGACAACACCCATCCCCCCGCCACCGAGCTTCTCGATTATTCGGTAGTGCGATATGGTCTGTCCGATGAGCGAGTCGGTGCCTGGCATGTGCAGCGCATGTTAGGTTGTGGACAGAAGGCAAGTCAACGAAGAGAAAGTATTGCGGGCTAAGTCCTTCCATGAGAAGGCCGGTCGAGGTCAAGGCATACTTCGCTTTTTTCTTTCCGTGAGTCTGTTCCCATTCAGCTAAGCCGCCCCGGTCGCCATCCCTCCATCCGCACTCGTCTGTGAGCGAGATTCGATCGGTGCTAGGGGGTGTTCTCGTTTCCGTAGGTGCTGCTACCTGATTAGCATCCTCTCCTCTCACTGTCACCAACCCGCGTGCCGCGTTCACCAAGGCCGTTCGAAACTGGGCTAGTATATTATGTGGATTGTATCCGAGGAAGGAACCTATGCTGGACTCCGAACTTCACGATGGAGTGCTAGTCCTAGTCGATAAAGATGGATCTCTTCAGCCCGCTAAGATAATAGGCCCAACGCGGTTACACACGCCGGGCCAGCCGCCAAAAATGACAGGCCATCATTCGAGTACTTTCCCTTAAACAAAAAGTACCAAACACATCAGCGAGAACGGCATAAATCAAGAGAGTGATCAAAATCCATTTGTGTGCAGCACGGAGGGTCCCCAATTCAATCTCGACTTCGGGGCAGACACAGCCAAGCTCCACATTTGGCTTAAGAAGAGCGACGGCTTATCTTGGACGATCTCTCCATTGTACCGGCCGGGATCAAAGCCAATGCACTTGCTGATGACAATTCGGTTTCGGGAACTCGGTCAACGCGATTCCCCCATCGCACGCACAATTCCTCTCAGCATCCCGGCAAAAACAAATTGATGGACAGGATATAAGAGATACCAGTAGAGCTGTCCCAGCACGCCAGCAGGATCAAAAATCGCCGTTTGGCGAACGACCGACCCCGAGCCATCCGGTTCGACCTCAAATTGTAGCCACGCCCTGCCGGGCAGGCGCATTTCTGCCGCTAATCGAAGCAGGCTGTCAGTTTGAATCTCTTCGACGCGCCAGAAGTCCAGCGTATCACCAGCCAACAACCTGTCAGGATCACGTCGCCCGCGACGCATGCCCGCACCACCAAACATCAGATCCAGAACCCCTCGAATTCTCCAGAGCCAATTCCCGTAGTACCAGCCAGCCTTACCCCCTAGCCGCTCGATGGGTCGATAGGCCATCGGTGGAGAAAAAGACACGTGCACCGTCCGCGAATCTACGATGCGGCCGCCAAATTTGGTCCCGCCCCACTGCGGTGCGATACGCAGGGAAGAGAATGCGTCGGACCAGCGCGTTTCCGCAAATTCTCGATCCTCATTGGCGAGCGCTCGCTTCAGAGCTTCGCGAGACCCAAGCGGTCGAATTGAGAACAGATCATTTGCAGATCCGTCTCTCACAATCGTTTCGTTGCGCAAGCTATCCACTAGCTCGCGTCCTACACGCGCATAGACCGGTGTCACAAGGCCTAGCCAGAGGCTCGACAGCCGCGGAGAGAGCACCGGTACAGGAATCATCCATCGTTTCAGCCCACGCTGACGGGCGTACTCCTTCATGAGATCCAAGTAGGTAACTTGGTCTGCTCCACCGATCTCAACAATCCTGCTGCCGTTGATTTCGAGATCCAGCGCCTGCTTTAGATAAGCAATCACATCCTCGACCGCAATTGGCTGCGTGCTGGTGTTGACCCAGCGTGGAGTGATCATCACCGGGAGTTTCTCGACCAGGGCCCGGATCATCTCGAAGGAAGCGCTGCCCGACCCGATGACGATCGCGGCCCTAAATTCAGTGGTCTGTACCCCAGACTCTCTCAGGATGCGCCCGACTTCTTGGCGGCTTCCCAGATGCGCCGACAGTTCACTGCCGCTGCCGAGTCCACTGAGGTAGATGATGCGCCGTACGCCAGCATCGCGGGCCGCAACTGCAAACGCATGCGCCGCACGCCGGTCTTCCACTTCAAACGAGTTTGCCGATGCCATTGAATGCACCAGGTAATAGGCGGTGTGCACGCCGACCATGCCGGGGGCAAGGGATTCCGTGTCGAGGACATCACCCCTTACGACTTCAGTTGTCTGGGCGACGCGCTGACTTAGAGCTTCAGGATGGCGTGACAGGCACCGCACGCGGTAGTCGGCGGCTTCGAGCGCACGAAGTAATCGCCCACCAACGTAGCCCGTCGCGCCGGTCAGCAGAATCAATTTAGATTCATTTCTCACGGCTCACGCCTTCATACGAAGAAGAACTATATTCCCGAACGTACTCACGGATATTGAACTTGCGGGCAGTATTTTCTGAACTCATGTAACGAACCGTGCCGAAAACAGGCCGCTCCGGTCCCCAGGGACGGTCATAGCGACCCAGACACCAGAAGATCCCATTGTAAGAATTGGGATCGCGACCATCGAGTGCGTATTTATTGTTCAGCTCCACCATGATTTCGAGTGCCTTCGTTGGAGACCGCGTCCATTCCAGGATTTTCTTTCCCCATAGCATGCGCAGGTAATTGTGGATTCGTCCCTCTCGGACCAGTTGCGTCTGCGTAGCATTCCAAAGTGGGTCGTGCGTTTTGGCACGCTCAAACTTCTCAAGAGTGTAGACGTAGGACCGCTCGTCACGTGCATGTAGTCGAAGAGTCTTCAGAGCCCATGCCGGCAGAGATTCAAATTGGTCATAGTCGTTTCGCGTCTGACAAAAATTTAGGCCTAGTTCTCGCCAAGTGACGACTTGATCTAAGAAAGCTTCGGTAGCCTGGCTTACACCCCACCACCCGGTGCGGCTGCCCGTGGCGCGCAGCGCTAAATGATCTGGCGACCACGCCTGTTGTCCTGTGATTTCAGAGAAAACCTGGTGTACCGAAATATGGCCAAAGTGGAGGTACGGAGAGAGTTCGCTCGTGGCCTGCTGCCCTGGTTGATTTCGCGCATCAGCGTAAGTTCCTAACTTATTTCGCAGGAAGTCTCTCAACAGTACTTGAGCGGGCGCGCTTCCCCCTCGCGTGTCCACCGGGTGAATCTCGTGATCCAAAGAAATACCGGTCAGCACCCTGTCTCCAGAGTTCAAGAGTCGAGGAGAAGCCTTGGGCCAGCGCTTGACGACCTCTGGGGGAAGAGCTTTTGCTTTCGGCAACTTCGCGTCAAAGAGTGCATTGGCCCTGGGAAATTCCGCCAAATGTCGCGGAAGCTCTCGTTGCAAGAAGCGACGAAAAGCAAAGGCGGTTGGAAAGGGTTGCTCTGCTTGCCGCAGCGGAAGCAGTCCATTGGAGTCCACCACTTCCATGAGGACTGGGGCTTGCCGAGCCGCCGAGGCGACCATGCGCGGCAGGAAAAAACAGGGGAACTCGTCGGTCACCACAACGCAGGCACGCGATGCGAGAGCAGCGAGCAATCCTTTACCTGCATTAGGTGTGGGCTCCAGGTACGGATAGTAGAGAACGTCCGTGCCCTCGAACCAACAGGCATTCTCTGCCATTCCATCGAGTGCGAAACGGTGTATCCGATCGCTCGCCCAGGGATACCCGCAGCGCAACACTTCCAGGACAACCAACGGCTTCTGCAGCTTCTCGGTCCACTCCACAGCTCGGTCCAACGCAAAATTCCAGGTCACCCTGCGGGAGGCAATCATCCAGTAGAGGATAAAATCTCCATCTTGCTGGACTGGCAAGGAGTTGCCAGTCCTAATGCGAATCTTGGGAACTGAGTTCAATGCAGTATTCCTTTAGTCGTACTAAGCACGATCAGGTGTTCAACCGCCAAATTGAAAAGTTGAGCGCTGTCGCGTAGCTAACCCAGATCAAATATGGCAAGAGCAACCAGCCCGCGGCCGGGACTGCTCTCCAGAATTCGATCGATGTCGCCAGGATGGCGAACCACAGTATGACGATTTCGACAAAGGCTGGGCCTGGAGATCGCAGTCGAAAAAACACTGCGGACCACGCAATGTTGGGCAACAATTGCAGTAGGAAGAGTTGCATCGGGGCGGCTGTCAGGCCGGCCTTCCGCCAAACTAACCAAGCTGCGATTGCCATTGCTACGAACAAGATTGTCCAAACAGGCCCAAATAACCAATTGGGCGGAGTCCATCTGGGCTTGCCCAAACTCGCATACCACGGGCGAAGAGCTGGGGTGGTCAGCAACGATCCGAGCGCTGCGGCCCCAAGGCAGACTGCAATGCAAACAATTAGTCGCATAGACGATTGGGTCAGAGTGTAACTTCCAGAATGGTCTTTCTAATCTCGCAAGTCAGTCCCGCGCATAATCGAAGGCGATTTCACGAAAAAGTTCTTTCACACGAAAATGCTCGCCGATTAGTTGCAGGAGTTCGATTTTGATTGTGGAAAAGACTCCTGAGCGTCCGCGATCTGCCGGGGAATGTCTCCTGCCACGTGACCACCAGAGGACAAGAACAGCGGTAAGACGCTGAGGTTGGAACTTGCCGTCTTGCGCCGCTTCCCGCGCTATATCGGCAAGCGAGCGACGTGAGACCTTTATGTAAGCAAGGCGCAATTGTTCGCACCATGACGCTCTGTCAGAGAAGAAGGGGCCCTGTTCAGATGATGCACAGGGCCCGCTGACACGCCTTGAGGACCTACTTTGGCAGAACAACTGAGTCGATCACGTGAATGACCCCGTTGCTGCATAGGATGTCTGTCTTGATCACTTTGGCGTTGTCGACCATTACCGTGCCACCGTTGACGCTGACAGCGAGAGACTGACCGTTTACTGTCTTGGCCGAGCTCATTTTGGTTACTTGAGACGCCAAATCCCTTCCCGGTACCACGTGGTAGGTCAGGATGGCGACAAGCTTTTCCTTGTTCTCCGGCTTCAGCAAATCCTCCACCGTTCCTGCAGGCAATTTTGCGAATGCCTCATCTGTGGGAGCAAAGACCGTGAAAGGGCCCTTGCCCTTCAGAGTATCCACAAGACCCGCCGCCTGAAGTGCTGCAGCCAGAGTCTTGAATGAGCCTGCCGCCACTGCGGTGTCAACGATGTCTTTGGTCGGGGCCGCTTGGGGACGTGCAAATACTCCCAGCGACAACGACAAAGTTACCCCGATAACGGCGGTAATGAATGTTGCACTTATACTTTTTTTTGAACTTCTCAGCATTTTTATCTCCTCGATTTGTTTCGTTCTGAAATTTTGCTGCGTTTCTTGCTCCAAGACTTAGTTGTAACGCTGGCCCTCACCGTGAATGCTGGAGTGACGGCGAAACATGCCACCGCTGTTGAATAGCCTTGAAGCTGACGCCCTGGTAGATGCCTGCCAAACCAACCAAGCCGTAAACGATGGCACTGAGTGTTGAAACCTGGCCGAACTTCATTCCGAAGATCGCCGCGACCAAGTCGAAATGCGCGACGGCTACTAATCCCCAGTTAAGGGCTCCAACGACGACAAGAACGGCCGCAAGAACATCGAGTTTTTTCATGATCACTTTCCTCCACAATTTAGTTGAATTTCGTTGACTACATGTTTAACTATAAAGAACAATTATTTAACGGCAAGGAAAATAGAACTTGGAATGAAAGTCGATTGATTGGCAGTCAAATGCGGGCGAGTTTTTTTCTCGATGGTTAAATTTGGAGGAATTAGTGCTTTCAGAAACGCTGTCAAAGGGTTTAAACGACTACGGCATCGGTGAAAAATTGCGGGCGCTGCGCCTGAGAAAGAAGATGGGGTTGGTGGAGCTCGGCCGTCACACCGGACTGTCGGCGGCAATGCTGTCCAAAGTGGAACGTGGCAAGCTTTTTCCTACGCTGCCGACTCTATTAAGAATTTCCTTGGTGTTCAGTGTTGGTCTGGAGTATTTCTTTTCCGACGATAAAAAACGTCATGTAGTGGCAATCGTGCGCCGGGCTGAGCGCAAGCGGTTTCCCGAGCGGTCTGACGGACGCGACATTTCTTTTTATTTTGAATCTCTGGACTTCGCCGCCGTGGAACGAAAAATCAACGCCTACTATGCTGAGTTTCAACCCCTTGAGCCTGGCAAAGCCCGGGCGCATCAACATCCGGGAATCGAATTCATATCGGTGCTGCGCGGCAAGCTGGAACTGCACATCGCTACAGAAACGCACACACTCGCGTCGGGTGACTCGATGTACTTTGACTCGTCGCTTGCGCATTCCTATCGGAGGGCGAGTCAGAAACCGTGCAGTGCCATTGTCGTGACGGCTCCATAGCAGGGTTTCCGGCCGGCCACGGAAGCAGAGGGACATAAATTTCGGGCCAACTCCTGATTAACTTATTAACCGGATTAGTGAAATCCGCGCAAAAAAACCACATGTGTGGAGTCGAAAAGCCCACCGACTTGGTGTTTTTACGGTAACCCTAAAGTATGGAGCTCCTCCCCGGCACACCAGACGCCGGATAAGAATTTTCTGCGGTAGTCTGTTTCAGAGTGCTCCCAAAATGATGCCCGAAATTCAACTAGAAAAGGGAGGTGCCAAGCGATTAGGTGCTAGGCGCACCAAGCCAATTAACTCTTCGGCGTCGTTGCTTTCTGTTCTGCTTCAATTGTGACGTGCACTTCAGCGCCCTCTTTAAGGGTCACCGGATTGCCTGCTGTATCTTCCAAGGTGTTTTCAATTCGAATTTCTCGATATAAGTGTTCGTCGGTCTCAACAGAAATCTGAACTTTTTCCGTTCCTCCTGGAAGGATCGGAGGGATGATCTTATCAACGGTTCCAGGAAGCGTGACCTTTGCATTTTCGACCGAACGATCTTCGTCTTTGATTTTGTTATCCACCTAATACCCCTTTTCCGGCCTTTATGCCTGGAAATACACTTGTCATCGGGCCGCAGCGAGAATTGGCGTAGCATGACAAAGGTTTATTCAACGACGAAAAACTCTTCGCCCTTCACCGTCGATTCGATTGCCCGGATCAATTGCTCGTCAGCATCCGACTTCCCGACGTAGCCATTCGCTCCAGCCTTCCGCGCTTCCTCAATGAATTGCTTGTCCTTGTGGGACGAGAGAATCACGATAGCGGAATCTGGAACATGAACGCGGATGCGCCGAGCAGCCTCGAAGCCGGACATCTTAGGCATCGTAACGTTAATGACGATCACATCCGGCTTCAGAGATTCAGCCAGACTTACAGCATGTTGACCGTCTCGGGCTTCGCCAACGACCTCAAAGCCATGATGAGCTTTCAAGATTCTATTAACCATTTCCAGTATCGTTGGGTGGTCGTCCGCGACAAGAATGCGAATAGTTGGTCTCGCATGGTTTTGTAAGACGGCAACCTCACCCTCTGGGATTGGAATATTGAAAAGACCCTCGTCAGGCCCAAGCGGACTGCTGTGGTCGTCTTGTCCGATGGCGTTGGACGCGCCAGTCATATCCATAAAGCGGCCAAGGGAATCATCGTTGAGCTGCACCCATCCGTCAGAACTAATTTTGATTCGATAATGACTGCGATTCGTGGATCCCACTTTAAGTTTTATAGCCTCACCGTTGTCAGCCTCACAGCGTATTGTTTATGATGACACCGAGTTAAAACGCACGCTGTCTCGTTTCGCACACAGGCGATTGGGATGCAGGGCAACAGCAGAAATGTCGGTCTTTTAAACCGCACTTTGTTAGGAATTATGCATATTTTCGTCTATCCCACTCCTAACGATATGTATTATGGCCACTCTTCAGGCCGTATCAGTGTCCATGCATGCGAGGCAAATGATAATGCTCTAGCATCGCGGGAACAACATGAACGGTGCGATGTCGACACGCGCCAATACCGCAGAGGGCAGTTTCGCTCCCTCCTATCCCCTATCCCATACTCGCGTTGACAGTGCCGGGACCGTCGTCAATACTTTGAGGACATGATTGGCCAGTTGCGCGGAAGACTTGCCGAAAAAAGACCGAACCAGGTATTGGTGGATGTGGGCGGCGTGGGATATGTGGTGCAGGTGCCGCTATCGACATTTGCCGCGCTCGGCGAACTGCACACCGAAGTGACACTTCTGATTCATACTCACGTGCGCGAAGACGCGCTATCGTTGTATGGCTTCGTTTCCTCACGCGAGAAACACCTTTTCGAAATGCTGCTCTCCGCGTCCGGCGTGGGACCGAGTCTGGCGCTGAAAATTTTGTCCGGCATGAGCGTGGACGAATTAGTGCCGGCGATTCGCGGAAGCGATCTGGGACGGTTGACGCAAATACCGGGAGTAGGCAGAAAAACCGCCGAGCGCATGGTCGTGGAATTAAAAGACAAACTCGACGCGGTAATCGTGGAAAAAGAAAAACCAGCGGCGAGTTCGCCCGCGGGTGTGGAAGCCGATGTAGTTTCGGCGCTGGTGAACCTGGGATATGACGCGCGCGTGGCGGAAAAGACGGTCGATGAAGCGCGTAAGGAATCCGGATCAGCCAATTTTGAAAAATTGCTGCGCGCTGCGTTGCAAGCGCTGAGCCAGAGCAAGGGCCGAGCCGCCAGGACTTCCTAAAATGCCAGACGGAACCGCAAAACGAGTGATCGGAAAAACAGCGGAACGCATCGTGTCCGCGCAAGCGTTCGATGAAGACGCGCGCATTGAAGCCAGCGTGCGGCCCAAACGGCTGGACGAATACATCGGGCAAAAACGCGTAAAAGAAAATATTCAGATTGCC
>Ga0209526_10003399_pt1 | contig 10858 bp, 12 predicted proteins | sample JacPinW_OM2H0_M1_FD_188566 | JGI IMG/M metagenome (GOLD analysis project Ga0209526, IMG submission 188566) | Forest soil microbial communities from Algoma, Ontario, Canada - Jack Pine, Ontario site 1_JW_OM2H0_M1 (SPAdes) (version 2) | ecosystem: Environmental > Terrestrial > Soil > Boreal...
GCTTTCGATATCGTCGGGATCGGCCCACACCACGTTCCAGCCAAAGCTCTTGAACGCGTGGTTGAACTGGTTGATCGATCCGCCATAGAGCTTTCGCGCTGCGATGAACTCATCGCCCGGCCTCAACAGCTGCTGCAACACGACGACTTGCGCGGCGTGCCCGGAGGCGACCGCGAGTGCCGCGGTGCCGCCTTCGAGCGCGGCGACGCGCTCTTCCAGCACTGCATTGGTCGGATTTCCGATTCGCGTGTAGATGTTGCCGAACGCCTGCAGGCCGAACAGCGAGGCGGCATGATCGGCGTCGTTGAACACAAACGACGTCGTCTGATAGATCGGTGTCACCCGCGCACCGGTGGTGGGATCGGGCTGCGCGCCGGCATGGACGGCGAGGGTGGCAAATCCCGGTAGACGGTCGGTCATTCTTTTTCCTTTACGACGTTATCATTCGCTCAGAAGCGGCCATGCGGCGGCATTGCAGCGATCAGCAAAAGGTGCGGTTCTATATTCGAGGCAGCGCGAGCTCGCCTCCTCCCAATGAGGGACAATCGCGGTCGTGGCGTGCGTCGTCAAGGCGGCTAAAAGGCTTCAAGGGTTGTTTGAAAAGGCGATGCTCTGCGTCGCCATATAGGCAGCACAATGTTTCGCGATTGCGTCAGGAAAGCCCGCTCTTGTTTTTGGCGGCGCGGTCGGACGCCGCAGTCTCGCCGCCGCCGACACTGGTGCGGTTCAGCGACAGCCGCATGCCCTGGGTCGGGACAGGCGCGCGCTTTGCGCTCAGCGTGCGCGAATTGACGCCCATCCACGAAATCTCCGACGATAGCCGGCCATATTCGATCTTCGGGCAGCGGTTCATGACGACCTTGAGACCGGCGGCTTCGGCCTTTGCCGCGGCCTCATCATCGCGTGCGCCGAGCTGCATCCAGATCACCTTCGGCAGCGGCGACAATTTCAAGGCTTCGTCGACCACCGGCATGATGTGGCTGGAATTGCGGAAGATGTCGACCATGTCGATGGGACGGCCGATATCAAGCAGCGATGCCACGAAGGGCTTGCCGAGCAGCTCCTTTCCGACATGCCCGGGGTTGACCGGGATCATGTCATAGCCGCGCTGCGCCAGATATTTGAACGCGAAATAGCTCGGCCGCACATTGACCGGCGAGGCGCCGACCATCGCGATCGACTTCACGCCATTGAGGATGCTGCGGATGTAATTGTCGGGATAGGCGTCGTGATTCATTCTCGGTCGAATTCTAGCGGTCCTGCCATTTGGGCTCGCGCTTCTCGATGAACGCGCCGATGCCTTCCTCGGCGTCGCGCGCCATCATGTTCTCGGTCATCACTTCTGCGGCATAGCGATAGGCCTCCGCAAGGCTCATCTCGGCCTGGCGGTAGAACGCGGTCTTGCCGAGTTTGACGGTATAGGCGGATTTCAGCGCCACCTTTTGCGCCAGCGCGATTGCCGCGTCGCGCTCGGTGCCCGCGGCAACAACATGGTTGACGAGGCCGATATCGCGGGCGGTTGTGGCCGGTATCGGTTCACCCGTCAGCAGCATTTCCATCGCCTGCTTGCGCGGCACATTGCGCGACAATGCCACCATCGGCGTCGAGCAGAACAATCCGATGTCGACGCCGGGCGTCGCTAAGCTCGCGGCTTCGGAAGCGACCGCCAGATCGCAGCTCGCCACCAATTGACAGCCGGCTGCGGTCGCAATGCCCTGCACCGCGGCGATCACCGGCTTCGGCAAATGCACGACCGCCTGCATCATCGCGCTGCAGGCGTTCATGATTTGCGCGAAATATGCGCGCCCGCGATCGGGATCGCTGCGGCGGGCGGTCAGTTCTTTCATGTCGTGGCCGGCGGAGAAGGCTGGGCCGTTCGCCGCGATCACGAGTGCGCGGATGTTCTTGTCTGCTCCAATCTCGTTCAGCGCCGCATGCAGGCCGGCGATCATGGCTTCCGACAGACTGTTACGCGCGGTTGGCCGATTGAGCGTGACGATAGCAATGCTGCCGAGCGTCTCGCGCAGCAGGATCGGCTGTTCGTGTGCTGGAACGCGAGCGGGTTGGGCGGACATTGGAGATTCCCTTCCCTGGAGCAGGTCTGCCATCTTAGCGCATGATCAGCCGAGTGAGAGATGTTTCGCTCCGAAGAGTGGGCCTTGGCGAATCGAGATTCAAGGCCTTCATTTCATCTGCTTTCGGTCAGGGCCGCGACCTTGGCCTCGACGAAGCGTTCCATGAGGTGCGGCGCCGAAGCGCCAAACATGCGGATGCGGCCGGTGTGGGCCAACAGCAAAAGCCCCGCCGCGTGAGCAAAAATATCCGCCATCAACGATTTGGCTTCCTCGGGCCGGGCGCCGAGCGCTTGTGCTGCATCGGCGATCGGTTGGAGGGCCGATTCAAGTGCTGCATTCAGCATACCGTCGCGTTCCTTGCCGAGACCCTGTGGCTTCATGCCGCCGCGAAACAGGTAGAAGCCAAGATCGAGGTCTCTCGGATTATCGGCATAATAGCGAAAGAAAGCCGTCGCCGCAGCCCGCAACTGATCGGCCGGAGCCTTGGCGCGCGAAACCGCGCGGCTCACGGCCCGCCCAAGATTTGTGAGTGAGCCTCGAAGAACTTCCGCGTAGATCGCTTCCTTGGACTCGAAGTGAAAATAGAGCGCGGCGGGCGTATAGCCCGCGCCAGCGGCGATCGCGCGCAGCGACGCTCCATCCAGACCGTCGGCTTCAAAGACCTTCCGCGCCGCGTCTAGAATCAACTCGCGCTTCAGCTCGCCCACAGCCTTCCGCCGAACGATTTTTCGCTCCTTCGTCATCGCGATTCTCAATAGCACGCTTGACCGGTAATTTAAACATGGTTAAATAATCTAACGATGTTAGAATTAACGACCACCGTACGGAGGGGGCTGCAATGACGGTCAGAATTGAGAGAGCCGGACCGGTATGGACGATCATTCACGATCGGCCCGAAGCACGGAACGCCATGGACCCTCATAGCGCGGACGCGCTAACCGCCGCTTTCCTGGAATTCGATGCGCACAAGGACGCCGCGGTCGCGGTGTTCTATGGCGCAGGCGGCGCTTTCTGTGCGGGATGGGACCTCAAATACGTCAGCACCCTCAATGCCGCTTATCCGTTGGGCGAACTTGACATCCCGACGGCGCGGCCGCGCGGGAACGGCGGCGAAATCCCACGCGGGCCGCTGGGACCGTCCCGGCTTGAGTTAGACAAGCCCGTCGTTGCGGCGATCGAGGGGCCTGCCGTTGCCGGAGGAATGGAACTAGGACTGTGGTGTGACTTTCGGGTGATGGCTGAAGGGTCTTATTTCGGCGTCTATTGCCGTCGATGGGGCGTGCCGTTGATCGATGGAGGTACTGTGCGGTTGCCGCGCATCGTCGGGCAGGGCCGCGCGCTCGAGATTATCCTTACGGGGCGTAAGGTGCCGGCCGAGGAGTGTATGTCCATTGGCTTGTGCGAATATCTCACGCCAAAGGGGGGAGCGCGCGCGAAGGCAGAGGCGCTCGCACAAGAGATCGCGCGTTTTCCTCAGGTCTGTGTCCGTGCCGACCGACGGTCCGCCATCAAGAGCCATGGGCTTACCGTCCGCGAAGCGTTGATTCAGGAGTGGTACAACGGGCGCGAGGCATTGATCGAAGACGGCGTGGCCGGGGCAGCCCGCTTCAGCGACGGGCTCGGTCGGCACGGCGATTTTGCAAAGATTCGATAGCGATTCGACCTTCCCAGTTTTCGCGGACAGCGAGATTTGACCCGCCGAGGAATTGACGGCAGGTTGATTCTGCCAATCCATGTACAATGAACAGCCCGACGATCGGTCATGACAGCAGCACGAATGACTGCGGTTGAACTCGAGGCCTTCCTGCGTACCGAGCTCCCGCAACTGTTCAATTATGACGACCTTGCGATCGAGCATGCCGACGGTCAGACCTGTCAGGTAAGGCAGCGCTTTCGCGAGAGCATGTTGCGGCCGGGCGGGACGATCTCGGGGCCGACGCTGATGGTGCTCGCGGATTTGGCCATGTATGTCGTGCTGCTATCGGCGATCGGCCCAATCGGTCTCGCGGTCACAACCAATCTCAACATCAATTTCCTGCGTAAAGGTGCAGCCGGGCAAGATGTGCTTGCGGCGGCGCGGCTTCTCAAGCTCGGCAAGCGGCTCGCGGTCGGCGAGGTCAATCTCTTGTCAGGCACTTCGCCCGACCCGATTGCGCACGTGACATCGACCTATTCCATTCCAAACAAATAGGCTTTCGTCCGGTATCATTACACCATATTTATAAACTATTGTTTTTGCTTGCTTAATTTGCATCATCTGGCATTGACGTTGGCAACGCTGTTATCTAGAAAACCGCGCAGTTCGGCGCTTGATGCGACGAACGTCTCCCTCTCGCGGATTTCCTCAGATGAAAACGTTTTCGGCAAAGCCCGCCGAGGTGACGAAGAAGTGGGTGTTGATCGACGCCAAGGGTCTGGTGGTCGGCCGGCTCGCCAGCCTCGTTGCCATGCGGCTGCGCGGCAAGCACTTGCCCACCTACACGCCCCATGTCGATTGCGGCGACAATGTCATCATCATCAATGCGGCGCATGCGGTGCTGACGGGCCGCAAGCGCGAGCAGAAGGTCTATTACAAGCACACCGGCTTCGTCGGCCACGTCAAGGAGCGCACGGCGAGGGAAATCTTCGAGGGGCGGTACCCCGAGCGCGTCGTCGAGAAGGCGATCGAGCGCATGATCCCGCGCGGCCCGCTCGGCCGTGTCCAGCTCGGCAATCTGCGCGTCTATCCGGGGCCCGAGCATCCGCATGAGGCCCAGAGCCCCGAGAAAGTCGACATCGCCAAGATGAACCGCAAGAACATGAGGGCCGCATAATGGCCGAAAGCATGCAATCTCTCGATCAGTTGTCGCAGCTCAAGCCGGCCGCACCCGAAGCGCCGAAATACGTCAAGAAGGTCGACAAATACGGCCGCGCCTATGCCACCGGCAAGCGCAAGGACGCCGTCGCCCGGGTCTGGATCAAGCCTGGCGCCGGCAAGATCATGGTCAACACCCGCGAAGTTGAAGTCTACTTTGCCCGTCCGGTGCTGCGGATGATGATCCAGCAGCCGCTGGTGGCGGCAGCCCGCGCCGGCCAGTACGACGTGATCTGCACGGTTGCCGGCGGCGGCCTGTCCGGCCAGGCCGGCGCGGTGCGTCACGGCCTGTCGAAGGCGCTGACCAATTTCGAGCCCGACCTGCGCAGCGTATTGAAGAAGGGCGGCTTCCTGACCCGCGACTCCCGCACCGTCGAGCGCAAGAAGTACGGCCGGGCGAAAGCGCGCAAGTCGTTCCAGTTCTCCAAGCGCTAATTGCTTCGCTAAAATTTGCCGCGAGTGCGGCGCACAACGAAATCGGAAAAAGGGCACTGGCGCAGTGCCCTTTTTTATTGCCGGTTTGGCGAGCAATTGAAGCAGTTTTTCCTGAAAACTTGCGCGTGATCGCAAACGGATTTCCAACATGGTCCACCGTAGAATTTCGGCCAGTCAGGGGCCCGTTCCGTCCTAAGCGGTCGTGCCGGATACGCTTGCGTTGCATCACATCCCGGGGTGACCGATGTCGCTCGATAGTCACACGCTTTATTTCATTGCCACGATGATCGCGGCAATGCTGGGAGTCATGCTGCTCGTTTTCGGCAAGAACGAGAATATCCCGGCGTTGAAATGGTGGGGAAGCGCCTATCTGCTCGGCGCAGCCTCGGTCGCGCTCTGGACACTTGCGAGCAACGCGCTTGGCGGGGTCCTCTCGCTGGCCCTGAGCGCCGTTGGCTTCGTCGCCTGCGGCATGGTCTGGAACGCTTCCCGCGTATTCCACGGCCGCAACCCGATCTGGCCGGGTCTGGTACTGGGCGCGATGGCCTGGATCGCCGCCGTCATGACGCTGCCGCCGGCGGCCTCCGTCATGCGCATGACCATCGGCGCCGGAATCGTTGCCGTCTACGCGGCGCTGACGGCCACCGAATTGTGGACCGAGCGTCGCAGGTCGCTGCAACGGCGCTGGCCGGCACTGTTGGTGCCGGTCATGCACGGTTTCGTGCTGATGCTGCCGATCCTGCTTGGCAACCTGCTGCAACCCCACGACGACAAATTCGGCTCCAGCATCTGGGTGACGGGATTCTCCGTCGAACTGGTGCTCTATGCGGTCGGCACCGTGTTCGTGATCTTCATGCTGGTGTCCGAGCGCGCGGTGAGCGCGCACAGGAACGCGGCGTCGGTGGATCCGCTGACCGGCATGTTCAACCGCCGCGGCTTCTCCGAGATATCGTCGCGGTTGATCGAGCGCGAGGCCAAGGCCGGCCGCCCGGTGACTGCGTTGATCTTCGACATCGACCACTTCAAGTCGATCAATGATCGCTTCGGCCATCCCGCGGGCGACGAGGTGCTGAATCTGTTCGCCACCGTCGTGATCAACACGCTGCGGATATCGGACCTGTCGGGGCGGATCGGCGGCGAGGAATTTGCCGCACTGTTGCCGTGTTCGCTGGAAGAAGGCGTCCTTGCCGCCGAACGGGTGCGTGAGGCGTTCGCGGGTTCCGGTATCGTCGTCGAGGACGGCCCGGTCGATACCACGGTCAGCATCGGCGTTGCCGGCGGGCCGGCCGGCACCGAGCTCGAAGTGCTGCTGGCGGCGGCCGATACCGCGCTCTACCAGGCCAAGCGCAGCGGCCGCAATCGCGTCGAGGCGGCCGAAGAGCTGCCGCTGTCGCTGGAAAACTGGCGGCGCAAGACCGCGGGCCTTGCAGCGCCGGAGCGGGCGCCTGAGCGGGCCAAGCCGGCGGTGGCGTGACGGCAAGGAGCCGCCGTAACCCAGCGTTTACCATTCGATCCCTATCATGCCGTTGATGGACCCGATGCGCCGACGCAATGCCGAGGCTGCGCTGACGTCGCTCGAAGCGGCGGCCGTCTCGGCGCGCGGCGGGTTTGCCTGCCTGTTCTCCAGTTCGGACGAATACGAGAACGCGCTGATCTCGGAGCGGCGCGCGCAGGGCCGCTATGGCCGCCCCGGCAGCCACTGGCCGACGCTGATGTTGGTCGGCTGCGCGCTGATGGTCACCGGCGCGGTGATGCTTCTCAACTGAGTTCTCGGACAATTTGGAAGGATGAAGCGCCGAACGGCGCTTTTTCTTTTTGGGCGGCTGCGTTAGATACGCTGATACCCATGAGAGGCAGCCCCCCATGATCACCGAAATTGCCCAGATCGAGATCAAGCCCGGCTCGGAGGAGGATTTCGAAGCCGCCGTCGCCAAGGCGCGCGCCGCTTTCGGCCGCGCCTTGGGTTTCCATGGATTCGAGCTGCATCGTTCGATCGAGAAGCCGCAGCGTTATCGTCTGATGGTCAAGTGGGAGACGCTGGAAAACCACACCGTCGACTTCCGCGGTTCGGAGAATTTTGCCGAATGGCGCTCCCTGGTCGGACGGTATTTTGCATCGCCGCCCGAGGTCGAGCACACAAAGACGGTGCTGAATTCGGCGGGCTGAGCCACGCCGTGCTTAGGCTGCCGCAAGCTCGGGCGGCGGCTCGTCGGCCTTGAAATAGTCGATCATAACTTTGGCGATCGCCATCAGCGGCAGCGCCAGTGCCAGCCCCCAAACGCCGAACACGATACCGAGCAGGATCTGGAACGCAAACAACGTGGCCGGCGGGATGTCGAGCGCCTGACGCTGGATGATCGGCGTCAACACATAGCTCTCCAGCGCATGCACGCCGAGGAACAGGATGAGCGCGCTGAGCGCGGCCACCCATCCCGAGGCGAGGCTCGCGAGCACCACGATCAATCCCGCGATGATCGCACCGACGGTCGGAATGAAGGCGAGCAGCCCGGCCTGAATCCCTAAGATAAACGAGCTCTCGATCCCGATGATCTCAAGCCCGATCCAGGTCACCAGGAACACTGCGGCCATGGTGAGCATCTGCGCGATCAGCCAGCGCTCCAGTGTCTCACCGATGCGGTCGACGATGATGGTGGCGCGGGCGCGCTGTTTGGCGGGCGCCATGAACAATAGTCCGTTGCGATAGACCGCGGGCTGGGCTGCGAACGCGAGCCCGAGAAACAGCACGATGAAGAAGTTGCCGACCGCACTCACCGTGCCCAACAGCAATTTCAGGGTTTGGCTGACGATCGCGCCGCCGCTGGAGGCGATCGCACCAGCGCCCGGAAAAGTGCGTGCCGCCGGTGCGCCGGGTGTCGCTGAGGAAGACGACGAAGCCGACGGCGCTTCCGCCTGGTTGCCGAGATCGAAATAGCTGGTATCGATCCCGTTCTTCTCCAGGAATGCCTTGACGGTGACGAGCTGCGATTTGATCGTGTTGCTCAGCACCGTCGCCTGCTGCGCGATGGTGGTGCCGCCCAGGAAGACGATACCCGACAGCATCGTCGCGAGCGTGAGGCAGACGATCACCAGCCGCAGCGGATGCGGCAGCCGGACCAGGCGGCCGAGCAGATTGGTCATGGCGTTCAGCGCAACCCCGAGCAGCATTCCCGCGAAGATCAGGAACAACGCGGCGGCGAACGTCCAGGCGAACACCAACAGCGCTGCGAACAGCACAATGCCGATGCCGCCGACCGCGATCGCCCAAGCCAGATCGCTGCGGGCGGAAACACGATCATCAGTCGGGACAGCCACGTTGGTTCCTTTACGCAGAGAGGTTCGGCGCCACTCTTCCGTCAAACGCGCCCGGGATCAAGCCCGCGAAAGCGCCCGCGCCAGGGCACGCTCGGGAGAGCGCGGCAAATTGCTGGATGAGCTGAAGATCATTCTCGGCGCGCATCTAAAGGCCAGGCTTGCAGCGCTGGGGTGAGGTTCTTGCAGGGCAGCGACGTGCGGCAGGCGGGAATAACATGTTGATCCGGCCCGAACTCACAGGCATGATCGACCCGAAATCGTGCCCAACAGAAAAAATTCTTCTTGCGCGAGACGTAAATTATGAGACGGCCCGTGGTCGGCGTGATCGGCAACGCCCATCGCTTTGAAAATCGTTTCGCGACGCAGATGGTCGGTGAACGCAATCTCCGCGCGGTGGCGGACGTCGCCGGTGCGCTTCCGCTGATGTTCGCCGGCACGCCCGAGATCACCGACATCGGCGCCCTGTTGGACGTGGTCGACGGCATTGTGCTGACCGGGGCGCGCGCCAACGTTCACCCCACGCGCTTCAACACCGAGCCGGATGCCAAGCACGAACCCTACGATATCCATCGCGACGAGGTCGCGCTGGCGGTAGCGGAGGCCTGCGTCGCCCGCGGCGTGCCGTTGTTCGGGATTTGCCGTGGCCTGCAGGAGATGAACGTCGCCTTTGGCGGCTCGCTGCATCCCGAAATCCGCGAATTGCCCGGCCGCATGAACCATCGGATGCCGCGGCTGGAGAACGGCGAAATCCATCCCGATCCAAGAGTGGTGTTCGCCGACCGGCATGAGGTGACCCTTACCCCGGGCGGTGCATTTGCGAAGCTCCTCGGTTGCGAAACGATCAGGGTCAATTCGCTGCACGGCCAGGGTATCCTCCAACCCGGCAAGCGCGTCGTCGTCGAAGGCGTGGCGGAAGACGGCACCATCGAGGCGATACGGATCGCCGATGCGCCGGGCTTTGCGCTCGGGGTGCAGTGGCACGCGGAATACGATCCGCAGCGCAATCCGATCAACCGCGCGCTGTTTCAGGCCTTCGGCAAGGCGCTATCGGCGGGCAGGCGCCTCCGACAATCGACATGACCTGAAATCCAGCGCGCTTTGCCCAATGCGCGCTGGATATTTCTTAAGTCGGTTTTACTCTTAAGCCGCCTTGCTGACCTTCACACCGCCGCCTTCCAGCAGCATGACCTTGTTCAAGAGTTTTACCAGCGCGTAGACGGACTCGATTGCGGGTGCTGCCGTATTGGTCAGTCTGGCCATTTCCAGAATTGAGCCGATCAGCGCCTCGGTTTCGAGCGAGCGTCCGGCTTCCACGTCCTGCAGCATCGACGTCTTGTGCGCTCCGACAGCTTCCGCGCCTGCGATGCGCTTCTCGATGCTGACACGGAAGGTCACTCCGAGTTTCTGCGCGATGTCCTGTGCCTCCTTCATCATGGACGCTGCCAATTGGCGGGTCTCGGCGAACTGGCAGATGTCCACCAGCGTGGCATGGGTCAGCGCCGAGATCGGGTTGAACGACAGATTGCCCCACGCCTTGAGCCAGATCTCCGAGCGGATATCCGGCAGCACCATCGATTTCAGCCCGGCCTTGATGAAGACGTCGTGCAATTCCTTGACGCGCCGGGTCTCCTTGCCGTCGAGCTCGCCGATCGGGAAGCGATCGCCCTCGACGTGGTGAATCACGCCCGGTGCGATGGCCGCCGCCGCCGGATAGACCACGCAGCCGATGATCCGGTTCGGATCGATATTTTTGGTGAGCACGCCCGAGGGATCGAGGCTCTGCAGCTTGTGATTGTCGTACTGGCCGCCGAGCCTCTGGAAATACCACCACGGCAGGCCATTCTGCACGGTCAGCACGACGGTGTCCGGACCGAGCAGCGAATCGATGTCGCGCACCACCTGATCCAGGAAATGCGCTTTCACCGCCAGCACGACAATGTCCTGCTTGCCGGCGTCGACGGCTTTGTTGACGGCCTTCATCCTGGCGGTCTGGACCTTGCCGTCATGCCATTCGAGCTTCAGTCCGTTCTTCTGGATCGCGGCGAGATGCGCGCCCTGGTCGATGACCGTGACATCCTCGCCGGCGAGAGCAAACTTGGCCGCCAGCAGGCCGCCGATGGCGCCCGCGCCGACCACGCAAATCTTTTTCGGTGGCGGCGGCGCGCCCAGCAGATAGGGGCTC
>Ga0209526_10003400_pt1 | contig 10854 bp, 7 predicted proteins | sample JacPinW_OM2H0_M1_FD_188566 | JGI IMG/M metagenome (GOLD analysis project Ga0209526, IMG submission 188566) | Forest soil microbial communities from Algoma, Ontario, Canada - Jack Pine, Ontario site 1_JW_OM2H0_M1 (SPAdes) (version 2) | ecosystem: Environmental > Terrestrial > Soil > Boreal...
GCCTTTAAATCCCAAATCCATTGATATTCCTCAAGATTCATTGTCTCGCCTTCCAGACCTTGCATCAAACGGCCGGCCCACCAGTTTTGCGCGCAGCCCCACACGGATTTTGCCACGCTGAATCGGAACGCTCCTCCGGCGCATCTAACCTGCGTTATTATGATCGGGTTGTTCCCAATGTTTTGGCCCGATGTTTTGGGCCGCGGAGTGTGAAATGAACGAAATTGCAACATTTGGTGCTGGATGCTTCTGGGGAGTAGAAGAGGCGTTTCGCCAGGTCCCCGGCGTAATTGACACCGCCGTGGGCTATTCGAACGGCCACACTGTCAATCCCACATATAAAGATGTGTGCACCGACGAAACCGGGCATGCCGAAGTGGTGCAAGTGACCTTTGATCCCGCTAAAGTGTCCTTCGAAGAGCTGCTCAATGTATTCTGGAAGGCTCACGATCCCACGCAGGTAAATCGCCAGGGCCCGGACTTTGGCGCTCAATATCGCACCGCAATTTTTTTCCATTCTCCGGAGCAGGAAGCTGCCGCAAAAAAATCCATGGCCTCCGTAGCGGCGAGCGGTAAATTTAAGCGCCCCATTGCCACGGAAATTACCGCTGCAGGCCCGTTCTATCGCGCCGAAGAATACCACCAGAAATATCTGCAAAAGCGCGGCGCACCATCCTGTCATTTTTAACGGGGTTTAACCGCCGCGGGTTGAAGCAGTACTCGCAGTAAAACTCGGCGTGCGGATAGGTGAGCCTATGGAAAATGATCCTGAACCGATTAAAGAAATCCTCGAAGAACTATTTTCGTTGCTCGAATCCTTTGAAACGCAAAGCCTTGCTCTTAACCAATTTTTGAAAGATCAGGGAATAGCCACGGATGAAAAGCTGGCACCTTATCTGGACCGAGCAGGAAATGCCAGCAGCGTGAAATGGCGCGCGGCTCGCGCCAGAATGCAGTATTTGCTTTCACCCATTCCAAAAGGGAAGAGCGGCCAAGAGAAAGGCAAAAACAAAGACGAGCACAAAGAACCTGAAAAGTCGGCCGCAGAACAGCCCCCGACTGAGAAGCCCCCGACCGAGAAGCCAGCAACCGAGCAAGGTAAACAGCGGAGTTCGGAGGCCCCTAAAGATACAACCCAAACTGCGGACGCAAATTCAAATTCCGATAAGAAACAAGAACCCGACCGGCAAGAAGACGCAAAAAAATCCGATATTCGCCAAAAATCCTAGAACGAATAGCGCCGTCCTGGCAACTCACCTCACGTCGATTTAAACGGCGCGGGCGAGTAGCACACCCTTCGGGCGGCCAGGGACTGTTGACGTGAACAGCCAGCCTGAAATGGCCTCATCCGGGGCCTTAAGGACCGCATCTTCAACGTAATAGCCCCAACCTTGCACTTTTCGAAGTACCCCGGCGGTACCGTCAGGATTAGTCATATAAGGTTTGGTAGAATGATCGTCGTCATTCGTGATCACTCCCAGTCGGCCCGGCTGAGACTGTCAGAATAGGTTATTCCCCGAAGAGGCTTCATGCCGGTAAGTGCGCCTAAAAATTCCTGGAATATTCTTGCTGCCATCGTCGATTCTTCCGACGACGCTATCATCAGTAAAGATCTGAAAGGGACCATAACTAGCTGGAATGCGAGCGCAGCGCGTTTGTTTGGCTACCGCGCGGATGAAATTGTAGGCCAGTCAATCATGTTATTAATACCGCCCGAATTGCAGCAGGATGAGGTCCACATTCTGACAAAGATTAAGGCGGGTGAGAGGATTGAACATTTCCAGACGGTTCGCATGAAGAAAAACGGTGAACGCATGGAAGTTTCGTTAACCATCTCGCCAGTGAAAGATGAACGTGGCACCATTGTGGGAGCCGCGAAGATTCTTCGTGATGTAACCAAACAAAAGAAAATGGAAGCAATTGTCCGCACCAGCGAAAGGCTCGCGTCCGTTGGCCGTCTTGCCGCTACGGTGGCCCATGAAATCAACAATCCACTGGAAGCTGTTACGAACTATGTTTATTTGGCCAAAGAGCAACCTGATCTCCCTCCGAAGATTAAGCAATATCTGGATTCTGCCGACGCCGCTCTAGCGCGTGTCGCGCACATCGCTCAGCAAACATTGGGATTTTATCGGGAGAGTTTTCAACCCACTAAACTCGTGATAGCAGACGTCATCGAGGATGTTCTGGCGATCTACGAACGCAAGGTCAAATATAAACGGCTGAATATTGACCGGCGCATCGACCGGGGTTTGACGGTCTCGGGGTTTGAGGGAGAGATGAAGCAGATGATCTCAAACTTGATAACCAACGCATTCGACGCTTGCCAGGATGGCGGGAAGATAATCATAGCCGCTCGTGCCACTTGTCAATTCCCGTCGCACCAGCGCGGAATTTGTATCACGGTGGCGGACAATGGCGCCGGGATATCCAATCAAGACAAACTGAATTTATTTACACCGTTTTTCACTACCAAGAAAAGTTTGGGCACCGGACTCGGTCTTTGGATTACTAAGGACTTGTTAGAAAAAAGAGGCGGGCGAATTCGCTTTCGCAGCCGTGATTCTTCCCCCGCCGGTACGGTAATTAGCCTTTACATTCTCGAAACGCTGCAAGATAGCGCGGAAACAATTGGCTAATATTATGTTGTTTGTTAGCATTTCGTGTTTTTTTGAAATAGGCGACGCTTGCGTTTAGCGGCGCGTAAACCGTGGAGGATCTGATGGGCACGGGGTCCGAGACGCACAGGGTATTGGTAATCGATGATGAGGCCGACATCGCGGACAGCTTAACCGATATTCTAATTCTGCATGGCTACGATGCGGTGGCCTTTCACGATGGGCCATCGGCAATCGAATCTGCCCGGAATCACTGTCCTAATATCGTGGTTTCCGATGTAGTCATGCCAAAATTAAATGGAGTCGATACCGTTGCAGCCATCCATGAATTCTGTCCTGAGGTTCGCATACTCCTATTGTCAGGGCAGGCCTTAACCACGGATATCTTGGAAAAAGCTCGAGCATCGGGACACGAATTTGAGGTGCTTCCTAAACCAATTCATCCATACCTGCTACTTAAAAAGATTTCGTTTTTAACGTCGAATCCGTCATAACACGTTGTTTGGAACCCTAAACTAAACCTAGGTTTCAGTTTTAGCCGGCAACCGATGTCTTTCTGCCATTACCCTTCGAACTGTCAGTAACAGCAGTTTAGGACCGCTGCCCTTTAGAATCCAACTGTTCGCAATTCCGGCGGCTTCCCCTGGTAATTGTCCAAAGCCGGAGAGCACAATGATGGCCAACGCAGGGTTCACGCGCTTCATATCCGCCGCAAGCGCCAGTCCAGTTGAATTCACAAGATAATAGTCTACGATGGCCAGTTCGATTTCTTCCGACTGAAGTATGCGCAGAGCTTGGGCAGGCCAGAGAGCCTGCCAGACCTGGTGCCCTTCGCTTTCCAGAACTTCCGCGCGCGAGGCCATCCCATCGCGGTCATCATCCACACACAATATCTTGGCCATATATTGGAAAAGTATAGTCTAGCGCATGAGGGGCATCGCTAAAACCACATAAATCTCGCATCAAATTTAGTCACCCCAAACGTATTCTTAGCGTCACTAACCCAAGTCTCGTCGATTAACTAATTCGCCGAACAGAAAGTTGCCTTCCAGCACAAATTTCATGAAACTATCCCCGCCCTTTTCTCGTTCGTCTAACTGAACATCCAAGTCGGAGGTTAGCTCTTATGTGGAGTTTTCTTCAGGACCTACGCTTTGGCTTCCGCCAATTCCGCAAAGCACCCGGCTTCGTCCTCACTGCGGTTCTGTCGCTAATGCTCGGCATCGGTGCTACCACGGCCATCTTCAGCGTTGTCTATGGCGTACTTCTAGACCCCTATCCTTACAAGAACAACGACCGCATGGTTCACATCGAGCTCAACGACAAAGACGGGCGCGGTCCGCTGCTCTTCACTAGTGGTGCCGGGTTTTCCACGGTTCGCAACGCCTCTTCCGTTGAAGATGTCTTCTTCCAGCAGGGGGAGCAGCGAAATCTAACCGGCGATCAGATCCCCGTGTCTGTCAATGTGGGCCTTTATTCCCCCAATTTGTTCGAGTTCATGGGCGTCCCTCCGCTTCTCGGCCGCGAATTCTCTACCTCTGATGCGCCTGGTGGCAATCCCGCGCCGGCCGCCGTGCTCAGCTATCTTTTCTGGCAGCGGCAGTTCGGTGGCCGCCGCGACGTCCTAAACAAGTCGATTGAGCTCGATCACAAGCTCTACACCATCATCGGTGTCGTGCCGCCGCGCTTCACGTGGGGCGACTCCGACGTCTATTTGCCTGCTGTACCCACGGGCGCTCAGCACGACTACTGGCTTTCCTTCGTCCGGCTCAAGCCCGGTGTTAAATTTCCGGCCGCAGCGTCGGAATTCCAGGTCATCGCTGACGAATTCGCGAAAAACGACAAGGAATATCCGCAAAACCGGCGCGTCACTATAGTTACGCTCAACGAACAAATTCTCGGCAAGTTCGCTGAGACACTAGGATTGCTCTTTGGCGCGGTTCTCACGTTGCTCGTCATCGGTTGCGCCAACGTAAGCATTCTTCTTCTTGCTCGCGGCACGGCGAGGCAGCACGAGCTCGCCGTGCGCGCTTCTGTGGGCGCAGGACGCAAACGGATCATACAACAACTTCTCACCGAGTCGGTTGTGCTCTCGATCACCGGAGCGCTACTCGGCGTGGTCGCGGCCTACAAAGGTGTGACGTGGATCGTCGCGGCGCTGCCCATCTTTTCTTTTCCTCATGAAGCTGCCATCCATGTCAACGGCCCCGTTCTCATTTTCAGCGCTAGCGTAGCGATCCTCACCGGCATTCTCTTCGGTATCTCACCCGCCTGGCAGCTTTCGACTCCTCAGATAGGCGCACTGGTTCAGGCCAGCAGCTCCAAACATTCCGGCAGCGCCCGCAGCCGCAATAGCCATCGCATCCTCATCGCCGGCCAGCTGGCCCTCACCCTCCTGCTGACCGCGTCCGCCGGCGCGGCGCTCAAAGCCTTCAAAGCGCGTCTGCACACGCCGCTCGGCTACGATCCAAAGAATGTTCTCTCGCTCAACGTCGGCTTCCCCAAAGCCGCGAATCCTACCTGGGAAGGGCGGCTCAATGCTCAGGAAGCTGTGCGCAAAGTCATCGCGGAAGTTCCCGGCGTGGAAGACGCCAGCATCTCCACCACGTGGTTTCCCGGGTTAGGCGGCTTCACCGGCAAAGTCGAAATCCAGAGCCGGCCACAGTTGGCCGACGCGCAAGCTATGTTCTGCGCCGTCAGCTCACACGAATTTTCCACGCTGCGCATACCGCTCATCGCTGGTCGTACGTTTGACGAATCGGAAACCTTACGCGCCGCGCATTTCGCAGTGGTCAATCAAGCGTTCGTGAAAGAATTTCTCGGAGACACAAATGCAATCGGCCAGGGCGTGCGCAGCCCTTTGCTGAAACTCGAGCGCCCCGAAATATTACTGGCGCAAAAACCGGATGAGTGGTTTCAGATCATCGGAGTAGTAGGTGACGCGCGTAACAACGGACTTAATCGTCCGGTCAAGCCCGCCGTCTTTTTCCCCTACAGTTTCCTTCTGCCCACGGACGTTTCGCTACTGATCAAGACCACCACAAATCCCGACACCATGCTGAAGGCCTTCAAGGAACGCTTGCGCCAACACAATCCCGAGTTGGTGACCGGCACCCTGAACCGTACTTTGCTGTGGTGGCTTGACACGCAAGGTTGGGGCCAGGATCGTTTCATCGCCACGCTCTTCGCTCTGTTTGCGTTGTTTGCGCTGGCGCTCGCGGCCACAGGGCTCTACAGCGTTGTTTCGTTCGCGGTATCGCAGCGTACTCAGGAAGTCGGGATTCGCATGGCGCTTGGCGCGGCGCGCGCCAGCATCGTGCGTTTGGTTCTGGCGTCCACGTCTATGACCCTCGGCATCGGGCTGGCGCTCGGATTAATCCTAAGCGTGGCGCTGCATCGTGTGTTTTCGTCCTGGTCTGGAGGCAATTCGCGAGACCCGCTCACGTTGATGGCGTCGTCCTTGATTCTGGTGTTCGTTGCGCTCATCGCCTGCCTCGTTCCGGCATGGCGCGCTGCCACGATCGACCCCATGAGGGCGCTGCGCACCGAATAGCATCTCTCGCTGCCACGGGCCGTGTTCAAGCGCTAGTCGTCGCGGGAATTGTCGAACTTAGCAGGCTTCTTATTTTCGCTGGTGCGAATCGTGGAAGGACGCATGCGATTTCCCGATTCGATGGAGGCGGACTAATCGGTGTTGGCGGTATCTTTCTCGCGTTCCATCAGCGATCGATGTTCATGCGACATCTCAGCCGTGCTCGAGACGCTCGTAGCGATGCCAGTTGATGCGCGCACCACAAATTCCGGCTCAATTGCTATTTCTGCGACATATTCCTCAGTGCCTTCGATCTGTTCGATCACTGTTTTGGCAGCAATCTGTCCCATCCGTTGCAACGGTTGGCGCACCGTGGTCAGACCAGGACTATTGAAAGCCGCGCTCGGAATATCATCGAACCCCACCACGGACACGTCTGCTGGAACACGCAGGCCAGATTCCTGAAATGCCCAGATCGCGCCGATCGCCGATATGTCGTTATAGGCCAGCAATGCTGTGAAAGGTTTTCCGCGCTCCAACAATTGCTTGGCGAATGGGTATCCGAGCGCCGGAGTCGAATCAGTGCTGTCGATTTGAACCACCAGCTGGGGGTCAATTTCAATACCCAACTGGTCCGCAACATCGCAGATCGCCTTCCAGCGATCTGCTGCGTCGGAGCTCACCACCGCGCCTTTTAAGAAGGCGATGCGCTTATGACCTAGATTGGACAAGTGGGAAAGTGCGAGCTTGGCAGCAAGATGATGGTTGAGGGTGATGTTTGTAACTCCATCTACTCGTCCATGACCCGAGACGGCCACTGTAGGCAAGGCCAATTTTTCTTTGATCGAAGTATCTAAGGTAATAAACCCCTCGACTCCACGGGCCAATAACATTTGAGCGTAGGTCTGAAGCAATTTTGGGTCGTGACGATGAATCACCGTTAGAAAAAAGAAATTATGCTTGCGAAGATATTCCTCGATGCCGCTGATGACCAGCGCGCCGTAGGCGTCCCCGATCTCTTCCGCAATAACTCCAATGGTATAAGTGCGTTGCAGGCGCAGCGAACGAGCAAAATAATTGGGCCGATAGTTTAATTCTTTGGCTGCCGCAAGAATTCTCTGTTTGGTGCGTTCGGGGATGGACTTGGAGGCCGGAGAATTATTCAAAGCAGCCGAAACTGTACCAGGCGTTAGACTTAAGTGCCCGGCAATGGTCTTGAGCGTAACCCTCCGCTCGCCGCGGGCCTTTTTCTTATTGTCCGAAGATGAGCTCATGGTCTCCTGGTCAGACACGCAAGATCGCTACTATATCCCGTAGTGCAAAATTGCCGTAGGTCTGACGAGCGTTTATTGGTCCGTTAGAATAACATTATTTTTTATGTAGAATATCAATATTTCAGCTTGACAAGTTTTTCCTATCCGTTTATACAGCTAGTACAAATGTATTACTTCTGTCGAGGATGTAAGGGGCTGCTGTTCTTTTCCTAGTTCAAAGCGAATCATAACTCGCAAGCTAATGCGGCATATCTCTCGCTACCTGTCCACTTGCGAACGGGAAAAGTTTTGGCATGGCCTCCAGATGACGGATTTCTACGGTAAATATTCTCGAAGAGGGGTTTGAAATGAAAATCAGCTCGACTCCCAAGAATGATGTGCTAAGAATTTATAGCTACCTCGGCGCATTGTTGTCCGCACTGGCCCTCGTCCTCGGTCTATCTACGCCTGTGCGTGCGCAGGACGTTAAAGGCGACGTTCGCGGGCACGTGACCGACCAACAGGGGTCGGGCGTTGCTGGCGCGGATGTCTTGATTACTGAACCATCTACCGGGTACACGCGCAACTTCACGACCGATACCGACGGTGCATACAATTTTCCGGACCTCCCCCTAGGCACTTTTACCATCCGCGCCACGCACGCTGGCTTCAAAACCACGGAAGAGACTGGTATCAGGGTGAGTGCCGCAGATAGCCTGGTCTTTAATATTCGACTCGAGGTGGGAGCTGTTAGCGAGCAAATTACCGTTGAGGCTTCAGCGATTCAGGTGGAAACCACCAACGGCGAACTCGCCGGCTTGATTAACGGCCAGCAAGTCACGCAGTTACCATTGAACGGCCGCAATTTCATGCAGTTGGTTCTGTCCGTGCCAGGTGTTGCGCCGGGAGAAGGATTCAGCGCCCAAGGCAAGGGCTTACAGGGTGGCTCGGACCTCTCTATCAGCGGCGGTGCCGTAGACGCGAACCTGTGGTTGGTGGACGGAGCCCATAATAATGACGTCGGTTCGAATCGCACGATTCTCGTTTTCCCCTCAGTAGACGCCATCGATGAGTTCAAAATCGAGCGTAACAGTTACGGCGCGCAATTCGGCGGGGCGGCCGGCGGGCAAATCAGCATCATTACCAAGAAAGGCGGCAACAGTTTTCATGGTGACGTTTACTACTTTGGCCGCAACGATGCACTGAATACCTTCAATACCTTCGTCAAATCGGGTTGTCTCGCGTCAAATACACCTTGCATAAAGAACAAATTGCGCCGCAACGATTTTGGTTACACCATCGGCGGTCCCATCAAAAAAGATAAAGCCTTTTTCTTCTTCTCCGAGGAATGGAACAAGCAGATTTCGGCCCACACGAGCACCCATCGCGTACCCACGGTTGCCGAAAAGGGCGGTGACTTCAGAGACGTGGCTGCCTGCCCGGTAGGGTTTAACGGCTTTCCGGTCTCCAAGGACTCCGCAGGGAATAAGGTGCGCGGTCATTTAACGGACCCTGCCAACGGAGGAGCCTCGTTTCCGACGACCGATGTTATTCCCATTGATCGCTTGAGCCCGGCAGCGCAACTTATCCTCCAGGCTTATCCCGATCCGACGAATCCGGATCCTTGTGCAACGAATAATTTCACCAAGAACTTTAATGTGCCGGTCAACTGGCGGGAAGAAAGCGTCCGCGGTGACATCAATCTGACCAAGACCCTCACCGCGATGTTGCGCTTCACGAATGATTCGTGGAATATCGGCCCGAATAGCGGTAGCTTCTGGGGAGATAATGATCTCGGTCCCATCGGAGAAGCCTGGAATCAGCCGGGGCGCGTGGTCATCGGTAAGTTGAGCAAGACTATCGGGAATAATGCCGTCAACGACTTTACCTTCTCCTATTCCGCGAACCGCATCACTATCACTCCTGCCGGCACCATTCCTGGTCTTCAGCAGCAACTCAACGACACCATTACGACGTTCTTTCCGCTGGCAGACAAGACTTATGGCGATAAAGGACCGGCAGCCTGGATCAATTGCTGCGGACTTCCCAGCGTTTGGACCATTGCCCCCTGGCAGAATCAGCAGGATCTTTATACGTGGCAGGATGACTTTTCCATCGTAAAGGGCCGGCACACCATTAAGGTGGGTGGGTTGTACGCCCGTAACTATAAGGCCGAGCAGGGCAACGGAGAATTTGGAACTCTTGGTGGTCCTGTTGGGTACAACGGTTTCAAAGGGCTAGCAAACCAAACCGGTTACGGCATTTCAGACATGGAACTGGCTAACATGGCGCTGGGTTGGAGTGAGAGCCAGACCCTCTTTAAGGTCCGGAACGTTTGGCATGACATCGAGTGGTATGTAACGGACAATTTCCGTGTCAGTTCGAAGTTGACGGTTGAATATGGTTTCCGCTGGTCGTTCCTGCGGAATCCTTATTTGTCCGATGATAAATACACAGTATTCAATCCCGCGGGCTATAACCCCGCGCTCGGGACGGCCACTTGTAACGGCTTGCTTTACTCGCCCGGTATCGGAGCGAACCCGTGCCCGGCTGGTTCCGGAGGCGTCGCTGGTCCGAACCGTGCCTTGATGAATAACAGCAACCACGATATAGCTCCCCGCCTCGGAATAGCCTGGGATCCCACTGGTAGTGGGAAGTGGTCCATCCGCGCTGGTGCCGGGCAGTTCTTCAACCGCGATCGTCTGTGGCCGCTCCAGATTGCCGGCAATAACCCGCCGTTCAACCCGTCGTTCAGCAGTCCCAACGGTAATGGCCGCTTTTTGGATAGCACGAACCAACTGCCAGCCTGCACCCCGACCTGTTTTGGTACTGGCCTGGGGTCTCCGAATATCGGTCAATCAACTGCTGCCCAGTCGCCTAACGCTTGGCAGTGGAATGTGTCCATCCAACACGAGCTCTTCAAAGACGCCAAGCTGGAACTTGCGTATGTTGCCAACAAGAATGAACACTGGGAACAGATCGCCGACCTCAACGTTGTTCCCGTGGCAAACCGCCTTCTTTATGTTCAGAATGAAAATTCGAAGGCGTCCGGGGCTGGTGCTCTTCTATCGTCGTTGAGGCCTTTCGGAGCCGGCAGAGGGAATCAATCTATCAGATACTACTCACATGGCAGCAGTTCGAACTACCAGGCGCTGCAAGCCTTCTTTAACATGCGCGTTCGAAGCCGCGCGACGTTTCAGGCTGCTTACACCTGGTCTAAGCTGCTTGCTGATTCCCAGCGGCTCGATACTCCAGCTATAAACTTTGATGGGACTGACAGGCATGTAACTTACGGGCCTGACATTCTTAATCATCCTCAAATCTTCTCTGGCAGCTTCGTTTACGAACTGCCCACACTATCCAGTTGGAACGGGTTCGTTCGCCAATTCCTCGGAGGATGGGAAGCCAGCACGATCGTCGCCATCGCCAGCGGACCTTCTATCACGCCCTT
>Ga0209526_10003401_pt1 | contig 10854 bp, 13 predicted proteins | sample JacPinW_OM2H0_M1_FD_188566 | JGI IMG/M metagenome (GOLD analysis project Ga0209526, IMG submission 188566) | Forest soil microbial communities from Algoma, Ontario, Canada - Jack Pine, Ontario site 1_JW_OM2H0_M1 (SPAdes) (version 2) | ecosystem: Environmental > Terrestrial > Soil > Boreal...
GGCGCTCGAAGTTGGCGACAAGCCGCTCGAGCCTGTCCACGGAGGGCCGGCTCGCCTGGTGGTGCCGCATCTCTACTTCTGGAAAAGCGCCAAATGGATCCGCGGCCTTCGATTCATGGACGAAAACGAGCCCGGGTTCTGGGAACAGCTCGGCTATCACATCCACGGCGATCCCTGGAAAGAAGAGCGCTATAGCGGGGACTGATGGCGCAGCCCGTTCTCGAATGGCAGGCGGGGACAGTCACCGCGATCCGCCCCGAGACTCGCCAGACCAAGAGCTTTACCCTCGCGCTCCCGAAATGGATGGCCCACCGGGCTGGCATGCATTATGACGTTCGACTGACGGCCCCTGACGGGTACCAGACCGAGCGCAGCTATTCCGTCGCGTCGGCGCCCGAGCGCGTGGGGCTGATCGAGTTGACGGTCGAACGGATCAGCGATGGCGAGGTGTCGCCCTATCTTCACGATGTCCTCGTTACGGGCGACCAGCTCGAGGTTCGCGGGCCGATCGGCGGATATTTCGTTTGGGAGGTGGCTCTGGGTGGTCCCCTGCTGCTGATCGGCGGCGGCTCGGGCGTCGTGCCCCTGATGGCGATGCTGCGGCATCGCGCCGCGCAACACGCGACCATGCCGGCGCGCATCCTCTACAGCAGCCGCACCCCCGACGATGTCATCTATCGGGAGGAGCTCGACGCGTTAGCGGCCGGCGACCGTGCCTTCGAGGCGTTCTTCACCTTCACCCGGCAGGCACCGTCCGGGTGGCCGGGCTATCGGCGTCGCATCGACGCCGCCATGTTGGGCGACGTCATCAAGCCGTTTGGACCGCAGGCTCGCGTCTACGTGTGCGGACCGACGCTGCTGGTAGAAGCTGTCGCAAGCGCGTTGGTGGAGATGGGGCTGCCGATCGAACAGATTCGTACCGAACGCTTTGGCCCGACCGGAGTCTGAGGAGGCTCAGTAATGAACATGGATGACGCCGACATGAATACGGCCCTGATGGTCGATGGCAACGCGGTCGCGGGGCAACTCCTTGACGTTTTTGGCCGCGACATGACGATGGCGGTCGCCCGCTGCGCCGGCTGCGCTCGCGAAGCCGAAATGGGGGCGTTGATGGCCTTTACACATAGTCCGGGCGTCGTGCTCCGCTGCCCGGCTTGCCAGGCAGCGATCGCGCGGATCGTGGAGACGCCGACCGCCATCTACGTTGAGGCACGCGGTGCGACGTTCTTGCGGCTGCCCCGCTAGCGACCCGACCTTCGTTTCGATTTATTCGCCTGCGCACGAGCGCGCGCGGCTTCCTTCTCGGCAGCCGCCGCTCGCTCCGCGGCGAGCTTGGCCGCGACCGCGGCTTCTTTTGCCTCCTGGCGTCGCCGCTCCGCCGCCGCCACCGCCTGCTGCGCCCGCTCAGCGTCAGCTCGCGCGGCGCGCTCGGCTAGCTCCGCTACGCGTCGAGCTTCTGCCAGTTCCGCGCGTTTGCCGGTGCCCGGGGTCGCCCCTGCGGCGAACATTTCGAGCATGTCGTCGCCGGGACGAGGCTCGATGGTGAGCGCGCCCTCCTGCAGCCGATCCCAAGGTTCGCCGCCTTCAAGCGCCGCCAGCCGAAAGATTTCCCGAATGCGGCGCAGCGTTTCCTCGCCGACGGCGTGCTGGCCCTGGCGAAGCACGCTCGCCGCCGCCGTGGCTGCCGCCTCGATGTTGCGCTGGAATTCTTCCGACGTAGCGCGCAGATCCTGGGCCGCGTTGGCACGGCCCGTCGCGGCAGCCGCCTGCGCCTTGGCGACGGCCTGCGCCGCGCGGCGGAGCCCGCTGAGCTGCGCGCGATCGCGGACCTGGTTGGCGGCCCAGAGGTGGATAGCCGGCTTCTTGAGTGCGGCCAGCTCGCGAGCGAGGTCGGCCTGACCGGACGCCTTCAGCTCCTTGACCCGAGCGTTGCGACGCGCCGTGAACTGGTCCGGGGGTTGGGCCAGCAACTCGGAGGTTAGCGACCTCATATTCATTTGGATCGATGCTACGTGACCGGTAGCATCTAAGTCATGCCAGAGCATAAGGGTCATCCACCCCGGTTGATTGCCCTCTTCGGTTCGGGCGAGACGAGTCCCGTGATGACGTCGGTCCACCAGGAGCTGATCGCGCGGGTCAGCGATCCGGACGTCAACGCCATCCTTCTCGATACGCCCTTCGGCTTCCAGGAGAATGCTGACGAGATCGCGTTCCGCATCGTGGCGTACTTCCGTCAAAACGTCGGCTCCGAGATCACGGTCGCATCGTTTCGGCACAGCGGACGCTCGACCGCGCTCGAGGTCGAGCAATTCCTCAGGAGTATTAGCGACGCGAATTACGTGTTCGCCGGGCCAGGCAGCCCAACGTACGCCGTTCGGCACTGGCGGAACCACGGGGTGGTGCGCGACCAGCTCGTCGAAAAAGTCGCGCGCGGCGGTTGCCTGGCCTTCGCGAGCGCGGCCGCCATCGGACTCGGTGCGTATGCGCTCCCTGTTTACGAGATCTACAAGGTGGGCGATGACCCATGGTGGACGGAGGGGCTCGACGTTCTCGGTGAGATTGGCGTCCGCTGCGCCATCATCCCTCACTACAACAACCGCGAGGGCGGGTCGCACGATACCCGTTACTGCTACCTGGGCGAGTCGCGTATGCGTCTCCTCGAATCGATGCTTCCCGACGATGCCGTCATCCTCGGTGTCGACGAGTACACCGCCTGCATCATTGACGTCGACGCGCAAACCGTGACCGTACACGGGCCTGGCGGCGTCACGGTCCGCCGCCGAGGGACGGAACGCCGCTGGGAACGAACCACATTTCCTTTCCGTGAATTGCTGGGTGCGGCTAGTACTCCCTCCGTCCTTGCGGGGGACGGTCGGGGTGGGGGGTCGATCGGCGAGGACTCACCGCTGCTCGAGCAGACTCGCGCCTGGGGCGCGAGCGGTCGTGACGCCGTTTCGCGGCGAGACGTCGATGGGCTCGTCGCTGTCATCCTCGAGATGGAAAGCGTGCTGCACGAGTGGAGCAGCGACCTTGGCGGAACCGACGAGCGCGATCGAGGCCGAATGGAGCTGCGTCAACTGGTGGTTCGTCTCGGCGAGATGGTGCGCGGCGGCGCGCAGGCGGGTATGCGCGAGCAGCTGGAGCCGCTCGTCGACGTCCTGCTCTCGTTACGAGGCGAGGCCAGGCGTGAACAGCGCTTCCACGAGGCCGACCGCCTGCGGGAGATCCTCGCGCAGTGCGGCGTGGAAGTTGAAGACACTCCGACAGGGACCGGCTGGTCATTAGCGCACCGGTAAGCGCGATCTAATTCGCGGCCGGCGCACACGCGGCGGCGCGCTCGAGCAGCAGCTTGCGCTCCCGCGCATTCCGAGTCAGCGACGCGGCGCGCTCGAACTCCGCCCGCGCTTCGTCGAACCGGTTGAGCTTGGCGAGAAGGTCGCCTCGAACGCTGGGTAAGAGGTAATACGACTTGAGTGACGGCTCCAAGGTAAGCTCGTCGACCAGCTCGAGGCCGGCCGCCGGACCGAACGCCATCGCCAGGGCGACGGCGCGATTGAGCTCCACCACCGGTGACGGCGTGAGCTGCGCCAGCGCATCGTAGAGCGCGGCGATGCGCGGCCAGTCCGTCTCCGCCGGGGTTCGCGCCCGCGCGTGACAGGCGGCGATGGCGGCCTGCAACGCGTACGGGCCGAGCGTGCCACCGAGCTGCTCCGCGCGTTCGATCGCCGCGAGGCCGCGATGGATCAGCAGCTGGTCCCAGCGGCCGCGGTTTTGATCGAGCAGCAGCACCGGCTCACCGGAAGGGCCGAGTCGAGCGCGTAGACGCGAGGCCTGGATTTCCATCAATGCGACCAGGCCGTGGACCTCTGCCTCGTTGGGCGCGAGCTCGGCGAGGATGCGGCCGAGCCGGAGCGCATCTTCGCAGAGTTCCGGACGCAACCACGCGTCGCCGGTCGTCGCCGAGTAGCCCTCGTTGAAGATCAGGTAGACGACTTCAAGCACCGATGAGAGGCGCGCGGCCAGCTCGGCCCCCCGAGGGACCTCGAAGGGAACATGTGCCTCGGCCAGCGTCCGCTTCGCCCGGACGATCCGCTGCGCAACGGTCGCCTCCGGGACGAGGTAGGCGCGCGCGATCTCCTCCGTCGTGAGGCCACCAAGGAGCCGGAGCGTGAGGGCCACGCGCGCCTCGGTCGAAAGGACGGGGTGACAGGCAGTAAAGATCAGGCGAAGGAGGTCATCGCCCACGTCATCCTCGATGGCGGCGTCGAAGTCCCGCTCCGCCAGTTCCTGCTGCTCGCCCATCAGCTCGTGACCGAGCTCCTCGTGCTTGCGGTCGAGCGTCTTGCGGCGACGAAGCAGGTCGATCGCCCGATGTTTGGCCGTCCCCATCAACCAGGCACCGGGCTTGGCGGGGATGCCGGACACCGGCCACTGCTCGAGGGCAGCGACCAGGGCGTCCTGGGCGAGCTCCTCCGCCAGCCCGACATCGCCCACGATTCTCGCCAGGGCGGCGATCAGCCGCGCGGACTCGATCCGCCAGACAGCGTCGATCGCGCGGTGGGTATCGGACGTGTTAGGCCTTGGCGGCCGCCTGCGCCCGTGTGTACGCCTCCCCGAGGTCGTCCGCCTCGTAAATCTGGCGAATTTCGACCTCACCATCCTCGCCGGTCGGATTGGGGATGCGCTTGGCCCATTCCATCGCCTCTTCCCTCGACTTCACCTCCCACAGCCAGAAGCCGGCGATCAGCTCTTTCGTCTCGGCGAACGGCCCGTCGATGACGGTACGCTTGGCGCCCGAGAATTTGACGCGCGCGCCCTTTGAGCTCGGCTGGAGCCCCTCGGCGACGAGCAACACGCCCGCCTTCACGAGCTCCTCGTTGAACTGGCTCATCTCGGTGAAGAGCTTCTCGTCAGGGAGAACGCCGGCCTCTGAGTCCTTGCTGGCTTTGACCAAAATCAGGAATCGCATTTTCGTGCCTCCTTCTGGTTGTGAGTTCTTCTACTAATGCATCGAACAGGGGCCGGCCAAATCGACAAAGCCACCACCCTACCCTCCCCCGCAAGCGGGGGAGGGAATTGTTCAGCCGCCGGCGATGGCCCCCACGACAAGGAACGGCTCCTTGCCGGTTGCCACCGCCTCGGGCAGCGGCGTCTCGGGTGCCTCGTTCGAGAGATCCTCCTCGCAGGCGTAGAACCGGATGAAGGCGCGACGCTTGTGCGTGACCTGGTCGCGGATCGTGCCTCGCAGCATCGGGTAGCCGGCCTCGAGCGCGTCGAGCACCGACTCCTGCGTGGTCGGGCCGGCGACGTCGATCTTCAGCTCGCCGTCCACCCGCGCCAGGTTGCGAAGGTGTGCCGGAAGGACGACCCGGATCATTTCAGGGTCTGGACTTCGACCGAGTAGACCGCGGGAAGATCGCGGACGATGGGCGCCCAGCTGTCTCCGGCGTCGGCCGACGCATACACCTGCCCGCCGGTGGTGCCGAAGTAGAGGCCCGGCGACTCCAGCGAATCGATGGCGGAGGCGTCGCGTAGCACGTTCACGAAGCAGTTGCTTTGCGGTAACCCGTTGGTCAGTGCTTCCCACTCGTTGCCACCGGTTCGACTGCGGTAGACGCGCAGCTTGCCGTCGGGCGGGACGTGCTCCGAGTCGCTCTTGATGGGGATGACGTAGATCGTGTTCGGCTCATGCGGGTGCACCTCGATCGGGAAGCCGAAATCGCTCGGCAGATTGCCGCTGACCTCGGTCCAGGACTCACCCGCGTTATCGCTGCGCATGACGTCCCAGTGCTTCTGCATGAACAGCGTGTCGGGTCGCGATGGGTGCATCGCGATGCGGTGCACGCAGTGGCCGACCTCGGCGTTCGGGTCAGGGATACCTTCGGAGTGTAGGCCCTTGTTCGCGGGTCGCCAGGTCTTGCCGGCGTCCTCGCTCTTGAACACACCCGCCGACGAGATGGCGATGAAGATCCGGTCCGGATGGTTCTTATCCAGAAGGATGGTGTGCAGGCACATCCCGCCGGCGCCGGGCGCCCAATTCGGCGCAGTCTCGTGTTGGCGCAGCGCGGGGAGCTCCTCCCAGTTCTGGCCGCCGTCAGTCGAGCGGAAGAGCGCCGCGTCTTCGACGCCGGCGTAGACGGTGTCCGGATCCGTCAGTGACGGTTCGAGATGCCAGACGCGCTTGAACTCCCAGGGACGAGGCGTCCCGTCGTAATAGAGGTGTGTGCCGGTCTCGCCCTCATACGCGAACTTGTTCCCAACGGGATTCCATGTCTTCCCGCCGTCGTCGGAGCGCTGGATAATCTGCCCGAACCAACCGGTGTTCTGGGCCGCATAGATCCGGTTGGGGTCAGCCGGCGACCCCTTGACGTGGTAGATGTCCCAGCCGGTGAAGTGCGGTCCGCTGATGTCCCATTGCTTGCGCTTGGCATCCGAGGTCATCACGAATGCACCCTTGTGCGTGCCAACCAGTACCCGAACTCCGCTCATGCCTCACTCCTTCCTGAATCCAGCCTTCGAGCTCTACGAGAATACGGCACGCCGCCGACTTAAGCCGGGATCTCTACTTCCTCGATCGGGATGTCAACGTGGTTGGCGGCGGGCTCCGGCCGGAGCACCGTCGCCGCGACGATGAGCGAGACGAATGCGAGTCCGGTCGCAACTGTCCAGGCGAGGTGGAAGCCGCCGCTCAGTGCGGGCGTGATGGCCTGGCCCTGGCCAAGCAAGTCGCTCGTGCGACTCGTCGAGAGCGTGGCCAGCACCGCCAGACCGAGCGCACCACCCACCTGGGCGGTGGTCTGGATCAACCCCGAGGCGAGCCCCGAATCGCTGGGCGTCGTGCGCGCCATCGCCAGCACCGCTAAAGATGGGAAGGCGAGCCCGCCACCGATGCCGAGCAGCGCCATCGGGATGAACAGGTCCGGGAAATAGTTGCTGATCATCGGCCCTCGCGCAGCCAACCCGAGCGCGATCGTGATCAGGGCCAAGCCGGCCAGAACCACGCGGTAGGCACCAAATCGAATGATCAGCCGGGCGGTGACGCCGATCGAGAGGGCGCCCATCCCGAGGGCGACGGGCAGGAACGCGAGCCCGATCGCCATTGGCCCGTAGTGGAGCACCCGCTGCAAATCGAGGGACCCGAGGAAAAAGAAGCTGAACATGGCGGGGGCCGACAGGGCCTGGATCACGTTCGCGCCCGAGAAGTTGCGCCCGCGGAACAGGCGAAGCGGCAGCAACGGCGTGGTCGCTGTCGCCTGGCGAACGATGAACCCGACCACCAGCGCGATGGCGACCGCACCGAGACCGAGCGTGCGCAGCGAACCGAGTCCGTAGGTGGACGACTCGACGATGGTGTAGACGCCCAGCATCAATCCCGACGTGATCAGGACCGCGCCCAGCGCATCGGCGCCGCTCCGCAGGCCGATCCCGCGGTCGGACTCGAGGAGCCGTGACGCGAGGATGGCGATGATGATCCCGATCGGGAGATTGACGAAGAAGATCCAGTGCCAGCTGACCGCCTGGGTGATCAGGCCGCCGGCCAACAGGCCGATCGAGGCGCCGGCGGAGGCGACGAAGCTGAAGACACCGATCGCCTTGGCGCGTTCCGCGGGCTCGGGGAACATGGTGACGACCATGCCAAGGATCACGGCGGAGCTGACGGCGCCGCCGATTCCCTGGAGAAAGCGCGCGGCTACCAGCATCGGCTGGCTGATCGACAGCCCGCACAACAATGACGCGGCGGTAAACATGCCGAGCCCGACGAGGAAGATGCGCTTGCGGCCAAGCAGGTCGCCCAGCCGGCCGGCGAGCAAGAGGAAGCCGCCAAACGCGATCAGATAGGCGTTGACGACCCAGGCCAGGCCAGCTTGCGAGAAGCCGAGGTCGTTCTTGATCGAGGGGAGGGCGACATTGACGATCGTCTGATCCAGCACGATCATCAAGAAGCCCGTGCACAGGATGTACAGCGCCAGCCAGCGTGACGCCCCCACCCTGCCCTCTCCCAGAGGGGGAGGGGAAATGTGAAGTTCCATAGCGTTCTCGTTCTTCAACCTCATTGCGCTTCTCCTCTATTCCGTGTCATGAACCCTTAGACGGCCCGCGGCAGGAAACTCATCGGTGTGGCCGGCGGGGGCTGAGCCCTGCTAACTGATACGTCGATTGGGGGCGCGCCAAATCGACAGATGGGGTTGGAGGAGGGCGCCGTTAGGCTGGCTTCTGGAAGCGGCTGTAGGGCGAGCGGCGCTGCACTTCGGAGTTCAGCCGCGCCAGGGTGACGTCATCGCCCACGTACTTGCTCAGCCGGCCGATGTGTTCGACCGGCACGAAGATCCGGTCGCCCTGCGCATACTCGAGTTGCAGGAACTGGGTCGTTGTCCCATCGGCCCCTTCCATCTGGCGGGTCCCGGTATACCGGCTTAATCCGTGGGTGGTATGGAGGACCAGTTCGCCTGGAAGGAACGGGGAAGTGAACTCGGCTGGCACGTGTCCACTATATATACCGCACCGGAAGGCCTCTCAAACATGCCGGGAACTGAGCGTCGCACCGGCGCTGGCGACCGTCACCAGCCCGATCGCCAGGAGATCGCGAATTGTCAGGTGCTGACCGAGGAAAAGAAAGCCCGCTGCCGCGCCCATCGCCGGCTCCAGGCTCATCAGGATGCCGAATAGCTGGCTCGAGAGGCGGCGTAGGGCGGCGAATTCGAGCGAGAAGGGAATGGCCGATGACAGGATCGCGACGACCAGGCCCAGGCCGAGGTTGTGGGGGTCCAGCAGGCGGGTGCCGGCGCCAGCGATCCCAAGGGGCGCCAGCGCGAGCGCACCCACGGTCAGCGCGAGGGCCAGCCCATCGGGTCCGGCCACGAGGCGACCGACTCGCTGGCCCAGCAGGATATAGGAGGCCCAGCCCACCGCCGCCGCCAGCGCGAAGAGGACGCCGAGCGGCGTGACACTTCCGCCGGTCAGCGACAGCATCGCCACACCGGCCGCCGCCATCAAAACCCACGCGAAGTCGAGCGCCTTGCGCGAACCGGCGATCGCGACAGCCAGCGGGCCGAGGAATTCGATCGTGACCGCGATCCCGAGCGGGATGCGCGCAATCGACTGGTAGAAGCAGAGGTTCATGCCGGCGATGATCAGGCCGAAGGGCACGACCTGGCGCCACTGCGCAACCGACAGGCGACGCAAGCCCGGCCGGGCGATCGCCAGCAGGATGAGCGCGCCGAATCCGACTCGGATGAAGACGGTCGCGGTGGGACCAAGAAAGGGGAACAGGTGCCGGGCCACGGTCGCGCCAACCTGGACGGACGCGATCGCGCCCAGTGCATAGAGCGGGGCCGGCACGGCCGGCCGCCTGGCCTCGATCATCCCGCCAGCATCTCAGGCCGCTCGGCGTCGGGATGCGAAGCGGAACGGTGTGTCGAGAACGGTCAGCACGACCAGCGTGAGCAGTGCCCCGACCGCGATGTACCACGGCCACGGACCCATCACGCTGAGCAGGCTTCCCTGGGCCGGGACCTGCCGCAAATAGAGATAGTTGCCCCCGGTCACCAGGTCGATGAGCCCGATGACGGCCGCGAAAGCCAGCGTGAGCATGAAGATCCGCCGCACCGCGCCGGCGCGCGGCTGCAGGCCCAGCCCGATGACGAGGAAGAGCGCCGCGAGAACCACGAGGTCATGCGTCGCATAGAACTGGAGGTATGGAAAGCTCGGGAAATGGTCGCGCAGGTCGGGGGTCAGGAGCGCCTGAAGGGTGCCACCCAGCCCCCAGAAATACGTGATCTCGATCAGCAAAGCCTGCCGCCAGAGAAGCGCCACGGCGGCGACGAAGCCGCCGACGTCGCATAGCTGCACCGGCAGGCTCAAGCCCGCGGACCAGCTGTGATTGGCGATCACGTAGGGCTGCCAGCTCAGCTCGCTCACGACGATGCCGATGGCAATGATCGCCGCGACCACGCCGGTCCAGCGGCCGCGCGAACGCCTCGCGGCAATGCAGAGGGCCGCGGCAACGACGACCAGCAGGCCCAGCGGCAGCAGGTGCTCCGGCGAGAGGATGCCCACCGGGCGTGGATTCTAGGCGAGTTCGCTCAGGCGGCTTTCTTGCGCTTGCGTGTCAACGCGGCCTTGCGCGGGGACGCGGCCTTGCGCGATGAGGCCGGTTTGGGTGCGAGCGCCGGGCGAGCGCGCCCCCTCTTCGGCGTCGCCGCCGCCTCGTGCTCGACGCTGTCGAGCCTCGTGCTGAGCTTCTTTAGTCCGGCCTGCAGGTCGTCGACCTCATGGCGGAGCGCACCGGCGCTCTGCCGCTTCGCCCGGTGAAGGAACGCCGCAAAACTCACCGTCGCTTTCCGGGTCGCCTTCTGGCTCCGCCGAAACCAATCTTCGAGTGTGGCATCGGCACGCTTCAGCGCCAGCTCGACCCGGTCGTCGCGCCTGGAGGGGCTCACATTGATGAAACGGATCGGTCGCGAGGAGCTTGCGGCCACGCGATTCGGCTACAGACGAAACTAGTGGAATGGCCGACGACCAGGAGCGCGCCGACCCCCTCGAGTTCACCGTCCGATGGCCGGTGCGCGGCTACGAGCTGGACAGCCGCGGCCACGTCAACAACGTCGTGTATCTCAGCTGGGCCGAGGAGGTCGCCACCGCGCACGCCGAAGCCGCGGGCTATGGTCGTGACTGGTCAGCCAGTCGCGGCGGCGGCTGGGTCATCCGGCGAACCGAGATCACCTATCACCGGCCGGCCGTCTATGGCGATGAGGTCGAGCTCACGGTTCGCGTGGAGCTGGTCAGGGGCGCCCGCGGTGTACGGCGCACCACGATCACCCGGGTGGCCGACCGCGAGCTGCTCGCCGAAGTCCT
>Ga0209526_10003402_pt1 | contig 10851 bp, 6 predicted proteins | sample JacPinW_OM2H0_M1_FD_188566 | JGI IMG/M metagenome (GOLD analysis project Ga0209526, IMG submission 188566) | Forest soil microbial communities from Algoma, Ontario, Canada - Jack Pine, Ontario site 1_JW_OM2H0_M1 (SPAdes) (version 2) | ecosystem: Environmental > Terrestrial > Soil > Boreal...
GACGGCTTCGCCGGGTGGGGTGTATTACATCTATGGGGAAGAGCTCGCGCAGATCCTGACGGAGAAGCTCGGCATTGCTGTCAATCCCCTGCCGACCCAAGGCCCGGTCCACAACGTGAAGCTCGTCGATAGCGGCGCCGCGCAGCTCGGGATGATTACCCTGGGGATCGGCCTGCACGGCTGGAACGGCACCGGAGATTGGACGGGCGGGAAGCAGTTCCGGAATATGCGTGCGCTGTTCCCGATGTACGATACGCCTTTTCAAGCCGTGGTCCTGCGACGATCCGGCATTGCGACCCTCGCAGAGCTCGATAAGAAGCGCGTTGGTGTCGGACCGCGTGCGGGGACCGGCGGCACCTATATTCCAGCGATATTGAAGCTTTTCGGGATTTCACCCAAAATTATCAATGGATCATTTGAAGCCGTGGCTACCGAGCTTTTTGCCGGTGACCTTGATGCCTTCATAGCGCTGACTGGACCACCCATGCCGGCGATCCAGCAGGCGGAGGCGAAGGAGCCGGTCACATTCATCAGTCTTTCTCCCGAGCAAATTGAAGCCATCCGCAAAGCGATGCCGGAGTTCAGCCCTTCGAAGATCGCGGCCGGAACTTACCGCCTGCTGGACAAGGACTATGTCACTATCGGAGTGTATAATTTTGCGGTCGGGCGAGCCGATCTCCCGGACGACTTGGTGTATCAACTGGTCAAAACAACCTTCGAGAACCAGCCTCGCCTTGTGAAAGCTCATTCGGCTGCAAGCGAGACCCTCCCGCAGAATGTTGTGAAGAATACCTTCCTGCCGTTCCACCCCGGCGCAGTTCGCTACTACCGCGAAATCGGGATGAGCATTCCGGATTCGCTGGTTCCCATGAACTAGCAGGCTGCTCTCACTGAGAGCGCAAGCGCCAGTTTATGACCCGCAGCGGAAATGTGCCACTTCGTCTCAAGCGCGATCAGTTTGCCGCTCCGGTGCCAATCCATGACCGTCTGTGACATGAATTGACCCCACGGACCATCGCGCTCGTCGAGCTTGACCGCAATGCCCCAAGGCTGGATCAGGATGGTCTCCAGCGGCATCTCAAAGGCCGCCAATTTCGCTTCCGCGAGGATTTCGAGAAAGGCGGTATCGTCAAAGAGCCAACCCACGCAATTGCCTTGCAAGAGCCCGGTCTCTGTCTCCGTTTGACCCTCAACGGCTCTCGCTGCCGAGTCCATGGCCAGGGTGACGCGTGTCACCCCGTTTATTTTGGTGACGGACGTACGTGATCAGAGCTTCCGGACGCTCCAGCTTGACCTTGAGTGCGGCGACCAATGCATCTTCCGCATCTACAATGACGTGGCCAGACTTTCCCTGCAGCTTAAAACCGACGGTAAATTGCAATTGTGGTCCTCCTTGTCCTCGTTAAGCCCATAGCCTCTGCAACCCCCCGTCGGCGAATACTCAGTCCGTTGGACTGGAAAATAGCATATCCCCGGTGGCCGCGCAGGCTCGAATGATGCCGTCTTTGCACCCCCCTCGACGTTCGCCTCCCGGCACGAAAGTCCCGTCGATGAATTGGCCGGACTACTGATGTCAAAGGCCGATCACTTCGAGCACCTGATCCGGCAGGTATGAGCTGGGCGTGACGCCAACCTTCGGCAATGTCCCGCCCAGGCGCGGTGGAACTCGCCAGGTGATTGTGAGTTCATTATGCGAAGATTGCTGGGCCAGCCATGTCTCAAACCGCGCTACGTTGCGGGCTCGTCCTATCCATGCTGGTGGTAACTTTGTGCGCTTCTTCAGACGCCGAGGCGCGCCGACGGGGCTATTATTATCGATACTTAGATCAGAATGCGGTGGGCGATCGAAACCAAGCGGGCGGATCGACCGCTTCCGGCGCCGGCTCGCTCCCCAGCCGAGGCGCCGGTTTCGTTCCGACAGTGGACCAGTTGATTCGTGGCTGCAGCCAGGAGGCTGTCGAGCTGAAGAATTGGCCATTTGATTATCTTGCGCAAATCGTCGGCCCGGACGAGGGCCAACGAAATGCGCTCCAGCGGATGCAAGATACCGCGGCTAATGCATCGGATATTCTCTCGTCTACGTGCCCCAGAGAAATTCCTGCTGCGCTGACCGCCAGGTTTGATGCACTCAAGCAGGGACTGGGAGCTTTCATGACGGCGCTCGATGCCGTGCGGCCCGCGATAGAGACGTTCTACACCGCGCTCAACGATGAGCAGAAGGCGCGTCTGGTCGCAGTCTATATTTCCAACAATGGTGCTAGAGAGAGCTCTGACCAACCGCGCCGCCCGAGCAGAAACAGTTATCGGGCGGTGTCGAGCACGCAACATGAGATAATTTGCGAGAAGTGGGCTGGCGCACTGCGTGACTGGCCGACTCGACAGATCGAGGCCAACATGACCCTATCGGACATTCAGCATGCAGCACTATACGATCTAACGGCCATGACCTACAGAGCTGCCGGCGCTCTCACCGCCTCGTGTCCTACTGAAACATCCTTTACTCCGCTCGGACAAATCGAGGCCAAACGCAAGCGCGTCGATGCTCTCGCCCAGGCAATCAGCATGATTCGCCCCGTGCTTGATCGCTTTGCAGACACGCTGAACGATGAGCAAAAAATACGCCTGGTCAAGATCTTGAGCTCTACCCAGATGACCGTGCCGGCCGTGCCGACCGCGCCACGGCGGCGCAGCGACGACGCTGATTAATTACGGCAACTGCCCCAGATATAGCTTGGATCGATACGTTGCGGTGCGTGCCACTCACGCCGATACTCCTCGCGCCGGCACTCGCCCGAATAGGGTTGCGCTCGCCAAGGTTCGCGTTGCGGCGCATAGACGTAGGATCCGTTCCTGTTGTCGAAAATACTGACACGCGCACTCGCATCGTCGTGTGCTGGATCGTCGCGGGACCAGAGCTTGTTGCCGCGCCCAGGCGTTGCATCATCTTCTTGATGGCGTCTCGCATCAGGAGTTTCCCGCGCGATCAGTTGATTTCGAGTGTCAATCACCTTCCCCCTCCGATCAATGCGGAAGCACTCGTCGATCCCGCTGCCGCGCTGCGCTGCGCGGAAATCGACATCCATGGATCTGCAGGCGAGCTGGCGCCTGGCCTCGATCGAAGGCGGTGCGAGCGCAGTCTTCGGTGCGACATGCGCCCAGACCGCCTGGATCACCGGTTCGAAGATCGGAACCGCGACGTGGCCGCCCGTCGCGCCGCCGCCCAGCGTGCGACGCTTGCCATCGGCATTATCGTAGCCGACCCAGACCGCGACCGTTACGTCGTTGGTGAATCCTACGAACCAGGCGTCGTTCTCCTGGTCGGAGGTACCGGTCTTGCCGGCGACGTAAGGCGCGAGACTCGCGAGGGAGCGGGCCGTGCCTCGTGCCAGAACGCCCTGCAGCATGGTCTTGAGCTGATAGAAGGCGGCATGATCGACGGAAGTCACCGCAACGGTTGCTGCTTGATGACGATAGAAGGGTTTTCCGTCGCGCTCGATAGCTTCCACCACGTAGGGTTCCGGACGTAGTCCTTCATTCGCGATCGCTGCATAGAATGCGGCAAGGTCGACCGGCCGCACCGGCTGGGCGCCGAGCACGAACGGATAATAGCGTACGCATCCGCGATAGATCTGGGCTTCCATGGCAAGCCGGCACAGCCGGTCGAGACTTGCTTCCGGAGTATCCTCGATCCCGCCATCAAGAAGATGCACGGTGGCTAGATTGCGCGAGTTCTCGATGGCCTGACGCAGGGTCAGAATGCCCCTTGAGCCACCGTCGTAATTCCTCGGAGTCCAATAATCCTGCTCGCGCGCGCGCCCGCCGCCGATGGGGGGCAGCGTGATCTCCTCATCGGCGATCAGCGTGTCGGGCTGCAGTCCTTTGCCCAGCGCGGCGAGATAGCTCAGCGGTTTGATGGCGGAGCCCGGCTGGCGCAGGGATTGAGTCGCGCGATTGATCTGGCTCAGCGGATAGGAGAAACCCCCCGTCATGGCGAGGATGCGCCCGGTCTTGTTCTCCAGCACCACCACCGTGCCTTGCACCGTTGGGCGCACCCGCAGCTCGGCACGCGCAGACTTGCCCTTGCCGTCCACGACGCGGACGAGCACGACGTCATGGAGCGCGAGCTTGCGCTGGGCGACCGTGTTGTCGAGGGAAAGCGGCAGGATGCGCCCGTCGGCAAGCCCCACCCGCCACGCCGCCCCTTTGTAACCAGGCTTCTCCACCACAACAGCGGACGTCCAGTGCACGTCATAGAGCGGCAGCCGCGCATTCGCGAGCGCCTGGTGCCAGGCCGGTCTCTTGTCATCGATCCTGTTGCCCGTTTCGATGCGCGCAACGGCTTGTGCGAGGCTTGCCTCGGGGCCATGGAATTGCACACGGCCGGCGCTGCGCTCATAGCGCCACAGGCCTTCCTGCAGCGCCTCCTCCACCGCGCGTTGCAAGGGCAGGCTGATTGTGGAGCGCACGGTGTACGAGTTGGCCGTGATGGCATCGATGCCGGCAACCGACTTGGCCTCGCGCGCAACCTGATCGACGAAGTGAAACCCGATGTCCCGGCGCGGCCGTTCGTAGGGCACGATCGCCGGCAGCGCGGGCGATTGCCGGCTCGGCAGCTCCGAGGTGATGGTCCCGTCCTCCGCCAGGCGGCTCAAGACATAGGCGAGCCGCTCCTGCGCGCGGCCGCGATGGCGGTCGGGAGAAAAATAGTTCGGTCCCTTGGTCAGCCCGGCAAGCAGCGCGCCTTCTTCGAGCGTGAGCTCTCTGGCCGTCTTGCCGAAATAGCTGCGCGCCGCAAGCTCGATGCCCCAGGAGCCGCGGCCGAGATAGACCGAGTTGAGATAGAGCTCGAGAATTTCCGCCTTGCTCATCGTGCGCTCCACCCGCGACGCCACTACCATCTCGCGGATCTTGCGCTCGTAGGTGAGGTCTTCCCCCACCAGGAGGTTCTTCACGATCTGCTGGGTGATGGTCGAGCCGCCTTGCGGGCGCCCGGACTGGGCAAGATTGGCGATGAACGCACGAATGATCCCGCGCTCGTCGATCCCCTTGTGCTCGTAAAAGCGCTTGTCCTCCGCCGCCACAAACGCCTTTTGCACATGCTCCGGAATGTCGGCGAGCGCTACCCATACCCGGCGCTGATTCTCCTCGAACACTTCCGCAAAGCGCTCGCCCTTGCGGTCGAGCACCTCGCTCGCCCCCGGCAGTCTCATGCCCTTGAGCTTGTTGTGATCGGGCAGATCGGTGAGCGCCTTGTTGTAGAAATCGATCAGGTCGGCGAGATCGACCGCGGGCGTTGCGACCTTCTCGTTCTTGCAGAACTGATGGTAGGCGGTCAGCAGATCGTCAAAACTGATGCCGCGGAAGGCCTTGCTCTCGCCGATAGCCCGCGGGTCCTCCATGGCGGTCGCGATCAGCTCGTCGAGATTGATGTCCTCGATGTCGAAGGCCTTGCGCATATGGGCACAGCCCGCGCGCAACAGCTGCGCCACAGTACCCTGATCGGCCACGCGGTCGAAATGGGTTGAAACCGCCTCCGGCGCCATCGCCACCTGACTGAGCGCAAGCGCCGTCGCAAAAATCTTGACGAGGAGGGTTTCCATCCAGCGGCACCCGGCTTCTTCCTTCAACCTTCATGGACAATGTCGGTTCCCTATCTGAATCTCCTTCCCCATAGGGCGGTCGAGGCGCCTATCCAGTGGTGCACCCTGGCCTAGGCGAGCGGGCCGCGCCGCCGCCGAGAAAGGCACGGTTCAACGGCCAGCGTCGCAGGTGGGCGGAACACGCATGCAGAACCCATAAACGCGAACGGCATAGGAGCGAGATCGATTCGAGATTTCGAGGTCTGCCAAACGGTATTCGTGGGAGCACCCGAGCCGCTCGGCAGATCGAAGCAGGTCGGGTTGTGCGGCAAAGAAACGGGAGCTTTATGGCAATGCGTTTGCGGGACCCGGCCTTGCTTATCCGCAATGACCGTCCATGAAACAAGGTTTCCCGAGAAGCACGCGACTAAGGTAGTCACTCAAACGAATGAGGACCGGATTGGGGTGTCTGTTCATTGAGGTGAACCGGCCATTACTGTTGCGGTGCGGTAATGCCTGGAAATGACCCATCTGAGACATTTGGAGGTCAATTTTGCTGTGATGCACAACGCGGATTCCTACAACGATGTGGTAGGGTATGACCCTTGGCCGAGAGGGAGCCTATGAGGCGGATTCGCGTTGGCTTTTCCCCGAAACGCAATCGGCAGACTATGGAATCGGTCTCACTACCCTAGTGCACGTCAAGACTTTCTCGCCACAGCTGCAAGAAGGCCCGTCACGGCGGCGATTCCCAAAGATAGAAATCCTATGAACGCATTGTCATGCTTGAACGCAATGATGGATACCAAGCTGGAAACAAGGCAGATGATGATAGCCCTTCGCTCGCTCAATTTCGTCTCCGGTGGAGCGGTGGTTCCGATGCCGTGCATTCGTTCGCCGGGCGGTGCTCCCGGATGATATTACAGCCACGGCCGTTCGAATCGTGGCACCATCACCGCCGTGAGGCAGTGGGCAAGCAACGGCCACGGGCGATCGAAAAATTACGTCGATGACAAGGCCGACCGGCGCGAATTGAGATAGGCCCGATCGTTGATGTCCTCCAAATCCATCGCGTCGGACAGAAATGCCATGTAGCTTTCGTAGACCTTGCGCGTCAGCGCATCCTTCGCTGCCACATCGGCGAGAATCTGCTGGCTCAGCTTTCCGAAGGTTTTAGTGAGTTGCTCGTCGAAGGGAAGGACCTTGATGCGGCTGTCACTGCGGATGACCTTGAGCGCCTTGGCGTTCTCGGCGGTAAACTCGGCCAGCATGTGGGTGAAGTCGGAGGCGCAGGCGTTCTCGATAATCCGGCGGTCAAGCGGCGTCAAACTTTCCCACAATTTCTTGTTCACGCTGAGCACGAAGGCGGTGCCCGGTTCGTGGAAGCCCGGGTAGTAGTAATAGTTGGCAGCATTCTGTAAACCGAGCGCAAGATCGAGCCAGGGGCCCACCCACTCGCTTGCGTCGATGGCGCCGGATTTGAGTGCGCCAACAATCTCGCCGCCGGGAAGATTCACCACCGTCGCGCCCATGCTACGCAACACTTCCGCACCTAAGCCGGGCATCCGGTAACGCAGGCCCTTGTAACCCTCCGGAGTGGTGATCTCGTGGTTGAACCACCCGCCCATCTGGACGCCGGTGGTTCCGCACAGCAGCGGCTTGAGGCCGAACCGGCCACTGACTTCGTCCCATAACGCCTGGCCACCCCCGTAATAGATCCAGCCGCTGAACTCCGTTGCGGTCATACCGTAGGGCACGGCGGCGAAGAAATTGAGAGCCTGCGTCTTTTTCTCGAAATAGTATTCCACCGAATGATACATATCCGCCACGCCGGTGGAGACGGCATCGAACGTCTGGAATGGGCGCACCAGCGATCCCGCTGGATAGACGGTAACTTTCAGGCGGCCGTCGGTCATCGTGGTGATCTTCTGCGCCAGCCGCTCCGCGCCGGTGCCGAGACCCGGCAGCGCCCTCGGCCAATCCGTGACCATCTTGAGCTCGCGCACATCCTGCGCGATGGCAGGCATTGGAAATGTCGCTGCGGCAACGCCGGTCCCGGCCGTACCTATCAAAAGCTTCCTACGATTCATCGTTTTCCCCTCCACGGATCGGGGCCGATGCAGGCCTCAATATAATATCGATATATTCTTGCAGCCGTTATTATACCATGACAACATTGTCCGACCTAGGCCAGATTTGCCTGGCCAAATTTGCCTGTCGTGGCGATGCAACATTCTCGGAGGGGCAATCGTGGGACAGGTGGGTGTACGCGGCCGGCTGCTGCTGGCATTCCTCGGCATAAGCGGTTTCTCCATTCTCGCTGCCGCAGCTGGCCTTTACGCGTTTCAGCGGATGGAAGAGCGGCTGAGCCTCATCGAGGAGCGCGTCCCCGTCGTGGCGAGTTCAATGGAGCTGTCCCGCTCGGCCGAGCGAATCATAGCGACTGCTGATAATCTCATCGGCGCGACCACGCGTGAACGGCGAGACGAGATTTCGGCGCGCATGGAGCCGGAAGTGCAAGCGCTGCAAACAGCGTTTAGTAATCTGAAGGAAAGCAGGACGAGCAATCCTACTCTCGCACTCATAGAGCAACTGATAACGTCCTTCAGGTCCAATCTTGCCGAGCTTAATTCGCTTGTCACGCGCCGCCTTTCAGCGAGCGAGCAACTCGCCGATCTTCGGCAGGTTCTCTTTCATACGAATGATGAAACCCTGCGGCTTTTTGCACCGTGGTTTCAGATCATCGACATGCAGGTTTCCCACTCGCTCGATCGCCTCCGTAATTCCACCTCACCGACCGACAGCCCGGACGCCAGCCGAGAGCTTGCCACGGCGGTTGCCATAGACCGTCCGGCACAGTCCGCATATCGCAGCTTCTTGGCCATCGTGGACGAGCTCAATCGGACAGCAAGCATTTCCGAACGTCAGCGCATGCCGGTGATCCAGTTTCAGCTTCGCCAGGCGCTCGAAGAACTGAGCAGCATGGCCTATGATCTCGACGCAAAGTTACGCCCTTTATTCAATACTCAATTGGGTACCGTTGAAGCGTTGGCGGTCGGAGGGGCATCGATTCCAGCCGTACGGGGGAAGGAGCTCGATCTCCTGGGTCAGGTCGAGCAGCTCATCCGCGCGAATACGACTTTATCGGCGCAACTCTCGAGCGCGGTCGATCAGCTCGTCGTGCAGGCCGGGACCGACGTGCGCACATCGACCGATTCGGTCGCATCCATTCAGCGCGTCAGTGCGCAAATTCTCCGGCTGATGGCTGGTCTAAGCCTGGTCAGCTCCATCCTGATCGTCTGGCTTTACGTCAGCCGTGGCCTCATCCGTCGGCTCATGAAACTCAACCAAGGGATGGTCGCAATCGCCGCCGGAAGATATCAGGTGCCGATCCCGATTTCCGGCAACGACGAGCTCGCGGAAATGGGGCGTGTCGTTGAAATCTTCCGCAAAAACACGCTGGAGCGGGACGAACTGCTCTCTGAGCGCGCCGAAGCCGCGGCCCGGCTTGAGAAGCTGGTCGATGAGAGGACCAGCGAGCTGAAGCAAGCGCGCGATCAAGCTGAGGCAATGAGTCGGACAAAGTCGAGCTTTCTCGCCAACATGAGCCATGAATTGCGCACGCCCTTGAATGCGATCATTGGCCTCACCGAGATGCTGGTCAACAACGCGACGCGCTTTGGGACGGAGAAGGCGGCTGAGCCGTTGCGACGCGTTAATCGGGCGGGCACCCATCTGCTCGGCCTGATCAATCAGATCTTGGACCTGTCGAAGATCGAAGCCGGTAAGCTGGAAATCAATGTCGAGACTATAAGAGTTGCGCCGCTTATTGATGAAGTCATCGGTACTGCTCGTCCGCTGGCCGAACGGAACAACAATCAGCTCTCGGTCGATTGCGCGCCGGACCTGCCGGCCATCGAAGCCGACGCCATGCGACTGCGGCAGATTCTGCTAAACCTCCTGAGCAATGCCTGCAAGTTCACCAAGGGCGGCAGCGTCACCCTGCGGGTTGCCCGCGCCCAGCATGAGCAGCAGCACTGTGTCGAGTTTGCCGTGATCGATACCGGCATAGGCATGAGCGCCGAACAGATGCAGCGGCTGTTCGAGGAATTCTCGCAAGCCGATGCCGCGACCGCGCGCGACTACGGCGGGACCGGGCTTGGTTTGGCGATCACGCGCCGCCTCTGTCAAATGATGAGTGGTGACGTATCGGTGACCAGCGAGCCGGGCAAAGGATCGACTTTTACTGTCCGCTTGCCGGTCGATGGGACCGACGTTGTTGTGCGTGACGAAGCCATTGAAACTGGCGCAGACGTACGCTCCGGCGAGTGCGTGCTGGTGATCGACGACGACATGACGGCTCGCGATCTCATTGCCGATTATCTCCGTCAGGCCGGATTCGCGGTGGTCACCGCCGCCGGCGGGCGCGAGGGATTGAAGCGCGCCAAAGAGCTCCATCCGATCGCGATCACCCTCGACGTGATCATGCCCGATTTGGATGGCTGGACGGTCCTGGCGGCTATGCGTGGGGACCCGCAGCTTGCCAACATCCCCGTAGTCATGACAACCATAGTGGACGAGCGGCGGCAGGGAATGGCTCTCGGGGCGGTCGGATATCTGACAAAGCCGATCGATCGGGAAAAGCTGGTTGAGCTTATGCAGCGATTCAAAGCGCCCAGTGGGCTCACGCGGGTTCTAGTGGTCGAGGACGATCCCGTCCAGCGCGAGCGCTTGCGCGGCTGGCTTGGACCGCAGCAGTGGTTGCTGAGCGAAGCCGAAAATGGCCGGGTGGCATTGGATCGACTCAAGGAAAAAACGCCCGATGTCATTCTTCTCGATTTGATGATGCCTGAAATGGACGGATTTCAGCTGGTCGCCACATTGCAAGAGCACCCGACATGGCGAGACATTCCGGTCATCGTCATCACCGCTCGCGACCTCAGCATGCAAGAGCGCGCCCGATTGAATTTGGGAGTCGAGACTGTCCTGCTCAAGGAGCAGTTCAGCCCTGCCGATCTCATCGAAAAGATTCGACACCTCGTCGCCGCGCTGCATCGTCAAGAGAACCAGGTGCCAGAGGCTGTTACGTAATGAGGATTCTCTATGTCGAAGACAATGACGACAACATCTACATGCTCAAGATGCGATTCGAACTGCTGGATGGGTTCCAAAGACCCCCACACCGCCAACACAATGTGGTAACATCACCAACGCCCGCGCCTGCTCCGGCTGTGCGGTGCCAGCAAATCTCATTAATTTCAAAACGAGGAAA
>Ga0209526_10003403_pt1 | contig 10849 bp, 7 predicted proteins | sample JacPinW_OM2H0_M1_FD_188566 | JGI IMG/M metagenome (GOLD analysis project Ga0209526, IMG submission 188566) | Forest soil microbial communities from Algoma, Ontario, Canada - Jack Pine, Ontario site 1_JW_OM2H0_M1 (SPAdes) (version 2) | ecosystem: Environmental > Terrestrial > Soil > Boreal...
CTCTCGTTGGGCCATGCCGCCTTCGTCGGGCTTGGCGGTTATGTAGCGCTCATTCTCCAGCAGAAGCTCGGGCTCCCGCCGTGGCTCGGACTCATTCCCAGCGCAGGAGCCGCGGCGCTCGCCGCGCTCATCATCGGTATCCCAACTCTGCGCCTCTCGGGCGTTTATTTCGCGCTCGCGACCCTTGCCTATCCGCTCATCCTGCAGCTGCTGTTCACCTATTGGGGCTATCAGGAGGCCCTCATTCCCGCGCACCCGGAAAACCCCTTTTTGTTCATGCAGTGGCGCGACAACCGAGCCTACGCGATCCTTTTCGGAACTCTCGTGGTGCTGTGCTGGATTGCCACGTTGAGGCTTACGCGCACGCGCTGGCATTACCTGCTTACGGCCGTTCGCGACGACGAAGCCGCCGCGAGCGCGGTTGGCATTAATGCTTGGCAGGTCAAGCTCTGGGCTTTTGTTGCAAGTGCCTCAATCGCTGGATTGCTTGGCGTCGTCTACGCGCAGATGCTGTTCGTCGTCACGCCGGATACCATGTTCGGCATCGGCGTGTCGGTGCAGGCATTGGTCGTCACGCTTATTGGGGGCAGCGGTCATCCGGCTGGACCCATGCTCGGCACTCTTATCACAGTACCCGTCGCACAGGCGCTGGAAGCGCAACTCGGCTCGATCTCCGGTGCAGCGCAGCTGGTTTACGGAGTGGTTTTGATTGTTGTCGTTCTCCTGATCCCGCGTGGGCTGATCGAGGCGCTCAGAGGCTTGCCCTCCTGGTTCAATCCGCTGCGCCGTTGGGCAGGCGAGAGCAAGGCTGAGATGATTGCCCCGGTGGCGACTCCGATCGCCAACCGCTCTGCACCGAGCGCCGTGGCAGCGCCCGCGCCGGGAGCGGTGCTGCTGCGTGCCGAGGCTCTCACAAAGCGCTATGGTGGAGTGGTCGCACTAAGCGCCTTTAGCCTTGAGATACGAGAGCACGAGCTCGTCGGGATTGTTGGGCCAAATGGAGCTGGGAAGACGACGCTATTTGATCTGCTCACCGGCTTTGCGCGGCCAACCGCAGGGCGGCTTTCACTGCGGGGCGAGGACGTGATCGACTGGCCGCCTTATCGTCGCTCGCGTGCCGGCATGCGGCGCACGTTCCAAATTCCACGCCCGTTCGGGCGCTTGACCGCGATCGAGAATGTCATGCTGGGCGGCATAACGGGGGCCGCCGATCTCCGAGCACTGAAGAAGGCAGCGCTCACAGCGCTTGACGCTGTCGGGCTGGCACCCCTCGCCGGCAAGACCGCCGATTCGCTCGGACCCTCACAGATCCGCCTGCTCGAAGTGGCCCGCGCCCTAGTCGCCCGCCCGTCCCTCCTACTGCTAGACGAGCCGCTCGCCGGTTTGGATTCTGCGGAGACCAGCGAACTGATCGACATCTTGCGAAAGCAGCAGATCGAAGGGGTAACGATTGTGCTGGTGGATCATGCCATCAGTATCGTTGCGAACATTGTGGACCGGATGATCGTTCTCGAGAGCGGGGTGCTGATTGCCGACGGTCCAGCACATGAAGTCACGCGCATGCCGCAGGTCATCAACGCCTATCTTGGCTCGAAATGGGACCATGCTCGCCGTTGACAACATCGATGCCGGCTACCGTCGCGTCCGGGTGCTTGAGGATGTGAGCCTCACGGTCGCCGCTGGGGAGGCGGTGGGCGTGCTCGGTCCGAACGGGGCCGGAAAGACTACCTTGCTGCGTGCGATTGCCGGCACCTGCAACGTATACGGCGGCCGTATTGCGTTCGCGGGGCAGCCGCTTGAGGGAAAGCCTGACTACGCCCGTGCGAAGCTTGGAATCGCGCACGTGCCCGAGGGCCGGCGCATCTGGCCCTCGCTTACGGTGCAGGAGAATCTCCTCATGGGCGCGTGGCGGCTGCCGGGCGCGACACGCAGGCGTGAAGCGTCACGGCTGATCGAGCATGTGATTGACCTCTTTCCTCGGCTGCGCGAGCGTTTGCGCGCGCGGGCGGCGGTGCTCAGTGGCGGCGAGCAGCAGATGCTGGCAATCGGGCGGGCACTGATGGCGAAGCCCGCGCTCATCCTGATTGACGAGCCGTCGATTGGACTCGCCCCGATCATGGTGGAGGCTGTCCTGGCGGCGCTTTGGCGCCTGCGCCAGAACCAGGATCTGGCAGTCATTCTGGTCGAGCAGCGCATCCAGGAGGCGCTCGATCTGTGCAACCGCATCTACATTCTTAGCCGCGGGCGCATGCTGGACCGCGGCCGGCCGCGCGAGGCGCTTACGCGCGAAGCGATTGAGGCGGCCTATTTCAAGGGATGAGGACCACCCGACCAGTGGCTTCGGCGCTCATCACGCGCCGGTGCGCCGCCGCTGCTTCGTCAAGCGGCAGCGTGCGGTCGAGCACCGGTTTTACCCGACCGCGATCGACGAGTTTGACAACGTCGTCGAGCTCCTTGCGCGTAGACGAGTTTGAGCCGAGTAGTGCCGTGTTGCGCAGCAATAGCCAGGCCGGGTTAAACGAGATTGCAAGCGCATTGAGCTGACCGACAAACACATAACGGCCGCCAATCGCGAGCGTGCGGAAGCACGAGGCAAATACCGGCTCGCCGACATTGTCGCAGATAACATCGAAACCGGCGGGAGTGATTGCGCGCAGCTTTTCGTCGAAGCGCTCGCCGCGCGCGATTGTTACCACCTCATCCGCGCCCGCATTGCTGATCGCCGCCTCCTTTCCCGTTGTGCTGGTCAGGGCGACGACGAAAGCGCCCGCAAGCTTTGCCAATTGCACACCGTGGATCCCCAGCCCGCCGCCGGCCCCGGTGATCAATACCGCATCGCCTGCCTTCACGCGTCCCACTTCGCGAATGGCATGGAGCTCGGTGCCGATCGCGCAGGCGAGCATGCAGGCAGCCTCCGGCGGAATCGAGCGCGGGACCACCGAGAGCGCGTTTTCGCGCACGAGCGCATACTCACCATACGCGCCGGGACCGTTGTGGCCGAAGAACCGCTGGTTTGGGCAGAGCCCCTCTTGCCCCGAGCGGCATAAATCGCAGTGACCGCAGGTCTCGCGATTGGTGCTCGCAACCTGGTCGCCTACGCTTATGCGTGACACCTGCTCGCCGACCGCGAGCACGTCGCCCGCCATTTCGTGGCCGGGCACAAGCGGAAATTGCACAAGGTGGCGAAAGGTCCCGTCCCGGACGAGGAGATCGTGGTAGCACACCCCGGCGGCGCGCAAGCGGATGAGCACTTCGTCCCCGCTCGGCTGCGCCGGGCGGGGGATGTTGCGCACTTGAAGAATTTCCGGTGGCCCGATGCCGTCCTGGATCACAGCGCGCATCAGACGCTCGCTGGCCATTAACGCTGCCCTTGCTCCACGGCATCCCAGAATTGAGCCGCGCCGCGGCGCAACAGCTCGGTATCCTGCCCCGGCATTGGCGCGCGACCGGGTGCTGCTTCTATTCCGTCAAAATCCCATGGCGGAGCAGCGGCCCGCAATGTGCCGGCACCATTCACTCCCACCTCGCGCAGGTTGCCGCGTGTCCACATCTCAACATGCGATGAGGCCTCGTGGTCGAGGTGGACCCGCGCACACGGCACGCCGGCTCGACGCAGCGCGATGAGCCACCAGTCACTTGGAGCGCCCGCAAAGGTACCAGAGAGCTCGTCATCAAGCGCTGTCATGTTTGCAAGGCGTGCACCAGCCGTGGCAAAGCGGGGATCGGCGCGCAGCTCCTCTCGCTCCAATGCGCCGCAGAGCGCGCCAAACTGCGTGTCGGATTCGACCGTGAGCGCAATCGGGCGGTCGGCCGTCTGATAGATCCCGTCAGGCGCGGTGTAACGCGCAGTGCGATTGGTGGGCGCTGCTCCACCGTGCAGGTACGGCGCGAGCTGAGTCAGCAACATCGCTGTTGCCGCGCCCAGCATGGTCATCTCGACATATTGCGGCCGACCCTGGCGGCGGCGCGCGATGAGGGCCGCGAGCACCGCCTCGCAGACCCGCTGTCCGGTATAGAGATCGATCATGCCGTAATAGCGCACGCGCTCGCCGGCTCCGCTACCGCGGCCGTTGAGGGCGGCGAACCCGGAAAAGGCTTGGATATGCGGATCGGTGCAGGGAAGCCCTGCCATCTCGCCTTCACGCCCGAACCCGCTCGATGAGCAGAATACGATGCTTGGGTTGCGCGCGGCGACGGCTGCGAAACCGAACCCCATACGGTCGATGGCGCCGGCACGAAAATTTTCGAGCATCGCGTCGGCACTTTCGACGAGCCCCCACGCATGTGTACGATCGGCTTCCTCCTTGAGATTAAGCCTCACCGAGCGACAGTTGGCATTGAGCGCCGCGTAGGTGGTCGTCAGTCCTCGCCACGGCGGCAGTGTGTACATGATGAATTCGTTCGGGGCCTCGATTTTCACGACAGTGGCGCCGAGCTGAGCAAGCTGCGAGGCAGCAAACGGCGCAACGCCGCCGATCCCGAAATTCACGACGCGAATGCCAGTGAGCGGCAGCGCGCCGCTCATGACAATTCGTCCACGGCAAGGTCCGCCAACACGTCTTTCGTGTGGGCACCCACGGCTGGGGCGACGGCGCAGGAATGCGTGCCCTGCGGCGCGTTGTCGACACGCCACGGCAGCCGCAGCTGTACTTGTCCATCATTGAGGAAAGCGGAGGCATAGAGTTGCGACTGCGGGTGCGTGAGCGCCTCGGCGGGGTCCTGAAACGGCACCGACCAACCGCCATGTCGCCGGATAAGCGCGATCGCCTCGTCACGGGTGAAGCCGGCGAGCGCGCGCTCGTAATGGGACCTTGCCCAATCGATCCGGTCCTCCATGCCAATCGTGCTGAACCAGTCTTCGCCAACCGATTCGGCAAATTCATCAAGTCCGATCTCGGCGCAGAGCGCGCGCCATGCTGAACGCTGGTCCGGCAAGAAATCGAGCGTGACAAAGCCATCGCGCACGCGGTAGCCGCGATCCGGCGCCCGCGCGATCGCACGCACATGATAGCCCGCCCAGCGGTCGGGATCGGAGCGGGCCGCCCAGTGGATGGTTTTCAGCGCGGCGGCCGCACGATCAATTGCGATGCGCGCCACAAGAGGAGCGGCGCAGTGTTGTGCGAGTAGCCCGGCGAGCGCGGCTTGCACCGCGGTTGCAGCAGCGGAAGCCGACGCCACGTCTGCACCGAGCCGTTCGGGCGGTCCATCTTGCTCGCCGATATATGGTGTGATTGCGAGCGCCGCCTGAGTGAGCGTCTCGCCTGTCCCGTTACCGCCCGGCACGGCGCTATCATCGACGATCACTGCCACGCGGGTGCGCGCGTCGGGGCGCTTGCTGCCGGCGAGCGCCAACTCCGCGCTCCACGTCGCATCGGCAAGCACGATATCGGCCGCCGCGCACAACCGCTCGAGCGCGGCCCGCTCACCGCCCGCCGCGAGATCGAGCGCCACGAAGCGCTTGCCGGCATTCATGAGGTCAAAGACTGCCCCCCAGTTCCGGGCAATATCGCCCCCCGCCGGCTCGACTTTCGTGACCTCCGCACCGAGCATTGACAGTTGCCAGGCTGCAAGCGGCCCAACCACGCGCTGGCAGGCTTCAACAACCGACATGCCGGCGAGGGGCGCCCAGCCACTCATGACAACAGTTGGTGGTCGCGAAGCACACGCATGGCAGCTAACGCAGCGCTGCAGGCGGTCTCGACCTGCTCGTCATCGTGCACGCTCGAGATGTACATCTTGCTCGCGGGGTGGACGAACACGTCACGTTTGATGAGCTCAAGCCCAAACTGCCGCGCTGCGATGCGATTGGTGGCTGCGTAACTGCGGTAGTCGCAGACATCGCCCTCCCCAAACACGGGCTCGGGGAATGAGGGCGGTCCAATCATTTGCAGCGGGATATCGAGCTTGTGCGCGCCTTCTGCAAAACCGAGCGTGAGCTTGCGCCCGGTCTCGATGAGTCGCGCTGGCACGTTCTCTTCCGCGAGAACATCGAGGGTCGCTAGGCCAGCAGCGGCGGCAATGGCATTGCCGTTCAAGGTACCATTCATATAGACCGAACGGCCATCGGTAGGGCGGTCGGGCACTGTGAGTTCGAGCACGTCGCGGCGGCCGGCGACCGCGGCAAGCGGCAGCCCCCCGCCAATCACCTTGCCCAGTGCACACAGATCGGGTGTAACCCCGAACGCCTCCTGCGCACCCCCCAAGGCGAGACGAAAACCGGTCACCACCTCATCGAACACCAAAAGCGCGCCGGTGCGCTCGCACAGCGTGCGCAACCCATCGAGAAAGCACGGTTTTGGCATCAGCGAACGCTGCACCGGCTCGACGATGATCGCGGCGAGACGCTCGGCCACGGGCTCAACGAGCTCGACCGTGGTGTCGAGATCGTTGTAGGGCGCGATCAGGACGGTTGCACTGACGCCTGCGGGAATCCCCGATGAATCCGGTTGTGCAAGCGGATAGTTAGCCCCTCGCACAGCTTTCAACCCATGCAGCGCGTAGTCGTGGTGACCGTGATAGCCGCCCTCGAATTTCAACACCAGCTCGCGCCCGGTAAAAGCGCGCGCGAGTCTGAGCGCGTAAAACGTTGCCTCGGCGCCATCCCCAACGAACTTCACTGCCTCGGCGCACGGAACCAGCTCCGTGATACGATCCGCAAGGTGAAGCGCTACGTCATTTATGGCATAGAAGCTCGTTCCGCGCGCAATCTGTTCCTGAACCGCCGCGACTACACGCGGATGAGCGTGACCGATCACCATCGGTCCGGAGCCAAGCACAAAGTCGATCAGCGCCCGCCCATCGGTCGTGATGACGCGACTTCCTTCGCCGCGACTGACGATGAACGCAACCTCGTCGGGCAGCTTGAACGCGCCGAAGCAGTCGCCCGGAATGGCACTGCTGCCCAGGGTGCGCGTGGCTACGGTCATTGCGTCGCCTCTACTCGCCCGCTCACCACCCAACACCCCTCGGCTCGCTCAGGATCATGCTCGATCAAAACGCCATAGTCCCGACGAGCGGCGGTTGGGCTGATATAGCCATCATCGAGGTCGGCCTGGATGGCGGAGAGTTTGCGCTCGGCCGGCGGGCCGTATCCGCCGCCGCCGGCGGCGCGAAAATGGATGATCGTGCCGCTTTGAAAATGCATTGGTGCCGTCTTCGAATTGAGGGCTCGCTGCCCGGCGTTGGGTGGCTTAACCCAGAACTCCGCCTTTGGCGCCGGCAGACCGCCAAATACGCCATACGGCGCAAATTTCGCCCGATCCGCCGTCAACGTGACAGTGGCGTCATGATCGAGGCGCAGCTCACGCATAATGCCAGTGCCGCCGCGCGTGCGTCCAGCGCCGCCGCCATCCTCGGAAATCGCATAGCGCAGAATGTGCAGTGGGAAGCTGATCTCCAGCGCCTCGTTCGGCGTGTTGCCAGTATTGCCCACATTCACGCGGCGGGCATTTACGCCATCGGCGCGGCTGTTGGCGCCCTGTCCTGCGCCGTGCGTCTCGACCATTAAGAGCTCACGATCGCGCCCGTCACCACGTACGCGCGCTCCGAGCGACAACACTCCCGAGCTGCCGCTGCCGGCGGCACAGATACGGTCCGGCACAGCGCCGGCCAACCCACCAATAATGACATCCACAATCCGCGAGGCGGTCTCGTGATTGCCAGCGATGACCGGGGCCGGCGGCATCGGGTTCACCACAGAACCATACGGTGCATTGACCTTGATCGGTCGGTAGGAACCGGAATTTGGCAAATTCTCCGGATCGGTGATGCACTTGATCGCATAGCAGACAGCCGAGACGGTCACTGCAAGCGGCGCGTTCATGCCGCCGCGCACCTGCGGCGAGGAGCCGGTAAAATCGACCGTAATCTCCTCGCCTTGTACAGTGACCGTCGCAAAAATTCGGATTGGCTCATCGGTGATCGCGTCGTTGTCGCAGTAGTCCTCGAAGGTGTAGTTTCCATCTGGAATCGTGGCGATCGCGGCGCGCGTGAGCTGCTCAGCCGCATTGATCATCTCATCAAGCGCGGCCTCGAAAACGTCCGGACCGTATTTGCGACAGAAGCTGAGCACCCGGCGCTCGGCGGCAACGCAGCCCGCATGCTGGGAGCGCAAGTCGCCGAATCGCTCACGCGAATTGCGCGTGTTGTGCAACAGCACATCGACGATATCCTGATTGAGCACACCTTCCTTGAAAATGCGCACCGGGGGAATGCGCAATCCCTCGGCATAGATGTCCGGCATGGTCGCCGAATAGCTGCCAGGGCCGCCCCCGCCAACATCGACATAATGACCACGCACGGCCGTGTAGGCAACGATGCGGCCCTCGAAGAAGACAGGTTTTGCCATGATGAAATCAGGCAAGTGATTGTTACCCTGATAGGGATCGTTCTGATAAAGCACATCGCCTGGCTTAAGCTTATCTGGCGGTATGCGGACGAGACAGGCGCCGAGCGACATTGGCATCGAGGCGAGATGGATCGGAATATCGCCGTGGCCTTGCACCGCGAGCTCGCCCCGACTGTTGAGCAGGCCACAGGAGAGGTCGCCGGCTTCTTTCCATAGATTGGAGTAGGCGGTCCGCACGACCACCGCTTTCATCTCCGCAACCGCGTTGACAAGCCCCGAGCGCAGCACTCCAAATGTGATCGGATCAAGCTTGGTTTTTATGTTCATCACTCCCCCACTTCGATTAGGAGGTTGCCGTGCGCATCCGCCCGCACGCTCCGGCGCGGCGGAACGAGCAGGGTGGAGTCGCTTTGTTCGATAATCGCTGGGCCGGCAAATCGCGTGAATGGCACGAGTATTTCGCGTGCATAGACGGGCACCTCGCGCGTATCGTCCTTACCCGGCCCAAACGCTACGCTTCGCCTCGCCATCGGCTGTGGGTTTAACGACGCGAAATCGCCTTGGCGCTTGCCCGCGCCTCCTTCCTCGCGGTGCAGACGGCCTACCGCGCGCAGCCGGATGTTGACCACCTCGACGGGCTCATCCGGTACGCTGAAACCGTAGAGGCGCTCATGCAAGGCATGAAAGGCAGCAGTGGAGGTGGCGAGCCAACCAACACCTCGGCCCTCGATTGGCACGTTCACGCTGAACTGCTCGCCGATGTAGCGCATGTCGAGCGCGGGAAAGAGCTCGTGGCGTTTCTCCTCAATTCCTTCACTGCGCAGCTCAGCATGGGCGCCGCGGTTGAGCTCTGCCAGGTGAACATCAAGAGCGGGTTCGAGTTTCTCGGTAACCGGGGAGAGGTGGGTGATCACGTAATCGTGGGTGACATCACTTACGACGAGTCCAAACGCGGAGAGGCAGCCGGGAACAGCTGGCACCAGGATGGTGGGAATTTCGAGCTCGGCGGCGATGTCGGCCGCGTGCATTGGTCCAGCGCCGCCGAAAGCGATGAGCGAAAAGTCTCGCGGATCGTAGCCGCGGCCTACCGATACGGCTCGTGTCGCCCCGGCCATCGCCGCATTGACGATGCGACGGATTCCCCACGCCGCTTCGAGTGCACCCATACCGAGCTTGCGCCCGAGACGCTCACAGGCGCGGTGGGCCAGGTCCGGATCGAGGCCGACTTCTCCTCCCAACCGCTGGCCGCTGCCGAGCACTCCCAGCACCAGGTTGGCATCGGTCACAGTCGGTTCCTCGCCGCCGCGACCGTAACATGCGGGGCCAGGAGTTGCTCCTGCACTTTGCGGGCCGACCCGAAACTGGCCAGCCGCGTCAACCCATCCAATGCTGCCGCCGCCCGCACCGATCGTGAGAATGTCAACCGACGGGACCTTGACCGGCATGTCCATGACGTGGCGCTCATGCGTCATGGGGATCCCCTTGTCGGGAAGGAGGCAGACGTCGAAGCTCGTGCCCCCCATGTCGATGGTGATGCCGTTAGCGAGGCTGGCCTGCTCGATCAGATGGCGCCCGGCAACAACCCCGCCGCTTGGTCCTGACAACAGCAGTGTGACCGGCAGCTGTGCAGCATGCGCCGCTGAGGCGACACCGCCGTTTGACTGCATCACCCAAAGATGTGCGCTGGTGCTCCAGGTCGTAACCGCCTGTTGCAGCCGCTGCAGGTAGCCGCTGACGATTGGCGCGAGATACGCATTGAGCGCGGTGGTGCTTGAGCGCTCGTATTCGCGAAATTCGGGGAGCACCTCGCTTGAGATCGAGATGCTCGCCTCAGGCATCTCGCGCGCCAGAATGTCGCGCACCGCCTTCTCGTGGACATGGTTGAGGTAGGAATGGAGAAGACACACCGCGACGCTGTTGATGCCACGGCGGTTGAGCACGCGCGCGGCTTCTACGACAGATGCTTTGTCGAGCGGGGTGACGATGTTGCCGTGCGCATCGATGCGTTCGATGACCTCTAGCCGGTCGCGGCGCTTGACCAGAGGAGGCTGCGAAACCGCCCGCAGATCATAGATCTGCTCCGGGGGGCGCGTGAGACGGGCGATTTCCAAGACGTCGCGGAAACCCGCCGTGCAAATCAGCCCGATGCGGGGACCGGAGCGCTCGAGCGTGGCGTTAGTGGCGACCGTTGTGCCGTGGACGAGATAGCGCACATCGGCGCCATCCGCACCATCGAGCTTGCTCACAGCCGCTAGCACTGCGCTCGCGGGATCTGCCTTGTTTGAAGAAGCCTTGGCGCTCGCAAGGAGCCCTTTCTCCTCATCCCATAGTACGCTGTCGGTGAAGGTGCCGCCGGTGTCAACGCCGATCCGCTTCATCCACGCGCCTCGCGCACGCGATCACGCGGTTGATCGCGGATGGGGCGCGGCGCCCAAGCAGGAATGGGTGTGCCAGTCTCGAGCGCGGCCTTCACATAAGCGGCGCGGATGGCGGCGGTATGAG
>Ga0209526_10003404_pt1 | contig 10847 bp, 9 predicted proteins | sample JacPinW_OM2H0_M1_FD_188566 | JGI IMG/M metagenome (GOLD analysis project Ga0209526, IMG submission 188566) | Forest soil microbial communities from Algoma, Ontario, Canada - Jack Pine, Ontario site 1_JW_OM2H0_M1 (SPAdes) (version 2) | ecosystem: Environmental > Terrestrial > Soil > Boreal...
CACGATGTGGTCGCCGATCAGTTTCGCGGCCATCCGCCGCGTCAAGTGAATCAAGCCCGATTTGCTAGCCGCATAGGAATAGGTCTCCATCGGGTTGACGAAGATGCCGTCGATCGAGGCGATGTTGATCACCTTGGCGGGTTTCTCCGCGGTCGCCGCGGCACGCAGCGGCGCGGCCAGCGCCTTGGTCAGGAAGAACGGCGTCTTGACGTTGAGGTTCATCACCTTGTCCCAGCCGGTTTCCGGAAACTCGTCGAAATCGGCGCCCCATGCGGCGCCGGCATTGTTGACCAGGATGTCGAGCCTTGGTTCGCGCTTCCTGATTTCCGCCGCCAGCATGTCGATACCGGACATGCTGGAAATATCGATCGGCAGCGCGATACATTCGCCGCGATATTCCGCGGTCAGCTCTTTCGCCGTCGCCTCGCAGGGCCCGGCCTTGCGCGCGGTGATGTAGACCCTGGCCGCGCCCTGGCTGAGAAATCCGGCGGCGATCATCTTGCCGATGCCGCGCGATCCGCCGGTCACCAGCGCAATGCGGCCGTTGAGTGAAAACAAATCCTTGAACATGTTGCCTCCCGTGCTTTTGCCCATGTTTCTGGGCGCAGCGTTTTGATGAGTCAAGCAAGCAAACTCCCGTCGTCCCTGCCAAGGCAGGGACCTATAACCACCGGCTTTGGTTGTTGCAGAAGGTAACTACCGCATCGCCCAACCGATGAGCCGCGGCGTATGGGTCCCCGCTCCCCGTGCGCAATTGCGCACTAGGCGGGGACGACCAGGTCGTTTACGACGTGTCGATGCGACGAAACCGTTCCACATCGCGGAGGCAGCGCGGATTCCCCGTCATTTCGGGTTTGACAGCCCCGCAAGGGTTTGTTTTCTCTCTGCTCCCAGACCCACGGGACATCGAATGCACGGACTTTTCAGGTGGAGCAGCAAATGGTGGCCGGGCACAATTCCACTGGTCGTCCTTTGGGCTATCGCGGCCTGGACAAGTACCGCACCGCTGGAAGCCGATCTGGCCGCGCGCTCGACCTCGGCGGTTAAGGACACCGTGCTCGACAAGACCAGGATCGAGGTCTTTGGCCGCGACGTCAGCTTTGCCGCCGATGCATTCTCGGAAGATGGCCGCCGCACCGCTGTGGCGTCGGTGGAAGCCGTGCCCGGCGTGCGGCTGGTTAACGACGAAACCCGCCTCGTTCCCGAAGCCAAGCCGTTCGTCTGGTCGGCCGAGCGCGACGTCGTTCGGGTGACGCTCAGCGGCAGTTCGCCGTTGCCGGCCGTTAAAGGCCGGCTGCTCGAGGCGGCCCGCACCGCGCTCGGCGGCGTCGAGGTGGTCGACCAGATGAATTTGTCGCGCGGCGCGCCGCCGCGTTTCGACAATGCCGCGCTGCTGTTGCTCGACCAGATCGCGAAATTGAAGGACGGCAAGGTCACGATTTCAGACAGCAAGGTCAGCCTGTCCGGCATGGCGCGCGATCTCGGCGGCCGGGAGGCGATCGTGGCGGCGCTGAAAAATCTCCCCGAGGGGTTTTCGGTAGCCGCCAACGAGATCAAGGCGCCGCCTTATGTGTTTCAGGCTTACAAGGATCCGGTCGCGGTGACGCTGACGCTGACCGGCTATGTGCCCGACAACAACGTCCACGCCGCGATCGCGGCGGCGGCGGCGCGAAAATTCTTCTCTGAAAAGGTGGTCGACAATCTCAAGGCCAGCGTCGGCGCGCCTTCTGGATTCGCAGCCGCCGTGGTGCCGGCGCTGGGCGCATTGTCGCGATTATCGACGGGCACGCTGGTGGTGTCCGATCGGGAGGTGAAACTGTCGGGCGACGCGTTTTTTGACGCGGCCGCGGCCCAGATCCGCAGCGGTTTGCCCAAGGAATTTCCGCAAGGGTTCCAGCTCAAGGCTGACATTTCCGTCAAGCCGGCGGTCGCACCTGTCGATGCCACTGTCTGCCAGCAGCTGTTTTCGGAATTGCTGGCGAAGGGAAAAATCCGCTTCGAATCCGGGCGCGCCAGCATCGATCCGGATTCCGCAGGCTTGCTCGACCGCCTGACCGAAACCGCATTGCGTTGTCCGACCGCCGATATCGAGATCGCGGGCCACACCGACGCCGACGGCGAGGATGCCTTCAACCAGGCGCTGTCCGAAAAGCGCGCCCAGGCGGTGATGGATTATCTGGTCAAAGCGGGTCTGCCTGCGGGCCGGTTCACCGCGACCGGCTACGGCTCTACCCAGCCGGTCGCGTCAAACGATACCGACGAGGGCAAGGCGCAGAACCGCCGCATCGATTTTCTGGTGAGGTAACCGCATGGCCTATCTCGTGACGTTTCATTGGGGCTGGCTGTTAGCGTCGCTGCTATTGGGCCTCGCCATGGGCTGGATCGCGGTGGTGCATCGCGGTCAGGGCGTGTCGAAGCGGATCTCGCGGTGGCTTGCGGTATTGGCGGCGGCACTTGTCGCGGCGGCGCTGGCCCGCGCCATCCCCGGCCGCCCCGGCTATTGGCTCGACCTCGGCCTCGTCATGTTTGCGCCCTATCTGTTCGGCTGCGCGGTGGGCTCGTGGCTGCGCGACTGGGCGCTTTCGCGCTCCACCCCGGCGGCCTGAGGTTTTTGCCGTTGCAGCGGCGCGTGCGCGAAGCGGAGGACGGGCGGTACGTCGAAGGCGTGGAATCGCGCTTTCGAAAGGGCGCGGTCTCGATTTTTTGTGCGTTGCCGGAAAGTTCGGCCGGCGCAGATCACGAAAACTTCACCACCTCATGGGCAGGGTTGAAGGCGGTGGACTTTGCGGGCCCGCGGCGAATGCAGCCAAACTGTGCATTCGGGTGGCGCGAATTCCGCCTAATATATTGAAGGAACGCGTGTTATTCACACCAAGCGAATTCCACTCCGGCCCGAAACACGCTACCACATCGTGCCGGGGAGTAAGCGTGGCGCTGGCGGCGGCAAGGGCCGCTTAGGCGTCGACGTCGTGGGATCGTAATTCGAGGTCTAGATGCTGGAAGCAATACGCAGGGCGATCTCGTTACTGCGCCAGAGGCAACTCCTGCATAGGCTTGGTGTGCTGGTCAGCGTCACGGTCATCGGCATCGCGTGCTATGTGCTTTACCACATGCTCCGGCACATCAATGTCGATGAGGTGATCGAGGCCATCAAAGGCACCGAGACGCATCAGATCGTGCTGGCTGCGTTGTTCGTTGCCGCCGGTTATTTCACGCTGACATTTTATGATTGGTTCGCGGTTCGCGCGATCGGCCGCGGCGACATTCCCTACCGCGTCAACGCGCTGGCCGCCTTCACCAGCTATTCGATCGGACATAATGTCGGCGCCAGCGTCTTTACCGGCGGCGCGGTGCGCTACCGTATCTATTCCGCCTGGGGATTGAACGCGATCGATGTCGCCAAGATCTGTTTCCTTGCCGGCCTGACCTTCTGGCTCGGCAATGCCGCGGTGCTCGGACTCGGGATTGCCTATCACCCGGAAGCGGCCGCCGCGATCGACCAGCTGCCGCCCTGGCTCAACCGCATCACCGCCTTTGCCATCATCGTCGCGCTGGTGGCCTATGTGGTCTGGGTCTGGATGCAGCCGCGCGCGGTCGGCCGCGGGCCGTGGACCGTGATATTGCCCGGCGGCCCGCTGACGCTGTTGCAAATCGCGATCGGGATCGTCGACTTGAGCTTTTGTGCGCTCGCCATGTACGTGCTGGTGCCGGATGAGCCCAATCTCGGCTTCGTGGTGGTTGCCGTCATCTTCGTCTCGGCGACGCTGTTAGGCTTCGCCAGCCATTCCCCCGGGGGGCTCGGGGTGTTCGACGCCGCCATGCTGGTCGGGCTGTGGCAGATGGACCGGGAAGAGCTTTTGGCCGGGATGCTGCTGTTTCGCGTCCTCTATTATCTTGCGCCATTCGTCATATCTGTAATCTTGCTGACGTTTCGGGAGGTTATACTGGGTGCCCGAACCAAGCGCCTGCGTCAGGCGAGGGCCGGGCTCGATGCCCAGCCGGCACGCGAAGCCGCCTATGTGAGAGAGCGTGGGGACACCGGCACCTGACGAAATGGCGTTAAACATGGCCTTAAACGGGAAAGAGCCGGCCCGATGGCAATAGACGATACTCCTTCTCCTTACTTCTTTTCGCCGTGGCCGGACCGGTTGCGGCATTCGGCGATCATCCTGCTCGCCGCGGGTCTCGCGCTCGCCGTCCTGGTCACATTCGGCGAATTGTCGCCGGTGGTCGCAGGTGCGGTATTCGTCTGCATCGCCGCCGCAGCCTTGGTGCCGTGGCGGTTGCACAACACGGTCGCCTCGCGCGAGGATGTCCGCGGCGTCAACCCGGTCGAGACCGCAGCGGTCAGCGCGGTGGTCGCTGGCATGCCAGATCCGGCGGTGCTGCTCGACCGCGCCGGCCGCGTCATCCACCTCAATGCGGCCGCAGCCCAGCTCGCGCCGGCGCTGCGCAAGAACGAGCTCGCCCAGTTCGCGCTGCGCTCGCCCGAGATCATCACCGCGCTGCGCGAGGCCATTGCCACCACCGAAAGCCGCCGCGCCACTTATCTGGATCACGTGCCGGTCGATCGCTGGATGGAGTTGATCGTCACGCCAGTGCCGGTGCCGACCGTATTCGGCGGCACCGACAAATGTATGCTGATGACGTTCCACGATCAGACGCCGCTGCGCCGGGTCGAGGAAATGCGTGCCGATTTCGTCGCCAATGCCAGCCACGAACTGCGCACGCCGCTGGCCGCGCTGTCGGGCTTTATCGACACGCTGCAGGGGCCGGCCAAGGACGATGCGCGGGCCCGTGAGCGCTTTCTCGGCATCATGCACACCCAGGCGACGCGGATGGCGCGGCTGATCGACGATTTGTTGTCGCTGTCGCGGGTCGAATTGTCGGCCCATGTCCGCCCCGACACGCTGGTCGATCTGGTCCCGATCATCCGCCAGGTCGCCGACGGGCTGGAGCCGCTGGCGCGCGAACGCCAGGTCGTGGTCGACATCGATCTGCCCGATGGACCGGCGCTGATCGCGGGCGACCGCGAGGAGCTGTTGCGGCTGTTCGAAAACCTGATCGAGAACGCGCTGAAATACGGCGCCTCCGGCGGCAAGGTCATCGTTTCGCTGAACTCGGCGCCGTCGGGCGAAGGCGCCCCCGAAATCCGCGTCTTGGTGCGCGATTTCGGCCCCGGGATCGCGCCGGAACATCTGCCGCGGCTGACCGAGCGGTTCTATCGGGTCGATGTCGGCGACAGCCGCGCGCAGGGTGGAACCGGGCTCGGATTATCGCTGGTTAAACATATTCTTAACCGCCATCGCGGCCGGCTTTTGATCGAAAGCGTGCCCAAAAACGGCGCCACTTTTACCGCCGCTTTTCCCCAGGCAAAAACCCCGCAAGCGAGCTAAAGCCAAGCGATTTCAGTCGCTTAGTATTGTCATCCAACCGTCATCAAACCTTCGTAAAAGCAGCATTGACCGCTCTTAAACGGACCGGCGTGAGCGCGTTCGGGCGCGCCATAGCGCTTCGCTCATCAGATGGAGACCAGCAATGAATTTCATGAAAACGATCGTCGCTGCCGGCCTAGTCGCCGCATCGACGTCGGTGTTCGCTGCCGACATCACCGGAGCGGGCGCGACGTTCCCGTTCCCGATCTATTCGAAGTGGGCCGATGCCTACAAGAAGGAGACCGGCAACGGTCTGAACTATCAGTCGATCGGCTCGGGCGGCGGCATCAAGCAGATCGAAGCCAAGACCGTGACGTTCGGCGCGACCGATATGCCGCTCAAGGTCGACCAGCTCGAGAAGGACGGCCTGGTGCAGTGGCCGATGGTGATGGGCGCGATCGTTGCCGTGGTCAATCTCGAGGGCGTGAAGCCCGGCGAGATGGTGTTCGACGGCGACACGCTTGCCAACATCTATCTCGGCAAGATCACCAAATGGGACGATCCGGCGATCAAGAAGCTCAATCCGAACGTAAAACTGCCGGCTGAGGCCATCACCGTGGTGCGCCGCTCTGACGGATCGGGTACGACGTTCAACTTCACCGACTATCTCTCCAAGGTCAGCCCGGACTGGAAGTCCAAGGTCGGCTCCGGCACGGCCGTTGAATGGCCGACCGGCGTTGGCGCCAAGGGCAACGAGGGCGTCTCCGGCAACATCGGCCAGACCAAGAACTCGATCGGCTACGTCGAGTACGCCTACGCCAAGCAGAACAAGCTGACCTATACGGCCATGATCAACAAGGCCGGCAAGACCGTGCAACCGACTGTTGAGGCGTTCCAGGCGGCCGCTTCGAACGCGGACTGGGCGAAGGCTCCCGGCTATTACGTGATCCTCACCGATGAGCCCGGCGAGAAATCCTGGCCGATCACGGCGTCGACCTTCATCCTGATGCACAAGGAACCGGCCGATAAGGCTGCGTCCGCCGAAGGCATTAAATTCTTCAAATGGGCTTTTAAGAACGGCGGCAAGATGGCGGAGGAACTCGACTACATTCCGATGCCGGACTCGGTGGTCAAGCTGATCGAAAAGACCTGGTCGGCCGATATCAAGAGCTGAGAACTTTTCGGCTCCGGGCGCGGTCCAGCGCTCCTGATGCTATACCGCGCGCGGGACTCGCTCGCAGTTAAACAAGGCCCCCGGATCGGCGAGCGCAGTGCTGGCGCGCGTCGCCTGATCCGGGGCGCGACACAGACTAAATAAATCAAGTAAAACTCCATAAGGGGATTGGCGTGGCAGACATGGCCGTTCAGAGCGATGTAATGGAAGCTGCCGGACCCTATGATCGCGCCAAGGCGCTGAACGCGTTCAAAGCCGGCGACGTTACATTTTACTGGATCACCCGCGCCTGCGCGATTTCGGTGCTGCTGATCCTCGGCGGCATCATTGTCTCCCTGATGGTCGGCGCCTGGCCGGCGGTGAAGCAATATGGCTTAGCCTTTCTGTGGACACAGCGCTGGGCGCCGTCGGCCGATCCTCCGGTGCTCGGCGCGCTCGGTCCGATGTACGGCACGCTGGTGACCTCCTTCATCGCGATGCTGATCGCGATCCCGGTCGGGCTCGGCATCGCGATCTTCCTGACCGAGCTCTGCCCGCAATGGCTGCGCCGTCCGATCGGCATAGCGATCGAACTGCTCGCCGGCATTCCCTCGATCATCTACGGCATGTGGGGCTTCTTCGTGCTCGGCCCGTTCCTGGCCTACACGTTCCAGCCGTTCATGATCAAACTGTTCGACGGCATCCCGATCCTGGGCTCGATTTTCGCAGGCCCGCCGTCCTACCTCAGCCTGTTCAACGCGGCGCTGATTCTCGCGATCATGGTGCTGCCGTTCATCACCGCGATCTCGGTCGACGTGTTCAAGACCGTGCCGCCGGTGCTCAAAGAGGCCGCCTATGGCGTCGGCTGCACCACCTGGGAAGTGGTGCGTAACGTGGTGATCCCCTACACCCGCGTCGGCGTCATCGGCGGCATCATGCTGGCACTCGGCCGCGCGCTCGGCGAGACCATGGCGGTGACCTTCATCATCGGCAATTCGTTCCGCATCTCGTCTTCGATCTTCGCGCCGGGCACCACGATTTCGGCAGCGATCGCATCCGAATTTGCCGAAAGCGATGGCCTGCACCAGTCGGGCCTGATCCTGCTCGGGCTTTTGCTGTTCGTGCTGACCTTCTTCGTGCTGGCCGCGGCGCGGATGATGCTGATGCGTCTGGAAAAGAAGGCCGGAAACTAAATCATGAACCCGATTTACACCCGCCGCCGCCGCACCGATCTCGTCATCCGCGGACTTTGCTTCGCCGCCGCGCTGTTCGGCGTGACCTGGCTGGCATTGATCCTGTTTACGCTGTTCTATAACGGGCTTGCCGGGCTCACTTTGCAGGTCTTCACCGAGAACACCCCGCCACCGGGATCGGCCGAGGGCGGGCTTTTGAACGCCATCGTCGGCTCCGTCATCATGACCGTGATCGGGGTCGGCATCGGCGCGCCGCTCGGCCTGTTCGCCGGTACGTATCTCGCCGAATACGGCCGCAACGATCGCCTCACCTCGGTGATCCGCTTCATCAACGACATTCTGTTGAGCGCGCCCTCGATCATCATTGGCCTGTTCATCTATGGCGCCGTGGTGGTGCCGATGGGTGGCTTCTCGGCCCTCGCCGGCTCGCTGGCGCTCGCCGTGATCGTGATCCCCGTCGTGTTGCGCACCACCGAGGACATGCTGCTGTTGGTGCCCAATCCGCTGCGCGAGGCGGCGTCCGCGCTCGGCCTGCCGCGCTCGCTCGTGATCAAGCGGATCGCCTACCGCGCGGCGCGCTCCGGCCTGATCACCGGCGTGCTGCTGGCGACCGCGCGCGTGGCCGGCGAAACCGCGCCGTTGTTGTTCACCGCGCTCTCCAATCAGTTCTTCAGCCTCAACCTGACCAAGACGATGGCCAACCTGCCGGTGACCATCAATAACTTCGTGCAAAGCCCCTACGCGTACTGGAAGCAGCTGGCCTGGAGCGGGGCGCTGCTTATCACCCTGACCGTACTCGCCTTGAATATTGGCGCGCGTATTCTTGGCGCCGAGAGGACACCAAAATGACCGAAGTTTCTGTATCCGTGAGTGCCGCGGGTGGATCGGTTCCGACCGTGGCGTTGCCCGAGGCGCCCGCCAAGGTGACCGCGCGCGGCCTGAACTTCTATTACGGCGAGCACCATGCGCTGAAGAACATCAACCTGACGCTCGGCGCCAATCGCGTCACCGCGTTCATCGGGCCATCCGGCTGCGGCAAGTCGACCTTGCTGCGGATCTTCAACCGGATGTACGACCTCTATCCGGGCCAGCGCGCCACCGGCCAATTGATGCTGGACCAGACCAACATCCTGGACTCCAAGCTCGATCTCAATCTGTTGCGCGCCCGGGTCGGCATGGTGTTCCAGAAGCCGACGCCGTTTCCGATGACGATCTATGAGAACATCGCCTTCGGCATCCGCCTCTACGAGAAAATATCAAAATCCGAGATGGATGGCCGCGTCGAAAAGGCGCTGCGCGGCGGCGCGCTGTGGAACGAGGTCAAGGACAAGCTCAACGCCTCCGGCTTAAGCCTATCCGGCGGCCAGCAACAGCGGCTGTGCATCGCCCGCACGGTCGCGGTGCGGCCCGAGGTGATCCTGTTCGACGAGCCCTGTTCGGCGCTCGATCCGATCTCGACCGCCAAGGTCGAGGAACTGATCCAGGAGCTGGCGGAGGACTACACCATCGCGATCGTCACCCACAACATGCAGCAGGCCGCGCGCGTCTCCGACAAAACAGCGTTCATGTATCTCGGCGACCTGATCGAGTTCGACGAGACTAACAAGATCTTCACCTCGCCCAGCGATCGGCGCACCCAGGACTACATCACCGGCCGGTTCGGCTGAGGAGACAAACATGGCTACTGAACACACGGCCAAGGCGTTCGACAGCGACCTGCAAGAACTGACCCGGCTGGTCGCGGAGATGGGCGGCCTTGCCGAGCGTATGATCGTCGAGGCCGTCGATGCGCTGATCCGCCGTGACGTCGGGCTCGGCCAGCGCGTGGTCGCCGCGGACGCCGAGATCGACAGCCTGCAGCGGGTGATCGAGGAACGCGCGGTGTTGACCATTGCGCGGCGCCAGCCGATGGCGATCGACTTGCGCGAGATCGTCGGCGCGATGCGGGTCGCGACCGACCTCGAGCGGATCGGCGACCTCGCCAAGAACATGGGCAAGCGGGTCGCGGCCCTGGAGAGCGATTTCCAGCCGCTCAAACTGATCCGCGGCCTCGAGCACATGACTGACCTGGTGCAGTCGCAGGTCAAGTCCGTGCTCGACGCCTACGCGGCGCACGATCTGCCGGCGGCGATGTCGGTCTGGAAGGGCGACGAGGAGGTCGACGCGATCTGCACCTCGCTGTTCCGCGAGCTTTTGACCTACATGATGGAAGATCCGCGCAACATCTCGTTCTGCATCCATCTGATGTTCTGCGCCAAGAACATCGAGCGGATCGGCGACCACGCCACCAATATCGCGGAAACCGTTTTCTACATGATCGAGGGCCAGCAGATCCTCGACAAGCGCCCGAAGGGCGACATGACGACCTTTGCCACGACGGTACCCGGAAATTGACAGAACCAGAAAGAAGGTCACGGATATGAGCGCGCGCATTCTGGTGGTGGAAGACGAGGAAGCTCTGACCACGCTGTTGCGTTACAATCTCGACGCCGAAGGCTATGATGTGGAGACGGTCGGGCGCGGCGACGATGCCGACACGCGGCTGAAGGAACGCGTTCCCGACCTTATCGTGCTCGACTGGATGCTGCCGGGGCTGTCCGGCATCGAATTGTGCCGCCGCTTGCGGGCACGGCCGGAGACGCGGTCGCTGCCGATCATCATGCTAACGGCACGCGGCGAGGAAAGCGAGCGGGTCAGGGGGCTAGCCACCGGCGCCGACGATTACATCGTCAAGCCGTTCTCGGTGCCGGAGCTGTTGGCGCGGGTCAAGGGCCTGCTCCGCCGCGCCAGCCCCGAACGGCTTGCCACCGTGTTGAGTTACGGCGACATCGAGCTCGATCGCGAGAAGCGCCGCGTCGCCCGCTCCGGCCGGCCGATCGATCTCGGCCCGACCGAGTATCGGCTGCTGGAATTCTTTCTCGAGCATCCGGGCCGGGTGTTCAGCCGCGAACAATTGCTTGATAGCGTCTGGGGCCGCGATATCTATATCGACGAGCGCACCGTCGACGTGCATATCGGCCGTTTGCGCAAACTGCTCAACCCCGGCCGCGAGCAGGACCCGATCCGCACCGTCCGCGGCGCCGGCTATGCACTCGACGATCGGTTCGCCAGCAAGGCGGCGGAGTA
>Ga0209526_10003405_pt1 | contig 10846 bp, 10 predicted proteins | sample JacPinW_OM2H0_M1_FD_188566 | JGI IMG/M metagenome (GOLD analysis project Ga0209526, IMG submission 188566) | Forest soil microbial communities from Algoma, Ontario, Canada - Jack Pine, Ontario site 1_JW_OM2H0_M1 (SPAdes) (version 2) | ecosystem: Environmental > Terrestrial > Soil > Boreal...
CCCGCGACTGTTGAAAAAAAACCGTTATACAAAAGACCATGTTAGTCCCGGACGATCTAAAATATGCCGACACGCACGAGTGGATCCGCTTGGACGGAGCGGTGGGAACCGTCGGAATTACCGATCATGCTCAGGCGGAACTCACCGACATTGTCTACGTGGAGGTGCCCGCCATCGGCGTAAAATTGGAGCAGAAACAGGCGGCGGCGGTAGTCGAGTCGGTAAAGGCAGCCAGTGATATCTATGCGCCGGCCGGGGGCGAAGTAGTCGAAGTCAACAAAGAGCTTGAGGCAAACCCGGCCTTGGTCAACACCGATCCTTACGGCGCTGGCTGGCTATTCAAGTTGAAACTGAGCAACCAAGAGGAACTTACCGGGTTGAAAGATCCGAACGCCTATCGCGCGCAAATTGGCGAATGAATCGTACCGACAGGGCTGATTGGCCCCTCGGCGACGAGCGGATCACTGGTAGCGGCCAAAGGGGGTGTTTTTCTCCGCGGTGCGGCCAGCAAACCTGTTGTTGCAGCCAACGCTTTTCCAGTGGTGACTAAGAAAGATTATTTATGTCCTGGCTGAACTGGTTGGAACAACGGGTGGGATTCGTCGCGATCCCGCGGTTGATACCGACGATTGCCCTAATGAACGCCTTTGTCTTCTTGCTGAATCTTTTTCAGCCAGAGTACGTTTACTATCTGACACTCGAGCCGTCCCGAATTCTGCATGGAGAAATTTGGCGAATATTTACTTACATCTTTATTCCGCAAATTTTTCTGAGTCACGGCGCGGTGGGGATGCAGCCACTTTTCTTTCTCCTGTACATCTGGATGATGATCTGGATCGGTAATTCGCTTGAACAGGCCTGGGGAGCTTTTCGCCTGACCATCTACTATTTACTAGGGATGCTGGGTGTAACGATGGTCAGCTTTCTGCTGAATTGGGGGCAATCCGAGGGAAACGTCGCGCCATTTTACATTAATACTTCGCTCTTTTTTGCTTTCGCGACCGTCTACCCAAATGTCCAGATCTACGTCCTCTTGATCATTCCGGTCCGAGTGAAGTGGCTGGCATTAATCAGTCTACTTCCACTCTTGTTCGTATTTTTCATCGGCGATTGGCTGGATAAGATCGCGATCATTTTTTCGTTCCTGAACTACGTCGTGTTTTTTGTTCCATCGGCAATCTCTGGAGCAAGACACCGGCGTCAGGTTCAGGGCCGGCGCATGAAATTTAGTGCGGATTCGGTGCGGTCGGACGAACCGTTGCATCAGTGCGTAGTCTGTAAGCGGACCGAACGTGATGATGCCGATCTGGAATTTCGTGTTTCTTCGAATGGTGAGGAGTATTGCCTGGAGCATTTGCCGAAGCCGGTGGAGCAGACGAATGGTTGATAACTAGGTGAGAGGTGAGAGGTGAGAGGTGAGTGAGGAGGCGGTCACCGAGACGTTCGCTGAAAGAAGCGGCGAAATTCTTCCAGTTTGGCGGCGGCTTTACCGGAATCGATTAAATCGGCGGCCAATCGCAGTCCGCTCTCCATCTTTGGCGCCTGACCGGCCAGGACGAGTCCAGCGGCGGCATTGAGGAGCACAAATTCGCGTCGTGGTCCGTGTTCCTTTCCGGAAATGATTGCTTCCAGTATCTTCGCGTTCGTTTCGGCGTCTCCGCCACGCAGGTCATGCAAATTGGTGGGATGGATACCGAGTTGCTCGGGAAAAAGATGAAAATAGTTAAACGATTTCTCTTTTACCTCGTGTACTTGGGTTTCTCCCAGTGGCGAGATTTCATCCATACCAGACCCGCCGGGCAACGAACCATGGACCACCCAAGCTCGACGTCGGCCAAGTTGACTGAGCGCGATCGCGTATTTTTCCAATATGGTGTGCGAAAATACGCCCACTAGTTGGAATTCCGGGCGCAATGGATTGAGCAGCGGACCGAGCAGATTAAAAATGGTTGCGACACCCTGTTCCGCGAGCTGTTTTCGAACCGGCGCGATCAGCTGAAATGCAGGGTGATAAAGAGGGGCAAAGAGAAACCCGACTCCCGTTTCTTCAATACAGGCAATCATCTGATCCGCCGCACCCGTCACCGGTATTCCCATTTTTTCGAGAACGTCAGCGCCTCCCGATCGCGAAGTGATTGCGCGATTGCCGTGTTTCAACACAACCACATCAGCAGCTGCCACGACAAACATCGCGGTGGTAGAAACGTTGATTAGTTCGAGGCGATCCCCTCCAGTGCCACAAAGATCAATGGTAGCCCTTTCCCCGAACTGGACGGCAGGTGCGACTGCCATGGCCAGAAACGCTTCCGCGAAAAAGCCGACTTCTTCGCCGGTCTCGCCCTTGTCACGCAAGGCAGCAAGGAAAGAGGCTTTCTCCGGGTCATTGACGTCCTGGCTGGCGAGCTGTGCGGACGCATCCAGCACTTGCGAGCGCGTGAGATCGACCTTGGCGCGAAGCTGATCAGTGAGTTCTTTCAAGCCGGCAATACTCAGCGTCTCGCTGGAAAAACTCAAATCCCCTTATTTGAATCAGGAGCGATTCACAAAGAGGCGGTCGAAGGGCGGCCGGACTCGATCGTGGTCGAGCCACCAGGCGAGTCTTGGTCGGAACCGACTCGCAGGCTCATTCCCATCGTATGGAAAATCTCGTCTCGAGTTTCCAGGTAAGCCGAAGAATCCAAATCTCGCGGCCGCGGCAAATCGATTGTTAAATCTTTTAGAATCTTTCCCGGGCGCGGACTCAATACAATGACGCGGTCAGCAAGCTGTACTGACTCTTCGATGTCGTGCGTCACGAACAAAATTGTTTTCCTCTCTTCCTGCCAGATGCGGGTCAAATCTGCGCGCATCTTCAATCGAGTAAGAAAGTCGAGCGCACCAAAAGGCTCGTCCATGTAGATGATGTCGGGATTAGCGGCGAGAGCCCGGGCGATTTCCACCCGCTGACGCATCCCTCCGGAAAGTTCACGTGGATACAATTTCTCGAACTTGTTTAATCCGACCATGTCGACATAACGCTGGATAATCGGCGCTTTCTCCTGAGGTGAGAGCTGGTCCAATCCAAAGCCGATATTTTGCTCGACCGTTAACCATGGAAATACACCGTTCTCTTGGAAAACGAAAATGCGTTGAGGATCGGGGCCGGACACTTGCCTTCCATTGATCAACACTTCTCCGGACGTCGGTTTAAAAAAGCCCGCGACAATGTTCAACAAAGTCGATTTCCCACAGCCGGAGGGGCCAACGATGCAGACGAATTCTCCGCGAAAAACCTCTAGATCGATATTCTCGAGAACAGCGATGGGAGCAGTCTTTCCCGGGAAATTCATACGCAAGCTGCGCAGTTGGATGATCGGTCCTTTTTTATCCAAAGTCTTAATTCCTTTGCGAATAACCCCACTTCACTTCATCGAAAGTCTCCAGCTGCCGTATCAGAAAATCCAGAAACAAACCGATGAGTCCAATCATAAGCATGCCGGCTACTACGAGGTCGTATCTTTTTCCGGCGTTTCGAGCATCGATGATCAGGTAACCAAGTCCGGAGTTTACCGCGATCATTTCGGCAGCTACCACAACCAGCCAGGCAATACCCATGGTGATCCGTAGACTGGTGAGGATTTGCGGAAGACAGGCGGGAAAAATGACCCTCCGAAAAAGCGCAAACCCGCGGAGGCCGAAATTCTCAGCCGCGCGCACGTAAACCGGCTGAATGTTTTGCACGGCAGCTACCGATGACACGGTGATAGGAAAAACGCTGGCGAGAAAAATAAGGAAGATCGGTGCGCGGTCGTCCACGTGAAACCACAAAATCGCGACCGGGATCCAAGCAATCGGCGAAATCGGCCGTAATATTTGAATAATTGGATTAATCGCCCAAAGAGCGGGTCGGAACCACCCCAAAGCCAAGCCAAGAGGCACGCCAACCAGGGCTGCCAGGGTGAATCCGACGCCGACCCGAAACAGAGAAGCGATAATGTAATTGAATAGTACGCCGCGACTGATCAACTCGCCGATTGCAAAAATCACCTCGTGAGGACGTGGAAAGATGTCGGTATGAGAGAGAATTACCACCAGATCCCACAGGGAGACGGCCGCGGTCATGGAGACGACCGGGAGCAGTACCGGCAACCATCGTTTCATGGTTTATAGTCCCAGTTGTAGGCATCAACTTTTTTGTCCGGTGGAACAAAACTGGCGTCAGTGTAATCCTCAAAGTGAGCCGTACCCTTCAGGATGCCCGCTTCTTTCCCCAGAGCTTCGATTTCTTGGAAGTCGGGTTTGCGTACGGCTAAATTCGTGTACTTGACCCGATCCGGCGGTTTGCTGAGTACAAATCGAAGCAAGCGAGGGTTTTGGTTGTAGTAATACTGCGAGACAAACTCCGCGGCTTGCATGCGATGGTCCATCGTTTTATCGAGCCACTGTCCGCTTTTCGCGATTCCGTCGACCAATCGTTGTACCGTTTCGCGCTTGTCCTTGATCGCTTTTTCATTCACCGCGAGCACGCAAGAAATAAAGTTAGGCCAGACATCCTTGGTGAGATAAAGAATCCGACCATAACCATCCAATTCGGTCTGACCCATGAATGGTTCGCCCGATGTGATCGCGTCAACCGCATGACTAAATAAAGCTGCTGGCATGTCGGGCGGCGGCATCTCGACCATATGAATGTCGTTCGCAGACAGATTGTGCTCTTTCAATGCTTTGATCACGAGCAACCACTGGTTGGAGAATCGATTGGGTACTGCGACGGTCTTTCCCTTCAGGTCGTCGATCGAATTGATAGCCGAGTCTTTGTTCACCATCATCGCGCTGCCATCTCGATGGCCGAGATAAACGATTCTGAGCGGTACCCCGTCTTCTCGAAGCTTCATGGCGAGCGGGGCGAGAATGAAAGTGGCGGGTGTCTCTCCGGAAAGAAAAGCTTCTTTCAACTCTGGCCAACCCTGAAATCGCAACGGTTGAAATTCGGATCGACCGGATACTTGCTTGTTAATGAAATCGGTAACTGGACAGGTGAGATGACAAGTAACCGGCAAGAACCCGACTCGGAACGATTCGTTGCCGGAGAGTCCCGAAAAAACGTGAAGATTAAAAGTGAGGTGGAGCGCGGTGATCACCACAAGGGTGCCAATCGTTGCTAATAGCACCGTCTTTCGGAGACTCATAATGCGTGATACTTAGAGAATCGGTTGATCTTGTCTAGCGCATTAGTCATAGGCTGTGGGTATGTGGGCGAGGGCTTGCTGAGAGCTCTTTCGGAGCAGGGATGGCAAGCCATCGGTTTGACATTATCGGACGGTTCCGCCGCCAAATTGCGCTCAAGCGGACTGAAGGTCATGGCAGCTGATATTCGCCAACACGATTTTGCAAGGGACCTGCGAGCCAAGTCGTTTTCGTTGGTCGTTCATTGTGCCAGCTCGGGCGGTGGGGGAAGCGAATCCTACCAAGCGTTGTTCGAATGCGGAACCAGGAACGTGTTTGCTGCTCTGGAGATAGGACATTTTCTTTTTGTCAGTTCCACGTCGGTCTATGCCCAAACTGACGGCTCTTCGGTGGACGAACTCTCGCCGGCGAAACCGGAACGTGCGACCGGAAAAATCCTGCGGAAAGCCGAGGATCATGTTTTGGATCGAAAGGGGACGGTGGCGCGGTTGGCCGGAATTTATGGACCGAGGCGCTGCGTGCCACTCGCTCGATTACTCGCCGGCGACGCGATCATTGAGGGCGAGGGCGAGAGGACGATGAATTCGATTTATCGAGATGACGCGGTGAGCGCCCTTTTGTTTCTCGCGAGGCTAGAGACCGGCAGCATCATTAACGTGGTCGATGATTGTCCGGTCTCTCAGCTCGAATGGTTTCGCTGGGTTGCTCAGCGGGCCGGTAAACCGATGCCGCCGCTTGGCCCGCGTGATTTCACGCGAAAACGCGCTTGGACGAATAAAAAGGTATCGAACGCAAAGCTACGCGAACTCGGGTGGGAGCCTGCATTTCCGAGTTTTCGGGAAGGAGTTGAAAGGATTCTCGCGCAAACGGTGTAGCGACATTGGACCGATAGGCCCGCGTGCCTATGAAGTGTAACGGCGCTTCCGGACCAGCCTAAGGGCCGGCTGACTGCAAGAAATTCAACACGCCGCAATCAATACCCTGGCCGCCGACTGTCTGGTGGCAATGGAGAGCAAGGGTATGAATTCCGGGAGTGAATGAAGGGATCGGAGTCGAACCATAGACACCCAGGTATAACGGTAATTGAGCCAGCAAATTCCCATCCAGATAAACCTCCGCGTCTTCATCATGATAGACGCTTAAAGCCGGAGCGTTCAGGGCTCCACCCGTGTAATTAAAGGTGCGGCGAATCCAGATGTCGGAGGTATTCCACAGGGTACCAAGCGGCAAATTCGGAGTACCTGGCGTCCCGAACGCTGCATTTCCAAGCAGCCAACCGGAGTCGTTATAGGCGGGTGACGTCCAGTCTGGGGGCGGCTGCTGGAGGGTATATCGCCATTGTTCGGCCTGATCTTGCGCGTCTGGAACTGCGACGGCGTAATCGGGCAGTGGGTACAATCTGCTAGCGGCTTGTTTGACTGCTGCCGGATCGGCTTTTTGATCGGTCGTCCGGTCATAGGTCAAGAATCCGTTCACCTCATTTTCGACGTCACTCAACTGAGTATAAACTGCGGCCGAGATGCCATCCGCGGCCAATTTTCTAACTGCGCCGAGCCGGTCTACAATCCAGGGCTGTTGAGTGGCCGCATTCGGAAGATCTTGCTCATCGGAAAATGGACCATTCGGATTCCACAAATGGCCCGGAACGGGAAACCCTGCGCCACCAAATTCTCCGATTACACTTGCCCGATCCACCTGCACCGGAACCGGACCTGGTCCGGGATAAATGTGAGAATCAAGGACGTTTCCTGCGCCGAAATCGTTCCATCCGCTGGCGTCGTCGACCAGCCGGGTGGGATCCCAGGACTTAAACAGATTGGCTACTCGAACCGTATCATATTGGCCCCAACCTTCATTGAAAGCGACCCACATCATGATGGACGGATGGTTGCGATGGGTGTCGACCATCGCTTTCATTTCCTTCTCGATTTGAGCTGTCTGATCGGATGGGCGCGTATTGTCGGCAGACCCTGGCCTTTCAAAGATGTCCTGCGGCGACGGAAAATCCTGCCAGACCAAAAGACCGAGCTTGTCCGTCCAGTAGTACCACCGCTGGGGTTCAACTTTTACATGTTTTCGCACCATGTTGCAGCCGATCAACTTCTCGTAGTCAAGATCGGATCGCAGAGCTGTATCGGTGGGAGCGAGATAGATTCCGTCTGGCCAAAACCCTTGATCCAGCGGACCAAACAGAAAGAGTGGCTTATTGTTAAGAAAGATTCTCTGATTTCCGTTGGTATCTTCTCTGATTTCCACCTTGCGCATGCCGAAGTAGCTTGTCACCGAATCGGAATTGTACGTAATCCGTAACCCATACAGATAAGGGTCATCTGGAGACCAAAGGTGAGGATTGTGCACGGGCAGCGCGATCGGCGTATTGATCGTTCCGGTCCGGGTCACGACCGTCTTGCCCGCATTATCCAACACTTCGATTCTTACGCGATTGCCTGGCGTATTTGCTTGGGCGATTCCTCCCGATTGCACGGTAACGCGGACTGTCTGGTGGTCGACGTCCGGGACAATCAGCGAATCGGCAATGTAATTCGTCGGAACGGTCTCAATCCAGACGGTCTGCCAAATCCCGCTTGAGCTCGTATAAAAGATGCCTCCCGGAGTCAGGCTCTGTTTTCCTCGTGGTTGATAGGGGTAGTTTCCCTGGCCGGTCGTATCGATCACCTTGACGATCAGGTCCTGGGTACCGGATGTCGATAATGCATTGGTAATGTCGAAGGTGAAAGGATCGTAGCCGCCCTGGTGCTCGCCAACGACTTTCCCGTTCACCATCACTACGCTGAGGTAGTCTACTGCTTCGAAGTGCAATAACACATGTGCTCCGTTGCTCGGCGGCGAAAGGGTGAACTGGCGTTCATACCAAAGCGCCTGTATAGGTTGAAGCGGTTGGGCAACGCCGCTCAAAGAAGATTCCAGGGGGAATGGTACCAGAATCTGGCCACTCCACTGGGTCGGCTGAGTGGTTTGGTCGTTCTCAATTGCGTAGTTCCACAGTCCGTTCAAGTTCGTCCACTGCGACCTCACCAACTGCGGTCGAGGGTATTCGGGCCATACCGAATTTGGATCAACAGCCGCAGCGTATTTCGTCATGATATGACCGGGTACCGGCGCCCAGCCAAACGCGCTAAAGAGCGTGCAAACCGCGATTACCACGGAACAAAAGAAATATCTGAGGGACATTGTGTTCGAGGGGGATGACACCAGACTTGCCGGCAGTGCGCAGCCGAAAGATGCCCGAGCAGAACGGGCCAAGACATCCTTATCGGCCGCCCGCAGCAGCAAACCCTTCTGGGATTATTGCCAGGGGGGAACTCCATTAAACGCCGGGAAGGTTCACGGCGATCGCCTTACTCATGATGCCGGCGGGATTGGGAATCAATAAAGATTTATAATTTCCAGAAAGGATGAGGGCCCATGGCTAGATGGGACCGATGAGACTTATACGACCTATGACGCCGCTCGCGGCTCTCCGACTTTCGCTCCCATCGTCCGAAACTCCGGAAGCTTCCTCCTTGGCTAAGTTTCGGACGACACGTCGTCGGACACGCCGGCGCTAGCTCCTGATGTGGCCCTTACCTCGCACAACATACTTGTACGTGGTGAGTTCTTCCAACGCCATCGGACCGCGAGCGTGCAGACGATTGGTGCTAATGCCAATCTCGGCGCCGAATCCAAATTCGCCGCCGTCATTAAAGCGAGTGGAGGCATTCCAAAATACTGCGGACGAATCAACGTCGCGAAGAAAGGCCTGAGCTATCGCTTCGTCTTCGGTGACAACCGCATCGCTATGGTGGGATCCGTAGGTCTCAATGTGTTCCACTGCCTCTTCCAGCGAATCGACGATTCGAATCGACAAGATTAGATCCAGATATTCGGTGCGCCAATCTTCTTCCGTGGCCAAAGCGATGTGAGGTCCCAGAATGACGCGAGTTTTCTCATCGCCGCGCAGTTCGACCCGCCGCTCCTGGAGCGCGTGTCCGCAATTGGGAAGAAAAGCATCGGCGACATCGCGATGAACCAGGAGCGTCTCCACGGCATTGCAGACACTAGGGCGCTGGCACTTTGCGTTGATCACGATGCTTTGCGCCATTGAGAGATCGGCGGCCCGATCAACGTAAATATGGCAGATTCCGTCGTAGTGTTTGATGACCGGCATGCGGGCGAGCTTCGCGACGGTCTCAATAAGTTCCTTTCCGCCACGTGGGATAATCAGGTCGATGTGTTGATCCATTTCGGCCATGGCGCGAACTGCTCCCCGGTCAGTCAAATCAATGATCTGTATCGCATCGGGGGTGATGCCGGTTTCCGTGCATCCCTCACGCAATGCTTCGGCAATCGCCAGATTTGAACCTAACGATTCGCTTCCGCCCCGTAAGACCACTGCGTTTCCAGTTTTGAGGCAAAGAGACGCGGCGTCACTTGTCACGTTTGGACGCGATTCGTAGATGATGCCGATCACCCCGATTGGTACACGCACCTTGGCAAATTCCAAACCGTCTCCGCGACTCCACTCGCGAATCACTGATCCCACTGGATCGGGAAGAGCCGCGACCTGGCGAATACTTTTCGCTATTGCGCTTATTCGCGCGGGATCGAGCCGCAATCGATCAAGCATAGCGGAGGAGAGACCGGAGGCGGTAGCCGATTTCATATCGGCTTCATTGGCAGCGAGGATGCGCTCAGAAGAACGCTCGATTTGATCAGCTGCAGCTAACAACGCGGCATTCTTTTTGCCAGTCGTCGCCCGAGCCAGCGCGCGAGCGGCGTTTCGTGCCTGCGCGCCGATTTCGAGTATACGCTGTTCGTAATTGCTAGTCATGGTGTTAGGGCATAAATCGCGTCCCGACGGCGCCCCCGTTTACCGCAGTTCTTATCACATTCGGCCGCAGACCGCTCCCGATAACCACTGGTATTCCGGCCTGGATAGCAAGCCGGGCCGCCTGCAGCTTGGTAACCATTCCCCCGCGCGAGTACACGCCGGTTTCTCGTTTAGCCAACCCCGCAACGGTGTCGATATTGGTTACCTCTGAGATGAGCTGGCCATCCTCTCCAAGCAGACCATCTACACTGGTCAAGAGTATCAGAAGATTAGCCTGGCTAAGTATCGCCACTTCTGCGGACAGAAAATCGTTGTCGCCGAATTTCAGTTCTTCGACCACTACCGAGTCGTTTTCATTGACTATCGGAACGATGTTCCCGAAACGCAGCAGCCGTTCCAGTGTATTCCGGGCGTTTCGACACCTTGTCCGGCTGTCTAGATCTTGGTGGGTGAGCAGCAGTTGAGCGACATGTAATCCATGGCGTGCAAACAGGGTTGCATATAGCTGCATGAGGCGGGATTGACCGATCGCAGCGGCAGCTTGCACCGATGGTAGATCAGATGGGCGCTCGGTCAGTTTCAATTGCATGAGACCAGCGCCTACCGCTCCACTGGTCACCATGACAGTCTCGGTGCCAGAACGGATTAGCTCAGCGATTTCCCCGCTCAAGCGCCGAAATTGGCTGGTATCCAGGCCATCGCGGGTCGGCTTGGTGAGAATGCCGGTACCAAGTTTGATGACCACCCTTCTGCGTTTATCTGCCATATCGGAAGCGGAATATCGTTCCAGTTGACCAGAATGCTAGCTCTGGCTGATAGATCAAGCGCAGTGAGTATCTTGCACCTTAT
>Ga0209526_10003406_pt1 | contig 10846 bp, 15 predicted proteins | sample JacPinW_OM2H0_M1_FD_188566 | JGI IMG/M metagenome (GOLD analysis project Ga0209526, IMG submission 188566) | Forest soil microbial communities from Algoma, Ontario, Canada - Jack Pine, Ontario site 1_JW_OM2H0_M1 (SPAdes) (version 2) | ecosystem: Environmental > Terrestrial > Soil > Boreal...
CATCGGAGAATCTCGAGATTCCCCGATGCGCAATTGCGCATCTGAGGTCTGGTCCTTCGGACCATCCCGGAATGACGTTGGCCGCCTCCGCCGGTAATCCCTTTCACGCAACGGAAAAACGTCCTAACATCACCCCCTGGTAGTTCTTGCGGGGTTACCACGATGCGATCCCGCGTGAGGAAATTCGCCCACGTTCTGGAACGCCTTGGGCTGGCGATGGCCGGGGCTGCGAGCGGCTTGTTTGTCGGCGTTCTCGTGGGGTCGAGCTTCGCGGCGCTGACGTCCCAGGGCTTTTTGCTGCTGATGATGATTGGTGGCGCCGTCGGATATTATCTTGGCATCGACACCCCTGCTCTGCATTTTCATCCAACAAACGGTCCGCCTGCAAACGGCGGCACGGCAAGGAGGATCGACACCGCGGAATTCCTGAGCGCGGTAGGCACGTTTCTCGCGACGTTCTCGGCTTTTGCTTCGGTGGGCGTGATTGTGCTCCGCCACGAACCGCACATCGCCTGGACCGCAATGATCATGGCGGGATGGGTCGTTGGCGTGGCCATGCAAATCATTGCCGGCGCGATTGCACGCCTTCGCCGTTGAGGCGTCGTCCCCGATATTCATTTTCTCGTTCCCGCTTGATCAAACCAAATCTATAATTCTCGCGGTCCCGTCCCCCTGCAGGGGCATATCGCGATGGCAGGCTGATGGAAATGCCTTCAGATCCGAAAGCGAAAACGCGCGTACGAATAGCCTTTCTGTTCTTGTTCGTTTCTTTGATTGTTGGTTCGGTCGGGGCCTATTTCGTAGCCGACCTCGGCAAACTGCAGGACCGTATTGCCGCTCGTGAGAGCGAGGCGGCGCTGCAGGGCATCACCGAGCCTGCGCAAATCGATGAGGCGCTCAGCCAGCATCCCCAGAATAAATTCTTGCAGATGGCGGCAATGGCAACCAGGGCAGCGAATGAAACCAACGCCGCTTTTGAAAAATTGTCCTATGAAGTCGAGCCACCGGCGATTTCACGAAACAACAATTTGGGCGCGGCGAGCCGGGGCGATCTCGAGGCGCTTCGCCGCGATCTGAAGACGGCGCAAGCCAATGCGACGACATTCATGCCGCGCTACGCAGCTGTCCTGAAAACCGAGCGCGACAGCGTGGAACAATACGCTCTCTCGCTACATCTTGGAAAAGATACCATCGGCAAATATTTGGATAACATCGACAAGCGGCACGCGGAAATCACCGCCTTTACTTCCAGGATGTTGCCGGCGCGCGCCGATTTTTATCGCGCCTACGAAAACTATGTCGCGGTTCTGGTCAGGGAATTCGGTGCCTACAAGGTGGTCAACGGTCAATTCATATTCCCGTTTCAACCCACGGTAGACCGTTACAACGTCGCGGCCCAGGCCATGACCGTGGCCGCAAAGCGCGTCGCCGAACTGGAAGAAGAAAGAAAAAGCCTGCTGAAGTCGCAGCAGGAGGGATGGCTGCGGTTCGTCAAGGGTGAATGACTGAATGAAGAACTGCGCGCTCCTGGTTGTTTGAAAATTGAGCTGGGAACAAAATTGAAAATTGAATCCGAGCCGTCATCATCCGCGAAAGCGGATGATCCAGTATCGTAGGGTGGGCAAAGCGCAAGCGTGCCCACCAATATCTCCGACAAAAATGGTGGGCACGGCGCAAGCGCCTTTGCCCACCCTACGGAGTTCAATACGGCGGCTTCTTTCTCTCCCGCTGCGCCTTCGCCGCCTCGATCCACCAGCCAAGATCATCCGCAAAGCGTGGAAACGCCGCCTCCAGCGCCTTGCCGCCCTCCCCTTGCGGCTTGCCGTCGGCGGACAAGGCCTGCGCGATCGGGCCGACCGCGATGGTGCTTGAAATCACCACCATGCCCATCTCGGACAGCGTGCCGTGCCACGCGGTCGCGGCGCGCGCGCCCGACAAGCGACCGGCCGAATAGCTGGCGATGGCGGCGGGACGCCAGAACCACTCCTCGAGAAAATGATCGGTGAGATTCTTCAGGCCGGGCTGGATGCCCCAATTGTATTCGCCTGATATAAACACAAAACCGTCGGCGCCGCGGATCTGGGCGGCGAGTTTTTCCAGCGCGACCGGCGCCCCGCCTTTCGGATATTCCTTGTACATCCGGTCCAGTATCGGCAGGCCGACCGCTTTGGCATCGATCAATTCCACATCGTCGCCCCGCCTGCGCAGGCCTTCGACGACGAACTGCGCCAGGCGGATGCCCATTCGGTCGGACCGATAGGAGCCGTAGAACACGAGAATGCGGTGGCTCATGGCATCCACATATTATCATGTCCGGGCTGTCCGGTGTGGCCTGTAGCCGGGATTAATGTCGCTTGAAATACTGCACGGCACGTTCGTGCTTTTCCGCCGCCGCGCGCGACTTGAAGGTGCCGAGATTGCGGCGCCTGCCGGTTTTCGGATTCACTTTGCGGGAATAGAGCCGGTACTGGCCCGAACCTAATTTGCGGATCATCGGACACGCGCCTCCTTTCGCGCATTCGTTGCATTAATCGTGATCGCGGTCGTCTTGTTCCAACTCTCCGTCGTTCCGCGCTCCAAATGTAACGCCGACGTGACCTGCTTCACCCGTGATGGAACGGTTGCCTTCCCCAATGCGCCCTACCACGTTGGCGAAAGGAGACTGGATCAGATCACGCAGCCCGGAGAACGAAATGCTCGCCCACCTGCCGATTGTTATTTTCGCTTCCCTGCACCCTGTCGCGGATACCGTGCCGAAATTCGATATCGCGAAGGAGTGCCGGTTCGAAGGCGGCACCCAGCAGATGCAGGAGAGGTGCGCAGCCGATGAGACGCAGGCGCGCGGCACGCTTCAAAATGAATGGGCACAATTCAATGCCGGTCAAAAAACCCAGTGCAACGGGGAAACCAGCGCGGACAATACCCCGAGCTATGTCGAACTGCTGACGTGCCTCGAAATGGAGCGGGATGTGAAGAACACGCCGAAGTGAGGCGCCTAAAAGCAAAGGTTGGTGACAAGATTTCCGCGCTTGTCCTTGATCACGTAAGGACATCCGATGCGCTTCAAGGCCTTCTTGGCGTCTTCATCGCCGAGCGCGGCGGCGCGCTGGTAATAGGCCTTGGCGGCGCTCGAATCCTTTGGCCCGCCGCGCCCCTCTTGCGTGAACGCGCCCATCCGCTCCAGCGCGCCGGCGTGATTTTGCGCCGCCGCTTTCTCGAACAGGTTGCGCGCGCCGACATCGTCTTTTGCTCCGCCGGTGCCGTCCGCCATCATCAGGCCGAGCTGGTACTGCGCCTCGGCATTGGTCTCCGCAGCTTTTGCGAGTAGCTCCATCGCCCGCGTCGGATCCGATGACGCAGCGCCACCGCCACCGAGCGCCGCGAGATTGGTCACGCCGCGCGGATTGCCGGCTTCTGCCGCGCGCTCGAACAGTTTTCGCGCCTGCGCCTCGTCCCTGGCAACGCCCGCGCCGGTGCCATAGAGCACGCCGAGTTCGACCATCGCCGAGGTCGAGCCCTTGTCGGCCGCCCTGCGCCAGGACGCGATTGCCTCCGGCATCTGCCGGTTGGCGGCATAGGCGCGGCCGAGCTGATAAAGCGCGCGCCGCGACGAACCAGCCGCGGTCTTGCAATATTTGATCGCGGTCGGGATATCGGAGGGCGCAACATCCGGCGCGCCCTTGACGTCGGCGGGCTTGTCCGGATCTGCAGGATCGGCGGCGAGCCGGTCGCACAATACGAGGTCGGCGGATTGCGCCTCGATCCGCGATGGATAAGCAGAGAACGCAACCGCAGCGATCGCAAGCGCGGCGAGTGCGATGCGGCCGGTCGCAGCTGACAAAAGCGCGCGGACTGATTTCATCATAACGGACTCAGGTTGCTTCGATGGCCGGGCAAATTCAAGGCTCCAGCCCGGATTCGCGCAACACCGGGGCTACCTCCGGCGAGGCGAGGTATTTTAGAAGCGCCTCGGATTGAGCCGCCTGCTTCGAAGCCGCGAGGCGCCCGGCGGAAAACACCGCGGCGGTTTGCAGCTCGCGCAGGATCGGTCCGACCACTTCCACACCGGCAACCAGCTTGAGCTCGCTGATCTGCTGCACCGCAAGGTCAGCCTCGCCGGTGAGCAGCAGTTCGGCGGTGAAGCCCGACGGAATGATGCGGGCGCGCGCATTGACCGCGGCCACGATGCCGAGGCGCTCGATCAGTTGCGCGAACAAGATGCCGCTGGCGCCGATGCGCGAATAGGCCACCGAGCGGGCGCCGAGCAGGGTCGCGCGCAGCGCGGCCTCCGTTGCGATGTCGGGGTGATCGGCGCCGGCCTTGACGGCGATGCCGACAAAGGAACGCGCCAGATCGACGCAGCTTTCCGCGACCACCGTTCCCAAACGTGCGAGATCGGCGAGCACTTCCCTGGTCAGAATGACGACGTCGGCACCCTCGCCGCGGCGCAGGCGATCGAGCAGCGCCAGCGTCGGCGCGAAATCGGCATCGATGCGCCCGCCGCCGGCCGCTTCAAATCGTCCGGCAAGGCCGCGCACCGCGCCCTTCAGGGCCAGCGTCGAGAGCACGCGTACAATGTCTTTCATCGGCAACCTTTCGCCGATGCTAGCTCTAGCGCGGTTCGCCACGCGGGGAAACGGATTTGAGGCAGGCCCCTGAACGCGATGATCCGCCAAACGCTCGCGCGCTGGCGGATCAGGTTGCGGTCCGAACGCCCCCGGTCCGGGCCGTTGTTCGAACGCGTTAGGCCGCGGCTGCCTTGGCAGCGGTCGGAACCGAAGCGATCGTCTTCAGGATCTGAGAAGCGATCTGGTAGGGGTCGCCTTGCGAGTTCGGGCGGCGATCTTCCAGATAACCCTTGTAGCCATTGTTGGCGAAGCTGTGAGGAACGCGGATCGAGGCGCCGCGGTCTGCAACACCGTAACTGAACTCGGTGATCGCGGCGGTCTCGTGCTTGCCGGTCAGGCGCAGATGGTTGTCAGGCCCATAGACCGCGATGTGGTCTTCGCGGTTCGCTTCAAACGCCTTCATCAGCTTCTCGAAATATTCCTTGCCGCCGACTTCGCGCATGTAGGTGGTGGAGAAGTTGGCGTGCATGCCGGAGCCGTTCCAGTCGGTGTCGCCGAGCGGCTTGCAGTGGTACTCGATGTCGATGCCGTATTGCTCGGTCAGCCGCTGCATCAGATAGCGGGCCATCCACATTTCGTCGGCAGCGCGCTTGGAGCCCTTGCCGAAAATCTGGAATTCCCACTGGCCCTTGGCGACTTCGGCGTTGATGCCTTCGTGGTTGATGCCGGCGGCGAGGCAGAGATCGAGATGCTTGTCGACGATCTCGCGCGCGACCGAACCGACATTCGAGTAGCCGACGCCGGTGTAATACGGGCCCTGCGGCGCGGGATAGCCGGTGGCGGGAAAGCCGAGTGGACGGCCGTCCTTGTACATGAAGTATTCCTGCTCGAAGCCGAACCATGCGCCTTCGTCGTCGAGAATGGTGGCGCGCTTGTTCGAGGGATGTGGGGTCTTGCCGTCAGGCATCATGACTTCGCACATCACCAGAACGCCATTGGTACGTGCCGCATCCGGGAAAACGCGAACCGGTTTCAGAACGCAATCCGAGCTCTTTCCTTCCGCCTGCATGGTCGAGCTGCCGTCGAAGCCCCACAGCGGTAGCTGCTCCAGCGTCGGCAGCGAATCGAATTCCTTGATCTGGGTTTTGCCGCGCAAATTCGGCGTCGGTGTGTATCCGTCGAGCCAGATATACTCGAGCTTATACTTTGTCATTGAGCCTCTCATAAGTTGATGATGCGAAAGGTGGGAAACCCAAGCCTATTGGTCACCACAAGCGTACCCGGCCACCATCGGCCGGGGATTGCCAAGCAATTAAGGTGCCAATCGCTGCAATGCGGTGCCCAAGCCATGGGCACGGAATGGCTCTGGTGCTCGCGCTGCGGAATCGAATTTGGGTGCGGCATAGGCGCGCGGCGACCAGTGTCGGTGGGAGCAGAAAGGCCGGATCCGGGCCCGGACCGAGCCCGATTAAGCAGCATTCGCAAGCCATCTCGCCGTTGCGATTAAAGCCGCGCCATTCGCCGGCAACATTCATCAAGAAGCCGGGATGCTCCCGCAACCTTGGCGATCGCTCAAGCGTTAGCCGGAGGAAGGTGCTTTCCCAGGTGCAAAAATCAAACTGCCTACAATTTATACACCAGATGATTTCGTTTTGATCAGGTTGCACGAACGACACGCACGGACGATATCGGACTCAGTAACCACTCACGAACGAGTCGGGCGCAGCATGAGTCAAATGCGCTTCGACACAAGGAGAGACGATAATGAATTCGAGTTTGAATCACGGGTCCGCAACGATCTATCAATTCCCGGCCGGGGGCCGCGCGGCTCTCGGGGGACGTCGCTATGAAGACACCAAACCCACAACCGAACCTGCCGGGTCGTCACGCGTGGATGAAGCCGCCTGCAGCAGCAGCTGGTACCACGAAGCGGCGATCCAGGAGTCCAAGCCGGTATGGGAGCGTTGATGCCGACCGCGCCCCCGACGCCGAAATGTTGCCGGTCTTTGGTGCGATTATCAAATGCGTAAAAAAGGGTCGAAACCAAGGTTTCGGCCCTTTTTCATGTCAGCTCACACGCCGTCACCGGTCGTTTGGCGTGCTTGACCGTGGTGCCCGCCTTGGTGATTTTCAAAGTGACGCCGCCACCCGAATAGCGCGAGCCGGACAAGGAGAGGCGCCGTCCAAGGGTCACCGCCCTGCCATCGATCTGCAGGTGGGCACGCTGGTCGTATTCGAAAAATCCGACGATGAATTGAGTGCCGTCGGCACAGCGATAGCTCTGGAAGCTCTGCGGCGAAGCGGGCGACGAGCCGACCGCCGCCAACACCATCACACCGAAAATTGACCTGTTTCGCCGATTCATATGCGCCCCCCGAGCGGCTAGTATAGACGAGACCAAAGCGCGCGACACACCCTGTCAGCCGTTTCTCCGCAGCCGCGGATGGCCTAAGCTTGTCCCATGCCAGATTCTCCCGCCCGCCACCTCAACCTCGTAGGCGCCAGCAATTTCCGCGACCTCGGGGGCTATCCCGCCCGTGGTGGCCGCGCGGTTCGCTGGCGGCAGATCTTCCGTTCCAACCATCTTGGCCACGTCACCGTCCCCGACATCGAGATCCTGCGCGGCCTCGGCCTGAAGAGCGCGTTCGACTTTCGCGGCGCCGAGGAGCGCGTTGCGGCGATATGCGGGCTAAAGGAGATCGCGGTTCATTCGCTGCCGATCGAACCGACCGTGGTGGCGGCGCTGCGTGCCCGCCTCGCCACCGGCGTACCGTTGTCATCGGCCGATGCGCTGGAAGTCATGCGTGGCTCCTACCGCGACTATGTGCGTCACAACACGCCACGGTTCCGCACGCTATTCGCTCATCTGCTTGAGGACCGTGCGCCGCTGGTGATTCACTGCACCGCCGGCAAGGATCGCACCGGTTTTGCCTGCGCGCTGATCCTGCATGCGCTCGGGGTGCCGGACGAACTGATCGCGGAGGATTATCTGCTCACCAACCGCTTTTACCGGCGCGATCCCTCCGCCTCCAGCGATTTTCCCGCTGACGTCAGCAGGGTGCTGGGCTCGGTGGAAACGTCCTTCCTTGCCGCCGCGTTCGATGCCATCGGCGCCGACTACGGCGATCTCGAAAACTATTTCAGCGAGGGGTTGGGCCTAGGCGCGCGCGAACGCGCGAGCCTCGAGGCACGCTATCTGGAGGCCTGAAATCGCCCTGCCGCGCGCGGCGAAGGGACAAGATCTGGCTTACGCCGCCGCTTCCATTTCGGCATCGAGGTCGGCGATGACGTCCTCGAACGCCGAGATCGCCTGTTGGACCGCCGCGATCTGCATCAGTTCCCAGCCGCCGATCGGGCCATTGCGGTTTTGCAGCGCGACAATCAAGTCCCTCCGCTGCTCCTTGAGCTGAACGAGCGGCAAACCGTGGTCAGGTAAATGTCTCATCGGGGTGTTCCCAGCCCTTGGGTTGAACGACATCGAGGTATAGCGGGATGGTTCTGCCGTCGGCTTACGAAACCCCGACAAATTTTAACGATCTCCACCGCGGCGATCCCGGGCGTCAGGCGGCGGCTTGCGGCCCACCGACAATGGTGTCGAACAGCGCTTGGCTGACGCACGCGGTCGCCCATTCGCTGGTATGAAGTTGGCCGCCATCGTCCAATTCCTCGATCGGAATCTTGTCCTGGACCCAGCGCTGCATCATGGCGAACCGGCGAAATACGTTGACGTTTGCCTTCTCGGCTGTGGCCGATATCCGCGACACCATATCCAGGGAGGATCCGAGCTTGTCGGGACCCGTGATGGCCCTGGTATATTGCGGGTCCATCAGCACCACGTCCATCGGCAGACCGGCGAGCCAATCCAGCCCGGCCGCGATCGCCGCTGCCACCTCGTCGGGATTATAGTCGTGAAAAACCGCGTTGGTGCCGACCTGCCAGATCACCAGCGAAGGCGCTTCGCCGATAACATCGGACTCGAAGCGCGACAGCTCCTCCGGCGCCTCCTGGCCGCCTATTCCCCGGTTTAAAACGTCGATCATCCGGCCGTAAAACCGTTCTCGCAACCTCATTTCGAGCCGGCACGGATAAGCCAGAATTCCGTCCGCGCCCGCGGTCGATGACGAACCGATCGCCACGATCCTGGTCCTGCGTTGGCGTTTCAGGCTCTGTGTCAGATGCGGCAGCGGATATTTGAAAGCAACGAGATCGGGGTGAGTATCGCAAGGCCGTGACGCGTCGGGCATGCGGACATCCTTTTGCCGGAGCGATCCTTCGTGATGCCGATATTTGGGCGCAGAATCTCCCGGCATTGCAAATGAATTTCGCATGGCGGTAGTGTGGACTGCCCTCCCCGCCAGCCCGGAGACCAACCATGGACGGAAAAGTCGTTGTCATCACCGGCGCCTCGGGCGCGCTTGGCCGGGTGGTCGCGGAGGTGGCGCTGGCGCGGGGGGCCCGCGTCGCCGGCGTGGATCACGCGGCGGCGCAAATCCCGGCGACGGAAAACCGGATCGAACTCGGCGGCGTCGATCTTTCCGATGCGGCGGCGGCCAAAAAGGCCCTCGACGCGGTCGCGGCGCACTTCGGCAGCGTGGATGCGCTGGTCAATATCGCCGGCGGCTTCGCATTCGAGACGGTCGCCGAGGGCGACCCAAAGACCTGGCAGCGCATGTATGCGCTCAACGTGCTCACCGCGCTGAACGCATCGCGATCAGCGCTGCCGCATCTTGCGGCTTCGGCCGCCGGGCGGATCATCAACATCGGTGCGATGGGCGCGCTGCAGGCCGGCGCCGGGATGGGCGCCTACGCCGCGTCCAAGGCGGGCGTGCATCGCCTCACCGAGGCGCTGGCCGCCGAATGGAAAGGCAAGATCACCGTCAACGCCGTGCTGCCCTCGATCATCGACACCCCGGCCAATCGCGCCAGCATGCCGAGCGCGGATTTTGCGAAATGGGTGACGCCGCAGGAGCTCGCCGATGTGATCCTGTTTCTGGTAAGCGACGCCGCCAGCGCCGTCACCGGCGCACTGATCCCGGTGAGCGGGCGGGTCTAGGTCTCACGCCTCCGCCAGTTTCTTCAACACCGCGCTGAAGCGGATGCTGCGCTTGCCGGCAAGCGCGGTGGCTTCCCCGACCGCTCCGTCATCGGTGTAGGTGCCGGAAAAGCCGATGCCGACCTCGTAGCCGCCGAACACCGGTCGCTCGCCCTGGCTCGGGGTGTGCTCGTGATTGATGATCTCGCCCTTCCACCTGCCGTTGGCGCTGGTGTAGGAGCCGATATAGTCGAAGAAGGCGTCGCCGCCGCGGATCCTTCCATTGTGCAGCACCATGACGCCGGTGTTGCCGCCGTCGATGCCGTCAAGCATCCGGATGTGGATCGAATAAAGCCCGTTTCGGATGCCGCCCTCGCCGACCGCAAGTACCGGGGGCGCGGCCGCTTCGCTGATCGGGGTCATCACCGAATGGAAGGCAACGCCGGGCAGTTGCGTGGTGCCGCCTTCGAAAACATATTGCTCGCCCTGCTGCCTGCCCGTGAGCGAAAGCGTGATCCTGTCGGTCTTGAACAGCGGCTGGTAAGCCGGATCCTCGTTGTGGCGCAAGCTCGATATCTCGACCAATACCTCGCCGCTGGCGGCTTCCTGGTAGGTGCCGATGAACGCAAAGGCCGAATTGCCGCCCATCATCTTGCCGTCATAGACATAGACGACGCCGCGGCGCGAACCATGCACCGTATGCATCTCGACCTTGTAAAGTCCCTGCAGCATCTGACGCCGCTCCGGGGTTAAAAACGGCAGCACCGCCTGCGAATCCCTGGATTCGCAGGCGCCACCCGTCCGACGCTATCCGCCTTGTCCCGGGACGCATGGTAACCGCTCCCCTGCCCCGTAATCAAATCCTCCGCTGCGGATTCAGGCTAGACTCGGGGCGTTGAGTCGCACCCACGACACTGGAGCCGCCTTGGAAACCGCGCTTTATCTGCCCGTCAAACGCTTCCTCGAAAAGCTCGGCTTCACGGTCAAGGGTGAAGTCGGCGGTTGCGACCTCGTGGCGCTGAGCGGCGACGATCCCCCGGTCGTTGTGATCGGGGAATTGAAGCTTTCCTTTAATCTTGAACTGATCCTGCAGGCGGTCGACCGCGCCGCCGCCTGCGACGAGGTCTGGCTCGCCGCCAAAATGTCCGTCCGCGGCAAGGGCCGCGAAAGCGACGCGCGCTATCGCAATCTCTGCCGCCGGCTCGGCTTTGGCATGCTCGCGGTGACCAGCACCGGGGACGTCGAG
>Ga0209526_10003407_pt1 | contig 10844 bp, 11 predicted proteins | sample JacPinW_OM2H0_M1_FD_188566 | JGI IMG/M metagenome (GOLD analysis project Ga0209526, IMG submission 188566) | Forest soil microbial communities from Algoma, Ontario, Canada - Jack Pine, Ontario site 1_JW_OM2H0_M1 (SPAdes) (version 2) | ecosystem: Environmental > Terrestrial > Soil > Boreal...
CGACCACGGAGACGCCGTCATAGACGGCCACCTGGACTGGGGTCGTCGATGGCAGGGAAGTCCAAGGCGTCTTCTGGAAGCTCGACCGGATGGCACCGAGCGACGATCGAGACCAGGCCTGCCACGCCAAGCAACAAGGCCACAACTGCGTTGGTCAGAGCGACTTTTCGCATGATTCCCCTCCCGTCTACCGGCCGGCCTTTCTGCTGGTCCGGCTACTCTGTGCGACTCGCCTCGGACAAGGTTTAGATCCGCGGCGACCAGAATCTGGCCTTCCGCTTCGGTGACGACGGCCGTGATATCCATCGGAAACCTTCATCTAGCGGTCTGCGTCCGCTCTGACCGACCAGCCACGGGTTCGCGCCACAAGCTGCAACGCGACCCAGAAGATGAAGATGGCGTTCAACGCGTGCAGGCCGGATATGACACGCAGCGGCCCCTGCATGTTCATGTGGTAGGGAATGAGCAAAAGTGACTGCACAATGGTCAAGCCTGTCACGGCTCCGGCCAGACCGAGGATGCGGGCAGGAACCCCGCCCAGCCAACCCACCAGCACCAGCAGCAGCGGCAAGAAGAAGACGACGGATCCGTTGACGCTGGCATGCCAGAAGAAGAAACCGGGGTATGTGAACACGCCCAATCCGGCGAGCAGTACCTGGATGAGGACGGCCACGCCCACCAGCCAGGTCCCGCCGACAAATGCCCGTCGCGCCACCTCTCTCATAGACCAAGACGGTCTTCTCAAGCGGCCTGCCGTCCAGGCCGCGTGATGAGCATGTGGATGCTGACGGCAAGAACCAATGCCAGGAACGCAATCGGCGCCACCGTGTCGAGAATGGTCACACCAAGAGGGCCGGCCACAGCCCTGGTGAGTGTTAGCACCCCGACTATTAAGCTGAGCGCGCGAAGCCATGAGGAAGTCTTGAGTGCCACCGCGATCGCAAAGAGGGCGATGGAGGCGAACAGGGTGGCATCGGCCAGGTCCTCGACCACGGTCAACGTATGAGCCGTCTGGGCTGAAGGATTCGATATCGCCAGGATCAGCGGCGGTACGTTGGTGCCCACCTCCGCCGCCACCACCAACGCCGCTGCGGCAAGGAGCCACCGCCCGCCTCCCAGGCGCCGCTGGAGCGCAACCACGAACCCGACGAACAGGACCAGAGCCAGGATCTCCAGGATCTGCTGCACGATGATCAACTGCGCGTGAGCGGCGTAGAAGGCCCGAATGTAGTCGCCGCTGCTCTTGGCCGTCGGAAGCGAGACCGCGCCGGCCACGACTGCTATCGCGAGAACGAACGCGATACCCCACCATCCGCCCCTTCGAGTCATCAACGGATCACGAGTCAACCGCTCCCGAGTCTCCGCGTCGGCGTGCCGGTCCATGGCGTCAGGCATCGCCGTTCCGAGGTTCGACCGCTGTCGCGGTCGGATGGTTGTCCAGACCTTCCCGATCATCAGTGCGTGAATACCCGAGGCGCCCCCGAGTCGCCACGACGATGATCAGCGCAACCACGCAGAAGGCGGCCACCGGCCCGACCTCGTTGAAGCCTGCTTTGGGGAATAGGTCGCTGGTAAGCCCCTGCGAGAAGTTGATCATTCCGTGCAGCAGGATCGCTATGAGGATGCTCCCTCCCGTGTGATTGAAGACCCACGCGATGATGATCGAGAAGCAGACCGCCGCGAGAAGGAACACGCCGGCACCCGACACGGAAAGGCCGCCGTTGGCGCGGGCGAACTCGGGCTCGAGGTACTCGGTCGCGTGCCATGCCGCCCAGAGGACGCCCAGGATCACGGCGGCGGCCAGCGGAGCCCATCTACTCTGGAGCCGCGGCAGGGCGAACCCACGCCAACCAGGCTCCTCGAATAGTGGCCCACCCAGGACCACGATGTAGAGATAAAGCACCGGGAGGACAAGCAACCCGGTCGGCGATGGGATCCTGAAGGACGCCAGCGCTCCCGGCATGACCACAACGCCGGCGGTATAGATCAAGGGGACGCCGACGAAGATGAAGAGGTACCAGATCGGGTTGACGCGCCACACACGGAAACGCTGAAAGAACCGCCTGAGGCCTGGCTTGCCCGAGATGACCGCGGTCACGACCAGCGCCGCTACCGAAGGACCGAAGTCGCGCGGTGTGCTTCTCCCCGGGACGTCGGGGACCGGGAAGGCCACGAGGAAGAGCAGGTCATAGGTCCATGTGAACGCGATGGCGATGACGAAGAAGGAGATCAGCGGGTGCCGGCGGATCAGCCCAAGCGGGCCTCGGCCTGCGACTTGGGGCTGCTGGGTCTCCGTCGGCTGCGTCACAGGTCCTGCCCGCTCCGACGCTTCTCGTAGAGCACCGCCCCGCACAGCGCGATTCCCCCGGCGATCGCAGCCGCGCCGCCCACGGTTCCCCAGCTGCCGGGGTTGGTCGGAACGGTGATGGCCGCCGCTCCCATGAAGGCCAGCACCGCTGCAGCCATGAGCGCCAGGACGTTCGCTCCCGACTTCCTCATGCCCGCCAGCAGCGCGGCGAGGCTGAGGTTGATCAGGTGCTCGGCGTTGCTGGCCGCGTCGTAGTTGCGGGCCAGCTCGTCAGTGCCGCGGACCTGCGAGACAAGTGCTCGCGCTGCGTCCGGAAGCAGGAAGATCACTATCAGCGCCGCCAGGGCGAGCACCGGAAGCCTGAGCCCGCCGGCCCAGGGTGCAGTCAGGAGTGCCCGCGGCTCCGGATAGGAAACCAGAACCAGCACCACCGGAATCGCGATCAGGGCCACGAAGGGGCCAACGAAGGGAACGTTCGCGGCGAGGAAGACGGCCACGGCCAGCGCCGCCCACTGGAGCGGCAGCGGCGCGCTCGCCGGCCGCCAGGCGACGTACAGCAGCACCGCGGCCAGGCCCAGGTCAGGACCGCCGGCCAGCGCCGCCGACCAGCGATGGAGGTTGAGGTCGGTTACACCGCTGGTGTTGCTGAGCGTCACCGCGCGCCACGGTGAGAGCGCCTGTGGCACCGCGGCCGCTACGAAGAAGCCCCCCGCCAGCACTGCCAGTACGCGAAAGAGGATCCACCGCCACACAGGAGCGGTGGCGGCGCCACTCCGGCTGGTCGTCCCGTCTGCAACGGTCGGGGCTCTCCACACAGTGACCTCCTCAAACTGTTGTGCCAGCGCTCGCGGCGGCGGGACAACGGTCGCACGGGGCCACCGCTGGCGACCAGCCTGCCCGCCGCCAAACCTGGGGTGGCTCTGCCCCCAGTCCAGGGGTAGGCCAACCTACCCTCGGCCTGGGCGCCCACTTCCTTCTCAATCGGAGCCTGAGGGCGCAGACTGGCGACGTGACAGTGAGAGTGGTGCTGGCTGAGGACAGCTACCTCATGCGGGAGGGGGTGAGCCGGCTCCTGGAATCGGACCAAGGCATACACTTGGTCGCCACCGGCGCTGACCTGGAATCCCTGCTGGCCGTTGTCGAGGAGCACTCACCCGATGTGGTTGTCACAGACATCCGCATGCCACCGACCAGCACCGATGAGGGCATTCAGGCCGCTGAAGTGTTTCGTGACAGCCATCCCCAGCTCGGTGTGGTCGTGCTCAGTCAATACGACGAGCCGGAGTACGCACTAAAGCTGCTGGCCCGAGGAGCGGCCGGCCGAGCCTATCTGCTCAAGGACCGGCTGTTCAACCCCAGCGACCTGCTCCACGCCATCCGGGAAGTCGCTGCCGGCCGCTCCGTGATCGACTCTCAGGTCGTCGAAGGCCTGGTCGCGTCCCGCACCCGTTTCGAGACCTCGCCCCTCTGGCAGCTCAGTCCGCGCGAGATCGACGTGCTCTTTCAGATGGCGGAGGGCAAGAACAACGAGGCGATAGCCAACACGCTGCATCTTTCGGTGGGTGTCATCGAGAAGCACATAAACGCGATCTTCTCGAAGCTCGGACTGGGTGAGGAGGCGGATGTCCATAGACGCGTCAAGGCAGTGCTCATCTACCTCTCCAATGGAACAACGGTGAGGTGACGCATCCCAGGATGAGGACCGCTGCCTGGGCGATGCTAGCCCTGACCGGTGCCACCTGGGTGGCGGTCTTCGCCCCACCCATTGCCCATCCCGGTCCGGAGGTAGCCGACGTAATTTGGGGGATTCCCTACGTCGCCTTTGCACTGGTTGGCGCCATCATCATTCATCGCCAACCGGCCAATGGCATCGGCTGGATGTTGTCAGGCATCGGCTTGTGCATGGGACTGGCGGGGGCGGAGCTGAACGTGCTCCGTCTTCTCTATGCATCTCCCCACTGGCACGGCCTTGTGCCATGGCTGATGGTGGTGCAGCCATTCGCTCTGGTCGGATTCGGCCTGATAGTGCTCCTGGTCTTGACGTTCCCGGATGGCCATCTCCCGTCCCCCCGGTGGAAGTGGTTCGTGGTCTTCCTTTGCGTGTTCCTGGGAGTCGTCGCGATGGACCAGGCAGTCGCCCCGGTGCAGCAGACTCCCGGGCTGCCGGTCAGCGCGCTTGCCAACCCCGACCTAGCCCGAGTGCTGGATCCGCTCACATCGTTCAATCTGAACGGCGCCTTCCTACTTGCAGCGGCGGTCGGACTCGCGTTTCGCTACCGATCCGGAAACGCAGTGGCGCGCCAGCAGATCAAGTGGTTTGCGGTCTCGGTCGCCGTCCTCGTTGCGTGTGCAATCGCTGGCGGCGTCGTCAACGGCCTCTTCAACCGCTTCGACGTCCAGGAAGTTCTGCAGTCCCTGGGCCTTCTTAGCTTCGCAGCCGGGATCGGTGTTGCTATCGTTCGCCATCACCTCTATGACGTGGACCTCGTCATCAGCCGCGGCCTCGCTTATGGCGGGCTGGCGGCGCTCGTGACACTGGTCTACATCGGCCTGGTCGTCGGCATTGGTCATCTGGTGGGTAGGACGGCGCAAGCGAACCTGGCTCTCTCGATCGTCGCTACGGCACTTGTCGCCGTGGCCTTCCACCCTTTGCAGACCCGATTACGGGACCTGGCAAACCGGCTCGTCTACGGCCACCGGCAGACGCCGTACGAGTCTCTGGCCGGCTTCACGCGGCGGCTGGCGGAGGACTACACCGGAGAGGGCATCCTGCAGCGCCTGGCGGACAACGTAGCCCAGGGCGTCCGGGCCCGCACCGCGGCTGTAAACCTGCTCGAGAGCAACGGGACAACCGTCGCGGCCATCTCACCGGCCGCTTCCCTCCTGCCTGCGACGCAGCCTGACCGATCGTTCGAGGTACGCCACCAAGGCGAGAAACTCGGCTCGCTGGCAATCTGGACGGAAGGTGGTCAGGCCTTGAACAGCACTGAGGTGCGACTGCTCTCAGATCTCTCGGCGCAAGCCGGACTGGTGCTTCACAATGCACGCCTTACCGCGGAGCTGGAGCAGCGACTGGAGCAGCTGGGGGCTTCCCGACGGCGGCTGGTGGCTGCTCAGGATGCGGAGCGGCGGCGGCTCGAGCGCGATCTTCACGACGGCGCGCAACACGACCTCGTCGCCCTTCGAATGAAACTCGGCCTCGCCGAGGGGGAGGCGGCTGCATCGGGATCCCGCTTGACGGCGCTGCTCTCGGAAGTGGGCGAGGAGACGGCGGCAGCGCTCGAGAACATACGCCAGCTCGCTCGCGGTCTCTATCCGCCGCTTCTGGAATCCCAGGGACTGGCCGCGGCCCTGACAGCCCACTCCCGCCGACTCCCTATCCAGGTGGACGTGCGGGCAACTCGCGACCGGTTCACAAGGGAGATCGAGACTGCGGTCTACTTCTGCTGCATCGAGGCGCTCCAGAACGCGGTCAAGCATGCGGCCGCCGACCATGCTTGGATCTTGATCAAATCCCTTGAAACCCAACTGCGTTTCGAGGTCGGTGATGACGGCCGCGGCTTCGATCTGGGAGCCCATAGGGATGGGACAGGCCTGCAGAACATCACCGACCGGATCGAGGCCCTCGGCGGCACCATCCGGATCGAGTCCGGGACTGCAGGCACGCGAATCGAGGGCCTGCTGAAGGCAGAACCGAAGGCTGCGGTCAGACGGGGCGCGGCATCCTAACTACTAGGACACATCCGGCCGCCCACTAGTTGTGGCCGGCCGCGTGGACGTGGCCGGGCTGCCAGAGAACCGGCTGCTGGCTCTCGCACGGTGCGCCAGCCGCCTTTAGGAGATCAGATGACGCTTGTAAGCTTCACTCACTGCGGCCGCGCGATCGCGTACACCGAGCTTCTCAAAGATGTGCATGAGATGGGTCTTGATCGTCGCCTCACTCACGAAGAGCTTCGCGGCCGCCTCCCGATTGTTGGCGCCGCCGGCAATCAGCTTGATTACCTCCAGTTCACGCGGGCTGATCGCATCGGTGGCCGGCCGCCGGGCACGTCCCATCAACTGACCTGCCACTGAGGGCGAAAGCACGGACTCACCTCTGTGCGCCGCTCGAACGGCGCGGATCAGCTCTTCGCGAGGGGCGTCTTTGAGCAGGTAGCCGGTGGCGCCGGCTTCGATTGCGGAAAGAACGTCGTTGTCCGTGTCGTAGGTCGTCAAGACGATGACGTGGACGGATGGCGTTCGCTTGCGCAGCAGCTTGATCGCCTCCACCCCGCCCATCTCCGGCATGCGCAGGTCCATCAGCACCACATCGGCCTGGAGTTCCTCGGCCTGCCTCACGGCTTCGACGCCGTTGGCGGCTTGTCCGATGACCTCGAAGTCCGGGTCGCCGGCGAAGATTCCCGACAGCCCATCCCGAACCACCGGATGGTCGTCGACGATTAGGAGCCGGATCAAGCGGTTCGTGCTATCCCTCCGCTCCGTCCTGCAGCGGCACGCTGGCGCTGATGGCTGTTCCTCTGCCCTGCCCGCTCTCGACCTCCAGCGAGCCGCCAACCCGTCGCAGGCGCTGCCTCATCGCGCTGAGGCCGTAACCGTGGCCATTCGCACCTGCGTCAGCGGTGCTCTTCAAGGCCACGTCGAAGCCAACCCCATCGTCCCGCACGTCCAGACGCACCATGTCTTGCAAGTACGACAGGGTCAACCCGACGCGGGTGGCGTTCGCGTGGCGGGCGACGTTTGCAAGTCCTTCCTGCGCCACCCGGAAGAGGATCACCTCGAGCTCGGGCAGGAGGGGCACGGCCGCGCCCGTCGTCTCAATGCGGACTGGGACGCCGGAGGTGAGGGACCACTCCTTAGCCATTTGGGCGACCGCCTCCGGCAGGCGAGAGTCCTCCAGGCGGCCGGGTCGCAGCGCCTGTACGGAGCGGCGCGCCTCGCTCAAGCTCTCCCGGGCAAGCTTCCGGGCCTGTCCAACGTGGCGCTGCCATTCTCCGGAGTCGTTTCGCAACTGCTCGGCGGCTTCGAGCTGTGTGATGATCCCCGCCAGCCCCTGGGCGATGGTGTCGTGGATCTCTCCGGCAAGGCGCTGCCTCTCGTCCATCACGCCCGCCTCCCGGGCTTGGACGACGAGCTGCGCATGCAACCCTGCGTTCTCCTTCAGGGCAGCTTCCAGGTCCGCCACCATCTGCTTCCGCTTTTCCTGCTCTTCCATGACGCGAACAGCGATGAAACTGCCACCACTGACGGCAGCCGTCTGGAGGGCCACGATGAAGATGAGAAACGGCCAGGAGCTCGGATCACGCCATCCAGAGCCAGACGGCGAGAGATAGACGACGCACGAGGTCGCGGCCACCGCGATCACCGCCAACCCCGGAGGGAGGATCACGAAGGCTTGGAGGAAGGCGACGATCACGAAGGCGAGGAAGAAGGCCGAATGCGCTTCCAGCAACCAGCCGAACACGAGAAGCCCGGCGAAGTAGACGAGCATCAAACCGGTCGGTTGCCGCCATTGCGGCCAGCGCAACGCGTAGAGGAGGAGGACCCAGATCGCCGCCGCGGCTGCCAGGCCCAATACCAGCAGACGGTCGGCAACGTGCGCGTAGGGCTGGAGCTGGCTCAGTAGGCTCGCGAGGCCCAGCATCAGGAACGGGAAGGCTCTGAGGGCGACCAGGTAGCGCCGGTCCCATCCGCCTGGATTGAGACCCAGCGAGTAGTAGGCCGACCGCCCCCAGAACACTCTCCCGATCGTCGTCATTCCCAGCGGAACACTTTGCTGGCAATGATGCCGAATACAACGATGTATCCGGCCAGCACGGCGAGCTGCAGTGGGTGGGGCCATGCGCCGGCGGTGGCGTCGTGCAGGGCTTGCACGCCGGCACCCAGGGGCGTGTAGTCGCCTATCTGGCGCAGGCTCGCCGGCATTACCGCTCGAGGGATCCACAACCCGGCGAAGAACATGTTCGGGAAGAACAGCAGCGTGCCAATCGCGTTGCCGGCGCGTCCGCTGGGCGCGAGCGCCGCGATGGTCAGTCCGATCGCTATCAGCGCGGCAGCGACGAGCACGATTGCAAGCGCGAAACCGAAGGGTTGCCGTGGCAGTGGCACCGCGAACGCTGCACGGCCGACGATCACCATCGCTGCGACTGCGCCGATCGCCATCAGCAGGCATGTCAGCATCTGGGCCTGAAGCACCCTGGCCGGTCCCACGGGAGTGACCGCCATCCGGCGCAGGATTCCCTTCTCGCGATAGACCGCGAGGGCCGTCGGGAGCGCCTGGAGGCTGAGCATCGCAATCGCGAAGGTGATCGCGATGGGGACGTAGAGATCGATGAAGCGCTGGCCGCCGATGCGCTCGATGGGCTCGCGAAAACCGGGGATGCTCCCCAGGATCACCACGAGAATGGTGGGGAAGGCGAGCGAGAAGAAGATGGTGGCAGGCTCCCGCCAGAGCAGCTTGATTTCGTTCCAGGTCATCTTAGCAACCCCGTTCATCAGGCACTCCTTGTTGACATGCTTGTCTCCGCGAATTCGCGGTGGGTGAGGGCGACGAACGCGTCGTCCAAGCTTGCCTGCTCCACGCGAAGGTCGCCGACGACGATCTCGTGACGCGCCAGGACGGCGATCACGGCGTTGAGCAGGTTGCCGGTACCGGTGACGACGACATGCGAACCGTTCACACTCACGTGCCGTACTTCAGGCAGCGCGGTGAGCAGCCTCTCGTTGAGCGGCGTGCTGACATTGAACCGAATCCGCTGCTCCGACTGGACCCGTGACACCAATCCGGCCGGGGTATCGATCGCGACCACGCGGCCCGAGTCGACCACTGCGATGCGATCGCAGAGACGCTCCGCCTCCTCCATGAAATGGGTGACGAGCAGCACTGTGACGCCGCGTTCCCGGATGCCTTCGATGAGGTCCCAGGTCTCGCGCCGGGCATGGGGATCGAGACCGGTGGTCAGCTCGTCGAGGATGGCTACCTCGGGGTTGCCGACCAGCGCGAGAGCGATCGACAGCCTCTGCTTCTGGCCGCCCGACAGCTTGCCGAAACGCGTGTTGCGCTTCTCCGCCAGCCCGAGACTCTCCAGCAAACGAACCCAATCCGCCGGGTGAGGATAGAAGGAGGCGTACAGGTCGAGCGCCTCCCAGACCTTCAATTTCTCCGGAAGGTCGCTTTGCTGCAACTGCGCCCCCAGCCGCTGACGCAGCTCGGCTCCGTCGCGCTGGGGGTCGAGGCCAAGGACGCTCACAGAGCCTCCATCGGGCTTGCGCAAGCCTTCGATGCACTCGACCGTCGTCGTCTTGCCGGCCCCGTTGGGGCCTACGATGCCGAAGATCTCACCCTGGTCGACCGAAAAGGACACGTCCTCGACGGCGACCTTACTCCCGTACCGCTTGTTCAGTGACGAGACCTCGATAATCTGCGTGCTCATTGGCCCTCCTGAATCCTCTGGATTTCGCAATCCAGTGTCACCCGAGTCGGGAACCGCGCAAATCAGCCAAGTAGCTGGATTTCAATCAACCGATCGGTGGATATTGGGTGGCGAGGTCCCGCGAAGGCCGCGTACGCCAAACCCGGCCGAAGCCGCTCAGCGCGCGGCTACCAGAAGCCCAGGCACTCGCGACCGCCGGCGGCCACGTTACTCGATGGCGGCGAGGCTATGTTGTGACGTGTTGTGACTGCAATTGGAGGCTAGGGAACAGCTATCACTGACCCCGGATTGCGGCAAGAGTGCCGCCCGTACGGTTGCATCGACGGTACCACTTGACTCTGCTCAGCGGGCGACGCGCTCAATCCGCCGCCGTTAACGGTCTTCGGCGTGGCCCGCTGGCCATTCGTTACGGGTCTTACGTCAAGTCGCGGGCGTCCATCCCGCGTTCTAGGATCAAGCGCTGAATGGGCTCGTTCTCTCCTGCCCGTGATCATGCCCACACTTCCGCCCGCGTGCGGAAAGCAATACGAACCAAGTGATGGAAAGGGGTGGGCAGAGTGCTGCGACCGTTCGGGTGTGAATTGGTTCAGTCTTCCAACCAAACGTACGGCACATGTAGGAGGGCGGCCGCTCGTCGCTGTACAGATTGGTCGCGGCGATCGTACCGCCCAGTCGTAGAGGCCGAGGCATGCCCCGCCATCTTCTGCACGGTGGCCAGGTCGACGCCGAGGTCGAGCAGGGTCTCCAATCCAGGTCCGGCGCAGGTCGTGGGGTGCGGGGGCCTGGATTTGGGCCTGAAGACCACGCTCCCGGCAGATCCGCCAGGCGCCGCCGGCGCTCAGGCGAGCCAGCTGATCACCCTCCGTCGCGAGGGTGAGAGTAGAGAGTAAGTAGCGTTAAGGCGACCGCCGTCCACCGGCGTCCCTGACGCAGTGCAGCCATGAACCTTACTACTGCTATGTAGGAGTTGCCGGATCGCCAAACCGGCCCTCACGGTTGGTCTGCGGCGGGCGGCCCTCTTCGATGGCCGTGGCGAGGCGCGTCAGGTTGCTGGCCAGGGCCAGGAGATCCTGCGAGACCTGGTCCAGTTCACGCACGACCGGAGG
>Ga0209526_10003408_pt1 | contig 10843 bp, 10 predicted proteins | sample JacPinW_OM2H0_M1_FD_188566 | JGI IMG/M metagenome (GOLD analysis project Ga0209526, IMG submission 188566) | Forest soil microbial communities from Algoma, Ontario, Canada - Jack Pine, Ontario site 1_JW_OM2H0_M1 (SPAdes) (version 2) | ecosystem: Environmental > Terrestrial > Soil > Boreal...
CATTGCAAGCTTCTCTTAACCCGCATATGTTTACCCGCGAAAGGTAGTTGCTAGTGTGTCCCCCGGCTGGTCGCGTCCTGCCAAGGGCCTGCTGTTTTCGCTGACCGACCGCTGGCATTTGTCCTGGGGAAGGTCCTGCACATGGTTCATCAGCGACGTTTTACAGTCGGACGGGCCAATACCTGCGATATACCGATCGCTCATGATTCGGTTAGCCGAATGCATGCGGAGGTCGAACTTCTCGACGGCGATCGCTTGCGGGTCCGCGATCTCGACAGCGAGAACGGCACCTTACTTATCCGGCAAGGCCGCGAGTTCCCAATTAAACAGGAAGTGGTGTTTTTGAACGATACGCTGCGTTTCGGCGAGGTCGCCCTCGCTGCGCGTGACGTGATCGACATTCTAAAGACCGCCGCGCAGCAGGATGTCGCTACGCCGGATATCGCGGCGCGTGCGGCTCCGGCGGCAGCGGCCGGCGCTGGGACGTTCGTGCGATGTGGATGCGGTGCGGTGAAAATGCGCGGCGAATCGTGCCCGGCATGCGGCGAATGATCAAAACTTGGGGGTGACGACTCAAAATGAGCCAGCCTGAGCAATTCGGACCGGTTCGGCCGGGACAGTCACCTTCCGCACCCGCCGCCCAACGCCCGGGCGCGCTCGCGCCGCAAAGCCCAGAGCAACCGCCAAGCTTCGTCGACCAACTCTGGAGTCTTCCGGATCGCCGCACAGTGATGTTTCTCTCGCTCGGCGCGGGGGTCGCTTTCATCATTCTGTTGAGCATCATCTTTCCCAAGGACAGTTACGGCGCCGAAATATTGACGGACCATAGCCGCTTCTCGCATTTCCCGTATCCCTTCACCGTTCAGAACCTCGAGCATCTGATCTTCTTCGTCGGCCTTGGCGAACTTTTCGTTCGATGGCGGGTCGCGGAGCGCGAGCACGGATTCTTCGGGATGCACCTTCTGCCGGAGGACCAGGAGACGGTGCTTCAGCCGGCTGATCTGGCGCCGATTAGGCGGCGAGTGGCGCGCCTGCCCGGCCGCGAGCACAACTTCCTGCCCGCGCTGATCGACATCTCGATCCTGCAGTTTCAATCCGGCCGCTCGATTGATCAGGTGGTGTCGGTGATGAACAGCAGTCTCGAACTGATCGAGCATCGCGTCGATCTTCGCTACGGACTGATTCGCTACCTGGCCTGGCTGCTTCCGACAATCGGCTTCATCGGCACGGTCATCGGGCTCGGCGGCTCACTGGCGCTGGTGCCCGAAAGCGGCGACCTTTCGATATACACAATCGCGCACGCGCTTTCCTTGGGCTTCAACTGTACCCTGGTCGCGCTGCTGGAAAGCGCCATGCTGGTTTTCGTGCTCTACCTTGCCCAAGAGCGAGAGGAGAGCGCCGTGAATCTCGCCGGCAGCTACACGCTTCGCAATCTCATCAACCGGCTTTACCTGGGACCGAAGTGAAACCGCGTAACCGCGAGGTCAATATCTTCAATATGTCCGTGCTCGATTTGCTGACGGGCGCGCTCGGCGCATTCTGCTTTCTGACTCTCGCCCTGTTTCCCTCCTATTTCAAGACGCAGAAATCATCCGCGTCAGACCAGCACCAGCAGTTGGGAAAGACCAAGAAGGGGATCCCTCCGTTCTCACTGGCAGATATAGGCGCCCAAGACGATCGGGGGTACGGTTGCGGCGTATTCAAGGTAGACGATCTCCAGGCTCCCCACGGAAATAAGTCGTTCAGGCAACTCCCGTTCGCGAATCCCAACTACGAGGGCTATGAGGATACCGTTTACCTGTTCATGTTCGATTCCGGTTCCTACAATCTGACAATAACGGCCAAGGCCTATGGTCCTCCGCCTTGCCGTTTATATGTTACGCAGCATACCCCCCAAGGAACGCCGGGTAGGAACTCTCCTCTGACTAACTCGCCGATGCGATATGTGTTCCCCTTGGAGGTAAAGCCCGAACAGCTCATCACTAGCATTCTTCCCCGCCGATGATGCTGCGTTACGAGTATGGGAACAGTTTCTGACAGGGCCGAAGTGATGGCAGAGCGATGAAGCCGCGCAATCGCGAGGTCAATATTTTCAACATGTCAGTGCTCGATCTGCTAACCGGAGCGCTGGGCGCATTTTGCTTCCTGACCCTCGCTCTGTTCCCTTCTTACTATAAAATGCACAAGACCTCCCCTGGGACTAGCTCCAACACCGACCACGCGCAACCTGCCAAACCGGGACCCCAGCCGCGGAGCCTGGAAGGCCCAGTGCCACCCTTCGGGTTTCTTAATATTCAGGCGGTTGCCAAAGATCGTCCCGGTCTCTGCGCGAGCCTGGAAGTGACGGGAGCTTCGAGCGCGTCGGGAGGCGACCTAAGTTCATTTCCTGGCCCAGCCATTTCGCCAGGGTCGTACGGGAGATTCTTTCTGTTTGCCTTTCGGCCGGGTCAATACCATCTAACGGTTCGCGCTACGCCGATTCGTAAGCCATGTGATGCACAACTTACTCTTAACAATCCAAACAACCAATGGACAAAAACCGCGCCGATCACGGACGCGCAGCAGTCCATCGACTTCGATTTCAATATCCTGTCCACCGATCTAAATAGCGACCTTTGGAATAATGGATGAAGCAGCTATGGACGCGATGACACGATGCAGCCACGGCCATTTCTATGACGCTTCCAAGCATAGTTCCTGCCCGTACTGCGGCGCGGGCACCGATATCGAGGGGAAGACGCGGCGTGTTCCGTCGTCCCCCGCCGCGCAACAGCCGAGGCCCGCGCCCGCCGCGCCTGCGCCTGACCCGGGCGTGACGCGCGCGGTCTACCGCGAAGCCGCCACCGGAATCAGCCCGGTGGTGGGATGGCTGGTCTGTGTCGCCGGCCCCGACCGCGGCCGCGACTTCCGCATCCATGGTGAGAAGAACTTCATCGGCCGCGGCTCGTCGATGGATATTGTAATCGCCGGCGACGACAGCGTCTCGCGCGAAAAGCACGCCTCCGTCGCCTACGATCCCAAGAAGCGCAACTTCTGGCTGATGCCCGGCGAGGCATCGGGACTGGTCTATCTCAATGAACAGTTGGTCAACACGCCAAGCCCGTTGAAGTCGCGCGACACGATCGAAATCGGCAAGACCAAGCTGATGTTCTGGCCGTTGTGTGATGACAATTTTCATTGGGACTAATGGACTCTCCTACGCGCCTGGAAACGCCCAGGATGTGGGACGGCGAACCGAGCAGGAGGATTCTTTCGGTTTCTCTGACCCGACCAACCACGACTTCATGGCCCATAGCGGGCTGCTCGCCGTAGTCGCCGACGGAATCGGCGGGCTCGCCCATGGCGCCGAGGCAAGCCGTATCGCGGTACAGAGTTTCCTCGACGTTTATGCGGCGAAGAGTCGGGAGGAACCTGTCGCGAAAGCCCTGCGTCGCGCGCTCGAAGCGGCCGATCGCGCGGTGTTCGGGTTCGCGGAATCAGTCGGTCTTCAGAAAGATGTCGGCTCGACCCTGGTTGCAGCGGCGTTCACCGCGGAAGGGCTTCACTGGATTTCGATCGGCGACAGCGCGATATATCTTTTCCGGCGGCCGAAACTTACTCGGCTGAACCATCCGCATACGCTCGCCGCCCGTCTCGAACAGATGGTGGAACGTGGCGAGATATCTTCCGAAGCTGCACGAATCGACCCCGACCGTGACGCGCTCACCAGTTATGTCGGGACCGGCAGGCTTGTCGAGGTGGACGCGGGGACGCGGGCGCTGACACTTGCTGCGGGCGATTTCGTGGTGCTCTGCACGGACGGACTCTTTCGCGCGCTGGGGCCCGACGACATCGCCGCGGCGATCGATTCCGCCGGCGACGGTCAGGCCGCCTGCGACTCGCTGATTCGGCAAGCGCTGGATCGCAATCTTCCGCATCAGGACAACGTCACCGTGCTCTGCGTCAAGATCGGACAGGCGTAAGGCGCAAGGAGAAGCGGTCTTGGACAATCCGGCGCTATGCATGGGATGCATGAAAAACCGCGGCGGTGCGCGAGTTTGCCCGCATTGCGGTTTTGATGAAGCAAACCCGCCGAGCGTGGGATCCCAGCTTCGGCTTCGCACCCTGCTCAATGAGCAATACGTGGTCGGCCGCGCGCTCGGCGCGGGCGGTTTCGCCATCACCTATCTGGCCTGGGACCAGCGCCTGGCGCGCCGGGTGGCAATCAAGGAATACATGCCGAGCGGGCTCGCGAGCCGTTCCGGTCAGACCAGCCAGCTCGTTCCGCATACGGGGGTCTCCGGGCAGGACTTTCAATATGGGCTCGAGCGCTTTCTGGATGAAGCCCGGATGGTCGCCCAGTTCCAGGAGCATCCGGGAATAATCAGCGTCACCAACTATTTCCCGGCCAACGGGACCGCCTATCTGGTGATGGAGTATCTGGAGGGCTCCACGCTCAAGGAATACCTCGCGCAACATGGGGGCCGGCTTTCATTCAACCAGGCGCTCGCACTGATCACGCCCGTGATGGACGCGTTGCGCGAGTTGCATCGGGCCAACGTACTGCATCGCGACATCAGCCCGGACAATATCTACATCACCGAGTCCGGGCAGATTAAGTTGCTTGATTTCGGCGCCGCGCGGCAGGCCCTGAGTGATCGCAGCCAGCGTCTCTCAGTGATTCTCAAAGTCGGGTACGCGCCCGAGGAGCAATATCGCAGTGCGGGCAAGCAGGGACCGTGGACCGACGTCTACGCCGTGGGCGCAACCTTCTACCATCTGATCACCGGACAGCTTCCGCCGCAGTCGATAGACCGGCTGGCCGAGGATCTGCTTCAGCCTCCAAGCGCGCTCGGAGTCGATATTCCGCCCGGCGCCGAGGATGCGCTGATGACGGCGCTGGCGGTAAAGGCCTCGCAACGCTACGAGACGATTCAGGATTTTCAGGCCGCGATCGGATTGCCCGCGGCGGCCACCGTCCCGCGACGTCCGAGCAGGACTACCGCCTGGACCCGGATTCCGCTGCCGCCCTGGGCGAAGAAGATCGCGCGCAATCCGTGGGCGATACGAGCGGGCGCGGGTGCCGCGCTAGCCGTGCTCTTCCTCCTGGGATTTATGCTGTTCCGGCATAGCGGCCAGCCCTCCGGCCCCGACATCCCTTCGAATCCCGGCATCCCTTCGAATCTCCCGCCGAATCTAGCTGCTCTCGTCGCCTTTAAACCGGCGCATGCCGGCGAGATTGCGCCGCTCAAAGACTCATGGCCTCTGCCCGATCTACCGATGATCGCCCTGAAAGCTCGCGATCGGGCTCGCGGATGGTCCCAGGACGCCGAGCTCATGGAAATCAATTTGGAACTGCAGCCATCGGGCCCGGTTAAGGCGCAGGCTTACATACAGACCGACGACGGCACGGCGGAACTCAGATTCGACTTTTATTCACCTTCCAAGCAGAAAGGGATAACGATCACGCCCAACGCGTTCACTAATGCCGGGCAGCCCGACGCTGACCTCGACTCGTCCATGGGCTACGTCGACTGGGGTGACAAGCCTCCGATTCCGGGGAAGTTTCTGAACCTCGGCGACGCGATCAGGAAAGCGCAACAAAAGGGTATGCGTGCCCCGACGATCAAGAGCGCGAGGCTGAGGAACAACTCCCAGGGAACTTCAACCAGTGATGAGGATATATCGGGCCTGAAGTGGGAGTTAGAACCCGTCTTCGGGCAGCGCTGGTATGTAGACGCCAGGGTCCCTGACAACGCCGCGAGTGACAAGTAGGCGGAGGAAGGGCTCTGGAGGACGCCGCTCGATCGCTTGACCGGGCCAAATCTGCTAATCGCTTGCGTTTACAGACAATGCCGACACTCTTCGAAGGCTTGCGTCGAGTTGGAGGTCGGCGCGCAACGGATCGACCCTTGGCGCTTCCGCTCCCGCGGTTCAAGTTTTGAGAAGGGACAGGTACGTGGCGAAAACCACGACTGCTACGGCCACACAGGCAACGACGTACTCAGTCGAAGTTTCTCCTGTGGTGCTTTTAATTGCGGTTTCGCGCATGACGACGAAGCCCCTCGCGACAATACGCATTACATACCCCCCCTTGAAAGCCACTTCAGCACGCGTGGCACTTGCATCCACATCTAGCGCTTCTGCATCGTCCATGTCCGCCCGAAGCGCATTCGATTACGCCGGCGTTGGAGTGCGATATCAGCGGCTCTTCCTGACGAGAAATATCATCGCTTCCGAAAATGCTTCGGAAATGCCGCCCTACGAGCCTCGCGGAGGCACTCGCCGAGCGAGAGGTGGAAAGCCACAAGAAAGCTCCCAAGCGACCTATAGGGTCAATTTCTGAAGTGCACGTTTTTTTTCTATTACCCAAGACGACACGAATTCGCTTCCCGACCGCTTAGGCCAATATTCCGCCAGCCTAAGCGATCGAACTTTTGCCGGGGAGGCCGCGGCGTGCGAGACGGCTCCCGTAGATTCCATTCAAGCACGCGTGGCGATGGCCTTTCCTCGCCTTGGGAAGCCGTAAAACTTCTCGGAAAATCGAACCGGGCGAGCGTCCAAGTGATCCGATAATTACAATGTTGCACAGCATTTCACGTGCCAATAACTATTCTGGGCTTACGCTGCCGAACGCAGGCGATAGCGCACACGCCTTTGGGCAGCGGTTGCGTCAGCGCAATGCTCGGGCGCAACAACGATTCAAATCGAATCGGATCGGGAGAATCCAGGAGCACCCTGATCGATCCGGGTGTGGAATCAGCTCACCCGAGCGACATCCGTCGCGTCATTCTGCGCTCCGCTAGCTGGAATGACATGGTGAGTGCTCCGCTTCGCGCGCTCTGTCTACGTCATCGAACTAGCCGGTATCTCTCTTGGTATTGCAGTGGTAGCTTCTTGCGAGTCGGCCTCTTGGTCAGAAATGGGATGCGACACGACAGCGAGTCGCTCGGGGGTGGAAGGCCAGATGGATCTGAATACGATTACGGAAGTCGCGCGTCCCAAAGGGAGCGTCGAATCCGTCCATTGGCGCGACGGCGATGCGTGGCTGGCAGGAGGCACTTGGCTCTTCTCAGAACCTCAGCCTCATCTTCGACGCCTGATCGATCTGCAAGGCCTGAGTTGGGCGCCCCTGGTAGTAAGTGAGCAAGGGCTCGAGGTTGCCTCCACTTGTCAGATTGCCAAGCTCGTCGCCTTGAATGCACCGGCAGACTGGGCCGCTGCGTCTCTCATTGATCAATGCTGCCGCTCATTCCTCTCGTCGTTCAAAATCTGGAATACAGCTACTGTCGGCGGGAATATCTGCATGTCCTTGCCCGCCGGTCCGATGATTTCACTGGCCGTCGCCCTCGAAGGCATTTGTACGATCGTGCAGCGCGACGGCGGCGAGCGTCGAGTCGCGGTCGAGGCTTTCGTGATCGGCAATCATAAGAATGTGTTGCAGCCGGGTGATCTGCTCAGGCGTATCGATTTACCGTCATCGGCTCTGCGCAAACTAACCTCATTTCGCCGAATCTCGCTGACTCATCTGGGACGCTCGGCCGCGTTGTTGGTCGGCACGCTAAGCCCGCGGGATGGAGTTTTCATGTTGACCGTATCCGCTTCTACGGAGCGGCCGCAGAGATTCAAGTTTCCACAGATTCCCAGCGCGGACGATCTGCGGACCAGGCTTGAGCATGAAATACCGGCGTTCTTCGACGATGTTCATGGAACGCCCGAGTATCGCAAACACATGACCTTCCTTTTCGCCGAAGAAATCCGGCGCGAACTCTCGGATAACGTACGGGCATGAGCTACCTCGTTAACGGCAAGACGTTTACGGAAGAGCCACGGCCCGGGCAGTGCCTGCGAACTTTTCTGCGTGAGATGGGATGGTTCGGAGTTAAAAAGGGATGTGACGCCGGCGACTGCGGCGCCTGCACGGTCTGGCTCGACGGTGTCCCGGTTCATAGTTGCCTCATCCCGGCTTTTCGCGCCGACGGACGCAAGGTGACCACGATCGAGGGCCTCGCGCAGAACGGAGAACTGCATCCGATACAGCGCGCATTCATGCAAGCTGCTGGTTTCCAGTGCGGGTTCTGCACGGCCGGCATGATCATGACAGCGGCCAGCTTGCACGAGGAGGACATGAAGGATCTTCCGCGCGCGCTCAAGGGCAACCTCTGTCGTTGCACTGGCTATCACGCGATTGAAGACGCGATCCACGGCGTGAAATCGGTTGACGGCGACGAGCCGGGTAAATCTTGCGGCGCAGGCTTGCTGGCTCCCGCCGCCGAAGCAATCGTCACCGGCAAGGTTCGTTACACTCTCGATATCGCGATCGATGGCCTGCTACATCTGAAACTGCTGAGATCGCCGCACGCTCACGCGCGGATCAGGGCGATTCGCAGGGATGCCGCCGTTGCCGTTCCGGGCGTGCGCGGAGTGTACACATGGGAGGACGTGCCGCGGCTCTTGTACACCTCTGCCACTCACGACGACTATCACGTCGATCCTAGCGATACTTACCTGCTCGACAATGTAGTGCGGTTCGTCGGCCAGCGGGTCGCCGCCGTTGTGGCGGAAACTGAGGCTGCTGCGGAAGAGGGATGCCGCAAATTGGATATCGACTACCAGGTATTGCCCGCGGTCTTCGATCCCGAAGAAGCCATGAGCCCGGGCGCTCCGGTAATCCATGACAAAGGTGCGGAGTCGCGCATCCGGCGCCCCGGGCAGAATATTCTACTGGAAATCCACGGCGGCGTGGGCGACGTCGAAGCCGGATTCAAGCAAGCCGAAGTAATCCACGAGGGTGCCTATTCCACACATCGCGTCCAGCACGCGCATCTCGAGACCCATTGCTCGATCAGCTGGCTCGATAAGGATCGGCTTAACGTCCGCACCAGTAGCCAGACTCCGCACATTACCAAGCAGAAGCTCTGTTACCTTTTCAATCTTATGCCAGATAGCGTCCGTGTGTTTTGCGAACGGGTTGGCGGTGGCTTCGGTGGCAAGCAGGAAGTACTGACCGAAGATATTTGCGCGTTTGCCACGCTCAAGACCGGCCGGCCAGTCAAGCTCGAGTTCACCCGCGAAGAGCAGTTCATTGCTTCGACCACGCGGCATCCAATGCGTGTCGAACTGAAAGTCGGTGCACGGCGCGATGGCATCCTGACAGCGTTTCAGATGCGCGTCGTTTCCAACACCGGAGCCTACGGCAATCACGGCGGCGAAACCCTATACGCCGCCTGCGGTGAGGCGGTCGCGGTATATCGCTGCCCAAACAAGAAAGTTGATGGCTATACCGTTTACACCAACATGGTGCCGGCGGGCGCGATCCGGGGCTACGGAATGACGCAGACCATTTTCGCCGTCGAGAGCGCCATGGACGAACTCGCTCGCAATCTGAAGATCGATCCGTTCGAATTTCGCCGGCTCAATGTCGTGAAGCCGGGAGATCAGATGATTGCCGAAAGCACTGCCCCCACAGATACGGAATTCGGCAGCTACGGCCTTGACCAATGCCTCGACTTGGTCGAGAACGCGATGGCACGAGGCAACGGCGTCAAGCGTCCTGAAGGTATCGACTGGCTCGAAGGCCAAGGTATGGCGATTTCGATGCATGGCGCCGTGCCGCCGACGGAGCATCGATCAGAGGCGCGACTCGGGCTTCGAGAAGACGGATACTATCACCTCGCGATCGGCACTGCCGAATTCGGCAACGGCACGACTACGGTTCACGGCCAGATAGTATCGAGCGTACTCGGCAGCACGGCTTCACGCGTGAGGATCGTCCAATCCGACACGGATAGCACCGGGTACGACACCGGAGCGTTTGCCAGTGCGGGCACGGTAGTGGCCGGAAACGCGGTGCGCCTCGCGGCCGAAGCGCTACGCGAGCGGATGTTGGACTTCGCCTCGAAGAATTACGGTGTCAGCCGCGACTCCTGCCGTCTCGGACACGACGCCATATTCTACAACGATATCCGTGTCCCGTTGGCGGAGTTTTTCGAGGCCGCGCGCAAGGCGGAGCGCCAGCTCGAAGTAGTTCGCAAGGCTTACGGCACTCCGCGCAGCGTCACCTTCCAGGTCCAGGGCTTTCGCATCGCGGTCAACCGCATCACCGGCCAGATCGCGATCTTACAAAGCGTTCATGGCGCCGACGGCGGCGTGATCATCAATCCGATGCAATGCCGAGCGCAGATCGAAGGGGCGGTCGCGCAGGGGCTCGGCTGGTCGCTGCTCGAAAAGATGGTTTTCGATGACACTGGGTGCATGATCAATCCGACCTTCCGCAACTACCGCATCCCGGCTTTTGCGGATGTCCCACCACGTACCGAAATCTATTTCGCCAAGACCCACGATGCATTCGGACCGCTCGGTGCGAAATCGATGAGCGAGGCGCCGATCTATCCAATCGCACCGGCGCTGGCCAATGCGCTGACGAATGCCACAGGCATTCGCTTTTACGATTCGTCGCTGACGCCCGATCGGATCTTCCGGCGCATTTTCGAGAGCAGCCAGCGCAAAAAGGTTTGATCGCCATGGTGGTCTCATTCAGCGAAGCGGGATCGACGCGGTAGAGGCTACGTGGAGTCCGGGGGTGATTCGGAATTTAAAAAGGTGCGTGTCTTGCAACCATATCGCGGTCCCCACATCCCGGTGGTTTCGGATCGATACGGCTTCCACTTATTTGAACAAACTAAAAAACATCGACCTTACAGCGTTGTCTAGGCCTATAACGAACTGCGACTGTTTGACCTTCCTCGACCTATCAACTAGAAGACCCCCAACCTTCCAACTTCTTTGTGGCGATACACGCCTGAATCGCCGTTTTCTGGAAAACCCTTCCATGGAAACGATATTTCCGGAGTCTGGCATCGGA
>Ga0209526_10003409_pt1 | contig 10841 bp, 10 predicted proteins | sample JacPinW_OM2H0_M1_FD_188566 | JGI IMG/M metagenome (GOLD analysis project Ga0209526, IMG submission 188566) | Forest soil microbial communities from Algoma, Ontario, Canada - Jack Pine, Ontario site 1_JW_OM2H0_M1 (SPAdes) (version 2) | ecosystem: Environmental > Terrestrial > Soil > Boreal...
CCCTCGTCGCTCCTCGCTCGTCCCTCGCTCGTCCCTCCTCAGTCCAGGCAGCGCCGCGCCCCTTTGGCTCGCTCTCGCTCTGCTGTCCCCGCTCGCCTCCGGGGCCCCGCCCGCCTCCCCATTCCCCCTTCACTGCGCCGCCTTCCCTCGTCGCTCCTCGCTCGTGCTCTGCTGCCCGCTCGCCCGCCGGGGCGCTTTGAGGTGCCGCCTTCCCTCGTCGCTCCTCGCTCGCTCCTCGCTCCTCAGTCCAGGCGGCACCGCGCCCCGGCGGCTCGCTCACGCTCTGCTCCTCGGTCCGGCTGGGCAGCAATCGTTATGGCAAATGTCGGGTGGTGGACGGAGGGTGCCCAGCGACGCCGGGGGCACCCGCCCGTCGACCTGTTCCCGGACCAGTCCGGTGATCATCGCCACGAACCGCGGGTGGGTGCCGGGGGTGGCCGCCCGGGCCAGCCGCAGGCCGAGCCGGTCGGCGGCCTGCGCCGCCTCGACGTCCAGGTCGTGGACGACCTCCATGTGGTCGGAGACGAAGCCGACCGGCACCAGGACGGCCGCGGCGGCCCCGGAGCGGGCCAGGTCCGCAAGGTGGTCGCAGACGTCGGGGCCGAGCCAGGGCTGGGCCGGCGCCCCGCTGCGGCTCTGGTACACCAGGCGCCACGGGTGCGTGACGCCAACCCGCTCCGCGACGAGGCGCGACGCCTCGGCCAGTTGCGCCTGGTACAGGCCGCCGGGCGGGGGCCCGCTGGATGCCGCCATCGCCTCGGGCACGCTGTGCGCCGTGAAAACCAGCGGAACATCCTTCCTAACGTCTGCTGGCAGTGACTCAATCGCCGCCCTGGCGTGCTCGGCAAACGGCTCGATGAAGCCCGGATGGTTGAAGAAATGCCGGAGCTTGTCGATCCGGGGGGCCGCCGGGCCGACCCCGGCGCACGCGGCGGCGATGTCGCCCCGGTACTGCCTGCAGCTGGAGTAGGAGCCGTAGGCCGAGGTCACGAACGCGACCGCGCGGCGCACCCCAGCAGCGGCCATGTCCCTGACGGTCGCGGTGAGATAGGGATCCCAGTTCCTGTTGCCCCAGTAGAGGGGCAGGTCGAGGCCGGCCGCCGCGAAGTCCTTGCCGATCGCGGCGAGCAGGTCACGGCACTGCTGGTTGATCGGGCTGACCCCGCCGGCCGCGTAGTAATGCTCGGCCACCGCGGCGAGCCGTTCGCGCGGTATCGCGCGGCCCCGGGTGACGTTCTCCAGGAACGGCATGACGTCATCGGGACCTTCCGGTCCACCGAAGGAGACGAGCAGGAACGCGTCGTAGTCCGGCATGACACCATCCAACCAGGGACGCCGGGCCAACCAGGGACGCCGGGCAGCCCAGGGCCGGGCGGGCGCCCGGTCAGCCGTAAGTCTGCGCGTACTGCCGGGCCAGGGCGAGCACTTCGGTCACGTACCAGGTGGCATGGTTGTAGGCGTAGATCGCGCCGGCCAGGCCAGCCGGGGTGGCCGCGCCGGCCGCGCACAGGTACCGGGCCGCCGAGGGGACAGCGTCGTAGGGATCCATGATGTTCGGCGGGCCCGGTTCCCCGAACGCCGTGATGCCCCACGTCGCCCAGGTGGACGGCAGGAACTGCATGGGCCCGAGCGCGCCAGCGCTGGACGGGCCCATGTTGCTCCCGTCGCCGCTCTCGATCTGGCCGATGGCGGCGAGCACCGTCCAGGACAGCCCCGGGCAGTACAAGGCGGCCGACTGCTGGAACAGTTCCAGGTAGCTGGCGGGCTTGCCGCCGGGCACACTCCGCTGCACCGGCAACTGCTCGCTGCGCAGGCTGACGATGGTGTCCCCGGACCCGGCCGCGCCGCGTACCGCACGGGTGAGCGCCGCCAGCCCGGTACCGGGGGCGCTGATCAGCGCGACCACGCCGCGGACCAAGCCGAGCGCGCTGGACGCGCGGTTGCTGACCAGCACGTCGATACCGGACACGCCGAGGGGTGCCGAGTCGCCGAATACCAGGTCCTGGCGGGCGGCCCCGGTCAGCCCGTACCGGGTGCCGGGGCGCAGGCCAAGCCGGTGCGCCGCGTCCTGCGACGCCACAAAGCGGCCTTCGGCCAGCGCCGTCCACAGGCTCTGGTCCGATGCCGTAGCCAGCGGAGTCCAGGACCGGAACTGCTGCGGGTCCACGCCGAGCACGTTGGCCTGGCGGTCCCCGACCTTGATCGCCGCACCGTCCGCGGTGATCACGTTCCGGACCCCGGGGAGCTTGCTGAGGCTGGCGATCCGCGCGGCGCTGAGCCCCTGTGGCGAGACCAGCAGCAGGTCCGGCAGGACGATCTGCCGGTACGTCAGGGCGCTGCTGGGCGGGTTGCTGGCGGCCTTGCGGACGGAGGGTCCCGAGGGGGCAGGCGGGTACATCATGGCGGCGGCCCCGGCCACCAGCGTTACCACTGCTCCTGCGGCCGCTAGCACCCGTAGACAGGGCTTGCCGGCGGCACCGGCTAGCGGCGCTCTGCGCCGAAACAGGCGTCTCATCGCGTCTCAACCCTAACGGTGATGGCGTCCGGACTGAAGGCCGGTACCGCCGCTTTTACCAAAACGCTGACCGGCACCGGGGTTTACACCAGATAAACGCCGGCCAGCACCCGAAACGTTCAAACGGGCGGTCGAGTGCCATGACGGAAGCTCGGACCAGGCCATCGGCCCGCCGCCGGCGGCGTCGGCGGCCCCATTCTCCGGTAGGGTCCACGGCATGGCCGGCGCTCCCGCTGTCGTGTCCCCCACCTGGCGAAACTGGGCCGGCAATCAGTCTGCTCAGCCACGCCGGATGATATCGCCGCGTTCCGCTGAGGAGGTCGCCGAGGCGGTTACCACGGCCGCCGCGGAAGGGCTGCGGGTGCGGATGGCCGGCAGCGGTCACTCGTTCACCGGCGCCGCGGTGACCGACGGGATGCTGCTGCGCCCCGGTGCGCTGGCCAGAGTCCGGTCGCTGGACGAGCACGCGGGCCTGGTGACCGTGGAAGCAGGGTGCCCGCTCCGGGTGCTCAACGAGCATCTGCAGGCGTGCGGCCTGGCCCTGGCGAACATGGGCGATATCCAGGAGCAGACGGTGGCCGGCGCCATCCAGACCGGCACCCACGGCACCGGCCGTGACCTGGCCAGCATCGCTGCGCAGGTGGCGAGCCTGGAGATGGTTCTGGCCGACGGCACGATCACGTCCTGCTCGGCCGGCACCGACCTCTTCCTGGCCGCCCGGGTCGGCCTTGGTGCGCTCGGGGTGCTGACCGCGGTGACCTTCCAGGTGGTACCCGGGTTCCTGCTGCGGGCCCAGGAGGAGCCGATGCGCTGGTCCGAGGTCATCGCCAGGCTCGACGAACTGACCAGCAGCAATGAGCATTTCGAGTTCTACTGGTTCCCGCACACCGAGGGCTGCCTGACGAAGCGCAACAACCGCTGCGACGGCCCGGCCCGGCCGCTGCCGGGGTGGCGCTACCGGCTGGACGATGAATTCCTGTCGAACAGCGTGTTCGGGGCAACATGCCGGCTGGGCCACCGGTTCCCGGGCCTGATCCCCGCGGTGAACGCGATCGCAGGCCAGGCGCTCGGCGCCCGCCGTTACGTCGATGCCTCGTACCGGGTGTTCACCAGCCCGCGCCGGGTGCGCTTCAAGGAGCAGGAATACGCCATCCCGCGGGAAAACCTGGCGGGAGTGCTGGCCGAGATCCGTGCCCTCTTTGCCCGGCGCAACTGGCGGATCAGCTTCCCCATCGAGGTCCGGGTCGCCCCGGCAGATGCAAACTGGCTGTCTACCGCACAGGGCCGGGACACCGCCTATATCGCCATCCACGTGTTCCACGCCTCGCCCCACGAGGAGTACTTCCGCGAGGTTGAGGCGGTGATGACCGCCGTCGGCGGGCGTCCGCACTGGGGGAAGCTGCACACCAGGGACGCAGCGTACCTGCGCGGCGTGTATCCGGAGTTCGCCCACTTCACGGCGCTGCGCGACACGCTCGACCCGGAACGCCGGTTCGCCAATCCCTATCTGGAGCAGGTCCTGGGTGCGTGAAGCCCGGGCCGCCCGCGCTCGGCGCCCGCGCGGGGGGATACCCGGCGGACCTACCGGCCGACAGGCTAGTCTCCGATCATGAGTCGGGAAGCTGCCCCTGGTGCCGCGCCGCGGACGTCCGCGCCCGGGGGGTCCGAGCCGGATGGGGAGGCGGCCACGCCGGCCAGCGAACATGGCGCTGCCGCGCCGAAGCCGCGGGCGGCCGGCGGCCGGGTCCGGCGGCCCTCGCTGGGTGGCGGCATCCCCGCCCAGGACCGCGAACTTCGCGCGCAGGGCCGCCAGACCGTGCAGCGGCTCCTGGAAGCAGGCCTCGCCGAGTTCGACGAGCGGGGATTCCAGGGGGTGCGCGTCGACGACGTGGTGCGGCGGGCCAAGACCTCGCACGGCACCTTCTACCTGTATTTCGCGAACAAGGAAGACCTGTTCAAGGCCTTGCTGCGGGACGCGCTGCACGACATGGACGCGATCACCGGCGCGTTCCCCGAGGTGACCAGGGACGACGCGGGCCGGGCGGCGCTGCGCCGGTGGGTGAACAGCTTCTGTGAGACTTACGCGGCCCACGCGGCGGTGATCAGGACGCTCAGCCAGGCGGATGTGGTCGGCGAGGAGGTCTGGGGCGACGGCCTGCAGCAACTGTTCAAGCTCGCCGAGGCCATCGCGCAGGGCATGACAGCGTCCTCCCGGGCGCAGTCCCCGGACAGCCAGGCCGGGCTGGCCGAGCATGCCGAACTCACCGCCGTTGCCTGCCTGATGATGCTTGAGCGGGTGAACTACCTGCTCAGCGTGGAGATCAGGCTGCCCAGGGAGGAAATGGTGGACCGGCTCACCGCGATCATCTTCGCTGCCTTCCACTCGCCCTAGATCCACCCTGGCGGGGGCACCATGACCGCGACGCAAGCGCTCGAGCTGCTGTTCCTCATCGCAGGCTCCTGCGGCATCGCCACCCTGGCCCGCCGCCTTGACTTCGCCGCACCGATCCTGCTGGTCGTCGCCGGGCTCGCGGCGTCCTACATCCCTGGCGTGCCGGAGTTCCGGCTCAGCCCGGACTTTGTCCTGCTCGGCGTCTTGCCGCCGCTGGTGTACACGACGGCGCTGGAAAGCTCGTACCTGAACCTGCGCGACAGTGTCCGGGCGCTCACCCTGCTGTCCGTCGGCCTGGTCCTGTTCACGGCCGCCGTGGTCGCTGGGACGGTCCGCCTCCTGGTGCCCGGGTTGCCGCTGGCCGCGGCGCTGGCCCTGGGCGCCATCCTGGCGCCCACCGACGCCGTGTCGGCGGCCAGCATCGGCCGGCGCCTGCACCTGCCGCGCCGGCTGCTGACGGTCATCACCGGCGAGAGCATGCTGAACGACGGCACCGCGCTCACCGTGTACAAGGTCGCGGTCAGCGCGGCGGCCGGGACCGCGACACTGTCCCTGCTCAGCGCGACCGGCAGCCTGCTGGCCATCAGTGCCGGCGGGGTAGCCGTGGGTCTGGTCCTCGGCATGGCCATCCATATCGTTCGGATGCGGCTGCGCGACGCGCTCGCCGAGAGCGCCCTCTCGCTCGTCGCGCCGTTCGCCGCCTACCTGGCCGCCGAGTCGCTGCACGTGTCCGGGATCCTCGCGGTCGTGGTGGCCGGGCTGTACCTGGGCCATCATGCCGGGCAGGCCCATTTCGCCACCCGGCTGCAGGACGTGGCGGTCTGGCGGGTGGCCACGTTCGTGCTCGAGTCGGTGGCATTCGCGCTGATCGGCTTCCAGTTGCGGCCGATCATCAGGGACCTGGCCGGGCATGACCCAGGCCGCCTGGTCGCCGAGGCAGCGATCGTGCTCGGCGTTGTCGTCGTGGCCAGGATCGTGTGGGTGTTTCCCGCGATCTACCTCCCGCGCTGGCTGGTCCCCCGGCTCGCCGAGCGCGACCCTTCGCCACCGTGGCAGACCATCGCCATCCTGTCGTGGGCCGGGATGCGCGGAGTCATCTCCCTGGCCGCCGCCGCGGCGCTGCCCTCCGGGGTGCCCCAGCGCAACCTGCTGATCTTCCTGACGTTCTGCACCGTGCTCGGCACGCTGCTCGTGCAGGGCCTCACCCTGCCCTTCCTCATCAGGCGGCTCGGCGTGACGGCAGGCGCGGCGGAGGAGCAGGCCGACATCCGCGCCGAGGCAGCGGCTCAGCAGGCCGCCTCCGCGGCGGGCCTGCAGCGGCTGGAGGAGCTAGCCGGAACGGCGCCTCGCGAGATCGTGGACCGGCTGCGCAGGCTGGCGCAGTACCGGCAGTTCGGCGCCTGGGAGCGGCTCAGCGACGGCCTGGGGGCGGACCGCGCGGAAGTTCCGTCGGCCGCCTTCCGGCGGCTCCGCCGCGAGATGACCACCGCCGAGCGCGCCGCCTTCATCCGGCTGAGGGACGAGCGCAAGATCGACGACGAGGTGCTCGACCACGTGCTGCGCGGCCTGGACCTTGAGGAGGCCATGCTGGCCCGGGAGCAGCGGGACCTCACCGAGGAAGGCACGGAGCAGTGACCGGTGGAAACCCGCCATTGGTTAACTTTTCGCCCTCCCAGACAGGGACAAAAAGGTTAGCCAATTGTCGTTTGCGTCACGGCCCGGGCCGCGATGAGCAGGTAGTGCCGGATCGCGGGCAGAATCTATGATGTGCGATTCCTTTCCGGGCATGTTCCTGCTCACGACCTGACCTACAGCGACGTCTTCCTGGTTCCCGGCCGGTCCGCGGTGGCGTCCCGGCTCGACGTGAGCCTGGCCACGCGGGACGGCAGCGGCACCACCATCCCTGTGGTGGTGGCCAACATGACGGCGGTCTCCGGGCGCAGGATGGCGGAGACGGTGGCGCGGCGGGGGGGCCTGGCCGTGCTGCCCCAGGACATCCCGCTGGACGTGGTCGCCGACGTCGTGTCCTGGGTGAAGGGCCGCGACCTGGTCCATGACACCCCGATCACCCTCGGCCCGGGCGACACGACCGGCCAGGCGCTCGGCCTCCTGCCCAAGCGCGCCCACGGCGCGGTGGTGGTAACCGAGGACGGGCGGCCGGTCGGCGTGGTGACCGAGACCGACTGCAACGAAGTGGACCGCTTCACCCAGTTGCGTCAGGTCATGTCCACCGAGTTGCTCACCCTCCCGGCGGGCATCGACCCGCAGCGTGCCTTCACCCTGCTACACGACGGCAGGCACAGGCTGGCCCCGGTGGTGGATGGTACGGGCCGCTGCGTCGGCATCCTGACCAGGACCGGGGCGCTGCGGGCCACGCTGTACCAGCCCGCCACCGACTCCCGCGGGCGGCTGCGCATCGGCGCCGCCCTCGGCATCAACGGCGACGTCGGCGGGAAGGCCAAACTGCTGCTTGACGCCGGGGTGGACGTCCTGGTCGCCGACACGGCGCACGGCCACCAGGAAAAAATGATCAATGCCCTGCATGCGATACGCGAAGCCGGCCCGCTGGTGCCGCTCGTCGCGGGCAACGTGGTGACGGCGCAGGGGGTGGCCGACCTTGTCGCGGCCGGAGCCGACATCGTGAAGGTCGGTGTCGGCCCGGGCGCGATGTGCACCACCCGGATGATGACCGGCGTCGGCCGGCCGCAGTTCAGCGCGGTCCTGGAGTGCGCCGCCGAGGCCCGCAGGCTGGGTGCCCACGTCTGGGCGGACGGCGGGGTCCGCCATCCCCGGGACGTGGCGCTGGCCCTGGCGGCCGGGGCGTCCAACGTCATGATCGGGTCCTGGTTTGCGGGCACCTACGAGTCGCCCGGCGACACGTTCCGTGACCCGGACGGCAGGCTGTACAAGGAGAGTTTCGGCATGGCCTCGGCCCGGGCGGTGCGGCTGCGCTCCGCCGCGGACTCCTCCTTCGACCGGGCCAGGAAGGAGCTATTCGAGGAAGGCATCTCGGCCGCGCGGATGTATCTCGACCCACGGCATCCGGGCGTGGAAGACCTGATCGATGGCATCACCGCGGGGCTGCGCAGCGCGTGCAGCTACGCGGGTGCGACCGACCTCGACGAGCTGCACGAGCGGGCGGTTGTCGGGGTGCAGAGTGCGGCCGGCTACAGCGAGGGAATGCCTCAGCCGACCAGCTGGTGAGCAAGCGTTAGGCGCGTCCTACGTGTTGTTGGTGAAGCCTCCGGGCTGGCCACCCGCCTCCGCTGCCGCAGCCCCGACCGTCAGGTCGCCCGGCGGCTCCCCCGGCCCCCCGCGCTCCCCCGCGGCTCCGGACTTCTCACGCACCCATTGCCCGATCCTGTCCACCAAGGCGGCATCCGCACCGGACTCGGCATGGCCGAAGCCCGGGACGATCCACAGCTCCTTCGGATCACCCGCCGCGGCGTAGAGCTGCTGGGCATGGTCGGTAGGGAAGTAGAGGTCCTGGTCGCCGTGCACCACCAGCAGCGGGATCGGCGCGATCCGCGCGGCCGCCTCGGCCGGCGGGAGCGGGACCGGATCCCAGCGGACCGGGCTTACCCGCGTATTCAGCAAGGTCCTGGTGACGACGCGGCCGAGCCGCCGTTCCACCGCCCAGTGCACCCTGCGCATCGACTTGGTGCCCCGGAAATACCACCGTCCGGGACCGCTTACGGACACGACGGCATCGACCCCGCCGACGAGTGCGGCATGCCGCACGACGATCGAGGCCCCCATGGAGAACCCGACGGTGGCAATCCGCCGGTAGCCCAGCTCGCGGGCGTAGGCCACGGCGACTTCCAGATCCCTGGTCTCCCGGTCACCCATCGTGGACAGGCCACCCGAACGGCCATGCCCGCGGAAGTCGAAGGTCACCACCCCGCCGACCCGGTTGAGCCTGGTCGCCACCTGCCAGACCGCTGGCCGCTGCCAGGACAGGGTGAAACCGTGCGCCAGGACAATCGCCAGGTCACTGTCGCCCGGCAGGTGCGCGGCGTCGATCGGGACGCCATCGGTCGTTACCAGGGTCAGTGCCTTCAAAACGGGTCGGCTCATCTTCCCATTCTGCGCGCCCCCAGACGGCCGGGAGCCCCGGCCGGCCACCGGACTGGGATTACCGGCTGCCGCCCGCCGGGCCGCCGGGAGCATCCCGACGCCGGCGTTAGGCCACCGGGCGGTATGTGAGAGCCTCGTCCGTGGAGGTAACCCGTGAAGATCGGACTGCAGATCCCTGATTTCTCCTGGCCGGGTGGCCCGGCCCGGCTCGGCACGGACCTGGCCACGGTTGGGCGCGCCGCGGACGACGCCGGGTTCGAATTCATTGCCGTGATGGATCACTTCTTCCAGATCGGCGTGATCGGGCCGCCGGAGCGCGAGATGCTGGAGGCCTACACCACACTCGGGTACCTGGCCGCCTGCACGTCGCGGGCCAAGCTGATCACGCTGGTGACAGGCGTGGTCTACCGGTATCCCGGGATCCTGGCGAAGATCGTGACCACCCTCGACGTGCTCTCCGGCGGCCGGGCCTGGCTGGGGATCGGCGCGGCCTGGAACGAGGAGGAGTCCCGCGCCCTGGGCATCCCGTTCCCGCCGGTTGCCGAGCGGTTCGAGCGGCTGGAGGAGACGCTGCAGATCTGCCTGCAGATGTGGAGCGGGGACGAGACGCCCTACCGGGGCCAGCACTACCAGCTGGAGCGGCCGCTGAACTCGCCGCAGGCGCTGTCCAAGCCGCACCCGCCGATCATGATCGGCGGCACGGGCGAGAAGAAGACGCTGCGGTTCGTGGCCCGCTACGCCCAAGCGTGCAACATGTTCCCCGGTCCCGACCTGGCCCGCAAGCTCGACGTGCTCCGCGCGCACTGCGACGCGGAAGGCCGGGACTACGACGAGATCGAGAAGACCTGCTACTTCATCTTCGACCCCGGGGAGAAGGGCGAGAAGGTCGGCGAGATGGTCGACCAGCTTGGCGGCCTGGCCGGGATGGGCTTCCAGGCGGCGATCGGCGCGGTCGCCAACGTCTGGCAGGTCACCCCGCTGGAGATCATCGGCAGCCAGGTAATCCCCGCCGTCGCCGACCTGTAGGCGGCCTGCGCCCCACCGGGGGGGTAGCCGTGCCTCAGTCAGGCCCTGTAAACCGGCAGGTCGGCTCCCAGCATGCCCAACAGGTGCCCGATGTCGTCCAGGTCCGAGGTGACGACGGCGGCGCCCTCTTTCACTGCGGTGAGGGCCACGAAGCCGTCCACCACGTCGGACGTGCCAGATCTAGCTAGCAGCTTGCCCACCGGGGATACGTCATCCTCCTCGAAGGCGACGATCTCGCAGCCCCGGAGCGTCAGCATCAAGCGCGCCTGGCGTTGCGGATCCCGGACCACCTGCGCGGCCACTGGCGCGGGCACAATGATTCGATCTCCCAGCGCGAGCCTTTTCTTGTGGCTGACAAGCTGGTCGCTCTCGCGGCTGTCCACGCTGATGAGAGCCCCGCTGTCATATACGTACTCCATTAGGCGACGCCCCAGTCGTCGGCGCGAAACCCGCCGCGGGCCGCGTTACGTGCGCGCGCCTCGTCCATAAGGCGATGTTCCTCCGCGACCCGGGCCTCAGCGGCGGCCCGCTGCTCCGGCGTCGGGTAGCCGTGCTCTTTGTAGTAGGCGTCGATGGCAGCGAGGCCGTCGAGGCGCTTGAGCTCCCAGGAGATCTGCTTGGCGAGCGCGCGCTCGACCACGCTGGAGATCGTGGTGTGCTCCAGCTTGGCCGCTCTCCGCACGTCCTCGGCCAGTGACTCGCTGACGGTGACGTTGAGCACTGCCTTCTTCTCTGTCATGTTAATAACATAACATACGTGGGCGGACTCGGTGGGCGGGCCAGGTGGGCAAGGCCGGCGCGTAAAAGCGCCGAAGGCGCAGCGCAGGCCTT
>Ga0209526_10003411_pt1 | contig 10838 bp, 11 predicted proteins | sample JacPinW_OM2H0_M1_FD_188566 | JGI IMG/M metagenome (GOLD analysis project Ga0209526, IMG submission 188566) | Forest soil microbial communities from Algoma, Ontario, Canada - Jack Pine, Ontario site 1_JW_OM2H0_M1 (SPAdes) (version 2) | ecosystem: Environmental > Terrestrial > Soil > Boreal...
CCAGCCGGGCAGAAGCCAGCCGCGCAGAAGCCAGCCGCGCCTGAGTCCGCCGCGCCTGAGTCCGCCGCTGCGAAAAGCGGCGCCCCGTCGCCGGACGGCCAGGACGCGGTCCGCGAACTGCGGGTCGTCCGGTGGGGCCTCGTGCCGTTCTGGGCCAAGGACCTCTCGATCGGCAGCCGCCTGATCAACGCGCGGGCCGAGACGGTGAACACGAAGCCGGCGTTCCGCCGTGCCTTCGCCCGTCGACGGTGCCTGCTCCCGGCGGACGGCTTCTACGAGTGGCAGGCCGCCGGGGACGGCCCGCGCGCCCGCAAGCAGCCCTATTTCATCCACCGGGCCGACGGCAGCGTCCTGGCGTTCGCGGGCATCTATGAGCTCTGGCGGGACCAGACGATGCCCGACGGCGACCCGGACGCATGGCTGTGGACGGCTGCGATCATCACCACCCGGGCGCAGGACGAGGTGGGCAGGATTCACGACCGGATGCCCATGGTGATCGAGCCCGCGCGGTGGGCGGACTGGCTCGATCCCGGGCAGGCGGACGAGGCGGCTCTGCACGCCCTGCTGGCTCCGGCCGTATCGAGCGGGCTCACCTCATATCCGGTCTCCACAGAGGTCAACTCGGTGCGGCACAACGGCCCCCAGCTGATGGAGCCAGTGGATCCAGATGCTGAGCCAGCCCGGACGGCGCAGGCCGGGACGGCGCCAGCCGAGACGGCGCCAGCCGGAGCCGGGCGTGCCGCGGCCGGAGATCACAGCGATGCCTCCCGCGGCGCCGCTGACAGATTGTTCTAGAGACCCCTGCAGCGCCGCCGGCCAAGCCGGCTCAGTGCGCTGCCGGAGCCTTGACGAAAGGAGGGAGAGGCTCCGTGGATACTGCTATTGCTGGCAAGCGCCTTGAGGCGGCTCGTGACGAGCTGGACAGGTCTATCGCGGTGTTGCTGGGGGAGAAGCCGGATGGGAGCGCGGCCGAGACGCCGCAGGATCCAGCGGACGCGGGGAACAGGCTGTCCGAGGCGGATCGCACCGAGGCCGTGCTCGCCTCCGCGAATTCGCAGCGCACCGAGGTGCTGAACGCCCTGCAGCGCATCCAGGAGGGTACCTACGGGACTTGCGTGGACTGCGGGGCGCCCATCCCGGAGGGGCGCCTGGAGGCCCGGCCGGAAGCGGCGCGCTGCGTGAGCTGCCAGTCGAAGCGTGACCGCCGCCACTAATTCTCATGCCCCGGGCCGTTTTTGCGCCCCGGGCCGTTTTTGCGCCCCGGATCGTTTTTGCGCTCCGGGCCGTTCTTGCGTCCCGGACGGGGCTTGCTGGCCGTGGCCAGTAGGTAGATACCGAACGATTCATCGCCCGAACGCCCATCGCCGACCGCGCCGAGTTCGGCCCGGATCAGGCGCGCGATGGAGCCCGGGTCCTTGCGCAGGACGTGGTCGACCATGGAGGGCGACAGCACCGTGCGCGGCCGGATCCAGTGGACCTCGAGCCCGGCCTCGGTCAGCAGATCGGTGAGGTGCTGGCTGCCGAAGCACCGCGTGATGGAGCCGTCCGGCCACGGGATGAGGACCACCTCGGCGTGCGGCAGGTCGGTCAGGTGGGCCCAGTGATGCTGCTCGGCCAGGATGGCCATGCCGAGGACGAGTGAGTCCACGCAGGCGAAGAGCTGGCCGCCGGGCCGCAGCACCCGGGCGATTTCGGCCGCGACGTCCTCCGCCATGAGGTGCCTGGACAGCGCGCCGTCGTCGGCGATCACGCCGTCCGCGCAGCCGTCGGCGAGGAAGGACAGGTCCGCCGAATCGGCCACGACCGTGGCGAGCCGGCCGCGCCCGACGCGGGCCCGGGTGAGCGCGGGCGCAGCCGGGGGCGTGGGCGACACTCGCAGCACAATGTGGCCGGCGGCGGCCGCCTGGACCGCTCCGCGTGACTGTGGTCCCGAGATATCGACGAGAAGCTGGCCGGTACGCGGCAGCCAGGCATTGAGTTGCGCCGCCGCCACGGCCCGCTGGAACCGCCAGTAGGCGGTCAGCGGGCCTGACCCAAGGACGGCAAGGGGACTGGTCGCACTGGACATACTGGTCGCACGGGCCGCCACCATGACTCCATCCACCGCGGGCTGCGTGCGCCGCGCCGGCGGCCCGTCAGAGTGACAGGAGCGAAGCGTCGCCGCGACGGCAGGTGCCCACACAGCCCTTACCGGACATCTTCCCCCGTCACGGCCCGAACCTCACCTGACCTAACGGCGAGGACGGGCTGCTCATCTCGCGCGCCCGCGGCGCGCCCGCCTGCGGGAAATGACGGAATGAAGCAGTTGCACCGCATGTTGCACCGAGCGTGGTCGTAGTCAACAGCCCCCCGAGGGCGAACGCACCCACCCTGGCTCGCTTCGAGCCGGGGTATCCCGGGGATGTATCCTCCCGCCCATACGGTCGACGCCAGTGGCCGGTGACGGAGATCTCCGAGGGGGTGGGTCAGGTCCCAGAGACACTCGAGGAGCGAAGCGAGCGCTTCGAGCATGACGTGCTGCCTTATCTGGATCAGCTTTACTCGGCCGGCATGCGGATGACGCGCAATGCGGCGGATGCCGAGGACCTGGTGCAGGAGACCTTCGCCAAGGCGTACGCCTCGTTCCACCAGTTCCAGCCCGGCACGAACCTGAAGGCGTGGTTGTTCCGGATCCTCACCAACACCTTCATCAACACCTACCGTAAGAAGCAGCGGGAGCCGCAGCGGTCGGGTGCGGAGGAAGTCGAGGACTGGCAGTTGGCCCGGGCAGCTGAGCACACGTCCTCCGGGCTGAAGTCGGCGGAGGCCGAGGCCCTGGAGCGGCTGCCCGACTCGGATGTCAAGCGGGCCCTGCAGGCGCTCCCCGAGGAGTTCCGCATCGCGGTCTACCTGGCCGACGTGGAGGGTTTCGCGTACAAGGAGATCGCCGACATCATGGGCACACCGATCGGGACCGTGATGTCGCGGTTGCACCGCGGGCGCAGGCAACTGCGCGATCTGCTTCAGGACTACGCGGCCGATCGCGGCCTGGTAAGGGCGGCGTCGGCGACCGGACCCGAGTCGCCTCTGGAGGGTGAAGAGCCTGGAAGGGACGCGACATGAGCTGCGGAAAGCCTCATGAGGTGCCCTGTAGTGAGGTACTTGAGCGGGTCTACTCCTACCTCGACGGGGAAGCCGACGAAGCGGCCTGTGCGAAGATTCGCCAGCATCTCGACGAATGCGGCCCTTGTCTGCGGGAGTACGGCCTGGAGGAGGCGGTGAAACGCCTCGTGCACAAGCATTGCGGCCACGACGCCGTGCCCGGCGAGCTCCGGATCAAGGTGCTCACCCGCATCCGGCAGGTCCGGGCGACCCTGGAGATCACCGAGATATCTGCCGATTCCGGCACACAGTAGCCAGACGGTATTCCCGCAGGCCACCGGGCTAAGCGTAACCCTTTGGCTACTATCTGTAGTTAGCTGACTACTGAGCGTCGATGCTAATGTTTGGGGCTTCGCGGATCGGGGTTATGGCGTTACCCTAAGTGTCGGGTAAAACGCCCAGCGCAAGATCCGAGGGGGGTCCGTGGGCAGGCTGTCGCGGGCCGCATGGCTCTACATGGCCGCGGTGCTGACCGCGGCCGCCGTGTTGCTGGCCTGTTCGATCTACCTCCACCGGCGCCTGGACCTGGGTGTCAGCCAGTGGGTCCTGATCCTGCTGGTGCTGGCGATCCTCTTCCTGGTCTGCGACTCCAGGCCCACCACTCTCACCTCGCGCCAGTCGGCCTGGTCGGCTAGTTCGTCGGCCACCCTGGCCGCGGTAGTGATGCTCGGCCCGCTCGGCGCGGCCCTGGTCGGCGTCACCTCCCTGCTGAGCATGCGGCGCGGCCTGTACGTTGCCCAGCGGGCCTTCAACGCGGCCATGTACACGCTGAGCGCGTTCGCGGCCGGCCAGACCTACCTCACGCTGGGCGGCACGGTGGGCGTGCCGCAGAAGTCGTCCTTCCCCGGGATCATCGCGCCCTTCGCCGCCGCGGCGGTGGTGCACGTCGTCGTCAACCACGGCCTGCTCTCGGGCATGCTCCTGCTGCTTCCGCCGCCGGAGTCCGCGCGGCGGGCCCGCCTCGGCGTTCACCTGCCGCTGCTGCTCGTCTCCGACCTGGGGTTTGCGACGCTGGGCCTGCTCATCGCCGCGCTGTGGAGCCTGGTGAGCGTCTTCGCCGCGGTCCTCGTGCTGATCCCGCTGTTCGTCGCCCGCTGGGCGATCGGCCAGTTCGCCGCCCAGGAGCGTGCCTACGACGCGACCATGGCGGCGCTCTGCCAGGCCGTCGAGACCAAGGACTTCTACACCCGGGGCCACAGTGAGCGGGTTTCCAGGGGCGCGGCCATGCTGGCTCGCCAGGTCGGCATGCACGCGGAACGGGTCGAGGCCATCCGGTACGCCGGCATGCTGCACGACGTGGGGAAACTCGGCGTGCCGACCAAGGTGCTGCAGAAGACGGGCCCGCTGACCGAGGAGGAGCTGGCCGCCATCCAGCTGCACCCGATGCGCGGCCTGGAGATCGTCCGGCAGATCGGCTTCCTGGAGGAAGCACTGGCCGGCATCATGCATCACCACGAGCGGGTGGACGGCAAGGGCTACCCGCTGGGCCTGGCCAGGGACGAGATCCCCGAGTTCGCGCGGGTCATCGCGGTCGCGGACGCGTTCGACTCGATGACCTCCACCCGCTCGTACCGGGGCGCCAGGCGGATCGACGAAGCGATCGCCGAGCTGCGCAAGTGGTCGGGCACGCAGTTCGACCCGGTGCTCGTCGACGCGTTCGTCAGGGCGCTGGACCGGGAGGGCTGGGACCGCCCGGACACCACGGTGGTGCCACCCGGCTTCGCGGGCGGGATGAGCGCGCAGGACCACGACGACCCGACCGCGCCGCTCCGGGTGGTCGAGAGCCGCTAACCGGCGGGGGAAGCGTGACAGCACAGCAGCGCCAGGCGCGCCCGCCATCGTGGCAATCGATGGACTCGGGCCAGCTCCTGCTTCTGGCCGCGGCGGGCATGCTGCTGGTCGCCGCGGTGGCGCAGACCGCCGCCCTCGGGCTGACGCAGCCGCGCGAGGCCGTGGCGTTCGGTGCGCTCATCGCCTTCGGCGAGCTGCTCAGGCTCTCGCTGCCCGGCGACCGGGAGGCCGCCCCCATCGGCAGTGCGGGCGCGCTCGGCTACGCCCTCGTCCTGCAGATCGGATTCGTCCCGGCGCGTCAGCCCGCCATGCAGGTCATCGCGGTCACGGCCGTCGGCATGACCGTCGGAGCGCTGCCGCACCTGGCGGCCGGCCGGCCGGCTGGAGTGGCCGGGATGGCGTCGCGGCTCCTTGCGGTGGCGTTCGTGGCCTTTGTGTTCCGGCCGCTGTCCGGCCTGGCCATGCTCAGCATGCACGTGTGGGTGGCGCTGACGGTGATGGCTGGGCTGGTCGTGGCCGGCTGGTTCGCCGAGTGCGTGATCAGGGCACTGATCAGGGCAGACGCGCTGCGGGCCAAGTTCAGGGTGGCGCTGGTCGACGAGATCCGCGTGCAGTGGCAGCTCGGCGCGGCGGTCGGCGCGTCCGCCATGCTCATCGCGCTCGCGGCCGACGAGATGGGGCTGGTCGCGCTGGCCATCCTCATCGCCCCGCTGCTGGTGACCCAGGTCGCGTTCCGCAGGTACGCCGGGATCCGCTCCACCTACCTGCAGACCGTCCGGGCCCTGGCCAGGGTCACCGAGGTCGGCGGGTACGTGGAAGACGGCCACTCGCACCGGGTCGGCAGGCTCGCCGTGGCGGTGGGCCGGGAACTCGGCATGAACGAGCCCGACCTGCTCGAGCTCGAGTACGCCGCGCTCATGCACGACATCGGCCAGCTGTCGCTGCCGGACCCGATCCCCGGCGGCGCCACGGTGCTCGTCTCGCCCGAGGACCAGCGGCGCATCGCCGAGCTGGGGGCGAGCGTCATCGAGCAGGCCGGCGTCCTTGACCGGGTCGCGGAGATCGTGCGCTGCCAGGACCGTCCGTGGCGCGGCACGGAATCAGGCAACACGGGGTCAGGCAGCGCGGGATCGGGCAGCACGGGGTCGGGCAGCACGGGGCCCGGCCCGCCGGTCGGCAGCCGGATCATCCGGGCCGCCAACGCCTTCGACGACCTGGTGGGCCCCTCCACCGACCGCGACCGCACCATGGCGGCGCTGGAACGACTCCGCCTGGACACCGCGACCCAGTACGATCCCGGGGTCGTGGAGGCGCTGAGCAAGGTCGCCGGGCGCCGGCATCCGGCCCGCAGGTAGGCTTCGGCCGTGTTCGAGTCCGTCCTGGTCGCCAACCGCGGTGAGATCGCCAGGCGCGTGATCGCCACCGCGCGCCGGATGGGCATCCGGACGGTCGCCGTCTACTCCGAGGCCGACGCCGAACTGCCCTACGTGCGGGACGCGGACCAGGCGGTGCCGATCGGGCCGCCGCCGCCCGCCCGCAGCTACCTTGACACCGGGGCCATCCTGGCCGCGGCCCGCAAGACCGGGGCCCGCGCTATCCATCCGGGCTACGGGTTCTTGTCGGAGAACCCGGACTTCGCCCGGCTGGTCACCGCCGAGGGCCTGATCTGGGTCGGCCCGCCTCCCTCGGCCATCGAGCAGATGGGCGACAAGATCAACGCCAGGAACCTGATGGAGCAGGCCGGCGTGCCGGTCGCCGCCGGGACCAGGGTTCCGGTCACCGACGCCGACGAGGCGGCCGCCCAGGCCCGCCGGATCGGCTACCCGGTCATGGTCAAGGCCGCGGCCGGCGGGGGCGGCATCGGCATGAGTGTCGCGGCCGGCGAAGGGGAACTGCGGGCCGCGTTCGACACCGCGCGCTCGCGGGCGGAGCGCTTTTTCGGCAGCCCCGCGATCCTGCTGGAGCGTTACATCGCCCGCGCCCGCCACGTCGAAATCCAGATCCTCGGCCTTAACGATTCCCGGATACTTACTCTCGGCGAACGGGATTGCTCGGTCCAGCGGCGGCATCAGAAGGTCGCCGAGGAAACTCCCTCGCCCGGTGTCGGCGCCGCGCTGCGGGAACGCATGCTCCAGGCCGCCGTGCGCGCCGGGGAGGCAGTCGGCTACCGCGGCGCGGGAACCGTCGAGTGCCTCGTCGACGCCGAGGCGGATGATTTCGTCTTCCTGGAAATGAACACCAGGCTCCAGGTGGAGCACCCGGTTACCGAGATGGTCACCGGTATCGACCTTGTCGAGCAGCAGTTCCTGGTCGCCGCGGGGGAGAAGGTGAGTTTCGATCCGGAATTCGTTCGGTATGGTGGGCATGCTTGTGAATTTCGGGTCTATGCCGAGGATCCGCGCAGGTTCCTGCCCAGCCCCGGCACGATCACGGAATGGGCGGAACCGTCCGGGGAGGGTATCCGCGTGGATGCCGGATACCAGGCCGGAAATCAGGTCACCCCGTTCTATGACCCGCTGCTGGCCAAGCTGTGCGTGCACGGGGCCAGCCGCGCCGAGGCACTCAGCCGCGCACGGGACGCGATAGCCTCGTTCCGCATCAGCGGCCTCAAGACGAACCTGCTGTTCCATGCCGAACTGCTCGACAGCCGCGAATTCGCCAGCGGTTCTTATGACACGTCATTGGTCGCCCGGCTGCGGCCCTGACCGGAGAGGAGAGATGGGTGGCCGAAATCCGCGCGGAAATGGTCGCGAACATCTGGAGGGTGGTGGCGGCCGAGGGGGAGCAGGTCGAGGACGGCGCCACCCTGGTCATCCTCGAATCGATGAAAATGGAGATCCCGGTCCTGGCCGAAGCCCCGGGGACGGTGACCAAGCTGGCGGTCGCCGAGGGCGACGTGGTCCAGGAAGGCGACCTCATCGCGATCGTCGAGTAACCGCGGCCGCCTGCGCCCCTGCACCGTCTGGCCCCCCGCCTGGCCCAGTGTCCGCCTGGCTCGGCGTCGCCTGGCCCGGCGTCGCCTGGCCCGGCGTCGCCTGGCCTGCCGCCGCCTGGCCCAGTGCCTGGACCGGTCCTGCGCAGCCCCACTTCTTCATGATCACGGAACATTCGCGGCCGCCGGTGACGCGAATGTTCCGTGATCATGGAACTGCGCTGGCGGCGAGGGCGGATCGGCTCCTATGCTCCGGCGGTGCTCGTCGTGCCATGCCGGACGCAGCTGCTTGACCAGCCGCGCGGCGTCACCTTGACCACCGTCCGCCGCCCGCAGCTGGAGCAGTACCTGGGCGGCTCAAGTTCGCGGGCGGCAGCGCACTGCGCGTGATCGCCGTCGCCCGCCCGGCCGCCGCAACGGTCGCAGAAGTCAGTGTTGCTCACGTTCGGGCTGTCCACGAATCCCATAGTCCTCCCATGTGCCCGGCGGCCGTGCAACGGTTTCCCGGTTGCTGGTGGTCTGACGGGGAGAGGAGGTCGCCATGGACGCTGCCGCGGAAGCCGAGTTCACCGATTTCGTGCGGAGCCGGTGGCCGAGGCTGGTCCGGCTCGCCTACGGCCTCAGTGGTGATCAGGGGCTGGCCGAAGATGTGGCCCAGACCGCGCTGGTGAAGGCGTATGCGTCCTGGCCGCGGGTGCACCGGGCCGGCGATCCGGATGCGTACGTGCGGCGGATCGTGGTCAATGCCAGCCGCAGCATGTTCCGCAGGCGCCGGGTGATCGAGCAGCCCAGCGACACGCTGCCGGAACCCGGTCAGGCCGACCTGACCAGCCAGCGCGATCAGCGTTCGGCCTTAATGACCGCGCTGATGAGCCTGCCGCCGGGGCAGCGTTCCGTGGTGGTGCTCCGGTACTGGATGGACATGACGGAAACCGAGGTCGCCGTGACCCTCGGCTGCTCCGTGGGCAACGTCAAGAGCCAGGCCTCCCGCGCGCTGGCCAAGCTCCGGATCAGCCCGGACCTGGCCGAGGGCCTGATGGAGGGAGAGCGCCATGACCAGCGATGACGAGCGGGATCTGCGCCAGCGCCTCGGCAGCGCCCTGGAGACGATCACGCCGCACCCGGCGCCGGTCGACGTGGTTCTCCGGAAGGGCCGGGCCCGGCGAACACGGCGGCATATCGCCGTCGCCGCCGGGCTGGCCGTCGCCGTCGGCATCGGCGTGGCGGCACCGAGCCTCATCCAGCAGATCGCGCGTCCGGCGCCAGCGTCGCCGGCCAGGAAGCCGACGGTGACGGTCGACCCGGTCGGCCCGAACTCGCCCCGCGGCCTGATCGGCTGGGGGACGGTCGACGGCAAGAGGTGGCGCATGATCGCCCAGCCGCCAGGCGCCCAGGGTGGGGGGAAGAACGAGCAGTGCTTCCAGCCCAGCGGCGCGGTGGCGGACCTGGTCTGCGGACCGGTGCCCGCCCCCCTAAGGAACGGCGCCGACCCGGCGTCGTTCAGTTCCGTCGGCGCCAATGGCACGCAGGTGCAGTTCGGCGGCGTGGCGCCCGATGTTGCCTACATCAACGTCACGCTCGCTGACGGCAGGCTGCTCGTGCTTCACCCGGCTCTTGCGTACGGCCAGCGCGAGGTCGCCTTCGCGGCTCCGCAGTCGCTGGGGATTGCCCGCGTCGTCGCCTATTCGCGGCAGGCCGAGCTGGCGTACTCGGTCCCGTTCAACAGCGGGAGTGGCGCCGTGATCAGCGCCTGGTTGCGCCCGGGTCAGCGTGGCTTGCCGCGGGGAACCTACAAGATCGGCTCGGGAGAGACCGTCCATGTCGGCCCGTGGGGCTACTGCCTCACCGGAGTAACCCAACTATGCCTGGGCTCGGAATGGCGGTCTCTGGGCAACGTGGCCAACGGCCGCCTCGGCGTTGGTCCCGGCGGGGCGGACCGGGCTTTCGGAACCGCGACTGCAGCAGTCGATCACGTCCGCGTCTACCTGTCCGGCGGCATCACGCTCACGGCGCGGGCCGTCGATTGCGGCGGTCCGAGGTTCTACGCCTACGTGGTTCCCAAGGGCCACAAGGCGCTCAGGGTTGCCTACTACTCGGCATCCGGGCACCTGCTCGCCAGCCAGTCGGCTCGCTAGCTCCCGTGGCCGGACGCGCATGGCGTTCAGGCGCGGGGTGGAGCGGGGGTAGGCGACCGCGGGAGTGTTCAGACGCGCGTGGCGGAGCGGGGAGGCAGCCGTAGGAGTTCAGATGCCAGTGGTGGAGCGGGGGTAGGCGACCGCGGGGTTGGTGATCACGTTGACCAGGTACGGGACCCCCGAGTCGAAGGCCCGGCGCAGCGCAGGGGCGATGTCACCGGGCTTGGTGACCAGTTCCCCCGCGCCGCCGAGGGCCGCGACCACCTGGTCGTAACGGCACTGTGGCTGCAGGTCGGCGGCCACGTCGTAGCCGTAGATCGCCTGCATCGGGTGCTTCTCCAGTCCCCAGATCCCGTTGTTGCCGCAGATCATCACCACCGGCAGCCGGTGGCGGACCAGGGTGTCGACGTCCATCAGCGAGAAGCCGGCCGCACCGTCCCCGAGCAGCAGCACTACTTGCCCGGAGGGCCGGGCGACCCGCGCGGCGATGGCGTATCCGAGCCCGGTGCCCAGGCATCCATACGGGCCGGGATCGAGCCAGCTACCAGGCCGTTTCGGTTCGATGTACTTGCCGGCGTACGAGACGAAGTCCCCGCCGTCGCCGATGACCACGGCGTCGTCGTCGAGCAGCGGGGCAAGCTCGCCGTAGATCCGCATCGGGTGGATCGGGTCCGCCGCGCTGGCCAGCAGGGCGCTGTCGGCCGCCATCGCGTCCTTGACCGCCGCCTGCAGCCTAGGCAGCCACGTCTGGGCCCAGGCTGGCCGGGCTAGGTGTGCCGGACCGGCTAGGCGGGTCGGCCCGGCTGGGCGCGCCGGCCCGGCTGGGTCGGCTGGGCGGG
>Ga0209526_10003412_pt1 | contig 10838 bp, 8 predicted proteins | sample JacPinW_OM2H0_M1_FD_188566 | JGI IMG/M metagenome (GOLD analysis project Ga0209526, IMG submission 188566) | Forest soil microbial communities from Algoma, Ontario, Canada - Jack Pine, Ontario site 1_JW_OM2H0_M1 (SPAdes) (version 2) | ecosystem: Environmental > Terrestrial > Soil > Boreal...
GACATCGTCGGCCTTGCCATCCTGGTCGTTATCGATGTGCATCGCGTACAGCACATCGTCATTGAAGTTGAAGTAATTGGGCCCGTCGCTCGGGTCCTGTCCCGGGTTCACATTCAATATGAAGGTGACCCGCCGATCGGCGGCCGGGCGTGCCAAGTTGGCCGCGTCGTAGCTGACGAAAGCGTAAACATCAGTGTTGTCGGCGGAAGGGTCCAAGGCGATGAGCGGAGCTTCACGGTGGCTCGCCGCCTCGGCCGGGATGGCCCATGCGAGCCCGATGGCCGCCAGCAGTGGGATCAAGGGTGAGAATGCAGGTTTCATATCCGAGAATTCCTTTGGTGGGTGTGAAATCACGTCGGATGCATTGCCTCCGGCAAGAGGCGGGTGAGCTGCACGTCTTCTAGCCGGGATGCTTTCAGCCAATCCCTGACTGCATCGATCGATTCAGCATTGTGGGCTGCGAGCGCGGATTCCAATAGAATGCGGACATCCGCCGGCTCCTTTTGCACCTGCCAATTTTCCTGCGCCAACTCGAGCGCCGCTGCAGGGGCAGCGAGCAAATGCAGAGTAAAGCGGGCTTCCTCCCTCAGATGGACCCGGTCGCCGCGCAGCCGGCTCGCTGCAAAGCGGTCGCGCAGCTTTTCGACTTGCGCCGCAAGCTCCTTCGAGTGCTGTGCCTGCAGTGCCAGCGCATACCGCAGCAACAGAGGATCCGTGCCGGTCGTCTCGCTAAGCAGGGGAAGGACCTCCAGTGACCGATCGTTGTCGAGGAGGAAATCCGCGTAGGCGCCCAGAAGGTAAGGATCCGCTGCCTCGACGGCGAGGGCCGCGCGGAAATGCGACTCGGCCTCCGGTATCATGCCGGCGCGCGCCGCCATCTCGGCGAGGCTGGTCAGCACCCAGCTCTGCAAACCTATCTGGCCAGGGGGATGCCTGTCGAATGCCGCGCGCAGTTGCCGATAGCCGTCGTCCAGGCGACCCGTCGACGCAGTCACGCCTGTTAGGCAGGCGGTCCAGACCAGTTCCGAGGTCAAGTTTTTGAGCGCCCGGCATTCTTCTCTCACAGCCCCATAGGCGCCCTGAACTTGCAGCACCGTCGCCCGCGTGAGCCGAGCCTGGACGTTGCGCGGATTGCTATTCAACACAGTTGCCAAATCTGCCAAGGCGGCGTCGAACTGATGCATTCGCTGCCGCAACGTGGCGCGCAAGACCAGCACTTCCGAGGGCGGATTATCGAGATGCCACCACGGGGTCAGCGCAGCTTCACTGTAGCCCGCGTAACGCGGATCACCCGTGACGCGCCCCAACTCCAGGTAGCCCGTCGCCACGCGGGTCGCCAGGACCAGGTTATCGGGCGCCTGGCGCAATTGTCCCTGCAGCGCCCGCAATTGGCGCAAAGTGGGATCGCTCGGCGAGACGGCCAATCGCTCGAGGACCTCGTCGTCCGAAGCGGGGACAAACGGCTCGGCGATCGCCGGCCCACAAGCGGCGATGCTGAGCATAACCCAAGCCAGCATGCGCAACGCCATCCCACCGTAATCGGAGGCGAGGGAAGCAGCAGCCGGCGCCGTCCCGGTCAATGCCTGCACAATTCTTCTTGGTGCGCTGAGAGGTAAAGCTCGCTTACTTCGACGCTCAAATCGGTCGCGCGCCCCAACCGCCTCGCTATGGGTCGGGCAGTATTGCACGCAACGGTTCCGTAGCGTTAGATCATTCACGTATTTGTGATCGGATGATCGCCCACTTCTCACATCGGCGCGCCCCCCAACATCGAGTCCACCGCCGCCACCGCGCCGGCGGCGAGGCTAGAGGGCGATCAATGCCGTAACGCTCACCGTTTGATATTCATGCCACATTCCTCGCCGATTTCGGCTTCCTGACAGTGGCAGCGGGGACCGCTGCCACCACGTCGTCTGACCTAATACGCGGCCTAGGCGGCTTTGGATGCGGCGTACTGTAAATTATTTAGAGCGCAGCACTCGCGCTCGATCACGAGGGGTTTGGATTTATGGGTCGGCCCTTCCAGGGAAACATCTATCCTATGATCTTTGCAGCGATTGCGTTCGCGTTGATGCCGCCTCTTGGCGCCACCGCAGCAGCGGACGATTCCGGTCTACCCAGAGTTGCTTTTTTTGGTTTTCAGCTGATCAACACGTCGTTGGAGCCGACCACGCCCATCGAAGATGGACGCGTTAAAATGCTCGATGATCTATTCCAGGAGAAGCTCGACCATTCCGGCCGATTTAAAATCGTGCCTATTCCGTCAGACACGCAGCAACGGATCGCCGCCGGTCCCGAGATCAGCGGCTGCAACGGTTGCGAGCGCGACTACGCCAAAAGCATCGGCGCAAACTGGGCCGCCTGGGGCACCGTTCAAAAAGTCAGTAACCTGATTCTAAATATCAACGTTTACATGGAAGATGCGGCAAGCGGCAAACTAGAGTTCGTCAAGAGCGTCGATATTCGCGGCAATACCGATGAGTCCTGGGGGCATGGCCTCGATTACATGTTGCGTCACTACTTGTTCGAGGAGCCCTGAGGTAGTCAGATCGTAGCCGGGGCCGCATCGTCGATCGCCAGCTGCACTGCGTCGCCGCCGCGCCAACTGTCGCGCCGGACATGGCCGACAAGGTGGATCGCGACGCCGCGCGTCTCGGCGAGGAACTGACCGAGCGGCGTCCCCGCAGCGCGGAAAGCGATCCCCCGCAGCCGAGTATTGTCGAGCGGATCGGCCAGGGTGCAGCGCAGATGGCTGGTCCCCACCGCCTCGGCATGGAGGACGCGAACACAGGGAAAAACAAAGCGCGGTTCCGGGTTGGCGGCCCCGAACGGCGCCAGCCTTGCAATATGGTCGATCAACTCGCTCTGTGCCGCAGCGATGGAGAGCGTCCCGTCGATACGCAACTCGGGGACCAGCGGCTGGTTGCCGATGCCGTCGCCCAGCCGCTCGACTAGGAACGACTCCAGCGCGCCTAGTTTTTCCATTGCGACCGTGAAACCCGCCGCCATGGCATGGCCGCCGCCGTTGATCAGCAGCCCCGCCTGGCGCGCCGCGATCACCGCGGGGCCGAGCGGCAATCCGGCGACCGAGCGGCCCGACCCCCGGCCGATGCCATCGGCGAGCGCGACGACGCAAGCCGGCCGCTCGTAACGCTCCTTGAGGCGTGCAGCGACAATCCCGATTACCCCGGGATGCCAGTTCTCGGCTGCAGCAAAGACGAGGACCGGCGACTGGGCCGATCCCTCGACCATCGCGATTGCCGCCTCCAACGTGCGGGCTTCGATGTCGCGGCGCTCGCGGTTGTGGGCGTCGAGACGCGCCGCTAGCTCGGCGGCGATCACTGGATCGTCGGTCGCGAGCAGGCGCGCGCCGAGATCAGCGCCGCCGACCCGGCCGCCGGCATTGACCCGCGGGCCGAGCACGTAACCGAGATGATAGGTGTCGATGGGCTCGCCGATCCCGGCCACGGCAGCCAGCGCGGCGAGGCCGGGGTTGTCGCGGCGCCGCGCGACTTTGGTTCCCTGGGCGACCAGCGCCCGGTTGACACCGGCAAGCGGAACCACGTCGCACACCGTGCCGAGCGCCACCAGATCGAGCCATTGCAATAGGTCCGGCTCGGTTCGGCCGGCACTGTACCAGCCGGCCCGGCGCAGCTCGCGATTGACCGCAACAACCAACAGAAAAGCGACCCCGACCGCCGCCAACGCGCCGTGCGGGCTGCTCTCGTCGAGCCGGTTCGGGTTGACGACCGCGACAGCCCGGGGCAACAGCGGTTCGGCGACGTGATGATCGATGACGATCACCTCGAGCCCGGCCTCCTCGGCATCCGCTAGAGGGAGATGGGCCGTCGTGCCGCAATCGACGGTCACGACGACCCGCACGCCCTCGTCGCGCAGGCTCAGCAGAGCCGGGGTGTTCGGGCCGTAGCCCTCGCGCAGCCGATCCGGGACATAGACCCGAGTTCGCGTTCCGGTCGCCGCAAAGAACCGCGTCAGCAGCGCAGCCGAGGTCGCGCCGTCGACATCGTAATCGCCAAAAACGCCGATCGTCTCGCCGCCGTGCACGGCGCGGACGAGCCGCGCCACGGCAGCTTCCATGTCGCGCAGATGCAAGGGATCGGGCAGCTGGTCGCGCAGGCGTGGCGCCAAGAAGCCCGGCGCGTGGTCGAGATCGATGCCGCGCTGAGTCAAAAGCCGCCCTACGATCTCGGGCACCCCGAGCCGCTCGGCGATAACCTCGCCCGCTCGTGCATCGCCATTGCGCAGGCGCCAGCGACGACCGCACACCGACCGCTCGACCCCCAACACCACCCCGGCAAAGGCGTCGGCGCGCCCCGCGCCGTCATCCATGTCAGATCCTAACGAAAGCTCTCCCTGTTCCTATCGTCACCCCCGCGCAGGCGGCGGTCCAGGGCTGCCTCTTAGTGCTTGTCGCCCCTGGATCCCCGCATTCGCGGGAATGACGAGGTGGGGTGGTGTGGGGAGAATCACTTCAGGTCAGCGGGCGAAGGGTGAGAAGCTCTGCTTGCGCGTGAAGTCGTGCCGTGCCTCGACGTAGCGGACGGTTCCGGATTTCGAGCGCATGACGACCGAATGCGTCGAGGCGCCGCCGGGAAAGCGGCGCACTCCGCGAAGCATCGTGCCGTTGGTGACCCCGGTCGCCGCAAACATCACATCGCCCGAGGCGAGGTCGTGCAGTTTGTATTTGCGATCGAGGTCGGCGATGCCGAGGCGATGGGCGCGGCCGCGCTCATCGTCGTTGCGGAACAATAGCCGCCCTTGCATCTGCCCACCGATGCAGCGCAGCGCAGCCGCCGCCAAGACGCCTTCCGGCGCGCCGCCCGAGCCGACGTACATGTCGATGCCGGTCTCCGGTTCGGAGGTGGCGATGACCCCGCTGACATCGCCGTCCGAGATCAAGGTAATCCGGGCCCCGGCCTCGCGCACCTTGGCGATCAGCTCGGCGTGGCGCGGGCGATCGAGGATGCACACCACGAGATCGGCGACCTCGACCTTCTTCGCCTGCGCCAGGTTCTTCAGGTTGACCGACGGCTGCTCGTCGAGATCGACCAGATCGTCCGGCAATCCGCCGCCGACCGCGATCTTGTCCATGTAAACGTCGGGCGCGTTCAAAAACCCGCCAGCATCGGCCATCGCGATCACAGCCAGCGCGTTGGCACCGCCTTTCGCGGTAATCGTCGTCCCCTCTAGCGGATCGAGCGCGATGTCGATCGGCGGCCCGTTCCCGCTGCCGACCTTCTCGCCGATATAGAGCATCGGCGCTTCGTCGCGCTCGCCCTCGCCGATAACGACGGTGCCCGCAATCGCGAGGCTGTTCAGCGCCTCGCGCATAGCGTCGACCGCCGCCTGATCGGCGGCTTTCTCGTCGCCGCGCCCCATCAGCCGCGAGGCGGAGAGCGCTGCGGCCTCGGTCACCCGAACGGCTTCCAATGCGAGATTGCGGTCCATTTTCGAAGTCTCGGGCATGGCTTTCCTCCTCGTCTTTGCTGAAAGGCTATTGTTCTCAGAAATCCTCGATGCGGATCATACGCGGCGGCTCGAGCACCGTGTCGAGCGCTTCGATCCTGTGGAGCGCCCGGCGCATCGCCGCCTCGACAGTGAGGTGGGTCGTCATTACCACCGGCACCGCCTCGCCCGGCGCGCGGCCGCGCTGGATCATCGACTCCATCGACACCTGCTCGTCCCGCAAGGCCGCGGCGACATCGGCGATCACCCCCGGCTGATCCACCACCATCAGCCTGATGTAGTAGGCGCCATGGTGCCGTTCGATCGGGACCCCCGGGATCGCGCGCAAATTGGCGGTATTGAGGCCGAATGTTGGCGCGTGGCGGCCGGCGGCGATGTCGACGAGATCGGCGGCGACCGCTGAAGCCGTCGGAAAAGCGCCGGCGCCCCGCCCTTGCAGCACGACGCGGCCCACGAAGTCGCCTTCGGCGACGACGGCATTGTAGACCCCCTCGACGGCGGCGATCGGCGTCGCCCGCGGCACCATGCAAGGATGGACGCGCTGCTCGAGCCCGTCCTCGGTCAGCCGCGCGATGCCCAGCAGCTTGATGCGGTAGCCGAGCTCTTCCGCAAAGTCGATGTCGAGCCGCGAGACGTGACGGATCCCTTCTGTGTAGACCCCGTCGAAATCGACCGGTCGGCCGAAACCCACGCTCGCCAGGATCGCCAGCTTGTGCGCGGCATCGATGCCGTCGATGTCGAAGCTCGGATCGGCTTCGGCATAGCCGAGCTTTTGCGCTTCCGCCAGCACCTCAGAGAATTCGTGCGCGCTCTCGCGCATCGTCGTCAGGATGTAGTTCGAGGTGCCGTTCAGGATGCCGTAGACGCGCTCCAGCCGATTGCCGGCGAGACCTTCTCGCAGCCCCTTGATGACCGGGATTCCGCCCGCCACCGCGGCCTCGAACGCGAGAATGAGCCCCCTCTCCTCGGCCCGGGCGGCGAGCCTCGTCCCGTCATGCGCCATCAACGCCTTGTTCGCCGTGACGACATGCTTGCCATGGTCGAAGGCGGTGTCGAGAACCTGCCGTGCGATCCCCTCGGCGCCGCCGATCAACTCGACGACAACGTCGATCTCGGGGTCGGCCGCCATCGCCGCGGCGTCCTCGTACCAGCGCACCGCCGAGATGTCGGCGCCGCGATCGCGCCGGCGATCGCGCGCCGAGACCGCGGCGACGACGATGCGGCGGCCGGCGCGTTGAGCCAGCAGATCGGCCTGCCGGTCAAGCAGCTGGAGGACGCCGGACCCAACAGTGCCGAGACCTGCGATGGCGATCTTGAACGGCGGTTTCACGACGGCAAACCCGGATGCGATGTGCGAAACGCAGGAGCCGCCGCGAGCGGCGGCGGGGGACCCGGCTCCTTTGTAGCGCTCGGGCGTCAATTTTTCGATAGCGTTCCCGGCACCGTGCCTGCAAAGGCACGGCCCGCCTCAGTGTTCGAGCAGCACCTCGGCGCGGCTTTCGCCGGCTTTTTCGCCCTGCGGCGCCGCCTCGACCTGGATCTTGTCGGAGGGTATCCCCGCCCTGGTCAGAGCGGAGGCGACCGCCTGAGCGCGGTCGAGAGCAGTTCGGTAGCTATTCAACTGCTCGACGGCGCCGCTTCCGGCCCCGGCATAGCCGACGATGCGAACCTTGCCGGGGTTTTGCTGATAGGCCGGCAAGACCGTTTCGAGGGTTTGCCTATCCTTGTCGGTCAGGGTGGTCGAATCGGTGCCGAACTGGATCTCGGCAACCGGAGTGCCGACCCGCGCAGGCGGCTTTGCGCCGCCTTTCTCGGGACCGGCCGCCGCGGCGCGGGCCGGCGGCACCGGCGGCAACTCCGGTGAAGCCGGCGGCGGCTCGTAGCCCGCGGAACTCCTGGCTTCCGGCAACGGCATCGGCGCGAGAGCCCCTCCCGCAGCGAGCCCGCCCGGCATGGGAGTCGGGGTCACCGCAACTTTTGGGGTGGGAGGCAATTGCGGGGGCGGGGGCGCGGGCTGGATCTGCTCGGGCGCCGGCGTCGCTCGCGCCTGCGGTACCTCGAGGCTCGACTCCATCGGCCCTGGCTCGGGCGGCTCTCCCTGCTTGCGCAGGCCTTGTCCGGGTTCGGCGGGCGTCTTGCCGCCGGCGCGTGCGGTTCGAGGGGCCCCCGCCAGCGGCAGGGCGGATTTTTCACCGGCAGAGCCGACGCCGGTCGCCGCGCTCGCAGACGCCGGCTCCGCCGACAGGCTCGGGAGCAGCTTGGCCGGTTTTTCGGCGGCGGCGCCATTGCGCGCCGACTCAGCGTGGGGGGCTGCCACGGGGGCCGATGGGACGGGCGTTGTGGAGGGTGCCGGAGCGGCCGCAACTTGCTCCGGCTGAGCCCCAGGCGCGCCCGGAGGAGGTGGTGGTGCGGCTGCCACCGGCGAAAAACCCGCCCGCAGCTGTTCGTCCGTGTGGCGCGCATTTGTCCGGTCGGCGATCAGGCTTTGGGTCAGCTTCTCCCGCTCGGCGGCGGTCAAAGCGCGCTCCGGCGGGGGAGGTACCGTGGCAAGATTGGGATAGTCGGACGCCTCTCCGGCAGCCAGGTTCTTAGTGTTCGGCGTCGTATCGGGATCGGGGTCGTTGCGGCTCACCCCGGTCAGGTCACGCCATGTGTCGACCGGATTGCAGGCGGTGAGCCCGAGCAGCAGTGCAACCGCAAGCCGGCGCGCCGCAAGTCGTGTCCTTCTCTGGTTAGCGGAATCGGCACGGGATTCGGGCATAAGCATCACAGTATTCCCGACGAATTGACCCCCGGTGCCGCCGCAAGCGTTCGGGATCCGCTCACAGGCGGCACAAACCAAGTGACCTTGATGTATTAGATCCCGGCAGGCGCGTCACTACATTTGAGGGATGAGCACAAGCGACCGCTCCCAAGCCATAGGTTCCGGGCCGTGAGTTTCAGATCGGGTTTGCAACGGGCGGCAGCTTTGAGGAAACGGCAATGAGCGATACCACTCAGAGGAAAGCTGGCGTCGCAACCCGGCCTCCTTCCGACAAGGAGGCGCCCTTGCCGCTCGAGAAGCGCGGCAAGGGAAAGATGCCGGCAGCGAAGGGCCGGCAAAAGGATGCCGTGCTCAGCAAACCCGGCATTGTGTCTGCGCCGCCCTCCCGCCCCAGCGCACCTTCGCCGGCTGCGGAGGCGAGAAGAGCGGAGCGCGAGCCGCTCCTCGATTCCGCCGAGCTATCGAAGCAAACCGCCGAAATCGCCGCAAAGAGCCGCCAACTCGTCGCCGAGTTCCTGACGCGGCAGGGTCGCGAGGAGGGGGTCGGAATGGCCGACTCGCTCGGGATCGGAACCGCGTTCCTGGAGATGACGGCCCGCATGATGGCTGACCCTTCTCGGCTCGTCCAGGCGCAGCTATCGCTGTGGAACGACTATCTGACGTTGTGGCAGCGCACGGCTCAGCGGTTTCTCGGCGGCGCGAGCGAGCCGATGATCGAACCATCTGCCGGCGACCGGCGGTTCCGTGACGCCGCATGGACCGAAAACACGCTCTTCGACTTCATCAAGCAGAGCTACCTTTTGACGGCGCGGTGGCTGCAGAGCACGGTTCGCGACGTCGAGGGGATCGACGAGCGCACCGCCCGTAAGGTGGATTTCTATACGCGCCAGTTCGTCGATGCGCTCGCGCCGTCGAATTTCCTGATGACCAATCCTGAAGCCTTACGGACGACAATCGAGAGCAAGGGCGAAAACCTGCTCAATGGGCTGAAGAACCTGCTCGACGACCTCGAGCGCGGCAAGGGTCACCTGGCGATCAAGATGACCGATATGGAGGCGTTCCGCATCGGCGAGAACATCGCGGTCACGCCGGGAAAGGTCGTTTATCAGAACGACCTGATGCAGCTCCTTCAATACGAACCGACGACCGAGAAGGTAAAGCGTCGACCGCTGCTGATTATCCCGCCGTGGATCAACAAGTTTTACATCCTCGATCTGCGGCCGAGTAATTCCTTCATCCGTTGGGCCGTGTCGCAGGGTCATACCGTGTTCGTGATCTCGTGGGTCAACCCAGACGAGCATCTCGCTGCCAAGAGCTTCACCGACTACATGCTCGAAGGCCCGCTCGCTGCTCTCGATGCCATGGAGCTGGCAACCGGCGAGCGCGGCGCCAATGTTATCGGCTACTGCCTGGGCGGCACATTGCTCGCCAGCACGCTGGCCTATATGGCGGTCAAGCACGACAACCGGATCGAGAGCGCCACCTATCTCGTAACGATGGTGGACTTTGCCGAAGCCGGCGAACTCTCCGTTTTCATTGACGAGGAGCAACTCTCCGCGCTCGAAGAGCGCATGAACACCAGGGGCTATCTCGAAGGCCGCGAGATGGCGACGACTTTCAACATGCTGCGCGCCAACGATTTGATCTGGTCGTTTGTCGTCAACAACTACCTGCTCGGCAAGTCGCCCTTCCCGTTCGATCTGTTGTACTGGAACGCCGATTCGACGCGCATGCCGGCCGCCATGCACAGCTTTTACCTGCGCAACATGTACCAGGAGAATTTGCTGGTGAAACCCGGCGGCATCACTTTGGACGGCGTGCCGATCGATCTGCGGAAGATAAAGACGCCGTCCTTTCTGCTGTCGACCCGCGAGGATCACATCGCGCCTTGGCGGTCGACTTATGCCGCCACGCAGATCTATCGCGGGCCGGTCAAATTCGTACTGTCCGCCTCCGGCCACATCGCTGGTGTCGTAAACCCACCCGGCGGCAAATACGGCCATTGGGAGAACGACATTAACCCGCCCACCCCGGAAAAATGGCTCGCCACCGCGACCGCCCTCCCCGATTCTTGGTGGCCGATCTGGGAGGGCTGGATTTCACAATACGCCGGCGGCGAGGTGCCGGCGCGGCATCCGGGCGACGGCAAGCTCAAGCCGATCGAGGACGCGCCAGGCTCCTACGTCAAGGTGCGCGCCGCGGATTGACAATCGAATTCCACGGCGCAAAGGTGTTCACCAATGGCCGATGAACCCGATAATCGGGTACTCATTTATCTGCGCCGTATCGATGAGCGTCTTGCCGGCCTAGGGCGAGAATTCATGCTGCGGATGACCGGGCTCGAAGCTCGCATGGGCTCTCTAGACCGAAGTTTTTACTTCTGAGACCGTAAAACCGTAGGTTTGCTGCGGGCTCCGCACCATTTTTCTACTCGCGGTGTAGCCATGTAGTTTGGCATATTTCACTTGCAGATGGCGTAATGGAATGCTAAGCGCACGCCATGTATATCGAATCGGTGCCCAATCGCGGCTCGCCTCCCACCATCCTGTTGCGCGAAAGCTTTCGCGCAACAGGGCCGGGTCAGAAA
>Ga0209526_10003413_pt1 | contig 10837 bp, 9 predicted proteins | sample JacPinW_OM2H0_M1_FD_188566 | JGI IMG/M metagenome (GOLD analysis project Ga0209526, IMG submission 188566) | Forest soil microbial communities from Algoma, Ontario, Canada - Jack Pine, Ontario site 1_JW_OM2H0_M1 (SPAdes) (version 2) | ecosystem: Environmental > Terrestrial > Soil > Boreal...
GGGCCGCGGTGGGTGGCGACCTCGTCGCGCGTACGGTCGACGCGCAGGCCCAGGATGCGCTCGCAGCAGTTGAGGAACTGGATAACGTAGGAGCGCGTGTGGAAGCCGATCAAGTCAGCGCCGAGCATCCCCTCGAGCAGTTCCGAACGCCACGGAAAAACCCGGAAAATCTGTTCCGGGGGGAACGGGACATGCCAGAAGAGCCCAATCGGAATGCGTGGACGTTGCTCGCGTAACAGACGCGGGACCAGAGCGAGATGGAAATCCTGCACCCACACTACGTCGTTGTCGGTGGACTCAGCGGCGGCGAGCGCGGCGAAGTTGCGGTTGACCGCTTCGTAGTAGCGCCAATGCAGAGTGTTGAAGTGGCAGCTCGCGGTCATGAAATGCATCAGCGGCCACAGTCCCCGGTTGCACATTCCATAGTAGTAGTGCGAGATGTCGCGCTCGCTCAGCGGACAGAACACGATCTGGAAGCGTGGCGGGTCGCTCTCGGGTGGCATCATGAGCCGTCCGGGCGTCTTCGCGTGCGTGCCCGACCAGGCGATCCACAGGCCGCCCTGATGCTCGAGCAGGCGCAGGAAGGTTGTGCCTACGCCGCCCACGGTTGGCTCGATTCGCTGCTTGCCGGCCTCGCGCACGACCCGTATCGGCGCGCGATTGGACATCACGATCAGCCGTCCGGCGCCCAGCGGATGCGCTCCGCCAACCGCGATGACAGGCTGTTGGGGTGGATGCTCTTTGCCTTTGTACTCCATCGAGCCGCACTGCCCGCTCAATTGCGAGCGTGATCAACTTGCAGTGAAAACTGAAGAGCGATGAGTCGCGTTTCAAATGTAACGCCGCGTTCGCTGGTTAGGCAAGCACGAAATCGCCAAGAATGCGCCCCACACGGCTTTGCGCTCGCACGGGGCGCGTTTGGAAACCTATGCTCGCAATCCGGAGCTTACTTACGCGGCGGCTGCGGCGGTATTTGCATACCATGGCCTCGGCGCGCAGTCCTGAGCGCGTCGCGGCAGCGTACCAGCGAACGAGCGACACTACGTCGCAGCGCGCATGAGGCTCAGCCCAGGATCACCCCTTCGGCTGCGGCACGATACGCAGGTATGGTTTCGGTGCCTTAAAGCCTTGTGGGTAGATCTTCTTGGCTTCGTCGTCGGACACCGATCCCGCGATAATTACGTCTTCCCCTGGCTTCCAGTTGACCGGCGTCGCCACCTTATGTTTTGAGGTCAATTGCAACGAGTCGATCACGCGAAGCACTTCATCGAAATTGCGCCCCGTGGTCATCGGGTAAACGATGATCAGCTTGATCTTTTTGTCCGGCCCGATGACGAAGACGTTGCGCACCGTCAGATTGTCCATCGGCGTGCGCTTCGAAGCGTCACCCGAAGCACTGGCAGGAAGCATTCCGTAGAGTTTGGAGATTCGCAGATCCGTGTCGCCTATCAGTGGATAGTTCGGCGCGAAGCCTTGTGTCTCTTTGATGTCATTCGCCCACTTCGCGTGAGAGTCAACCGGATCGACGCTAAGGCCGATAATCTTGGTGTTGCGTTTGTCGAACTCGGGCTTGAGCTTGGCCATGTAGCCGAGTTCAGTTGTGCACACCGGGGTGAAGTCCTTTGGATGCGAGAACAGCACGCACCAGGAATCGCCGATCCATTCGTGGAACCGGATGCGACCTTGCGTCGTGTCCGTTTCGAAATCTGGTGCAACATCGTTAATCTGCAGAGTCATTGCAATGCCTCCCTGATTGAGTTTGATGCTACCTTCCCGCTACGATCGTGCAGCGGTTAGGTGTAACGCCACGGGTCCAGAATGAGCCCCGCCTGGACGGCCTTCCTAAACGCCCGAGCCTAACGCCGGTGCGCTGCGGTGTCATCCATTTGAGACTCACTCACGAAAAATTAAATTAAAGATAAAGCAGGCTCACAAAGTATTGTTTTATCACCTAACGCTAAAACGCAAGCGGGGCGCTGGCGGGAAATCGCCGGACCTAATCTTAATCTTAGTCTTAGAGCCTTCAGTGTTTAGAGCCTTCATTTTTTCTTCTTTTTGCGTCGCGCCTCGCGGATCCGGGCCTTGAGCCGTTTCTCGCGTCGCTTGCGCCGCCGCTTGATTTCACGTTGCCGTTCCGTCGCCATCGCATCCTCTTTCGTCCGCTTTTTCGATATCAGCGCGCGCAGCACATAGCCCTTGGCTTGAAGACCGGGGATCGTCGGACTACAAGCGACCTTAAACGGCGCCGCGCGCGAGCGCAAACGCCAATGCGCCAGCGCCGAATCAGCGTAAGGAGCCTTCATCTGATGTCCAGGATAATCATCGAAAAAGACATCGACATCCCGATGCGCGACGGATGCGTGCTGAAGGCGGACCTCTACCGGCCCGAGGGACCGGAGAGGCTGCCGGTACTGCTCAACCGCACGCCGTACGACAAGTCTTTCCCGCAGATCACGCTTAACACGCTCGACGTCATCCGCGCGGCGCGCGCCGGTTACAACGTCGTGGTGCAGGACTGCCGCGGGCTGTTCGCTTCGCAGGGGACTTTTCGATGCTTCGTTGACGAGGCGCGCGACGGCCACGACACCATCGAGTTCATCGCGCGGCAAGCATGGGCTAACGGCAACGTCGGCACCTTTGGCGCTTCCTACATGGGCGCCACGCAATGGCTGGCCGCGACCCAGCGTCCCCCGAGTCTCAAAGCGATGGTGCCGTCGATCACGGCGAGCGATTATCACGACGGATGGGTTTACCAGGGCGGGGCGTTCGAGCTGTTCTTCAGCGTGAGCTGGCTGATGATCACACTGGGGCTGAGCCGCCTGATGCGCGAGCGCGCCGGCAATCCCAGGGCCGCCGAAGAGTTGAACGCGCTAATGGGCAGCATCGACGGGATGCGCGAGCGGATGGAGTTCGCGCCGCTCAGCCAATTTCCGCTCTTTCGCATCGGCGCGCCGTACTTTTTCGACTGGCTCGCACATCCCTACTACGACGACTACTGGCGCGCGATCTGTATCGAGGAGCAGCACGACAAGATAGACGTGCCGGCGCTCAACGTCGGCGGCTGGCATGACATCTTCATGGGCGGCACGCTGCGCAACTATCTTGGGATGCGCGCGCGCGGCGCATCCGCGAACGCCCGCGCAGGCCAGCGTCTGCTGGTCGGCCCGTGGCATCACGCGGTGCCATTCTCAAGCCTGGTCGGCCAGGTTGACTACGGTTTCCGCTCGGGCCCGGTGGCGATCGACTACGACGGGGGGCAACTGAGATGGTTCGACCATTGGCTCAAGGGCGCCGACAACGGCGTCGAGAAGGACGCGCCGGTACGGCTGTTCGTGATGGGAGTCAACGAATGGCGCGAGGAAAAGGAATGGCCGCCGCCGGGGGCCGAGATGCGCCGCTACTACCTGCATAGCCGAGGCAAGGCCAACAGCGCCTATGGCGACGGGGCGCTCGCGACCGAAGCGCCAGGCGACGAGCCGCCCGATTCGTTTCTCTATAATCCGCTAAACCCCGTGCCAACCGCAGGCGGCGGACTGTGCTGCTACGCCAACTCGCTGATGGGCGGCGCGCTCGACCAGAGCATGGTCGAGCATCGTGCCGACGTGCTGGTTTACTCGACTGAGCCACTGGCCGAGGACCTAGAGGTCATCGGGCCGGTGACGATGACACTGTACGCGTCGTCCTCAGCGCCCGACACCGATTTCACCGCCAAGCTGGTCGACGCCGGGCCATGTGGCTTCGCGCGCAATCTCACCGACGGAATCATCCGCGCGCGCGTGCGGGAATCGCAGAGCGACCCGAAGCTGATGGTCGCGGGTAAGGTTTACGAATTCAAGATCGACTTGTGGGCGACCGCCAACGTGTTCAAGGCGGGGCATCGCGTGCGGCTGGAAATCAGCTCTTCGAACTTCCCGCGCTTCGATCGCAATCCCAACACCGGGCACGAGCTTTTCATCGACGCCGACACTCGTCCGGCATTGCAGAGCGTGATGCACGAGCGCGGTTTCGCCTCGTACCTAAGCCTGCCGGTGATGCCACATCGGCGGTGAGGCGTGGCGTGTGCGGTCGTGCTGTGCCGCTGCGCGGCGATAAGTTAGTGCCCCTTTGCATGCGCTTTGGCGCTCTAAGCGGTACATCGGTAAATTTTGGTTATTCAGGTCTGGTACTGGCTATATTAATCTTTATCTACTATCTATCATTCTACAAGTGATACTCAGTTGTGACACATCAAACTCGGTGGTATTATCTGTCTGATGATGAATTCACCCGCTGGCATATCTCTGAATATTCCCAACGCCTTTGAGGTTCCGAAGGAGCAATCGTTGCTCTGGTTCACGCCGCGCGGGGTGACCGATGCCGAGTTTCTGTTCGCGGCGCTTTTAGGGCTGGCAGCCGTGATGGTAAGGCAGCGGATCGAGATCGTCTACTGCGTCTGGCGCGCAGACCTGTGGCTCTATCTGCCGCTCCTCGCTTATCAGGACGTTATCGCGCTGACCATCTTAGGATGGGTTTCATACGGGTTGATTGCTTGGGCCCGGAATCCGCAGGTCCGTTGGGGCATCGCGCACGTTTTTTGGTACGTCACCCTATTGCTTGGACTTTATACGTCCGTCGACACGATAGTCTTTTCCTACATTCATACTCCGGCGACCTACAAATTGTTTCTCGTTTCCGACGATTTACGCCTGGTGAGAAAGTCGATTCCCGAGGCATTGGGAGGCGGTGGGCCATATCTGTGGATCTTTATCGGGATTTTGCTGGTCGTGACGGTCACCGAGGGTCTCTCGCGGCTTGCGCCCGATTTCCTGCGCCGATTGCGGGCGGGATTTTATTCGCCACTGGCACTTGCACTGATTGTCCTGTACGTGATGGGAGCACACGCCTGGGCGGAGCGCTATCTTTCTTACCCGGCGGCGGCGCTCAACGCAGAATGGGCATTTGTTGCGCCGCTGTTTGAGCGAAATCCCTTCAAGTCGTCGGCATCGATTCCGCGCTCGTACCTGGATGACTTTGTACCCGTCGGAGAGCGGCCCGCAGCTCCGCCCGCATTGAGGGCGGTGGCTTTCCATCCGCCGCGCCCGCTCAACATCGTGATGTTCGTGATGGAGTCCGTCGGGACTCGCAACCTCGGCCTATACGGTGCGCCTTACCACGATACCCCACAGCTCGAGCGGCTGGCATCGCACGCCGCGGTCTTCGATCACGTCTATGCGGCGCAGGGCAACACGTCCGCGGCAATGACGGCGTTTTTCTGTTCGCTTTATCCACGGCTGGGATGGTTTCCTGTTCCGCGATGGAAACCGGAACTGGCGGCGGCAGGACTGCCAGCGATACTGGCCCGGCGCGGCTACGCCACAGGATTTATGGATTCGGGCTCGATTGTAGAGGACCGCCGCGACGAGTTCCTGTTGAATCATGGGTTCGAAATGGTCGCGCCGGTACATCGCGATCCTAGACTTCCGCAAGACGCGCCGTTACTTCCGACCGCCGTTGATTGGATCGATGCGCATAAGTCGAAGCCTTTTTTCCTTTCTATCTGGACCATGGATTCCCATCATCCCTACACTCCGGCTGAGCATCAGAATTATGGCGTCCCCGATCCTGCGTTGAGTCGCTATCTCAACGCAGTGCACTCGGTTGATGCTTTGATTGGACAACTGGCCGATCAGCTTCAAAAAAAGGGGCTGGCCGATAACACCCTGCTGGTAATCACGGGCGATCATGGCGAGGCGTTTGGCGAACACGGTCAGACTGTGCATGGCTTTACGGTATACAACGAAGAGCTGCAGGTGCCGCTGCTCATCGTCAATCCGCGACTGTTTCCGCACAAGAGGGTGATCGATGAACCAGGCCGTCAGATCGATATCGCGCCCACCCTGCTTAACCTGCTCGGCGTGCCTGAGCCGCCGCAATGGCAGGGCATGAACCTGTTTGATCGCCGGCGCAGCGATCGCGTCTACATGTTCTCGGGCAACGGGAATTATGTAATGGGTCTGATCGATGGGGAGATGAAGTACATTTACGATTTGAACCAGGATCGCGAGGAACTTTATGACCTCGCGGTCGACCCGTACGAGCATCACAACCTCAGCTTCGATCCTACCTATGGCGAATTAATGAGCCGCGAGAAGCTCCGTCTCCAGGCCTGGTTTTCGTTCCAGAATCCCTATCTCGCCCGTTTCGCCCCTGCCTCCTCTTCCAGCGGACGCTGAAATGGCAGCCCGCCGCGCCGCGACCGTGGGCACCGCCCTGGCGTGCGAAACTGTCTGGCGCGCACACGGCCAACTGAGTACACTCAAAGAGCCCTACCAGCCGTCGATACGTAGGGGCGGTGTATGTCAGTTCGGGAATCGATTCTCGAAGCGAATCGTGCATTCTACCGGGCCTTTGAAAGCCTCGACGCGAATAGGATGGGCGAGGTATGGCTGCGCGACCAGCGTATCGTTTGCATCCATCCCGGATGGCGCAGGCTTACCGGATGGGGTCCGGTTATGAATAGCTGGGAGCTGATCTTCGAAAATGTCTTCGAGATGAAATTCGAGCTCGACGATCCGCAGGTGATGACCAGCGGCGACCTCGCCGTAGTAGTGGTCGAGGAAAATCTCACCCAGCGCGGCTACGACGGCACGACGCGCACGCAGGTGCTGGCGACCAACGTCTTCGAACGCGCCGACGGCCGGTGGTGGATGGTTTCGCATCACGGCTCGCCCGTGATTGCGCCCCCGGACAGCGAGGAACCGCCATTGCAGTAGGATTTGGCCGCGACGGTTAGCGTTGAGCCGCCGCCAACAAGCCGGACACCCACAAGTCCGCAGAGGGAACAGATGAAGTCGGTATTAATGAGCTCGGCAATGAGTGCGGTGATCGCGATCTGCGTAGCTCCCGGCTTGGGTCGCCTCACACAGACTTCTCCTCCGCCGCATCCGGTCATGCTCGCGCAAGATAGCGGTCCGATCGCGGTTCCTGGCTCTGCCGATCAGCCGGACCCCAACGCCGCTGACGATCAGAATGACCAAGCCGGGCAGGCGGCGAACAACGGTCAAACGCCAGATGATGGTCAAACGCCGAATCAACCGCAGGATGGTCAGACGCAGGATGACCCCGATACGGCGCAGCAGCCGCAGATCAACATGCAGCAGACGCCGGGCGACGACAATGGCGGCGACGATACCTCCGCTCAACAACAGCAGCAGCCCGGCGATAACGGAAACGAAGGCGCGACCCCCGGCCAGCCGTCCTCCGGCGATGACAACTAGCCGAGCGTAAGGTCTGCGTCAGGCGCCCTCGCGCATCGCACGCGCCAGGATGGCCGCGATCTCGGGACGCGTGAACTCGGGCGGCGGCGCCTCGCCACGGCGCAGCATCTCGCGCACCTTGGTACCCGACAGCAATAGCCGGTCGGCGTCCTCGTGCGGGCAGGTCTTGTACGAAGCCATCGCGCCGCATCGCTTGCAGTAGAAAGTATTCTCGAAGGTCAATGGCGTTATGCCGATTTCGGCCGGGCTGAAACGCTCGAAAATCTTCTGCGCGTCATAAGTGCCGTAATAGTTGCCTACTCCGGCGTGGTCGCGGCCGACGATGAAATGGGTGCAGCCATAGTTGCGCCGCACGATGGCGTGCAGGATCGCCTCGCGCGGGCCGCCATAGCGCATATGCGCCGGCATCACCGAGAGCATCGCGCGGTTGCGCGGATAGTACATCTCCAGCAGCACTTTGTAAGTCTCCATCCGCACCGCGGCCGGGACGTCGTCGCCCTTGGTCTCACCGACCAGCGGATGGAGCAGCAGGCCGTCGCAAATCTCCAGCGCCGCCTTCTGGATGTATTCGTGCGCGCGATGGGTCGGATTGCGGGTCTGGAAGGCGACGATTTTGCGCCATCCCCGCTCCGCGAACGCCGCGCGGGTCTGGCGCGGTTCGAGCCGGTATTCAAGAAAGGTACGGCCGGGGATCTCGCTGAACAGCGTCACGCCCCCGCCCAGGCACCACGGCGGCGTCGCGAGCACGTTGGCAGCGCCGGGATGGGCGGGATCGGCGGTGCCGAAAACCGCCTCAGCTTCGCGCGCGCGATCGACGCTAAAGACTTCGCCGAGCCTCAGGATCGCGAGCGGACGGCCGTCGACGTCGGCAAGAGCGATCTCCTCGCCGGGCTTGAGCACGCCCGCCTCGGCCTGCGTTACGCCGAGAGTGATCGGAATCGACCACGGCACTCCCGAGGTCAGCCGCATCGCGTCGCGGCTGCGCACATAATCCGCCTCGCCCATGAAGCCTTCGAGCGGCGAGAACGCGCCCGAGGCGAGCATCTCGAGATCGGCCAGATCGCGCGCGCTCAGCCGAACCGTCTTGAGCCGCTGCGCATGGCGCGCAATCGCCGCGCGCTCCGCAGCAGGAGCGTTGAGGTCTACCAACGCGCCGTCGCCGTGCGCAGTTATCGCATCGCGTGGCCCGCCGAGGCTCATCGATTTGCTCCCTTGCGATCGATATAGCCGCGTTCCTCGAGGCGTCCGAGCAGGCGCGCCAGGCTCTCCTGCGCCGTTTCGCGGCCGGTAGCGACCGTCAGCTCATGGTTCAGCGGCGGTTCGTAGGGGTCCGAGACGCCGGTGAAACCCTTGAGTTCGCCGGCCAGCGCCTTTTTATACAGCCCCTTAACGTCGCGTTCGACCAGCGTTTCCAAGGGACAATCGACGTAGACCTCAAAGAAGCGTTCGTGCTGACCGCGCACTTCGTCGCGTATGCTGCGGTAGGGCGAGATCGCCGCCGCGATCGCGATCACTCCGTTGCGCGCAAGCAGCCTGCAGACGTACCCGATGCGCCGGATGTTGGTGTCGCGGTCCTCTTTGGAAAACCCCAGTCCTTTGGACAAGTTGGTGCGTACTTCATCGCCGTCGAGGACCTCGACCCGATATCCGCGCCGGCGCAACTCCCCCGCGGCCAGCCCCGCCAGTGTCGACTTGCCAGCTCCAGACAAGCCCGTGAACCATAACGTAAAACCCTCGCTCATCGTGCCGGAGTGCCTCCCTTGGCGATAAATTACTAATCAGGTCATCTAAGTTATGTAATTTCGCGAAGCACCGCAACACGTTTCATCATCCGTTGCCAGCACGATCAATTGGGACATCGAGATATGTCGACAGCGCGGAGGGCGAAGGGAAGACCGGGGATGCGCCAAGCGCGATGAGTCGCTGGCGCCCGCCCGCACGGGCATTGATACCGTAAAAGCGCACTGCGGCGGCTGTGGCGGCGTTGAAATCGGCATCGCTATCGCCGGCAAAGGCGGCGTCCGCAGGCGCGACGGCGCAGGCCTCAAGCGCGCGATGGACCATCGCCGGCGACGGCTTGAGCGCAAGCCCGCTGTCGCGGCCCACTATCTGGTCAACCAGATTCTCTGCGTGGCGCGCCTTGAGCCAAGTCGCGACGGTGCGCGACGAATTGGACGTGACGATCGCGATTGAGCCGCCAGCCGCGCGGATCGCACGGAGCAGCTCGATTGCGCCGGGCGCGGGTGCGACCGCGCTCACGCGGGCGAGTTCATGGCGCTCGATGATCGCGGAGGCGCCGCTGAGCAGCGCCCGGATTGCGGCGGCGGCGGCCTCCCGACCGCTGCCGCGCGCTGGGCCGCCATTATGACCGTTGCTCAGGACATCATGTCCGTTGCCCAGAATATCCGCGATCTCTCCACGCGCCAACACAGCGCGAGCGGCGTCGCCGCCCGCGCAAAGCCGTGCACGCAGCGTCTCGTACAGCACCAGGGTTCCGCTCGGTAACTCTTCGAACAGCGACTCGGCCACGCCCTGCCCGCCAAGCCATGCCTGCAATTCGCGCCGGCTCTTGGGCCAATCGACCGCGGGCTCCAGTGGCGCGAGCGTGTTGTCGAAGTCGAACATCCATAACGCATGAGCGGCTTTCATCCGTCGCACCGCCGCAATAGCCATGCCGTGAAGACAATTGCGCATTTATTAGCTTTAGCCATCGCTTCCACCATGTAGCAGGCAAGTATTTCAGCATGAGGTAGGGAAGATTTTCAGAGTGTGAAGATCAATTACGCAGTCGTACTCACTGTAATTACTTCGCTTGCGCGTTCGAACGCACCGAAGTCGTGCCGCGCCGCGACGGACTCACCATAACCGCGTCGCGATGTCGCGGATTCAGCGTAGTCATGCCGCAATGCGACGTATTCAACATAGTCCCGTCGTGATGTGGCGTTCATGGCAGCGGCGTCTCGCAGGCGCAGCGCGCTTGGCCGCCGCCTGAGCGGCGGCCAAGCGCGCGCGGCGCGCAGGCATAACCATTGAACTCGATAAGCTCGGCGCCGGGCGTCCGCCCAGTAGCGAATCCGGCCAGCAGCTTGAAGGCTTCTGTCACGGCGACCATCGCGATCGCGCCTGCGTTGGCCGCGCGCTCGCCCGGCTGGCTCAGCAACTCCGCATTGGCGCACAGCGGGCAGGGCGGCGGACCCGGCAGCAACGCGATACGCCCCGGCGTATCGAGCCGCGCGATAACGGCGGCATCGAAATCCCGCGTGCGCGAGCCTTGCGCGCCACGATGATGTGTACGCCAGATGCGCGCCACGGTTTCGGCGGCGCATGCGTCGCCGATTAGCGCCAGCATCAGGCCACAGGATTCCTCGGATGGTTCGTCGCTTGCGATACGGATGTTCACGTCAGAGTTGAGATCCCAAAGCCGCTCGATAATTTCGCTGTACGATGCCGAGTCGCCAACGGGATGGACGACGACTCGGCCGACGCCGGCGCCGGCCAGGTAGGCAAGTGCGCTCGCCGCGTCGGCGGGCTCGGCGATCAGAGCCAGGCACGACGCGAGCAGCCGCTCCTGCGCGCGGCCG
>Ga0209526_10003414_pt1 | contig 10837 bp, 10 predicted proteins | sample JacPinW_OM2H0_M1_FD_188566 | JGI IMG/M metagenome (GOLD analysis project Ga0209526, IMG submission 188566) | Forest soil microbial communities from Algoma, Ontario, Canada - Jack Pine, Ontario site 1_JW_OM2H0_M1 (SPAdes) (version 2) | ecosystem: Environmental > Terrestrial > Soil > Boreal...
CCGCCGCACCCCCGAGCCGACCCCAGCCGTTTCTGACGGTTCGTCAGAGTTGACACGGGCGTCAGGGAATTGGAGAATTCCCTGAGGCGCATTGCCACGGGGCCCGCGCCGCCCACCGGGAAGGATCTCCATGTCGAAGTACCGCATCGTCGACGCGGACTGCCACATCCTCGAGCCGCCCGACATCTGGAAGAACCACCTCCCGAAGAAGTATCAGGACAAGGCGCCGCAGCTGGTCAAGGACGCCGACGGCGGCGACGCCTGGCAGTTCGCGGGCTCGCCGACGCCGGACCCGATCGGCCTCACCGCCACGCCCGGTATGCCCTTCGACCAGTTCCGCTGGACCGGCGTCACCTACGACGAGGCCCGCACCGGTTGCTACAACGGCGCCGAGCGCCTCAAGGACATGGACTTCGACGGCGTCGATGCGGAGTTCCTCTACGCGCCACAGCGCACCATCGGCCACTTTCTCGGCGACGAGGACGACGACTTCGTGCTCGCCGGCGTCGACGCGTACAACTCCTTCCTGTTCGACGAGTTCTGCGCACCCGACCCGACCCGGCTGATCGCGCTCGCGCAGATCCCGTCGCTCGGCATCGACAGCGCGGTCGACGGCCTCCGAAAGGCCAAGGCCCGCGGCTCGAAGGGTGCCGTCATCTCGAACTGGCCGTCGGGCGGCACGTCGGTCTCGCAGGCCGACGACCCGTTCTGGGCCGCGGCGTGCGACGAGGGTATTCCCGTCTCGATCCACATCAACGTGATCTCACGCCAGCAGCGTCAGGCCCAGCGCAAGGCCGCGGCCAAGAGCGGGCAGAACCTCTACGGCGGCAAGGGCGAGGCCGCGAAGGCGAAGGCCGTGGGCGGGCTCGGGAGCGTGTTCTCGACGGTCCCGGCGAACATCTCGCAGATGATCTTCACCGGTGTGTTCGAGCGGTTCCCCGAGCTGCACATCGCGTGGATCGAGACCGGCGTCGGTTGGATCCCGCACTTCCTCGAGATGATGGACGACAAGTACTGGCGCAACCGGTCGTGGGGCGAGCTTCCCATCCAGGAGACGCCCTCCTACTACTGGTACAAGAACATGAGCGCGACGTTCATCACCGATCGTTCCGGCATCGACCTGCGCCACAAGGTCGGGATCGGCAACATGATGTGGTCGAGCGACTATCCGCACCATGGGAACGACTGGCCGCACTCGCGTCGAGTGATCGAGGACACGATGGGTGGGCTCCCGAGCGACGAGCGCGACGCGATCATCGCCAGGAACGCAGCCCGGATCTTCGGCCTCGACGACTGACGCCGCTCAGCCTTCGACCGCGGGGATCTCGCCCGACTCGTCGACCTCGATGTCGCGCGGGCTGCGAACGTTGGCCCGCTCCACGGCCGCGAGGGTGAGACGCCGCAGCGTGCGCTCGTGCACGTACTCGACGATGCGTGTGGCGACGGGGAGGAGGTCGGCCGCCGAGGCGGTGGTCGTCTCCTGGAACGCCTCGAGCTCACCGGGCTTCCACGCCGGACCCCGTTCGCCGCGGAAGAGCTCGACGACTTTGGTCTGCATCTCCTCGACACCGACCGCGTAGATCGACACGAGCTCGACCACGATGTCGGCCGGCATGCCGAACCTCCGCAGCTCCGCCGCGGCCCGCACGACGTCGAGGTCGGCACTGTCGTACGCGTCGCGTCCGAAGTCCTCGGGATCGCGGAGGAGACCGGCGTCGCGCAGGCGAACGGCGAGCTCAGGCTCCATGCCCGACCGCTCGACCAGCGTGTCGAAGTCGTAGGCCGCGCTGCTCGAGCCGAAGATGCCGTCGATCATCCCGGGTCGGTCGGCGTCGAGCAGGGCCCGGATGGCGGCGAGCGAGAACCGCCGTTCCTGGAGCTCCCGGATCCGCTGGAGCCGCTCGATGTGGGCGCCCCCGTAGACCTTGGTGCGCCCGGCGCGCTCGGCCGGCGGGAGCAGGCCCTCCCGCTGGTAGAACCGGATGGTGTCGACCGTGACGCCGGCCCGGTGGGCGAGGTCGTCGATCCGCCACCGCTGGTCGCCCGTGCCGGCGCTGCTCGTGCTCATGCCATGGTCCCTCCGGCGGCCGCCCATGGTTCCCGTTGCCGGCACCTCCCGGGCGGCGCCGACGACGTCACTCCGTCCGCTCTTGGTCACGTACTGTGACCTGGGTCACTGTTTGACAGCTCCAACTCTGAGAGCAGATACTGTCAAGGAATAAGCACCAGGTGTCGATTGTCTCATAGCACTGACACCGGCGCTTGTGCATCGGGGCACAAGCCGAGAACGAATCAGAACAGGAACGCCATGAGCGCGAGCACCACGAGCATCGACGACCGCCGCGAGGCCGACCGTCGCCACGCCGCGCTGGTCTGGGTCGCCCGGCAGCTCCACTGGGAGCAGGTGCTGACCGACCTGCGGGCCAAGCGCGACGCCGGCGCCTCTCGCCGCGCCGCCTAATTGCCGCGCCCCTCGGGGCGCACGATCGCGACGCCGCGTGCGCCGGGTCACGACTCCCCCCTCGTGACGACGGCACATGCGGCGTCGTTTTTCGCGTCTACGCGGGGGAGCGTCTCGCACGGGCCGGCCGTGGCGACTGCGCGCAACCGCGCGTCCGGCGTCCGGAACCGGGGACCGTCAGCGAGGAGTCCAGCGCGGGAAGGTGACGTCGTCGACGGGCTGGAACACGACCTGCACCGGAGCGCCGATCGTGATCGTGGCCGGGTCGATCGAGTTGATCGACGCGTCGGGCCCGTCGACGAGATTGCCGACGAACCGGATGCTCGGGTCGTCGTCGAGGGCGACGACGACCACGTTGTACGGCGCGAGCTCCGCGTAGGCGGGGAGCAGGGGCGGGTGCACCACCACATACGACCAGACCGTCGCCCGGCCCGAGGTCGCCTCCCACCGACGTTTGGTCGACCGGCAGTACGGGCACATCGGGCGCGGCGGCATCCGGCGACGTCCGCAGCGTGCGCAGGCTTGCACGAGCAGCTCGCCGCGGGCGCACCCCTGCCAGAACGGGGAGCCCTCGTCTCCCTCGAGCAACGGCAGGATGAAACCGGATCGGGTCTCGGCGCTCGTCACGGGGTCCTCAGGACGAGCGCGCTCGTCGGCACGCCCTCGCCGCTCGTCACGAGGCAGTTGTCGGCTCCCTCGACCTGGGCCGTCGACGTCCCCCGAACCTGGCGCACGCCTTCGGTGACGAGGTTGAACCCGTGGACGTAGGCCTCGCTCATGCCCGCGCCCGACGTGTTCACGGGCAGCCGACCGCCGAGCTCGATGGCGCCGTTGTCGGTGAACGGGCCGCCCTCGCCGCGCCCGCAGAACTGGTAGCCCTCCAGCGACAGGAGGATGAGCGGGCTGAACGCGTCGTAGAGCTGCGCCACCTTGATGTCGTCGGGTCGGATCTCCGACGTGGCCCACAACTTCTCCGCGCAGACCCACGCCGGCCCGCGCAGCGGATCGTCGGTGAAGTAGTTCGTCATCGTCTGGTGCTGGGGCGGGATGCTCTGCGCGAACGAGTGGATGTACGCCGGTGGTTGGGGAAGGTCGCGCGCTCGTTCCGCCGACGTGATCACGACCGCCAGTGCGCCGTCGGTCTCGAGGCAGTTGTCGAACAGGCACAACGGCTCGGAGATCCAGCGAGCGTTCATGTACTGCTCTCGGGTCAACGGCTTCTCGTACATCGTCGCGGCCGGATTGCGATTGGCGTGCTTGCGAGCCGCGATCGCGACGTTGGCGAGGTGGTCGCGTGTGCCGCCGTACTCGTGCATGTAGCGGCGCGTCAGCATCGCGATCTCGTCGACGGGACGCAGCAGACCGAACGGGCGGGTCCATTGCTGGTGCTCGCCGACCCGCGCCACGACCTGGGACCACGGCCGGCTCGTCGCCGCGGCCCGCTTGCGGGCCCGCCACGCCACCACGATGTTCGCCTGGCCCGTGACGACGGCCATCGCCGCCTGCCCCACGACACCGCATCCGGCGCCACCGCCGAAGCCGACCTGGCTGAACCACGTGACGTCGCCGAGCCCGACGCTGCGGGCGACGTCGACCTCGCGGTTCTGCTCCATCGTGTACGACGCGAGGCCGTCGACCTCATGGGGCGGGATACCGCAGTCGTCGAGCGCGTTCGAGATCGCGACGCACGCGAGCTCCAACTCCGACTCCGGCAGCCCCTTGCCGAACGTGGTCTGGCCGATGCCGACGATCGCCGTCTTGTCGGTGAGCGGACCGCTCACCATCCCTTGAACTCCGTCGGGCGCCGTTCCATGAACGCGGCGACGCCTTCCTTCGAGTCGATGCTGTGACTGACGAGCTCGACGTACGTACCCTCCTCGCGGAGGAACGCGTCGCGGTCGAGCGTGAGCGCATCGTGCAACAGCCGCTTCGACCACCCGATGGCCTTGGTGGGGCCAGACGCGAGCCGCTCGGCCCACTCCTTCGTGGAGGATTGCAGCTCGGCGGGCGGGACGACCTTGTTGACGATGCCGAGGCGCTCCGCGTCGGCGGCAGGGAGGTCGTCGCCGAAGAAGACGAGCTCTTTCGCCTTGTGCATGCCGACGAGGCGCGGGAGGAGATAGGCGGTGCCGCCGTCGGGTACCAGGCCCCGCCGCACGAACACCTGGATCAAGCGTGCGTTGTCGGCTGCGATCACGAGGTCGGACGCCAGCACGAGCATGACGCCGCCACCCGCGGCGGTGCCGTTCACCGCGCACACGATCGGCTTCTCGCAGTCCTGCATGGCTTCCATCACCTGCTGGAAGCCCATCTTCATCGTGTGGATCGCGGTGCCGGGGATCTGCTCGGGCGCACCCTCAGGCCGCGGCTTCGGGTCGGGCCGGACCGCGAGGTCGGCACCGGTGCAGAAATGACGGTCGCCTGCCGCGGTGAGCACGACGGCGCGCACCGCGGCGTCTTCGTGGGCCCGGCGGAAGTGCTCGATCAGCCGGTCGCGGACGTAGTACGGGATCGCGTTGCCACTCCCGGCCCGGTTGATGGTGAGCCAGAGAACGCCGTTGTCGAGGCGCGCCGGCAGTTCCTCGTCGGCGTTCGGGGCCGGCTTCGTGTCACTCACTCGCACTCACTTCCACTGCCTTTCTCACGACCAGGGCATCCAGGGCGATCGCGCCGCGGGGCCGCACGACGAGCGGGTTGATGTCGAGCTCGGCGACGTCGGCGGCGAGGTCGACGGAGAGCCGTTGCACCTTCATGATGACGTCGACGAGCGCGTCCACGTCGACAGGCTTGCGGCCCCGGACGCCGGTGAGGAGCGGGTAGCCCGTCAGCTCCCGCAGCATCCGGTGCGCCTCGTCCCCGTCGAACGGCGGGACGCGGAACGTGACGTCCTTCAGCACCTCGACGAAGATGCCACCGAGGCCGACCATGACGACGGGCCCGAACAACGCGTCCTGCGACACCCCGACGACCGTCTCGACGCCTCCGGTGACGAGCTCCGACACGAGCACACCATCGACGCGCACGTTCCTGCCGCCGGCGCGCCGCGCCCTGCGCATCATCGCGTCGTACGCCTCTCGCACGCCCTTGGCCGAGTGGACACCCACCTCGACGAGGCCGAGGTCGCTCTTGTGCAGCAGATCGGGCGACGACACCTTCATCACGATCGGGAACTTCAGGCTCTGAGCTGCTCTCACCGCGGCCGCCGCGCTCTCGCACAACACGTCGCGCGACGACTTGATGCCGTAGGCCTTGAGCACCTGCTTCGAATGGTGCTCGGAGAGTGCCTCGCCCGGCTCGGCCGCGTCGAGCACCCTGCGGGCCCGTTTCGCGGCCGGGAGCGGCGCGACCGGCGCGTCGTCGAAGGGAGAGCGGTAGTGCCCGGCGAACTGCCAGTAGTCGAGGTACGCCTTGATCGCCTGCACGCAGTTGTGGAACGTGCGGAACACCGGGAGCTGCGAGCCGAGCAACACGTCGCGGTACGCGCCCTCGGTGCCGACCGGGGATCCCCAGATCACGAAGATCGGCTTGTCGGTGGTTTGTGACACCTCGACGAGATCGCGCACGAGCGGCATCGACATGGTCTCGAGCGCGCCCGTGATGGGGCAGACGAGGATGTCGACGTTCGGGTCGGCGAGGATCAGCTCGAGGATCTTGCGCCCCGCGGGCGTCATCACCGGCGGTCCACCACAGTCGACGGGGTTGCTGACCCGCAGATACTCGGGGATCAGGCCGTCGTGCAGCGCACGCTGCGTCTCCTTCGTGAGATCGGGCAGACGCAGGCCCGCGGCGGCGGCCATGTCGGCCATGTGCGCACCCGTCCCACCGGAGATGGCGTAGATCCCCACCCCGTCGCCTCGCGGCCGTTTGGTGCGCGCGAACGCGGCGGCCGTGTCGAGCAGCTCGTCGAGACCGTCGACGCGTGTCACCCCGAACTGGCGGAAGACGGCCGAGATGACCGCGTCGGAGCCGGTGAGGTGGCCCGTGTGAGCCTTCGCCATCGACCGGCCCTCGTCGGTGCGGCCGATCTTCACGACAACCATCGGCTTCTCGAGGCGGGCGCAGTGGTCGGCGGCCAGCATCAGCGTGCGACCGTCCTTGAAGCCTTCGATGTACGCGGCGATCACGCCGACCTCCGGCTGGTCGGCGAAATACCGCGCGAAGTCGGCGAACTCGAGATCGACCTCGTTGCCGGTCGGCGCCCAGTGGGTCAGCCGGATCCCGATCTCCTGACCCTGGAACACCGGGCGCCCCTGGTGCCCGCTCTGGGTGATCAGCGCGATCGACGGCCCGTCGAGGTCGTCGCGGAAGTCCTCGAAGGCATTGAGGTTCGTGTTCGGACCGAGCAGGCGGACGTCGCCGCCCTTCACGAGGGAGTCGAGGCGGGCCTCGAGCGCCTCGCCCTCGCCGCCCGTCTCCGAGAACCCGGCCGCGAAGATGACCGCGAACTTCGCCTTCCGCTGCAACACCTCTTCGAAGGTGTCGACGGCCGCACCGGTGAGGATGATGGCCAGGTCGATGTCGCCGGGGATGTCGAAGAGGGATCGGTAGACCCGAACGCCGTAGATCTCCTCGTGCTCCGGGTGCACCGGGAAGAAGTCGGCGTCGTGCTTCTCCGACCACGACTTGAACTTGCGGGTCATCGCGCCGTTCGGCTTGCGCGTGTTCTCCGAGGCACCGATCACCGCAACCGTCCGCGGGTGCAGGAACGCGTCGAGGTCGACGTCGCGCAGCGCGAGGGGACGACCCGAGACGTCGACCGGGGCGGATGACGGCATGGGCGACTCCAGGGACCGGAGACCAGCAGGAAACGAGCGGTCGAGCGTGACGAGCGGGCAAGAGTATGACGCCGGAGTCAGGATTGCTGCCACCCGGTGCCGGGGCCGAGACGGGCGCCCGCGAGCAGTGGTTAGCGTTCGGCGACGCACGCCGGAAGGGAGAAATGAGACGTGGCGCTGCGCAACATCGTCGTCGTGGGCGCATCGCTCGCGGGCTTGCGGGCGGTGGAGACCCTGCGACGGGAGGGCTACGACGATCGTCTGGTGCTCGTCGGTGCGGAGCCCCACCGGCCCTACGACCGGCCGCCGCTGTCGAAGGAGCTTCTCGCGGGGGAGTGGGAGCCGGAGCAGCTCGCATTGCGCCACCAGTCGTACGACGACCTCGACCTCGACTGGCGCCTCGAACGTCGCGCCACTTCGCTCGACCTTCGCGCGCGTGAGGTCGAGTTACACGATGGCGAGCGTATTGCCTTCGACGGTCTGGTCGTCGCGACGGGTGCAACCCCCCGCACGCTTCCCGGCACACCTCCGCTTGCCGGTGTGTTCACGCTGCGAACGCTCGACGACTCGCTCGCGCTCGCGGAGCTGCTCGACGCGCGACCGCGCGTCGTCGTCATCGGCGCCGGGTTCATCGGGTCGGAGGTCGCGGCCACCTGCAAGACCAAGCGCGGGCTCGACGTCACGGTGCTCGAAGCGCTCCCCGTGCCGATGGTGCGCGGGGTCGGGCCGGTCATCGGTGAGGTCATGGGCGAGTTGCACCGCGACCACGGCGTCGACCTGCGCTGCGGCGTCACGGTCGCCGGGATCGAGGGTGATGGACGCGTGGAGCGCGTCCGCCTCGGCGACGGCACCGCGATCGAAGCCGACGTGGTGGTCGTCGGCGTCGGCGTCGCACCCGAGACCGCCTGGTTGGAAGGCTCGGGACTCAGGCTCGACAACGGCGTGGTGTGCGACGAGACCTGCCTGGCCGCGCCGGGTGTGGTCGCGGCCGGCGACGTGGCGCGGTGGCCGAACCCGCGGTTCGGTGGCGAGCTGATGCGGGTGGAGCACTGGACGAACGCCACGGAGCAAGGAGTCGCCGCGGCGCAGCGGTTGCTGGCGGGGGAGAGCGGTGGCGTGCCGTATGCGCCGGTCCCGTTCGTGTGGTCCGACCAGTACGACGTGAAGATCCAAGTGGTCGGGCACGTGCGTGGAGACGACGAGGTCGCGGTCGCGCACGGGACGCTCGACGAACGGCGCTTCGTTGCCTTGTTCGGACGCACGGGACGACTCACCGGTGCGCTGGGCTTCGGCCGGCCGCGCCAGCTCATGCAGTACCGCCGCATGGTCGCCGACGGGGCCGCGTTCGCCGACGCGGTCGCCCACGCGCGCGCGACGGATGGTTGACTGCGCGCGGGCCGCGCGACGATCCCCGATGGCGGTGGCCGGTCTGGATACGATCGACGCCGTGCTTCCCGACGCCGCGCTGCCCGACGCGGTCAACGACTTCGGCCGGATCCCCGTCATGCCCGTGCTGTGCGGGCGGTGTGGCCGGGTGCTCGACGAGATGAGCGTCGATCCGCAGCGCGGCTGGGTCTTCTACCGACCCGTGAGCGGGTCGGGTCGCGCGACGGTGCGAAGGCTCCGTCTCGCGCGACGCAACGGCCGGCGTCCCTGGAGCGCAGCGGGCCGAGGCCTTCCCGGCGAGCAGATGCGTTACTCCTGCGACGGGCCGTGCCGGCGCACGTACGAGCATGCCTACGACGAGCTTCGCGTCGCGGTACTGCGCGCGGTCGCGGCCGGACGGTCACGCATCATCCTCGGCCGCGACCTGTAAACCACTTGGGGCCGCGACGGCCCCGCGTGCGACACTGAGCCCCATGGTCGGGCAGGAGCGCCTTCTCACCCCGCGCTTCCTACTCGTGACCTGCAGTGGTCTCGCCTACTTCCTCTCGCTCGGCATGTTGCTCCCCGTGTTGCCGCTGTACGTGCAGAATCGGCTCGGCGGCGACAACGCCGAGGTCGGCATTGCGGTCGGCGCCTTCGCGGTCGGGGCCGTGCTCCTGCGACCGAGCGTCGGACGTCTCGGTGATCGATTCGGTCGACGCGTGCTGATGCTCGGAGGTGCGATCACGGTCGCAGTGTCGATCGCGTGCTACCTCGTCGCAACCTCGTTGCTTCCTCTCCTCGTTGCGCGCGTGTTCACCGGATTCGGGGAGGCGGCCTTCTTCGTCGGCGCCGGGACGATGATCACCGACCTTGCCCCTGCGAACCGGCGCGGCGAGGCCATCAGCTACTGGTCGGTCGCGGTGTACGGCGGACTGTCGTTCGGTCCTGCGCTCGGTGAGCTGGTGCTCAACGGTCGTTCGTATTCGCGGGTTTGGATCGTTGCGGCCGTGTTCGCGTGCATTGCCGCCGCGCTCGCCGTCGGGACGAAGGAGTCCGCCCAGTTTCTCCATCAGGACGCGCCGCAGTCACCATTGCTGCACCGGGCCGCGCTCGCGCCGGGCACGGTGCTGTTCCTCGGGCTGATCGGCCTCGCGGGCTACACCGCGTTCGTGCCGCTCTACGTGCGCCATATCGGTCTGCACAGCTCGAAGCTGGTGTTCCTGGTGTATGGGTGCCTGATCCTCGTGGTGCGGATCGTCGGGGCCCGCCTGCCGGATCGGCTGGGTCCCGTGCGGGCCGGCACCGGTGCGCTCGGGTTCGGTGGGACAGGTCTGCTCATCGTGTCGTTGTGGCCTCACGTCGCCGGCCTCTACGTGGGAACCGCCGTGTTCGCGGTCGGGATGTCGTTGCTCTACCCCGCGCTGTTGACGCTCGCGCTGCAGGGCGTCGACGACCGTGAGCGCGCGTCTGTCGTGGGGACGTTCAGCACCTTCTTCGACCTATCGCAGGGTCTCGGCGCTTTGATCCTGGGTGGGGTCGCACAGGCGGGGGGTTACGGCGCGACGTTCGCGGCCGGCGCGATCGCCGCGTACTTCGGCCTCGTGCTGTTGCGCTGCGGTGTCGATCCCCGCACGCGACGTGTCGCCGCGGTGGTACATGCCGACGCGGAGCTCGCCGAGCCGAACTTCTGACCCTGCGCCATGGCCTCGCTGCTCGTCACCAACGACTTTCCCCCGAAGCTCGGTGGCATCCAGTCGTACCTGTACGAGCTGTGGCGGCGGCTCCCGCCGAGTGAGACGACGGTGCTCACCACGCCCTACGCCGGAGACCGGGAGTTCGATTCCGTGCAGGCGTTCCGGGTCGAGCGCACCAAGGAGCGGGTGCTGCTGCCGACGCCCGCACTGGCGCGGCGTGTCGACAGCCTCGCGCGCGAGGTGGGGGCCGACGTGATCTTCGTCGACCCGATGCTGCCCCTCGGTGCGTTGGGTCCGCGTCTCCGGGCGGCGCCGTGGGTGGTCGTCGCGCACGGGGCCGAGATCACCGTGTACGGGCGGCTGCCCGTGACGGGTTCGATCGGGCGCTGGGTGCTGCGCCGGTCCGCAGGGGTCGTCGCCGCGGGGACGTACCCGGCCCGCATGGTCGAGCGCACGGCTGGACGGCCGCTGCGGGGCGTCGTCGTGCCGCCCGGTGTCGACGTGGACCGGTTCCACCCGGCCGCCGACGCCGAGGAGCG
>Ga0209526_10003415_pt1 | contig 10833 bp, 10 predicted proteins | sample JacPinW_OM2H0_M1_FD_188566 | JGI IMG/M metagenome (GOLD analysis project Ga0209526, IMG submission 188566) | Forest soil microbial communities from Algoma, Ontario, Canada - Jack Pine, Ontario site 1_JW_OM2H0_M1 (SPAdes) (version 2) | ecosystem: Environmental > Terrestrial > Soil > Boreal...
GACGAACACCCAGACATCGAGCCCCGGCCCGTTCCCGTCCAACTACATTCCGTACGGCCTCGCCACCGCGGGGCAGCTGGCCACAATTTCGCGGGCGGGGACCGCGCTCGCCCCCGGGGGCTCCTACAATTGCACCAGCGGCGCGTGCACCGGCATCAACTACAATCTGAACGTGGTCGTTGCGGGCGGGGTCAAGCCTGACGGCACCCTCACGAACAACCTCTTCGCCTACGGGAGCAAAACCATCGGCGCCAACATCTACCTCGGCTGGTGGGACGAGACCGGCGAGGGCACGAACTTGGGGACGCCGAGTCCGCGCCTGCTGGCGCCGAATGCCGGGATGGCCTCGACCGTGTTGTTCAGCATCCCGGTCCCCTCCGGCACCATTCAGAACTTCTTCCAAGGCGCCGTGATGGTCGGCGGACAGGGGATCATTCCCGCTGGCCAGCCTGGAGCAAACAACGACTTGGCGAACGGGGGGGCCGCGTGTCAGTACCTGACGACCTTCACCTTCGGCTCCGCGGCCCCGACCTTCCAGGTGAGCACGTGTACGAATGCGCAGTGGGCCACCGCGGCGGCCGCCGGGCAGATTGGCTACCGGACTGGGCAGGCCCTCACCTCGACCGATGACACCTCCGCCGACGGCGTCAGCGTCTACATGTTTGGCGGAACCCGGGCGAACGGGCCCGCCGGGACTTCAGGACTGCAGAACGACCTTTGGAGGGGGACGATCTCGGTGGTCTGTAACAACACGCCGCCAGCGACGCCGCCGTGCACCAACGCTACAGCGGGAACGGTCGCGCAGACCCAGATCACCTGGAACGTGGTGCCGACCGCCGGCACGAAGCCGACTCCCCGCTCCGGCTCCGCGATCGCGTTCAACGAGTACCGGAAGCTCACCCTGTACGGGGGGAGCGACGCGACCGGTCCGCTGCAGGACGTCTGGGAGCTCGACCTCACCGCGCCGATGCCGGTTGGTGGGTTTCCCTGGCGGAAGCTGACCCTCGACGCCGCTCCGGCGCTCGCCCCGGGAGCGCGCACGCGGGCCGTCATGCTCGGCCAACTCGGCTACCTGAACAACAACGCCACGATGCTCTTCGGCGGCGCCGTGGGCGGAACGCCGACCAGCGACGTGTGGGTGCTGAGCAGGCAGTCAGCGAGCCGCCTCCTGATCGCGGCCCCTTCCGGCATGGGCTCCCCGGACACGGCGATCAACCTGAGCCTCACGCTGCGCACTTTCAATCCGCCGTACTTCGGCGCGCCGGTCTACATCTGGAACGGCGGCAATTCGCGCTGGGATTTCGTTGCGTACCCGCTCGTCGGCTCGTCGTTCGCAACCTTGCTCCGTCCGACCGCTTACCTGCAGCCGAACGGCAGCTTCTACTTCCTGATGAACACCCGAAACCGGAGTACGCCGACCTACAACAGTCTAGCCAACCTGGTGCCGGTGGATGCCCTGGAGGTCACGCTCGACTTCCAGTAGATCACCGGCGTGATGCACCGCTGCGGCATGCTCCCCGACCAATACGCGCCGCTCGGGGTGACGGAGGACGTGGGGCGCAAGGTGCTGGCCGCGGCAGTGCAGCGCGGCGAGCGCGACCTGCGATCGGTTCGCGGTGTCCGGCGCGAGCTGCTCGAGCGCATCGAGGCCGGGAGCACCGCCGAGCCGCTCCAGGTGGCCGCGCGCGAGCCCGCCGCCGACGGATTCGTCAAGTACCTGTTCGAGTTGCGCGACAGCGCGCGCGTCGAGGCCGTGCGCATTCCGGTGCCCTGCGAAGCGCCGGGAGCGGACACCAGCGCCTACGAGAACAAGGAGAAGAAGTACATCGTCTGCGTCTCTTCCCAGGCGGGCTGCGCGCTCGCCTGCGCGTTCTGCGCCACCGGCGAGCTCGGCTTCCAGCGCAACCTCCAGGCCGCGGAGATCGTGGGCCAGGTGCTCGCCATCCGGGGAGAGGCGGATCGCCCCGTGCGGGGCGTCGTGTTCATGGGAATGGGCGAGCCCTTCCTCAACTACGACGAGGTCATCCGCGCTGCCCGCATCCTCTGTCATCCCTCAGGCGCCTGCATCGACGCGCGCTCGATCACCCTCTCCACCGCGGGCATCGTGCCCCAGATCCGCCGCTTCACCGCCGAGGGGCACAAGTTCCGGCTGGCCGTGTCGCTCACGCACGCCGTGGCCCGCAAGCGGCTGCCGCTGATGCCGATCGAGAAGGTGCACCCGAGCTCCGAGCTCGTCGCCGCCCTCCTCGATCATGCCCGAGCGCGCCGGACGCGCGTGCTGGTGGAGTACGTGCTGCTCGGCGGGGTCAACGACTCGCCGGACGACGCGCGCGCCCTGTGCGGGCTCCTCGATCCGAAGCTGGTGAAGATCGACCTGATCGACGTCAACGGCGCAACCGGGGGGTTCCAGCGTGCGACTCGCCAGGCGCGCAGCGCGTTCCTGGACGTGCTGGCGGAAGCCAGGATGCCATTTGCCATCCGCTATTCCGGCGGACAGGACGTCGGCGCGGGTTGCGGCCAGTTGGTCGCCGGGGGAGGCCGGCGAGGCGCTCGCTTGTTATGAACCGGTGGCCGCAAGGGGCGGCGCGAGGTCTACAGGAGCGATGAGGACGGCCTTGCGAGCGCTCGGCATTCTGCTGCTGGCAGCCCCATTTCCGCTGCGCGCGGAGGAGTCCGGCGGCACGCGTGCGAGCGCATCCCACACCGGCTCCGCATCGGTGCGGGTTTCGGGCGATACCGGGATCACGTTCCTGGATTTCTTCTTCAACTCCGTCGCCCTGGGGTTGCACATCGCGGCAGTGGAATCCGCCGTTCCCCCGCCGGCCGGGGGTCCGTACGCCCAGCGCGTTGGTGACGACGCCTATTGGCGGCCCCAGCGGCCCCCGATGCAGGCCCGCGAAGGCCTTCTGCTTTCGTTCGGGCTGGGTGGCGGTTCGGCGTACCTGTCGAACGAGGGACCGGCGCGGACCGGGGCGCTCGATCTCGACTTCCGCCTTGGATACGGCTTCTCCGATCGCTTTCAGCTCTTCATGGACTTCGCCGTGGACGCGGGCCGCTACCCGCAGAGCGCTGACTTCGCCTCCTGGACGTTCACCATTCGCGGGCAGACGGTCTTGATCGGCGACCGCGCGGGAAACGGGCTCAACCTGAACGCGGGAGTCGGCGTGGGCGGCATCGACTACACCTCCGGCTACTGCTGCGGTTACTCGTCCTCCACCGGCCTCGCCCTGGCGGGAGGGCTGTCCTACGACGCTCGCGTCAACCCCTGGTTCGCGCTCAGCCCCGAGCTCTTCGTCAACTGGCACCAGACTCCCAACCGGCCGGGCTTCGCGGCGGACGTAGCCAGCGCGTACGGGCTCCGTCTGAACTTCGTCTGGTATCTGAAATAGCCGGTCAAAACGAAACCGCCCGGGCCTGAACGGCGCCGGGCGGTTCCGTGGTGTGCTGCGGAATTCGTCGTCAGACCTTCCGGACGTTCGCCGCCTGCGGGCCCTTGGGACCCTCGGTGACTTCGTACTCCACCTTCTGACCTTCCGCGAGGCTGCGGAACCCCTCCATCTGGATGGCGGTGTGATGGACGAACACGTCCTTGCCGCCGCCGTCTGGAGTGATGAATCCGTAGCCCTTCGCGTCGTTGAACCACTTCACGGTACCTGTAGCCATTCCGGTTCTGCCTTTCGCAAGCGGCGCCCGTGCGGGCGCCTTGGTGCAACTGCGTTGCTTCCAACTCTCCGAAGACCGGAGATCACTTTTAGGATAGGGACACGCCGCGGCGTGATTCAAGGGGGCGACCTCCCACTCCCCCGTACGCCTGCCCTACCCAGGCGCCCGCCCGCTAAACCTGCTTGATGGCGGGCTTCGCGTCCGCCGTGTCGGCCGCGCCCAGGGCCCACGCGCCGGCAGGGCTGCGCGCCAGCAACGCGACTTCCTCCGGCGACAGCGTGGCCGTGCGCACGACGGAGAGGGTGGGATGCTTCAGGATGAGTTGGAGGGATCCGCCGCGCAGGGCGCGCACGCGCGGACGCTCGCCGCGCTCCCGCAGCAGCTCGAGGTGCTGCTCGAGGTCGCGCAAGTGGCGGTCGATCCGGAGCGCCTGGGCAGCTTCACCGGCGAAGGCGTGGAAGTGCTTGTTGCGCGAGAGCGGGCGCGTCTCCTCGTGGAGGCGGCGCACCAGCCGGTAGAGGAACTCGCGCATGGGAAGAAATTTACCACTCCGGGCGCGCGAAAACAGGCTTGACTTTCACTGCAGAGAACGGGCAGTGCGGGCGATCTGCGCCACCATCGCATCCCCCGCCGCACCCCGGCACACGGCGTCCCAGCAGATGAACTCGATGACGAGCGTGCCCTTGCCGTCCGCGGCCTCGTAGACCCCCTGCTCTCCTCCGTCCTCGGACGCGCGCCGCCGAAGCCAGGTCCGTTCGCCGATGCGGACGGCGTCCTCGCCGGGGCCGATCTGCAGCGGCCGCTCCTCGAACCGAAGATGGGCTTCCACCACCCCGGGCAGCCCCGCAACCCCGGGCTGCACCGGAACCAGCAGCCACGGCACCTGCGCCTCGACGCCGGGTCCGCGCAGCGTCCGCGGCCGCGGTTTGACCGCCCGGGCAACGGCTGCTCCTTCCATCGAGGCGAGCGCCAGAGCCGACACGACCAGGGCGATCCGCGCGGCCCCGTGCCACAGGAGCCGTTCCCCGCGCAACAGCGGCGCCACCAGGCCGAGCAGCACCCCGGAAAGGAGGCCGCCCAGGTGCGCCGCGTTGTCCACCGGGGCCTTGAAGGCGATGGCGAGATTGATCAGGAGGTTGATGGCGATCGCGCGGACGATGCTCCGGCGCACGGGCTCGGGCAAGCCCTTGCGGACGCGCAGGTAGAGCGCGACGGTCGCCCCGAAGAGACCGAAGATTCCGCCGGAGGCGCCGGCTGCCAGGTGCGCGTTGCCGGTGTGGAAACCCCAGATCGCGCTGGCAGCGCCTCCGGCCAGCGCGGTCGCGGAGAAGAGGCCGAGCGTGACGTTCGATCCGTAGGTCAGCTCGAGCTGCGGCGCGAGGATCCAGAGCGCGTAGGCATTCACCAGCAAATGCACCCAGCCGATGTGCAGCAGCGCGTACGAACCGATCCGCCAGAAATCGCCGTCGCGCACCGCGGGCCCGTAGAGGGCGCCCAGGCGAAAGAGGGCAATGGTGCTCTCCACGGCTGGATCGCGCCCCACCAGCGCCTCGGCCAGGAAGGCCAGGGCGATCACCAGGAGCAGCGCCCAGGTCGTCGGCCGCGGCGGCCGGGTGGTGCGTTGCGGCTCCGCCTCGGCCTCCGGCGGCGCCGGCTCCGAAATGCCGCCGAGCGGATCGATCACAGCGCGCTTTCCACCGCGGCGCGCAGCTTCTTTTCCAGTCCGGAGAGCGGGCCGACCGCGCAGGCGACCAGGTTCTCCCGGCGGAAGACGGCATTCGCGACCCGGCGCACGTCGGCAGCGGTGACCCGCTCGACCCGGGACAGCCAGCTCTGGAACGACTCCGCCGGCGGACGCAGCAGCTCGCCGGCGCCGAACCAGCCGATCATCTCGGCGGGGGAGTCGAGCGAGAACTCCAGCCAGATGCGCGACTTGTTCTTCGCGCGGAGGAGCTCGTCGTCGGGAACGTCCGCCTCGCGCAGGTCGGCCAGCACGCGAAGCATCTCGGCGATCGCAGCGGGCGACTTGCGCGGCGCGCAGGCGCAGCCGACCTCGAACACGGAGCAGTCGCTGAAGCCGTCCATGCCCGCGCCGACCGAATACGCCAGCGCCTTGCTCTCCACCAGGTGGAGCTGCAGGCGCGAGGCGAGGCCGTCGTCGAGCAGGCGCTTGATGACGCGCAGGACCGGGAAGTCCGCGTGCTCCTCGGGCGGGGTACGGAATGAGACCTGCACCTCCATCTGGGACTCGGTGTGATCTACCGCGATGAGCTGCGGTCCACGGGGCGCGCCGTTCAGCTCGGTGTCGCCGAGTGCCTCGCCGGGCCGGAGGCTGGCGAAGTGCTTGTGCGCCAGGTCGAGAACGCGATCGTGGCGCAGGGGACCCGCCGCGGCGAGCACGAGGTTGCGCGCTCCGTACGCCCTGGCGTGCTGGGCGCGCAGGTGCTCCTCGGTGAGCGCGCCCACCGTCTCGCGAGTTCCGGCAATCTTGAGCCCGAGCGGGTGTTCGGGGAACAAGGCGCGCTTGGAGAGGTTGTCGATATCGATGTCGCGGCCGTCCGTGTCCACCTCGTCGAGGATCTCCTCCAGGATGACCTCGCGCTCCAGCTCGAGCTCCTTGAACAGCGGCCGCGCCAGCATGTCGCCGAGCACCGCGATCGGCACTTCCAGCCGCTCGGGATGCACCGGCGAGAAATAGTAGCCGTGATCGCGCGTGGTGACGCCGTTCAGCGAGCCGCCGCAGTCCTCGACCAGCGCGTTCATCGCCCGCCCTTCGGGATACGCCTCGCTGCCGCGGAAGAAGAGGTGCTCGAGAAAATGCGACACGCCGTTGCGCGCCGGATCCTCGTGGCGCGAGCCGGCGCGAACGTAGGCCGCGATCATGCCGGTATGCAGATGCGGCAGCTCCACCGTCACCACCCGCAGCCCGTTGGGCAGGACGCTCTTCTGGACGGGGTCTTTCATCGAGGGCGGCGGAGGATATTCGCCAGGTCAAGCGGTTGCAATCGCTTGGGCCTGCGCCTGCTCCAGAAGCGGAGCGGCGGGCAGGCGCAGGGTGAAGACCGCTCCTTCCCCCACCACGCTCTCGCACAGGAGCTGGCCGCCGTGCTCCTGGGCAATCTCCTGGGCCATGGCCAGCCCCAGGCCGGTTCCGCGCGCCTTGGTGGTGAAGAACGGGTCGAAGATCCGCTCCATCCGCTCCGGCGAGATGCCCTGTCCCGTGTCCTGGATCTCGAGTGAGACGAGCCCCTCGTCCGACCGCGTCGCCAGGTGGAGGCTTCCGCCCGACGGCATGGCCTCGCGGGCATTGCGCAGCAGGTTCAGCAGGAGCTGCCGGAGCTGCGCTACGTCGGCGAGCACGCGCGGCAGCCCTGGGGAGAGGGACGCCGTCACCCGCACGCCTCCCGCCTCGAGCTCGGGCCGTACGAAGTCGAGCAGGTCGCGCACGGTGTCGTTGACGTCGGCCCGTTGGACCTGCGGCTTGGGCAGCCGCGCAAACCGCAGGTATTCCTCGGTAATTCCCGTCAGCCGATCGACCTCCCGCACGATGGCGTCACACAGCTCGCGCGCGTCCGGGGCCCTCTCGCCGAGCTCTTCGGCATTGAGGGAAATGGACGAGAGGGGATTGCGGATCTCGTGCGTGATCTGCGCCGCGATCCGACCGATGGCGGCCAGCCGTTCCGAGCGGAGCAGCGCCTCTCCCTGCGCGCGCAGCTCGCGCTCGCGGGCGGCCAGACGCTGGGCCATGGCGTTGAACTCGCGCGCCAGCGTCGCCAGCTCGTCGCCGCCCTGCTCCGGCACGGCCACGGACTCCGGGCTGCCGCGGCCCAGCCGCTGGGCCGCTTCGGTGAGCGTGCGGATCGGCCGCAGGGCGCGCTGCGACAGCCACATCACCAGGAGCCCGACCAGCAGGGCGATGGCGGACAACCCCAGGATGGCCCAGCGCGCGGCCCGCTCCTGCTTCTCCGCCTCGTCCACACCCTGGTTCATCTGGTCCTGCAGGACCTGGCCGAGCGCGCGGACCTCGAGATCGACGCGCCGCTGCGCCGTCCTGAGCCGCACGATGGCGTCCGCCAGCGAGGCTTCCTCCGAGGCCGCTCCTCGCACGGTCGCGAGGCGCGCCGTGAGGGCGGCCGCGGCCTTCTCTTCATCGGTCACGCGCGCCGCCACCGCGGAGAGCCGTGCGGCGATACGGTCGAGGGCATCCCGATCCGTGGCCGTCTGCTGCGCCGCAGCCAGCAACTGTTGCGCATAAGCGAGCCGCTCGCCGACGACCCGGGCGAAGTACGTCCGGTCGAGCTCGATCAGTTTGGCCCGCTCCTTCGGATCCGACTGGTCGAGCACGTTGTCCATGCTCCGCTCGCGCTCCTTCTGGAACGCCTCCAGCGTCGAGACCGCGCGGGTCAGCGGCATGTAGGGTCGTGAAAGAAGCGACAGTCCCCTCCCGATGCGCTGCAGGCGTGCCACGCCGTAGGCGGAGACCGCGGCGCTACAAACCAACACCGCGACGAATCCGAGGAAGACCTTACTAGCGATGGAGAGCCGCATCGATCTACATTGTAGCGCCCATGCGCAGGGTTCTGTCCTTTCTTGCACTCGCGGCCGCCTGCGGCGGCACAGCCCTGCCGGACCGCGTCGCGGTCCTCGGCGTGGATCGGCTGTCCGGCGAGCTGGCTGGGCAGGAAGTGGAGCTGCCGGGAACCGACCTTGCGGCCGTGCGCGGGCCCGCCGCGATGATGATGCTGGGCGCCTCCACCGATTCAGCCCGGGTCCCGGACTGCGCGCTCAGGCGGAGAGTGTCGGGAGCGCTGGTGGCGCGGACCTTGCCCTGCGTGTCGCTTCTCGGACACTACGCGGCGATGGATCGCGCGCGGCAGTTCCTCCTGGCAGCCGGTGCGGAGGCCCTCCTGCCTGCGCCGGTCCTGGTGGATGATTCAGCGGGGCCCGGCCTGCGCTACGACGCGCGCACGGACTCTTTCACGCTCGGTCAGGGCCCCCGGGGCGCGCGCCTCCCTCTGGCGCTCAATCCCGGAGCAGTGACGCGCGAGATGGTGCGCCGGCAGCTTCGCGGCGTGGCAGCCGTCCATCCCGACGAAGCCGAGGGCATCGCGCTGTTCCTCGGCGCCGTGGCCGCGGGCGACCCCGGGTACCTGGCTAGCTCCGAGCCGGGAGGAGACCCGACCGGCGAGCTCGATCTCTCACGGCCCCTCGCTGTCGGGGGTCCTGCCTCCGCGGTCCTCGCCGGTGCTCTTTGGGCGTGGGCTGACGCGAGCGGCGATCTGACCGGCGCCTCGCGCGCCGCGCTCGCCGCCGCACGGGCGCTGGGTGCGGGCGCGGCAGACCCGGCGGCGGTGCTCTCGCTCGTTGCCGCTCAACTCGACGGCGCCGAGCGCGACCAGGCCTGCGCGGTGTTCCGGGCCCGCCTGCACGCGGCCGGCATCGCCGCTTGCCCCTGACCTGACGCGGGAGTCATGTCCGAGAACGCTCCTGCCGAGATGCCCCCGCAGCTGGTGCAGTTCCTGCTCGGCGGAAAGGCCCTGGTGGTCGCCACCGTGAACGAGCAGGGCGCGCCGGTGACCTCGCTGATGACCTGGGCAGTGGCCCGCAACCCCTTGACCGTGGCCCTGGCGGTAGACCTGCGCAACCGGGCGCTGCGGAACATCCGCGTGAACCCGAAGGTGGCGATCGAGGTCCTCGGCGACGACCTCTGCTACGGACTGCGTGGGACCGCGGTGGTGGAGAAGGAGCTGATGGAATCGGCGCCGTTTCCCTGCGCGCTGGTGGCGGTTCGGATCGAGGAGGTCCGCGATCACGCGGTGGCGGGTGTCCGCTTCACGGGCCCGCGCTACACCTTTCACCCGGGAAAAGAGCACCGCAAAGGGCTGGAAGAGGCGGTCTATCAGGAGTTGAAGGGTCCAGCGCCGACCATCTGACCGGGCGGTCGCCCTGCTTTCGCTCGCACCCGCTGCTTTTTTTCGCTAGGCTCTTCCGCCCCTTCCTGGAGCGGAGAATGGTCGGTTTCGCCTTCATCGTCGCCGTCGTCGCGGTCGTGCTGGCGGTCGTGTTCTTTTTCCAGGGCCAGTCCGCCGCCGGCGCTGTCAAGGGGCTCGGCGAGGAGGCGGACGCCGCGCGCAAGGAAACCGAGGCCGCCCGGGCCGAGCTGCGGCGGACGCAGGAGGAGATGAAGGTCCGCTCCAGCCAGCTCACGGAGACGCGGGAGAAGCTGGCCGAGGCGCGGCGCAAGGGCCAGGACGCGCGAGGCGGGAAGACTCAGCCGCGCGGGGCCCGCGAGGCGGAGCTGGAGGAAGACCTCGCCCACGCGCGCAAGCTGACCGAAGACGCGCACGCGGCGGAGGTGCACGCGCGCCGGGAGCTCCAGGCGGCGAAGGCCGCGGAGGCGCAGCTTCGCGCTGAGATCGAGAAGGTGCAGGCGCGGAATCGGGAGCTTCAGGAGCGGCCGGGTCCGGTCGCCCAGGTCGCTCCGCCCGCGCCTGCGCCCGAGCTGCAATCCACACGCGAGCAGCTCGAGGCCGCAAAGAGCGAGCTCGAGCGCCAGGTCGCGGCGGCGGACAAGCACGCGCGGGACGCGAGGCGCCGCGAGCAGGAGCTGCGGGACGAGCTGAGGAAGCACAAGGGCCGCGCGGAGACGAACAACCGTGTCTACCTCGTGACCAAGGGCGAGCTCGAGCTGGTGCGGGAGCGCCTCGCGCAGGCCGAGCGCCGGCTGTGGCAGGCGGGAATTCCGCTCGCTCCGCCCGCGCAGAAGGACCGGCCCAAGGCAACCGGTCCGGCCGCCGCCGAGCGGGGGCACGAAGAGCACGCTGAAGCGGCTCCTGCGGAGCATCCCGCCTCGCCGCTGGAGGCGGCATCGCCGGAAGCAGCGGCCGCGGGCGAGCCCATCGGCGCCGAGGAGGCCGAGGGGGGCGGCACGCCGGTGCCGCCGATCCGGCGCCGCGCGGAAAACGGCGTCGAGAAGAAACCGGATTAGCCCGCAATGCTGCTCAGTTAGTGCAGGACGATGGAAACAGAGCTACGTCGACGCCGACGTTACGCCGACGTCGACGTAACGTCGACGTGGACGTTACGTGGACGTGGTCGTGAGCGTGGACGGCGACGGCGACGGCGACGTGGCCGTGGGCGCCATCATCGACACAGTCTCGTGAGCATCCC
>Ga0209526_10003416_pt1 | contig 10828 bp, 8 predicted proteins | sample JacPinW_OM2H0_M1_FD_188566 | JGI IMG/M metagenome (GOLD analysis project Ga0209526, IMG submission 188566) | Forest soil microbial communities from Algoma, Ontario, Canada - Jack Pine, Ontario site 1_JW_OM2H0_M1 (SPAdes) (version 2) | ecosystem: Environmental > Terrestrial > Soil > Boreal...
CACCGCCGCAACGGCCGACGCGAGGAGAGCCGCCACCGCGTAAATGTAAAAAGCGCTCTGGATCCCGGCAAGAGACCATGCCAGGCCCCCCAACACCGGCCCGACCGTCACGCCGAAATTCTCGAATTCTCCGAACAGGCCCATGTAGAACGCATGGCGCCGGCGCGGCATAGACTCGGCTATCCATGCTGTGGCGGCGGGCCAGATGAGGGCTGCGCCCAGCGCGCGGATGACAGCGGCGGCGATGACCTGTGCGAATGAGCCGGCCGTCGCGTAGACGACGAAACCCAAAGCTGAGATCACGCCACCGGCGATCATCGTCGACTTGCGGCCCCAACGATCCGAAAGTGATGGCAAAAGAAATCCAAGGAAAAAACTCCCCAATCCTGTGGCCCCCAGCAAGAACCCTGCGGTCGTGGAAGGCTGATGTGCCACTTGAGTCAAATAAAGCGGCGCAAAAACATTCTCCAGGAACAACCACGACATAAACCCAGTTGCGGCGATGCAGCACAACCAGATATTTCGGTATCGCAAAACGGAGAGATAATCTCCTAGCTTGACGGGGTGCTGATGACCGATATCTCCCGCACGCCTCTGCGGTTCTTTGACGAACTTCCAGATCAAAGTGCCCATGAACAGACCTGGGATTCCCGCAATGAAAAAAGCCCAGCGCCAGCCAAATCGCGCGGCGACTTGCGTCGTCAGCACCGGCGCCACGGCAAGTCCGACCAACGCGGCCGCACTCACGACGATTCCGACATTCCGCCCCCGCCGCAAAGGAGATGATGATTCTTCGATCAGTGCCGCCATGATCGACCAGGTCGGGCCTTCCGCAATACCCATCAGCGCGCGCACCAGCAGGAGTTGATGGAAGCTGTGCACCGCTCCGGAGACCCAAGACAACAGCGAAAATAGGAAAACCGCGGGAATCAGAATCTTCCGCCGCCCGAACCGATCGGAAACCGCTCCAAAGAACAACGAAGACACCGCCCAGGTGATGGCCAGCACCGAGGCCAGCAGTCCGATCTGTTCATGCGAAAGATGAAATTCGCGCGCTATGTCCGGCGCCAGGTACAGCTGCGACATCCGGTCTAGGAAAACCGTGCCCCAGGAGAAAAAGATAATGCCAACCAGAGTGTTTTCGTAGTTCTGCGCTGCGTACGTTTTACTCATTCTTGGCGTTTGACCCAGGGTTCTCTTGTTCGCACTGCAACGCTGATTTCTTCATCTTCCTTCGCAACCTGCGCAGCCTTGTTTGCTCACCTGAGCAGCATCGAAAGATCTTGTGCCGCGGCTCGTAACCGGGGCAGAAACTTGGTCTGCATTTCCTGGATCGAAACGCGTTGCGCGTGCGCGCCTACGTTGAGCGACGCCACAATCTTTCCAGTAGGATTCTGGATAGGAACGGCCATTGACCGCAGGCCAAGCTCCAGTTCCTGATCCACGATCGAATACCCATTTCGGCTGACCAGCCGTAGCACCTGCCGCAGTTTTTCCACCGAAGTGATCGTGCGCTCCGTGAATCTCTTCAGCTCCGTCTGCGTCAGATACGTCTCCAGCACTTCCGCAGGCAGCGCAGCCAGCAAAATCCGCCCCATCGACGTACAAAATGCCGGTAACCGGCTCCCCACACCGAGGTCAATCGACATGATCCGCGTCACATTCGCGCGCGCTACGTAGATGATGTCGGAGCGATCCAGCGTCGAGATGGAACACGATTCATGCAGTTCATGGCTAACACGTTCCAGCACCGGCTGCGCCGCGGTAGCCAATGGCATCGAAGCGATGTAGGAATACCCCAGCGCCAATATTCGCGGTCCCAAATAAAAATGACGCCCGTCATCGGATCCGGCAAACCCGAGTTTTGCCAGGGTATACAAACACCGCCGGACTGCCGCACGAGACAATCCCGTCCTGGTGCTGAGCTGCGAGATTGTCAATTGCCGTTTTTTCTGCGTGAAGGCCTGAATAACGGTTAGCCCCCGAGCCAGCGAGGTCATGAAGTTAGGATCGCCCCTAAAGGAAGCAAGGCTTGCCGAGGGTACCTCGGCGGTTCCTTCCGAGACCGCAGCGGGAACACCCGCGGCGTGACGTTCGGCGGCCACAGAAACTGATGCACTGCGAGGCATATTCTTCATCTCCTGCGCCGATTCGCCCGGCAGAATACATGACGCGGTCGATATACGCACGCTATTTCGATAATCGACCTTGACAATCCTGCCATCCCTCGCATAGATTCGCCCCAGCGTGCCCGCATGTTCCTCTTCCAGGCCGAATGACCCCGAGAACCCATTCCCCCTTTGCGGCATTCCTATCTTGAAACGACGCCCCGTTCAACGCCAAAGCAGCTTGAACGGGTCATACGATCGCGAGGCGCGCAGCTATGCGGCTCAGTTAACCTTACCCGGACCGCCGTTTCGGCGCGCATTCTGAGCGTGTCCGCAATACAATCAACCCAGAGAACCTATGACACCCATCGCTCCTTACCGAAGATTCCGCCCCGGCACGCAACCCAATCACCTGCACCCGCCGTACGTTTCCTCCATCAAGCGCGCTCCGTACAAGCAGCTCGTCTATCTTCCCCACACGCTTTCCGAAGTCACCGGCCCGGTCATCGGCCCCGAAGTCGTTGACGCAAAAGCCTGTGACCTCACTCGCCAGCATTCCGGCGAACCCATCGGCGAGCGAATCATCGTCGGCGGCCGCCTGCTCGACGAAAATAGCCGCCCCCTCCCGCACACTCTCGTTGAAATCTGGCAGGCCAACTCCGCCGGCCGCTATCTCCACAGCCACGACCAGCACAACGCTCCGCTCGACCCCAATTTCACCGGCTGCGGCCACGCCCTCACCGATTCCCAAGGCCGCTATCGTTTCGTCACCATTCGTCCCGGCGAATATCCCTGGGGCAATCACTACAATGCCTGGCGCGCCGCGCACATTCACTTCTCTGTTTTCGGGCCTGCCTTCGCCACGCGCCTCGTCACGCAAATGTATTTTCCTGGCGACCCGCTGATGCCCTTCGATCCCATCTTCAACTGCACCGCCGACGAAAAAGCCCGTAACCGCCTGATCTCGGTCTTCGACTGGGAAACCACCATCCCCGAACAAGCCCTCGGCTACCGCTTTGACATTATTCTCAGCGGCCGCGAAGCCACCCCGCTGGAGACTCAGACACATACTGCGGAAGGAAAAGCACGTTGAGCCTGCAAGCCACAACCTGGCAGACGGTGGGGCCCTTCTTCAAGATTGGCCTCGCCTGGCTCTACCAAGGAGATGTCGCCGGTCCCGGTGCCTCGGGCGACCGCGTCACCATCGAAGGACGCATCCTCGACGGCGATGGCCAACCCGTGCCGGACGGCGTTATCGAAATCTGGCAAGCTAACTCCCACGGCAAATACGCCCACCCCGAGGACACCCAGGACAAACCGCTTGAGCCGGGCTTCAAGGGTTACGGCCGCATCCCCACCGACGACCACGGCTGCTTTCGCTTCACCACCATCAAGCCCGGTCGCGTTCCCGGTCCCAACGGCCATCAGCAAGCCCCCCACCTCGCCGTCTCCGTCTTCACCCGCGGCCTCCTCCGCCGCCTCATCACCCGCATGTACTTCCCCGATGAGCCCGGTAACACGGAAGACTTCGCCCTCCACCTGGTCGAGCCAGACCGCCGCCACACCCTCATCGCCAAAAAAGTTGCCAACCGTCCCGCCACCCTCGAGTGGACCATCATCCTCCAGGGCACCAACGAAACCGTCTTCTTCGACTGCTGAGCCACAGCCTCTTTCTTTTTTCTTTTAAGGGCCAGGCTTGCTCCGCCGGCCGCCGGCTAGGTGGGAAGGTCGGCTTCTCCTTCGGCTACCCGCCCTCGGATTTTTGAGCATTCTCCGATTTTTCCCGCCGCACAAACGGACTTCGGGAGGGCCTGCAGCCTTTCCGCTGGGTGCAAATACCTAGTGCAGACTCTCCACGAGGTCTTTCGGGGCGGGAGCGTGGCGACGCAACAATGTAATCGAAAACACCAGCACAAGAACCAAGACGACCAATAAGGCAAGATCGATCATCGAAACCCGAAAAATGCTTGAGCCATCGGCCGACCACCTTCCTTCTTTCGTGAGTGTGGTCATCTGTAGGCTGATCACCAGGACACGCCGAATCGAAGCGATCAAACCCACGACCAGGAACGGTTCGGTGGCCAGCAGAATATGCGAGCGGATGGAGATTCGGTGTGCAGAATCTCCACCAGCATCAGCACGATCAACAGTTGGTCCAACACCTGCAGCGTCTCGGTCGCGATTGTCCAGTGACTCAGACCCTCGCAGAGTACTCGGCCGGCGCTCGCAACGGCGGCCAGAGCCGTGGCCGAAAGTAACAAAGCCACGACGTAGTAAATTATGACTTCTGTTATGCGCAGCAAGTCCGCAAAGCCCCGGTTACTCCCCTGTTCGGACATGGGCCGCATCCTATCACCTCGCCGCCGGCGCAGAGCGCACAGATTTACCGAGCTCGGCGCCCATAGGCGAAGACCCTAGCTACCACAACGAAGATGAACGGGCTGCGACGCAAGGCAGCGCGAGGAAGACCGCAGAGACGAACGTCAAAAACGACGCAGATTTCCTGCAAGATTGGCATTTCCGATGCGATAATTATCGCAACCGCGAGAGGAACATGATGACCAACGGCGGTGATACCGTTATCATTCACGACCCGGGATTTCTTAGCGGCGAGCGCAACAACACGCTGGGAGCCTGCCGCTCGCCGCGATGTATTTGCCTGCGGCGTTGTCGCTGCATGTTCTTTTCTGCGCTCCGCTAATCTCTGAACGCTAAACACTTCGTTGCGCTGCGGCGCTCATTCCGCCGGGGTTTCCAAAAGAATCCCAGCATACTCTTGAGGACAAAACGATGAACATACGCACCGCTCGATTCTCTGCAACGCCCGGTTTTCTACTGTTCACCTTTGCGGTCTTCTTTTATCTCCTCGTACCGATATCTTTGGCGCAATCCTACCGCGGCTCCATCCGGGGAACCGTCACGGATGCAAGCTCCCTCGGCATTCCTGGAGCGAAGGTCACGGCACGCAACCTCAACACGAGTGAGACCCGCGAGGTCAGTGCCGGCCCGGATGGCACCTACTTCTTCGCCGAACTGCCGGCTGGCGAATATGAAGTTGCCGCCATTGCGCCGGGGTTTCAGGAATTTCGTCTGAACCATGTCACCGTGAGGGTCGGTGCGGAGACCTCCGCCGAGCTGCACCTCGCCAAGCCCACCGAAGTGATCGAGCGTGCGGTGGTCACGGAAAGTATCCCGCTGATGGAAACCGCGAACACCACTCTCTCCCAGATCGTCGACCGCCAGCTCGTCCAAGAGCTTCCCCTCAACGGCCGTGATTTCGGTAAGCTCGTCGCCCTAACCCCAGGGGTCACCGTCGAGGGCTCCGGTGTCGCGGGCTCCGAGAAGGGTTTTGGCCAGTTCAACATCAACGGCAACCGCGACCGCTCCAACAACTACATGCTCGACGGCACCGACAACAACGACCCGTTCTTCAACAACTCAGCGCTCAACCAGGTCGGCATTTCCGGTGCGCCCGCCACTCTTTTGCCGCTCGATGCCGTGCAGGAGTTTAATCTCCAGGCCCAGTTCGGCGCGGAATACGGCCGGAACTCCGGGTCTGCGGTCAACATCATCACGCGTTCCGGCACCAATCGCTTTCATGGCTCGCTCTATGAATTCAACCGTAACTCGTATTTCGACGCCCGCAACTATTTCAATCCCTCACCCAATCCGCAGTCTCGCTTCAACAATAACAATTTCGGCGGCTCGCTCGGCGGCCCGGTCCGTAAGGACCGCACGTTCTTCTTCCTAGCCTACGAAGGCCAGCGCGAGGCGGTCGGCTCGGACTTCGAGGTCCTCGTTCCACGCACGGGCGCAACCAACAACGATATTCAGGCCGCTGAAAAGGTGGCACTCGCGCAGACTATCGTTCCACTTACGCAAATAAATCCGGTTCTGCTGAAGATCCTGAATTTCTTCCCCGCTAATCCGACCGACTCCAATTCCATCGCCAATTCCGTTCGCGACAAGAACAATGGCGACAATTTGATCGTAAAGCTCGATCACAAGCTCAGCAGCAACAGTACGCTCACGGGGCGTTATGCCTTCGGCCAAAGCGACCAGGCATTTCCGCTCGGCTCGCTCGGCGGCTTTGGCAGCGGCTCGCGCCTCAGCAGTTTCGAACAGGTGTCGCCAACTCGTGTTCAGGTGGTCTCCACGAGCCTTCTAACCGCTCTTTCGCCAAACAAATTGAACGAGCTGCGATTCGGCTACTCCCGCTTCCGCACCAACTTCGCCTCCGTCGATCAGCTCGACCCGACCACTCTCGGCAATGCCTTCGACTTGGGTAACTCCAAGCTCGGCCTGCCTGAAATCGACTTCAACGGCAGCCTCGAAAACCTTGGCACCACCGGCTTCAGCGTTCCTCGCGGCCGTGTGAGTGAAACCTTCCAAACCCTGGACAACTTCACCTGGGTTTATGGACGTCACACCATCAAGTTTGGCGGCGAATATCATCGTTACGACGTCCAAAGCTTTAATGACAATCTGGAACGCGGGATCCTCCAGATCAACACCACCATCGATGACGGCACTGGCAACTTCGTGGCCCTCGACCCAAATCCGGTGGTCAACGAACTTGCCAATTTTTTCGTGGGCAATATTTTCGGTCTGGTGCTTACCGGCAACACCTCCCGTTTCACGTTCAATAACAACCTCAGCTTCTTCGGACAGGACGACATCCGGCTACGGCCGAATCTCATCGTCAACGTGGGCCTGCGCTGGGAATACTTTGGCCCGCTCGGCGAAAAGCACAATCTCCTGTCCAACTTCGACTCCTCGGGCCATCTTGTCCAGGTCGGTTCGCCTACCTTGCCGCATGTCTACAACCGCGATCTCAATAACCTTGGGCCACGGATCGGCATTGCGTGGACCCCTCGCCGCAACACCGTGGTCCGCGCTGCCTACGGCATCTACTACGACTACATCCCGCAGAACATTTTCATCGCCAATTTTACGAACTCCGCCGGTGTCGCCACCAATCCCGCCAGCGCGACCGACCCCCAGGCGATCGCTGTCCCCGTGAACGCCTTGGATTTCAATAGAAACGTTTGGAATGGTTCCGCCACCGGTCCGGTCTATACGCCTACCGCTTTCTCACAGAGCATCTTCATCACCGACCACAACCTGCGTACTCCTTATATCCAAAGCTGGAACTTGAACCTTCAACGGCAGCTCAACGACTCCGTCGCGATCGAAGCCGGCTACGTGGGCACTAAAGGTACTCGTCTCACTCGTCTCTACGACCAGAATCAGGATTTCACCAACTCGAACTACTTCCAGATCGCCGTTCTCTCCACCGGCGCCAACTCTACCTATAACGCGTTCCAGACCACCGTCCGCCTCAACAACTGGCATCGCTTCTCGGGCTTCTCGACCTATGCCTTCTCGAAATCGCTGGATGGCGCCTCCGACGGCATAGACTTCAACGGTGGCACCGCAGCCTTCCCGCAAAATTCCGACAATCTAGCGGCCGAAAAGGGCCCATCCACTTTCGATACCCGCCATCGTTGGACGTCCGCCCTGAACTACCAGCTACCGGCTTTATCGCGCGCACCTCACTTCTTCGCCGATGGCTGGCAGCTCAATTCCATCATTACCGTGCAGTCCGGCCGCCCCATCCCTATCATCAATCAGGGCGGCGGTTCCAACTCTCATCAGCGCCCCGATCTGATTCCAGGTGTCAACCCGATTCTCAGCCATTGGTCACCGACCGCGGGCTACCTCAATCCTCTCGCCTTCAAAGACCCCGCCGGCAATTTCGGCAATTTGGGACGCGACCAAATCTTCGGCCCAGGTTTCTGGAATGTGGACTTTTCCCTAAGCAAAAACACCCAGCTTACGGAAACTTTTGCGCTCCAGTTCCGCGCGGAGTTTTTCAACGTCTTCAATCATCCCAACTTTGCTCTACCTTCCAATCACATCACCCCCGCTCTGTTTTCAGACGGCACGCCGAAACCCTTGAACCCTCCCACGTGCAATAGCTTGGTGCAGTGCTACGCGGCGGGTACCCTCACGCAAACCCCAGACGTTGCGCAGGGCAACCCGGGTCTCGGTGGCGGTGGCCCGCGCGTCATTCAACTCGCGATTCGCTTGCAGTTCTGATATGGCCGAACAGGTCAAGCTCCAATTTCGCGGTGTTGCTGTGCCCTGTTCTCCTCTTACGAAGGCGGCGCACGGTGACTGAGTTAAGCCGGAGGAAGAACATAGCGGCAAGCCGCGGATTGCCTAGGACGGCCCTCGCAATGGGTTGATTGTGATTTACACTGGCTGGGTAACGGACTACCCTAATTGATAAGATTCGGGTGCGGCGACTTCGACTCGGGAAGGGCTTCATCAGGAGCCATTGCCCCGCGCGAAGAACGCAGTCCCGGCGCAATGCGTATTTTACCCGCCCTGGAACTTTATGGTGCTTGGGAAGAGCTCTCTCATTTTCGGCTGTATAGGGATCGCTGGATTTCTTCTGTTGGCATTCCTGCTTCTTAGCGAATTGCCCTTCAAGAACACCACGGCGAAGTCAGTCGATCTCGAAAATAGTAGCGCGATCACTGCTTCTTACGTCGGAATCCGATTGAAGCAAATCGACAAGGCACATGCCACTCTATTTTTTTCCTACGATCTTGAGAACAATACGGGGATTGACTATCGCCTGGCGGACGTTCCTGATGTCTTCATTATGGCCAGGCTCAAGATGGATGGGAGCTTGAGTCAAGAACAGGCCTTGCGGCTCAGTTACCCCGTAGTCGTGCCCGCTAGGCAGCGTGTGCGCATTGCAATCGAGGAGGAATACCCCTTCGCGTGGCCCCCCGCAAGCGACCCTGGCTCAGACGATAGATTGAGGAATTTTGTAAAAGAAAGACTGGAAAACATAGCGGGGTTTGTGCTCTTTGATGAGATTGACCACTGTCAGGTGGAACTTCCAGGCGGCTGGGTCACGATAGCGAAGAACTGACCGTCCCACAGTTTCACGCTGTGGGTCGTGGCTTCATCGAAATTGGAGGGGCAATACCCAAGAAATGTCACTACCTGTTCCAAATGAAAAATTCAATCTTGAGACCGGTGACCGGCGTCTTTTCCCAAGAAAGATACTTCCGGGAGTCGTGTTGGTGTTCTTCGGGCGGAATGGCTGGGGCCGACTCGTCAATATCAGTGAAGGCGGAATAGCCTTTGAGTTCTCCGGCCTTTCTGACGCGGAACAGGTCATCAGCTTCGAATTGGTCGATCTCGTAAGAAATACCATTCAAGTCGACGGCCGCGTCGTTTGGGCACGCGAGCTCGACAGAATTGCTGGCATGCAGTTCGTAGACTTGACTCCAGAGACTCTGGAGCAGATTAGGGTGTGGCTATCTGCTGGAAAGTTCAGCGAGACTCGCGCTCCGGCCGAAGTGCGACGTCAAATAACCGAGACGAAGTCGACCGCGCCTCTGCCTTCGCTCGACGTTGCTGCCAATCAGTCAAAAAATGACGGAGGGCAGGACAGGAATCCTGAACCAGAACAGCGCAACTCCCAGGAATTGGTAAACCCCGCGCTCGCAGAGCGAGCAGAGCCGATAACGGAAAGGGATCCCACACTATGGGCGTGGAACGAGTATTACAACCGCGCCCATGTCGGAGTGGACAAACAACCCAGCTCTTGGTGGCGCAACGGCGCAGCGCTCCTCGGTTTTGCGATCTTGTCCGTGCTAGCCGCGTTTGCAGGAATATGGATGGCTCGACAGTCTCATACTGCGGGAGGGCAGGAGAACTCTAGAAAAATACCCGTCAGCGACACACTATCCCAAAGAGGGCAGGACTCGGCAAACATAAAAGCACGCCCCTTTGAAGTTGAGGTAGTGGACGCGAGGAATAGACATTGGTTTCTGTCGTTCGCCGGCGGCCTCGATACGCATGCCGGGCCGTCGGCTGCGAGGGTTGCCTCCGGCATCGCTGCTTCTCCGGCTGCCGGGGCACCCCAGAGCCAGACGGTAGCTTCGAAAAACGCGCAGGATGAAACTGCGAAAACATCCGAGTCACAGTCACCGGCGAATCAACCGCCCGGACCCAAGCCGGCTATCTCCACAGTGGGCAATGAGGTTGAGAACTCTTCGACCGAGGACTCTCGATCCGCTGTTCCCGTTGCGAATCCGTCCGAGGCGCGCCAGGAGGATCCGAGATCGGTTCCGAACCCACCCATTGGAGGAAAAATCGAGCCGGCACGACTCATTTCCTCCGTCTCCCCGGTCTATCCTTCACTAGCCCGATCTCAAAATATCGCGGGCGACGTTGTGATTGATGCACTCATCGATCCCAGCGGAAAAGTTACGGACGCGAAGGCGGTTTCCGGACCCATGCTTCTACGAGATTCCGCAATGGAGACCGTACGAATGTGGAAGTATTCACCTGCCCGATTGGATGGTCAGCCGGTACCGACGCATCTCCAAGTGACGGTGACGTATGTGAAGAAATAGGAGAGCCGTTCGCCGCGTGCAAGTACGTTTGGTTGGACTCGAACTGTCCGAGGTTGAGGCGATTCTCAACGTCGCCGCGCTCACTGTTAAACCTGCAAACGCGGAAACCTCGCAGCTTCCCTTCAGAACGGGTACGGGCGGCGGCCCATTTGGATGGTGACCCACTTTACTTCGGTCATTTCGTCGGTGGACCAGCGTCCGCCTTCGCGGCCACTTCCGGAATCCTTGACGCCTCCGAACGGTACGGTGCCTTCGTCGTGGATGGTGGGGCCGTTC
>Ga0209526_10003417_pt1 | contig 10825 bp, 8 predicted proteins | sample JacPinW_OM2H0_M1_FD_188566 | JGI IMG/M metagenome (GOLD analysis project Ga0209526, IMG submission 188566) | Forest soil microbial communities from Algoma, Ontario, Canada - Jack Pine, Ontario site 1_JW_OM2H0_M1 (SPAdes) (version 2) | ecosystem: Environmental > Terrestrial > Soil > Boreal...
GACGCATCTGGCTCGTGCCGGTGTTCGTCACCTTGTGCTGCACTCCGCGGCCGATCAGGATCATGGTCTCGGGGAGCACGTCATATAGCTTGCCATCAACGTCGGCTTGCCCGGTGCCGCGATAGCAGAACAGCAACTCGTGGCTGCGCTCATGGGCATGACGCCGGATGTGTGCGCCAGGCTCGAGCACCTGCAGGCCGGTCGAGAATGCGTCGTAGGGGGAGTTGTAGGGGTTGATCTTGTTGATCACGTAACCGGTCGAAGGTAGCGGCTGCCAGAATGACTCGCCGTCCTCCGGACCCAGCGCGATCACAATTCCTTTGGCGTAATCGCTCACGAGATCCTCCAGTGGCATTGTTGACGAAAAAATGGAGCAACAACGAAGACCTGCGCCCTATCCTAGACGTCGTGGCCGCCGAGTTCGGTCGCGAACATGATCGGCGAGCCCGCTCATCGTGTCGGTTGCGAGTGGTCTGCCGTCGATCGTGATCTTCGTTAACATCAACTTCTTCGCTGCTGACGTACAGGCTCCGCGTTGGCGGCGCTCTCGCCGGTGCCATAGGTGTCCATGAACCCTTCGACCGCGGCGTGCAGCTCATCCCACGGAGCGTTGATGAAATTGTAGTTGCGCACCGCAAACGCCGGGCCGACGAAGAATTTCTCATATGACGTGGCGCGGCTGGCGTGGTCAGATCCTATGAGATCCCAGGCGAGCTTGAACAGCTTCATTCGATCGGCGGCGGCAAACTCTCCGGCCGTCCAAAAGGTCTCGAACAGGTCGCGCAGCTCGGGATCCTCCAGCACGTCGATGCTGGCGGGGAACTGAAACTGGCCGCCGCCCATGAGCTCGCGCATGATGTCGATCAATTGCGAATGGTTCTCCATAGCCCAGTGAATAGCGGCATAGAGGTAACGCCGGTTGAAAATGACAAAACCATTGTCGAACGGTTGATAGGCCTCGATCTGTCCGTCGATCATGGCATTGTAGCCCGCCTCCATTGCGGCGAGCCGGCCTAGCGTGTCGCGCACCGCGGGAATGTCCCGCGCGCCGGTGAAGCGCGTGATCAGGCTCGCGACGCCGAGCATGAAGCGCAGCTTTGACCCGAACCGTACGTTTGATTGATGATTCGAAATCACGTGCGCTGCGGTTTGGATGTAGATGTTGCGCGAAAGAGCCGGGTTGTCGTGCACGATGACTTTTTCCCACGGCACCTTTGCATCCTTAAACACCAGCATGCAGTCGGACTCATCGAAGCGAGTGGTGAGCGGACGGTCAAAGGGGTTCATGCCTGGGCGGTTGAACGGCTCGCGTGACCAAAGCGTCAGGCCGGGCAGGTTAAGCGGGATCACGCAGGTCACGGATTCCTTGAGTTGATCAGGAGCAAGCGGCATCACATTCCCGACCAGCACCTCGTGCGCATAGACGGCGCCGCTCGCCAGCATTTTCATGCCGTTGAGCGTGACGCCCCTGTCGTCTTCCGCGGTCACCCGCAGCGCGGGCTGTGGCAGCCCCTTGGCTAGGTAGTAATCCTTGTTGCGCGCGCCCTGCGGCGGGACGATCGCATAGGTCGCGAAGAGGTCGTTTCGCCGGACATGCTGGTAAATAGCCAGCAGATTGTTGCGGCTCCCGCCGGGCTCGCTGTCGAACACCTCGGGCTTCAAGGAAAGGCCGGTAAGATTGCCGGCGAAGGCGTCGGGCGTGCGTCCCATCAGACCGAAACAGAAGTCCGCGATCTTACGGTGGGCACGGTTGCGGCGCCGCAGATCCTCTTGGGACCGCGGCTGTAGGTAGTACATGCTGTAGCGCTCGGCGCCTTCCTCGAACGTCATGAGGTCGCGGACCGCAGGATCCGATTTCATGTCGAACAATGCGGCGTAGGTTCGTGCGGCGTCGGCAAAGGCTGGATGCGTGGTCTGATCCTTGACGCGCTCCTTGCCGATATAGATGACGCGACCGTCGCGGATGCTCTGCAAATATTCCTTTCCGGTTATGAGCATAAGCGTGAACCGCTTTACCAGGATTTCCCGGAAGACTTCCGACTTGGTGTGGATGATAGCGATTCTCTGGGCTGCTCGAAATGGACCTAACCCAGTCCTCAAGACGCGCACACGCTCGCAGGGTATCAGGAGAAAACGCTGACGTAATGGCGACGCAGTCGCGCGCCGGAGCGCATCGAAGCGAACGCTTTCAGATTCGCTGCCTCAAGTCAGCTGTTCGACTCGAGCGGCGAGACGAAGCGGGTCACGAGGGGTTCCGCGCGATCGATACCGCCCCGAGGGTGAGCGCTGCCGTGCGCGGCACCCCGAGATGAAAATTTCGACGTTCTTGGCTGCTGCGCGAAATTCGAGCGAGCGTCTCGTTGCCGCGATCTTCAATATCCGCGTTGATCCGCTTGGGGTTCGGTTCGGAAACTGAGCAGAGACCAGTTCGCTCCAGTACCCTATCGTCCTGTGACCGCGGTCGTGCTGTGGAGGGCGGGCGAGGACTGGGAAGCCGCAGTCGATTCAAGGCTCATGCCCTGCTCGAGCTCTCCTGCCCGCTCAAAGTACCGATTGGCCATGAATGTCAGCTGTGCTTCGTGCCTGCGATCTGAGCATGCCCGAGACAAGGCGAGACACCTTTGCGCTTGCGCGCGATAATACGTGCTCATCGACATAACTGCATTTTGCGCTTCCCATGCTAACAATGCATGAATGGCGATCTCGTTACGAAATTTACGTTAATCGTGGTTCAAATCTTGAGCACTGCGTGTCCCACAGGAACGATCTTATCCGCGCGGCCTAAATCCGATTATAGGGCCTCGCGGCGCCTTTGCATGGAGCGCCCATTGCGGAGTTCAGTCCCCCATTTTCCGCTGAGGTGTGGCAAATCTGTCACCGTCAACATTGGCCCCTCGTCTAGAATAGTAGGTCAGTCGCGGGGGGCGTGGCGATGAAAAAGCGAATGGTGATCGCGTTTTTTGCCACTTCATTGACGGCCGGGGCGTCCTTCGCCGCCGATTGGCCGCTGATGGGACCGCAGCTCTATCCGTCGGCCCCTCGCATGGCCGTCGAATGGACGGGCATCTATTTTGGAGTCAATGCCGGTTACGGTTGGGCACAGGGCTCATCAAATACCGTTTTTGGCGGTGGAGCGGCAAATACCGCTTTGCTAATTCCGGCCGGCGCGACGACGCCATTTGGACTCGGTGCGACGGAGCTCGGCGGTACGAGCCTGCTCGGCTCAAGCAGTCCGCGCGGCGGCATTGCTGGAGGTCAAGTGGGTTTCAATTGGCAAGCCGGAATGGTCGTCTTCGGAGCCGAGTTTGACGCTCAGTGGTCAGGACAGTCGAACGCTGTCTCACTCATATGCACGCCGCCTATCCCGGGCTGTACCGCCACCGAAGCCGTCAAGATTAGATCGCTTACAACGGGACGGGCTCGTATCGGGTTGGCGTTTGACTGGCTAATGCCTTATGTGACGGCAGGCGGCGTGCTGGTAAACGCGCGAGACGATTTGACTGTGAACGTTGGGGGAGCATCCGCAAATTTTCAACCCCTGTCGAATACCACGCTCGGATGGACTGCGGGTGCCGGTGTCGACGTTGCGCTATCAAGCAATTGGTCGGCAAGATTCGAGTATCTTCACATTAGGGCCAACGGTATCACTTCAAGTGTATTGATACCTGGTTTCCTTGGCAACGGGACGGCATCAGAGACCGCCTCGTATCGAGATAATATCGTGCGCGTTGGCTTGAACTACCGGATCGGCCCGCGCGGCGGTCCTGGGGTGTTGGAGACGCGCGTTCTGCCGGGGTCTGCCTACGCATTGAATTATGATTTCCTGCCGAGCGTTGCTGCGATACCCAGCGACAAAGCAAAAAGCGTGACGCGATCTCATGATGGAACGGCCGTTGCGCAGCAACCCCCGGAACAAGCGCCTGCGATGTCCAGCGACAAAGCAAAAAGTGTGACACGGCCTCAGGATGGGTCGGTTGTTGCGGAGCAGGCGCCGCAAGTTGCGCCGCAACTCCCGCAAGTTGCGCAGCCAGCCCCGCAACAAGCCGCTCCAATTGCGAGCGAGCCGAAAACCTCAAAGTGGTCTGCAAAGAATTTTCTTGAGATAGGAGACGTTGACGATCTGGATGCGCCTTCAGCGCAACCCGAGCCGCCCAAACTTCCATCGAAGAAGCAGCGAGAAAAAGAAGAGGATGAGAGCCAACGGCTGAAGCGAATCATGGCCATTTGCTCCGGCTGTTAGGCCATAGAGATAGAGGGCGCTTTTCAGATCAGAAGCGGCCGGTCCAGCGACTTCCCGCCATAACCATCAGCCGGCATCGGGCATCCCTCAACGTTGTGGGCGCAAGTGTGCTATCGTTCATCAGACGGAAGTGATGCAGGATGCCCGCTGGGCAGCGCTGCTTCCCGTGGCTGCTCGTGTGCCCGCGTCGCGACATCGGAGGTATCCTTGCTGAGCATGCGGCGCCTCACATTTGCCGTGGCTTTTCTCGCCGTGCTTGTCCTCGCGGCGAAGCCATCGACAGCGCAGACTTGGCCGCAACGGACGGTCAAGTTCATCGTGACGCTTGGACCGGGCAGCGGTGTCGATATCGGCACGCGACTGATCGCGGATCGATTGAGCAGGCGCTGGGGCCAGCATGTCGTCGTCGAGAATCGCCCCGGCGGGGATGGTCTCGTCGCCATCAGCGCGTTCGTCGGCGCCAACGATGACCACGTGCTCCTGGCGGCACCAAGCGGGTCGTTCACCGCGCATCCGTTTATCTATAAAAACTTGCCCTACAAAGCCGCCGATATCGTGCCGATCGCCAGGATCTCGAACACGGTCGTTGTCATGGCCGTGCCCGCCTCCCTGGAAGTCAAGTCGGTGGCGGAACTGGTGGCGATGGCGCGCGCTCAGCCCGGCACGCTCAACTGGGCGGGCACGACCGGCAGCAACGAATTTCTGTTCGCCGCATTTCTCAAAAATGCCGGTCTCTCGATGTCAAAAGTTCCTTATCGCAATTTGGTCGAAGCAGCCAACGACCTGGCGATCGGACGCATCCAGGTCAACGTGACGGCGTTCGCGATCGTGCGACCACAGCTTGAGGCCGGCAAGGTCAAGCTGTTGGCGGTGACGAATACGGCGCGAACCGCTGTCGTGCCCGATGTGCCCACAGTCACCGAGGCCGGCTATCCGGATCTTGCTCTCGACGGCCTCGTCGGCTTTTTCGGTCCGCCGACCATGCCCGGGCGGCTCCGCGACGGCATCGCCGCCGATGTTCGGGAGACCATTGATGCGGTGGTCGAGGAACGGTTGAACCTCACCGGGCAGATCCCCAATTTCGGTGGGCCTGCCGATTTCGATGCCGATATCGCGCACCAGCGCGCGCGGATCGCCCGAGCCGCCAAGGACCTCGGTATCGTGCCAACCCAGTAAATAGGCGGGCGTGGCTGGTTCTTTAGACGGGCGAACGGGGAGCTGCGACAAAGCCTCCATTCGATTGAAACCCAACGGTGTGTCTCGATCTGCTATCCTCGACTCCCCAGATTGACGCGAAGCCGACGCGAGACGGACGCATCTGCGAACAAAACTCGCGACAGCCAGGGAGGAGCCACGCATGAGAAGGCTGTTTCTCATTCTCTTGGCCGCAGGGCCGGCATTCTTCAGTTCGGCGCTCCTCGCCGACAACTATCCGAGCAAGCCAATCACCCTCGTTGCTGTATTCGGACCCGGCAGCGCCAGCGATACGATTTGCCGCGTGATCGCCCAGCCACTCAGTGTCGCACTCAATGAAAGCGTCATCGTCGAGAGTCGTCCCGGTGCGAACGGAGCGCTCGCCGCTCTCTACGTCGCGCGCTCGGCGCCAGACGGCCATACGCTGCTGATGGCGACCAACTCCCCGCTTTCGACTGCTCCGTTCCTGATGAAGAACGTGAGCTACGATCCGGTGAAGGACTTCACGCCGGTGACGCGTGTGGGGAGCTTCACATTGATGCTGGTGGTCAATCCGAGCTTGCCCGTCAAGACGGTCAAGGAGTTGATCGAATATGCCAAGGCCAATCCCGGCAAGCTGTCGTTCGCCAGCGCCAATACCTCTGGCATCGTCGCCGGCGAGACGCTCATCCATTGGGCGGAAATCGACATGCTGCATGTACCTTACAAGAGTTCACCGCCGGCCATCCAGGACGTGCTCGCAGGTCGCGTATCGATGATGTTCACCGATCTCACGACTGGCCTTCCACATGTCAGATCCGGGGCGTTGCGCGCACTCGCGGTGACGCGCCTGCAGCGCAGCCCGCTGTTTCCGGAGCTGCCGACACTGGACGAGGCCGGGGTCACCGGCTTCGACATGGATTCGTGGGCCGGGATCGTCGCGCCGGCCCATACGCCGCCGCCCATCGTGACGAAGCTCAATAAGGAGCTGCGCAAGATCATCGATGATCCGGACGTCAACGCGAAACTCGGCAACGTCGGCTTCGAGGCGTTTTCCAGCACGCCCAAGGAGTTCGGGGACTTCATCAAGGTCCAGCTGGACAGGTGGGGCAAGATGGTCAGGGACGCCGGCATCCAACCGGAGTAGTCTCGGGGCGCAGATTCCGGCGGCTGTGTTCGACGTCCGAATTCCCTGATCCCACGCTTGCATGCTCGCGGCAGGCCGCGCGGCCGGGAGCGGAGTTATCTCAGGAAGGGTCATGATAATGAATCCTAAGAGCATCATCCTGATCGTGGCGATCGGTCTCGCGTCGACCTGGCCGGTCGATGCAGCCGATCTCCTCGTTACCCAATACAAGAACGACCCCTCCGGCGCGCCATACGGCATCGCGCTCGAAAAGGGGTTCTTCCGCACTCACGGGCTCGACATCACCGGCATTATCTCCGGCGCGGGCGGCGGCAGCTCGGTGCGCAATGCTATGGCGAGCGATCTTGGCTATGGGGACGTCACGGCTGCACCGGTCATCGCGGCGGCGGAGCAGGGGCAGGACGTCAAGATCGTCGGTATCACCTCGCGCTCGTTGGCGGACCTCGTGCTGATCGTCATGCCCGATTCACCGATCCGCACTGCGGCCGACCTCAAGGGCAAGAAGTTCGGCATCAGCAATCCGAAATCGCTTGGCGAGATGATGGGAGTGCTGGTGATGGAGAAGGCGGGCCTCAAACAAGGCGACGTGCAGATGACGGCGCTCGGCAGTCTGAGCGGGGCGCTCACCGCATTGGAGAACGGCGTGGTGGACGCCACGTCCATCCCTGTCATCCTGTTCCGGACCCGCGGCGGCGAGAGCAAGTACCGTGTGCTCGTCAGTCCGAAAGACTTGCCGCTTATTCCGTCGCAGCTCGGCATGGCCACCGGCCAAGCCATAAAGGAATGGCCGGAGAAGTTGCGCGCTATCCAGGCAGCGCGTCGCGAAGGAACCAAGTTCATTTACGAGCACACCGACGAGGCCATCCAGATACTCAGCAAGCTCTATGCGCCGCTGCCACCGAAAGACGTGGGCATCATGGTAAAGGAACTCGTGGAGGCAAAGTTCTGGACCGAGGGCCGGATTGAGATGCCGCTGCTTGAGCAGACCGTGCATGCGATGAAAGGCGTCGGAATGCTGCAGAACGATGTCGACCTGAAGAAGATCGTTGACGCCTCATTCCTGCCGCCCGATTTGCAACGATGACGGCCACGGTCGCGCACCAGGACGTCCACGCCTCCCTGTCGGGTGTAACGCGGATCTATCCAGCGGCCGCCGGCACGCAAGCGGTTCATGCGCTCGGACCGGTCGATCTTGACCTCAAACGTGGTGAGTTCTTCGCTGTCGTCGGTCCGTCCGGCTGCGGCAAGTCCACGCTACTGGAGGTGCTGGCCGGCCTCCAGCAGCCAACGGCTGGCACGGTGACGTTCGAGGGCCGTTCAGTTACGGGCGAGGTACCCGATGGCATCGGCGTCGTGTTTCAGGAGGATGCGAGCTTTCCGTGGCTGACGGTGTGGGACAACGCTGCGTTCGGCTTGCGCCGCAACGGCGTGGCCGCCGCCGAGATCCGCCGTCGCGTCGATGATGCGCTTGCTTTCATGGGATTGACGGAGTTCGCCCGCGCCTATCCCGCGCAGCTTTCGGGCGGCATGCGGCAGCGTGTGTGCATCTCCCGCACGCTCGTGCTCCAGCCACGCCTAATTCTGCTCGACGAGCCGTTCGGCGCCCTCGATGCGCAGACAAGGCTGCTCATGGGCGACGAGGTGTTGCGCCTCTGGCGGCGCACCGGCGCGACCATCCTTCTGATCACACATGCGCTCGATGAGGCAGCAATGCTCTCAGACCGCATTGGTGCGATGTCGGCCCGCCCAGGCCGGTTCCTTGACATTGTCGTGACCGGCTGGCCGCGCGAGCGCGACAGCACGATCGTCAGCGAAGCCGCGTTCGGCGAGATCACTGGTCGGCTGTGGGACAACCTCCGCGGCGAATCTATGAAATCGCTCGGCTATTCCGGGATGGCGGCGGAATGAGCCGAGTCGGCTGGATCAGGATTGTGGTCCTTGTGATCGCGATCGGGCTGCTCGAATTGTGTTGCCGCCTCGGCCTGATCGATCATCGCGTCGTGATTCCCCCCTCGCAGATGGCCGACGCGCTGGTTCGGCTTCTGATCTCGGGGCAGGCCAATGACCAGATCGTCCGCACGTTCGGCATCGTCGTCGTGGCGGCCCTGATTTCCGTGGTGGCGGGCTTCGCCCTCGGTGTCGTCATCCATGCGCTGCCGCGCGTGCGGCAGGCGCTCGATCCGTTCTTCGCTACCTATTATGCGGTCCCGATTTTCATCTTCTATCCGGTGATGATCGTGATCTTCGGGCTCTCGGTCATCCCGATTGTGTTGATGGGAGTGGCGACCGCGATCGTGGCGATGATCATCGCAACCTTGAACGGGCTCGACCGCGTGCCGCGGGTGCTCTCCAAGGTCGCGCGCGTCCATCGCATGGGGACCATCGCCACGGCGCTGCTGCTGAAACTTCCGGCGGCGGCGCCGCATCTCTTCACCGGGGGCAAGCTCGCCGTCAGCTATGCTTTCATCGGCGTCATCGCCAGCGAGTTCATCCTTGCCCCCGCCGGACTTGGGCGCGTCATCTCCGATGCCTACACCGATTTCAATAATCGGCAAATGTATGCGTTGATGCTGCTGTTGATCATCGTAGCCACCGTCGTCAACATGCTGCTGCATGTGGTGGATCAGCGCTGGGCGGAACGGCGCGGGATCGCCAAGCCATGATCGCGACCAAACGCGCAACCGACACTCTGATCATGCTGATCGTCCTGCTGCTGGCATGGCAGGCGCTGCATCAGGTGGTTGGCGCCACCGCGCTTCCGGGTCCGGTACCGACGCTGGCTTATCTCGCCAAGCTCGTGCCGAGCGAGCGTTTTGCCGAAAACGCGTGGGCGACGCTCGTCTGCTTTTTCTACGCGCTGATGTTGTCCTACGGGATCGGGCTCGCGATCGGCGTGTGGATGGGAATCCATCGAATGTCCGGGGCGGTCGGCGAGCCGATCCTCATCTCGCTCTACACGCTGCCGAAGGTGACGCTTTACCCAGTGGTGCTGCTGATCTTCGGGCTCAGCCTATCGGGCCGGGTGACATTCGGTGCAATGCACGGGGTGCTGCCGGTCGCGCTTTTGACCATGACTGCGATCCGCAATATTCCGCCGGTCTATTTGAAGTCGGCACGAACGCTTCAGCTATCGAGATGGCAGACCATTCTCACGGTGCTTTTTCCAGCCACGCTTCCAGAGGTGATCGCGGGGCTCCGAATCGGCTTCTCTCTGACGCTGCTCGGGGTGCTTCTGGCGGAGATGTTCGCGGCCAAGCATGGACTAGGTTTTCTGATAATCAACGCCATGCAGCTGATGCAGGCCGAGGAGATGGTTACGATTGCTGTCGTGCTGTTTGCATTTGCAGCGCTCGCCAATGCGATGCTTCTGTGGATTGAGCATCAGCTTCATCCCCGAGTGTAACGGGCTGAAGACGCAGCTTGTGCAGAATGCATAGCGGACTGGTCGGCGGCGGCCAGCCTTGCCATTAACCGATGCGCCGATGGCGTGCTGGCACGCGCTCGAAGTATCCGATGCCGTTGTGACTGCGCTTTCCCGCCAGCGCGAAGATGGCGCCCTGAGGATCCGTGCATCGCAGGATCCATCTGTTGCCCGGCACTTCAATCGGGCCGCTGAGGATTTGGCCGCGACCAGCCTTCACGCGCTTCATCGCCACGTCGATGTCGCCGACGTTGAAGTAATAAAGCCAGAACGGGACCGGCTCCATCGCGGGCTTGGTGAACATGCCGCCGATGGTCTCCCCTCCGGCGGAGAACAGTTGGTATGTGCCCACCGGGCCCGTATCGGTCTCTGCTTTCTGCCAGCCGAATAGCTCGCGGTAGAAAGCCCATGCCTTCTCCCAGTCGGCGGCGAGCAACTCGTGCCAGCCGACGCGGCCCGGCGCGTCCAGCGCGGGGGGCTGCTCTTGGCCACCCTCCAGCCACTTGAACAACGCAATCGTTGCCATTTGCGGGTCAACGGCGATCGAAAAGCGGCTGATGTTGGGGATGTCCTTCGGTGGGACGTGCACGGCGCCGCCAAGCTCTTTGATGCGGTCGGCGGCGGCGTCCACGTCGCTGACGCCGACATATCCGAGCCAGCTCGGCCGCAAGCCCGATTTCCTTGCGTCCTCCGGCAGGTCCATCAACCCGCTGACCGAAGTCCCTCCAGCGGTAAACAGGGTATAGGCCATGCCGGGCATTGACGCATCCTGCGTGCCCCAGCCCACGACATCGGCATAGAAGCTCTTGGCGGCTTCCATGTCCGTCGTCATCAAATCGTACCA
>Ga0209526_10003418_pt1 | contig 10825 bp, 9 predicted proteins | sample JacPinW_OM2H0_M1_FD_188566 | JGI IMG/M metagenome (GOLD analysis project Ga0209526, IMG submission 188566) | Forest soil microbial communities from Algoma, Ontario, Canada - Jack Pine, Ontario site 1_JW_OM2H0_M1 (SPAdes) (version 2) | ecosystem: Environmental > Terrestrial > Soil > Boreal...
CCTCGCGCAACAGCAATATCTCCGCGAACAATTCGGGGCTCGGCTGGTTGATGTAACGATGGATCAGGTTCTGCAGGCGGCCGGTTTCGCTCTCCAGCATCACCAGGATCCTGTCGGACTCCCGCGCTTGCCGGACGTCGTCCCAGGCCGAACCGAGCACCTGGGCGCCGTTCCATATCATCGCGGAAAGCACCACGACGACCGCCGAGTTCAGCGCGGCAATCGACAGGATGCGCCAGCGGATCGGCACCGCGCGCAGTAGCCCGACGATGCGAAACCGGCCGCGCGCGCCGAAGTTCGCCGGCCGTTCCGCAGTTTCGTCGCGCTGGCGTGTACCCAAGACCAACTCTCACTCCACCTTGCGAATTCGCTCGATCAGTTCCGCGACCGCGGGATCGCGTTGCGCTTTTTTGTATATTCCGGCCACCGCGGCTTCGAATGGCTTGCGGTCGAAATCGCTGACGATCGTGACCCCCTCGGCCTCCGCCTGCCGCCGCGACTGCTGCTCGAGATCCTTCCACTTGTCATGCATGAAGTGACTGGACTGTATCGCGGCGTCGCGAAAAATCGTTCGGTCCTCCGCCGACAGGCTTTCCCAGGCTTTCTGCGACATCACCAGCACTTCCGGTGACATCGCGTGCTGGGTGAGGGTGTAATAGCCGGCAAATTTGTAATGACCTGACGTGACAAAGGAGGGCCAGTTGTTCTCCGCGCCGTCGATCAGCACGGTGGAAAGCGCGGTGAGAACTTGCCCATAGGGCAGCTCGATCGGCTCCGCGCCGAGTGCCTTGATCGTGTCGGACATCAATTCGGATTGTTGCACGCGCAGCCGCAAGCCCTTGATGTCGGCGATCGAGCGCACCGGCCTGACGCTGTTGTAGATCGATCGCGCCCCGGAATCGTAAAACGCCAGGCCGACAAAGCCATAGGGTTCGAAACTGTTCAGGATTTCGTTGCCGATCGGCCCGTCCAGCACTTTCTGCAAATGCTCGATGGAGCGAAACAGAAACGGCATCGCCAGCACGTTCATCGCCGGCACGAAATTCCCGATCAGCGCGCCGTTGGTGCGATTGAGATCGATGGCGCCGGCGCGGGTCTGTTCGATGGTTTCCTTTTCCTCGCCGAGCTGGCGCGAATGGAATACCCGGATCTGGTGGCGGCCGCCGCTGAGTTCCGCCACCATGCGGCCCATATAGCGCAGGGCCTGGACGGTCGGATAATCCTCGCTCTGGCTGTCGGCGGCGCGAAATTCCCGTGCGACCGCGCTCGTCCAGACCGCCGCCAACAGCAGCGCGACGACAGGTGCGATGGTCCGCGAAAGGTCGGCGCGGCTGTACACGGGCAACTGCATCCCCTTATGATGGTGTCGGCTAAGGCGAGAAAAGGTTCAACACGATTTTATAGAAGCCGGCGAGGTATAGCCATACTGTCGATGCGGCTATCGTTAATGGTGCACCGCGACCGCTCTTACGGATTGAACCGCCGGCGCTAGGCTTGATGAGGGCGCGTGAGGCAGGAAAACCGCTTCGACCGCGGCAGATCGGAAGGTCCTAATCGTGAAATCGACCTTGAGGTTCCTGCAACTCGCGGCTGTCGTCGCGGCGGTCACTTTGGCCTCTCCGGCGCTCGCCGTCACCGATATCATGTGGTGGCATGCCATGTCGGGCGAGCTCGGGAGGCAGCTGGACAAGCTCGCCACCAATTTCAACGCATCGCAATCCGAATACCGGATCGTGCCGAGTTACAAAGGCAATTACACCGAAACCGTAACGGCGGCGATCTTCGCGTTTCGTTCGCGGAGCCAGCCGGCCATCGTGCAGGTCAGCGAAATCGCGACCGCGACCATGATGGCTGCGCGCGGCGCGATCTATCCCGTGTTCGAATTGATGCGGGACGAACACGAGGCATTTTCCTCGGCGGCGTATCTTCCGGCCATCACCGGCTATTACACCGACGTCGCCGGCAACATGCTGTCATTCCCGTTCAACTCCTCGACGCCGATCCTGTATTATAACAAGAACCTGTTTCGCGCCGCCGGCCTCGACCCCGAAGTGGCGCCGAAGACCTGGGACGATGTCGGCGCGGCGGCGAAGCGGCTGCGTGCCTACGGCGCCGTTTGCGGCTTCACGACGTCCTGGCCCTCATGGATCAACGTCGAGAATTTTTCGGCGTTCCACAATCTGCCGATGTCGACCAAGGCCAACGGCTTTGACGGTCTCGATGCGGTGCTGACTTTCAACAATCCGCTGATGGAGCGCCACATCGCCCAGCTCGCGGAGTGGCAGACCACCAAGATGTTCGACTACAGCGGCCGCGCCACCTCGGCGGAGCCGCGATTTCAAAATGGCGAATGCGGAATCTTCATCGGCTCATCCGCGACACGCGCGGATATCAGGGCCAATTCGAAATTCGAGGTCGGATACGGCATGTTGCCGTATTGGCCCGATGTTGAAGGCGCGCCGCAAAACACCACGATCGGCGGCGCGACGTTGTGGGTGCTGCGGGACCGGCCGCGCGAGGAATACAAGGGCGTCGCAAAATTCTTCGGATACCTGTCGAAGCCGGAGGTTCAAGCGGCATGGCACCAGAATACCGGCTATCTGCCGATCACCCGGGCGGCTTTCGAATTGACCCGCGCCCAGGGCTTTTACGATCGCAATCCCGGCACGGCGATCTCGATCGAGCAGATTACCCTGAAAACACCGACCGAAAATTCGAGGGGAGTTCGGCTTGGATCCTTCGTTCTGATTCGCGATGTGATCGATGACGAACTGGAGCAGGCCTTCAGCGGCAAAAAATCCGCGCAAGCAGCCCTGGATTCGGCCGTCGAACGCGGCAACCGGCTGCTGCGTCAATTCGAGCGGGCCAACCCGGACCGATGAGCTTGCGCCCAGCTTCGTCGTGGAGCGCGCAATGCGCGTCTGGCAATCCGAATTTCCATCACCGCGGCCACTTCGCCCAGGAACAGGGCGCGCCGGAGATTGCAGCGATAATAAGCAAATATGTTTCTTTGTATGCAATGAAGCTTCCGGCGCGTGATATCGCGGTCCCCTCCGAAAACTCAATATTTAAGCCAAATCATGCGCTTAAGGTGCGATTAGGCTTCCGCTAAGGTTTGGCACAAACCTTGCGATGCCCCTCCAAAGCCATTTCCTTCCGGCGTTTGGAGCATCACATGAAGCGTCGCGATTTTCTGAAATCCGTCTCCGGCATTGCCGCCGGCGCGATGGTGCCGGCGCCGGCGATCTGGTCGGCCGCCAAGGCCGACGCCCGCTCCGAAACGCTTCTCGTCGTTACCGAAGGCGGCCCCAACAATCTCGACATCCACGGCGTCGGCACCAATCGGCCGGGCTATGAGGCGTCGTGGAATTGCTACGACCGCCTGATCAGCCATGAAACCAAGACACTGCCGGACGGCACGCTGTCCTACGATCGCGACAAGTTCAAACCCGAACTCGCTGAAGACATGAACATCGGCGACATGTCCGTCACCTTCAAGCTGAAGAAAAAAGCCAAATTCCACGACGGCACGCCGGTCACCGCCAACGATGTCAAATGGTCGCTTGATCGTTCGGTATCGGTCGGGGGCTTCCCCACGGTGCAGATGAAGGCCGGTTTTCTCGAAAGCAAGGACCAGTTCGTCGTTGTCGATGACAACACCGTCCGGATCGACTTCGCCAAAAAGGACCGTCTGACGATTCCCGATCTCGCGGTGATCGTGCCGGGCATCTACAATTCCGCGCTGCTGAAGAGCAAGGCCACGGAGAAGGATCCCTGGGCGCTCGATTACACCAAGAGCAACACCGCCGGTAGCGGCGCCTACAAGGTGACGAGCTGGAAGCCCGGCGTCGAAGTAGTCTATGAGCGCCATGACGACTGGGTGGGCGGCAAGACGCCCCAGCTCAAGAAAGTGATCTGGCGGACGATTCCCTCGCAAGGCAACCGACGCGCCCTGATGGAGCGCGGCGATGCCGACATCTCCTTCGACCTGTCGAGCAAGGACACCTCGGAGATGAAGAAGGAGGGCAAGCTCGTCATCATCTCCAACCCGATCGGCAACGGCATGTATTCCGTCGAGCTGAACGTCAAGAGCCCGCCATTCGATAACGCGAAGGTGCGTCGGGCGGTGGCCTATGCGCTGCCTTACCAGAAGATCATGGACGCGGCGATGTTCGGCCTCGCCAATCCGCTGTTCGGCGGCGCGTCCAACACGGTCACCGACATCGCCTGGCCGGCCAAGACCGGCTACGTCAACGACATGGCCAAAGCCAAGGCGCTGATGGCGGAGAGCGGCGTCTCGGGCATCGATACCACCGTCTCCTTCGATCTCGGCGCCGGCGACATATGCGAGCCGATCGCCGTGCTGGTGCAGGAAAGTCTCGGCCAGATCGGCATCAAGACCGCGATCAACAAGGTTCCCGGCGCCAACTGGCGCAGCGAGATGGCGAAGAAGTCGATGCCGCTGATGGTCAACTTCTTCTCAGGCTGGCTCGACTATCCCGAGTACTTCTTTTTCTGGTGCTATTCCGGCCAGAACGCGATCTTCAACACGCCGAGTTATGTCAATCCGGACATGGACGCGCTGATCGATGGCGCGCGCGCCGCCGCCGCTGTCGGCGACAAGGAAAAATATTCCAGGAATGTCGAAGGCTTTATTTCCAAGGCCTATGCCGAGGTGCCGCGCATTCCGCTGTTCCAGCCCTTTCTCAACGTCGGGACGCAGAAGAATATCTCGGGCTACGTCTACTGGTTCCACCGGCAACTCGATTACCGCTCGATCGTCAAGGGCTGAGGCGGGCTCGATCGCAAAGGCGCGCCCGAATAGTTTGGAAATAGCTTGGAATCCTGGGGGCTAGAAGTCCATGTTGACGATCGTGAAGCGCCTGGTGACCGTGATCCCGACGTTGATCGGTGTCGTGATCGTGACTTTTCTGCTCACCCGCGTCTTGCCGGGCGACCCGGCGGTGTATTTTGCCGGACCGGCCGCGACCCCGCAGTCGATTGCCGAAATCCGCAAGACGCTCGGGCTCGACCGGCCGCTGCCCGACCAGTTCGCGCATTATGTCAATGATCTGGCCCACGGCAATTTCGGCAACTCGCTTTCCACCGGCCGTCCGGTGGCAACCGAAATCACCAGCCGGCTGCCGGCATCCGCTGAACTCACGCTGTTGGGACTGTTCCTCGCCATCGCCATCGCGGTGCCGCTCGGCATTTTCGCCGCGGTCAAGCAAGGCTCCTTGATCGATCATCTATGCAGAATTGTCGCCACCGCCGGCGTTTCGCTGCCGGTTTTCTTCACCGGCCTGCTGCTGGTCTATATCTTCTATTTCAAGCTCGGCTGGTCGCCGGCGCCGATCGGCCGTCTCGACGCCTTCGCCACCACGCCGCCCGATATCACCGGCTTCTATCTGATCGACAGCCTGGTGACCGGAAATTTCGAGACCTTCCGCGCCTCGCTCAGCCAGTTGATTCTGCCGGCGGCGACGTTGGCAATTTTCTCGCTGGCGCCGATCACGCGCATGACCCGCGCCTCGATGCTGGCGGTGCTGTCGTCCGAGTTCATACGAACCGCGCGCGCCAGCGGTCTCGATGACCGCACCGTCATCCTGACCTACGGCTTCCGCAACGCGATGCTGCCGGTCGTGACCACGTTGGGGATGGTGTTCTCGTTCCTGCTCGGCGCCAATGTGCTGGTGGAAAAAGTGTTCGCATGGCCGGGCATCGGCTCTTACGCCGTCGAGGCGTTGCTGCAGTCGGACTTCGCGCCGGTGCAGGGCTTCGTGTTGACCATGGCGGTGCTCTACGTCGCACTCAACCTTTTGATCGACATGCTCTACAGCGTGATCGATCCGCGTGTGAGGCTCGAGGCATGAGTGAAGCCAGTCTGACTGCAGCCCCGGCCGCCGAGGTTCAACCCAAGCCGCCGGCCAACTCCATTTTCCGCCACGCCCGTTATGTGGTGGCGGAAAATCCGGTGACCGGCTTGTCGTTCGGGCTGTTCGTGATCATCGCGCTTTGCGCCTTGGTCGGCCCTTACATCGCGCCATACGATCCGCTCGCCAGCGACACCTCGGCGACCTTGCAGTCGCCGTCGTTGCACCATTGGTTCGGCACCGATTTGCTGGGCCGCGATATCTTCAGCCGCGTGCTGGTGGCGACGCGCCTCGATTTCGTGATCGCGGTGGCGTCGGTGGCGCTGGTGCTGGTGATGGGCGGCCTCGCCGGGATCGCCGCCGGCTTCTTCGGCGGGTGGACCGACCGCATCGTCGGACGCATCTCCGACACCATCATGGCGTTTCCGTTGTTCGTGCTGGCGATGGGTATCGTGGCCGCCCTCGGCAATACGGTGACCAACATCGTGATCGCGACCGCGATCATCAATTTTCCGCTCTATGTGCGGGTCGCGCGCGCCGAAGCCAATGTGCGGCGCGACGCCGGCTTTGTGCAGGCGGCGCGGCTGTCCGGCAACAGCGATTTTCGCATTGTGATGGTGCATATCCTGCCGAACATCATGCCGATCATGATGGTGCAGATATCGCTGACCATGGGCTACGCCATTCTGAACGCGGCCGGTCTGTCGTTCATCGGCCTCGGGGTCAAGCCGCCGACCCCCGAATGGGGCATCATGGTCGCGGAAGGTGCGACCAACATTATTTCCGGCGAGTGGTGGGTCGCCTTCTTCCCCGGCGGCGCGCTGATGATCGCGGTATTCTGCTTCAACCTGCTCGGCGACGGGTTGCGCGACGTGGTCGACCCGCAGCGGAGGACATAGAGGATGATCGGCGCAACTCCGAATACCGTCACCGCGCAGCCGCTGCTTGACGTCGAGGATCTCACGGTGGAATTCGCCACCCGGCGCGGCATCGTCAAGGCGGTGCAGCATGTCAACATCTCCGTGGCCAAGGGCGAGACGCTCGGCATCGTCGGCGAATCCGGCTCCGGCAAGTCGGTCACTTCCTACGCGGTGATGCGGATTCTCGACCGCGCCGGCAAGATCGCCGAAGGCTCGGTGATGTTCTCCGGCATCGACGTCAAGTCGGCGACCGAGAACCAGATGCGCGACCTGCGCGGCCGCGAAATCTCGATGATTTTTCAGAGCCCCCGGCTGGCGCTCAATCCGATCCGCAAGATCGGCCGCCAGATCGAGGACGTGCTGCGCCAGCATGTGCAGTCGGCGGCCAGCGACCGCGGCGAAAAGGCGATCGAGGCGCTCGAGCAGGTCAGGATCGCGCGTCCGCGCGAACGCTATCATGCCTATCCGTTCGAGCTGTCGGGCGGCATGTGCCAGCGCGTCGTGATCGCGCTGGCGCTGGCCTGCAATCCGCAGCTTCTGATCGCCGACGAGCCCACCACCGGCCTCGACGTCACCACGCAGAAGGCGGTGATGGACCTGATCGTCGAACTCACCCGGCGGCGGGGCATGTCGACCATCCTGATCACGCATGATCTCGGGCTGGCCGCGGCCTATTGCGACCGCGTGGTGGTGATGGAGAAGGGCCGGGTGGTCGAAACCGCGCTGTCGGCGGATATCTTTGCCAAGCCGGAACACGCCTACACCAGGAAGCTGATGCGCGCGACGCCGCGGCTCGGCGTTTCCCTGCGAGATTTATTGCCGGAGGAGGAAGCTACTCCCGTCATGGCCGGGCTTGACCCGGCCATCCATCCTTCTTCGCAAGAGTATTCAAAGTCGATGGACCCCCGGGTCAAGCCCGGGGGTGACGGTTCTACCGGTGGCGACGCTAGTACGAAACCCCTTCTCCTCGTCGAAAAGCTCGTCAAGGAATATCCGCGCCAGGGCGCGACCGCCGCGCTCGGCAAATTGTTTGGGCGCAAGCCGCCGGTCGAAACCGAACAATTCCGCGCGGTCGACGGCATCAGCTTTGCCGTGGGGCATGGCGAGAGCGTCGGGCTGGTCGGCGAATCCGGCTGCGGCAAATCCACCACGTCGATGATGGTGATGCGGCTGTTGGACCAGACCTCGGGCCGCATCGTGTTCGGCGGCGACGAGATCAGCGCCATTTTGCCAAATGCGTTCGCGCGGCTGCCGCTGCGCAAGAGCATCCAGATGGTGTTTCAGGATCCGACCGACAGCCTCAATCCGCGCTTTACCGCCGCGCGCGCGATCGTCGATCCGATCATGCAGCTTGGCGATATCAAGGGCCGCGACGCCTTGCGGGCCCGCTGCGAGGAACTGGCCGGCCTGGTCGGCCTGCCGGTCAACCTGCTGGACCGTTTCCCGCATCAGTTGTCCGGTGGACAGAAAGCCCGCGTCGGCATCGCGCGCGCGATCGCGCTGCATCCCAAACTTGTGATCCTCGACGAGCCGACCGCGGCGCTCGACGTCTCGGTGCAGGCGGTGGTGCTGAACCTGCTGCACGACTTGAAGCAGTCGATGGGTATGAGCTATTTGTTCGTGTCGCATGATTTGAATGTGGTGCGGCTATTGTGCGATCGCGTCATTGTGATGCGGACGGGCCGCATCGTCGAACAGGGTCCGTCCGAACGGGTCTTGGGTGATCCGCAGGATACCTATACAAGGGAACTGCTGACGGCGATTCCGCACCCGCCGTTGCCGGTTCACTGAAGTATCGATTGGGAGAAGCATGGCTGTTGATCCGCTGGATGCCTACATCGACGCCGTCGGCAAGGCGCTGGCGCTGCCCATCGAGGAAGCCTGGAAGCCGGCGGTCAAGGCCAACCTCGATGTGTCGCTAAGGCTGGCGCGGCTGGTGGATGAATTCGTGCTGCCTGACGAAGCCGAGCCGGCCAGTGTCTTTGCAGCCTGACGCCGCAATGATCGCAAATCCCGACGATCTGTCGGCCTTGCAAATTGCGCGGGCGGTAACCGGTCGAAAGATCTCTGCCCTCGGCGTGACCGAAGCGGCGCTGGTGCGAATTGCCAAACACGATCCCGTGTTGAATGCGTTCACCGATGTGACCGCCGATCGCGCGCGGGCGAAAGCGCGTGCGGTCGACGCCGCAATAGCAGCCGGCAAAAATCCGGGGTCGCTGGCCGGCGTGCCGTACGCCGTAAAAAACCTGTTCGACGTGCAGGGCCTGCCGACCCGCGCCGGATCGAAGATCAATCGCGATCTTGCGCCTTCGCCGCGCGACGCCACCCTGATCGAGCGCCTAGATGCCGCCGGCGCCGTGCTGGTCGGGGCGCTGAATATGGGCGAATACGCCTACGACTTCACCGGCGAGAACGTGCACGACGGTCCGTCGCGCAATCCGCATGATGTGACGAGGATGACCGGCGGCTCGTCGGGCGGCTCCGGCGGCGCGGTCGGCGGCGGCCTGGTGCCGCTGGCGCTGGGCTCGGATACCAACGGATCGATCCGGGTGCCGTCGTCGTTCTGCGGAATTTTTGGATTGAAGCCGACCTATGGCCGCTTGTCGCGCGCACGTTCGTTTCCGTTTGTCGCGAGCTTCGACCATCTCGGGCCGTTCGCGCGCAGCGTCGACGATCTCGCGCTGGCCTATGACGCGATGCAGGGACCCGATCCGGACGATGCCGCCTGCACGACCCGGCCGGCCGAGCCGGTGACGCCGCTGCTGGCGCAGGACATTGGCGGTCTTCGCATCGCGATCGCCGGCGGATATTTTCAGAACAATGTTTTTCCGGAGGCCGTCGAGGCCGTCGCGTGCGTGGCCAAGGCGCTTGGTGCTGCGCGCACCATCGAGATTCCCGAAGCCGCCCGCGCCCGCGCGGCGGCTTATGTTATCTCCACCACCGAAGGTGCGTCGCTGCACCTCGATCGCCTGCGCCAACGGCCCGGTGATTTCGATCCGGCGGTGCGCGACCGCTTGCTGGCGGGCGCAATGATTCCGGCGCCGCTGGTCGATCGCGCGCAAAAATTTCGCCGCTGGTACCGCGCAAAGGTGCTGGAGCTGTTCAAATCCGTCGATGTGATCATCGCCCCGGCCACGCCCTGCGTCGCGCCAAAACTCGGGCAGGCGACCTTCGTGCTCGACGGCGTCGAGCTTCCGGTGCGCGCCAATATCGGCATCCACACCCAGCCGATTTCGTTCATCGGGCTTCCGGTGGTCGCGGTGCCGGTTCCGCTGCAGCCGATGCCGATCGGCGTACAGATCATTGCCGCCCCCTGGCGCGAAGACATCGCGCTGCGTGTCGCCCATGCGCTGGAGCGCGCCGGCGTGGTTTCCGCAGCCCGGCCACGAGGATTATGACATGGAAGTCGATCTGCCCGACGTGCTCGCCGAGGTGACCGGCCAATTCGCGCGCTATGAGGCGGCGCTGGTCGGAAACGACGTCACCGTGCTCGACGAGCTGTTCCGCGCCGATGCCCGCACGCTGCGCTACGGGATCGGCGAAAACCTCTATGGCTATGATGCGATCACGGCGTTTCGCGCGGCGCGTTCGCCGGTGGGCCTGATGCGCCGAACGGAAAACACTGTGATCACGACCTATGGCCGCGACACCGCTGTGGCCTCGACGCTGTTTTATCGCGACTCAGCTCCAGGTAGAGTTGGACGGCAGATGCAGACATGGGTTAGATTTCCCGAAGGCTGGAAAATCGTCGCCGCCCATGTCAGCGTTATCGATGAACCCGGATCTTCCAAAGACATGAATCAAAAGGCATGAGTCTCGACGATCTTCCCCCTGGCGCTCCGCAACCCCCGGCCCGCGAAGCCGAGGCGGTGGTTCGGCGCGTGGACCGCGCCTCGCCCTATCCCGACAAGATCACGCGCGCGGAAGAACTGCGGCTGCAGCTGGCCGATGAAATCGTGCGTGGCGCGCTGCCGCCGGGGGCTGCGCTCGACGAGACCGACATTGCACGGCGCTTCAACGTGTCGCGTACGC
>Ga0209526_10003419_pt1 | contig 10824 bp, 9 predicted proteins | sample JacPinW_OM2H0_M1_FD_188566 | JGI IMG/M metagenome (GOLD analysis project Ga0209526, IMG submission 188566) | Forest soil microbial communities from Algoma, Ontario, Canada - Jack Pine, Ontario site 1_JW_OM2H0_M1 (SPAdes) (version 2) | ecosystem: Environmental > Terrestrial > Soil > Boreal...
CCCGCCGCTATGTCGCTGCGCAGGCACTCCTGGATGCGATGATAAATGGGCGTAGCAGAGCTCGGAGAGGAGTCGTACGTCATGCTTGACCTGTACCTGTATAGACAGGTATGGTCAAGTATCGCGGAATTCAAAGTAACAATCAGGAGGAGATGCGATGCCTGAATTCCGACTGTTGTCCACCAGCGGCCTCCTCGGCTACGGCTTTCCCGAAGAATCCCTCAAGACAGGGATGGCACGCGAGCCGCACATGATCGGCGTCGACGGCGGCTCGACGGATCCAGGCCCGCACTACCTCGGCTCTGGCAAATGCCTGAACTCCAAAATGTCCATGAAGCGCGATATTGCGCTGATGCTCGACGCGGCGCTGTCGGCGAAGATTCCAATGGTGATCTCGAGTTGCGGCGGCGCGGGAGGTGAGCCGCACCTCAAGGCCGTCGTCGATATCGTCCGGGAGTTGGCGCGCGAGCGCGGTTACCGTTTCAAGTTGGCGACGATCCACGCCGAGCAGTCCAAGGCATGGGTCAAGCAGAAGCTCGAGCAGGGCGAGATTGCGCCGCTCAAGGCCGTGCCGCCGCTCGACAGCGCCACCATCGACACGGCCGAGCGCATCGTTGGCATGATGGGCCCTGAGCCCTACATCCAGGCGCTCGACAACGGTGCCCAGGTTGTACTGGCAGGGCGCAGCAGTGACCCGGCTCCGTGGGTGGCGTGCGCCACGCGGGCGCAGCTTCCGGCAGCCCCCTCATGGTTCGCGGGCAAGGTGCTCGAGTGCGGCGCGACGGCGTCTCTACCCAAGGGGCACGACTGCCTGCTGGCGACAGTCCAGGAAGACGGCGTCATCGTCGAAGCGATGAATCCGATTCGCAAGTGCACGCCCATGTCGGTTGCCAATCACAGCCTGCATGAGAATGCGAGCCCTTGCTATCACATCGAGCCGGGCGGCCTGCTCGATACGTCCAACTGCAAATTCGATGCCGTTTCGGACCGTGCCGTGAAGATCTCAGGCATGGAATGGGAAGCCAAGCCGTACACCGTCAAGCTTGAGGGAGCTGAACTCGCCGGCTACCGCGCCATCACCATTTGCGGCACACGCGACCCCGGCCTGCTCTCCCAGTGGGACAGCTATCTCGCCTCGGTGAAGGACAATATCGTCACCAAAGCGCGTGCGTTCGGCGTCGAGCCGGATCAGTACAAACTGATCTATCGCGTCTATGGGCGCGATGGTGTCATGGGCGACTGGGAATCCGTGCGGGAAAGCCGCTCGCATGAGCTTGGCATTCTGGTCGAGGTCGTCGGCAAGACACAGGAGATCGCCAACGCGGTGCTGTCCATCGCGCGTGTCAACACACTGCACGTCGACTTTCCCGGCCGTCTCTGCAAGGAGGGGAACATGGCGTTCCCCTTCTCGCCGTCCGATATCGAAGCCGGCCCATGCTACCGGTTCTCCGTCTTCCACGTGGTGCGTAACGTGGACCCTCTGAGCATGTTTCCCATCGAGTACGAGATGGTGTGACAGCGATGCCCCGGATCAGCGAGATCGCCCAGGTGTGCAAGAGCAAAAACGCCGGGCCGTTCGAGGTGACGATCGATGTCGTCTTCTCGGATAAAGCAATGTTCGAAGCCGTAAAAGCCACGAACGTCCTCAATGCCGGCCTCATCGCGCGCCTCTATCATGTGACGCCAGAGGACGTGTTGTTCACTGTTTATGATGCCGGCAATGCCTTCAAGGCGACGTTGCCGCGGCGCATTCCTGCCGGCGACATCGGCGACACGGACGTTTACGGCGCCCAGCAGCACGCGCCGTTGCTCGACGTGGAAATCCCGATCGACGTGAAGGATCTCGCCGGGCGCACCCGTCGGCCGGCGTGAGCGGCATCTCATGTTCGACCCGATCGATCTCGAGATCCTGTGGAACCGCCTCATCACGATCACCGACGAGGCCGCGTACGCCGTGATACGCACCTCGATGTCCAAGGTGGTAGTCGAGGGGCGTGACTTCGGCGTGCACCTGCACGATCCTCTCGGCCGCATGCTGGCTGCCGATGTCTCTATTGCCTCGAAGACGGGCACGACGTCGATCGCCGTGAAGAAGCTGCTGGAGGTGTTTCCCGCCTCGACGCTGAAGCCCGGCGATGTCGTGGTCACCAACAATCCCTGGTGGATCATGGGGCACCTCAACGACGTCGCCGTTGTCGCCCCGCTGTTCTATGAGGGGCGGCTGGTCGCATTTGCCGAATGCATGGCACATATGGCCGACATCGGCGGCTGCCTGTCGGCCTCTCCGCACGAGGTCTACGAGGAGGGCCTCATCATCCCACCGCTGAAGGCGGCGGAGGCGGGCCGGGAGAACGAGACCTTCTTCAAGATGCTTGAGGCCAACGTGCGCGTCCCGCGCCAGGTCTCCTCCGACGTGCGCGCACTGATGACCGGCTGCCACGTCATGGAAGGCAAGCTCGGTGAGTACCTGAGCGAACATGGTCTGACCAATCTCGACGGCATCGGCGGGGCAATTCTGGGACGGTCCGAGGCGATCATGCGCAAGGCGATCGCTGAGACCATAGCGGACGGCATCTACGAGGGCGAAACTACCGTCGATGGCTTCGAGGAGCCGCTGACGATCCGCGCGCGCGTGACAGTGTCCGATGGACAGGTGGGGGTCGATTTCGCCGGCAGTTCGCCGCAGTCGCGCCAGGGGATCAACTGCACCTACGTCTATACGCACGCGTGGGCGACCTACACCATGAAGTGCCTGGCCGCACCGCAGCTTCCCAACAACGACGGCACGTTTGCGCCAATCCGCGTCACAGCGCCGGAAGGATCGTTCCTCAATCCCACGTTCCCCGCGCCGGTAAAGATGAAGCCATCGTCCGGACACTATGTGCCGATCGCTATTCTCAATGCGCTGTCAGGCGTCGTGCCGCGCCGCATGCTGGCGGAGTCTGGAAACAAGTTTCTGGTCTATGTCGCCGGCAACACTGGCGGCAAACCGTTCTCCGATCTCATGTTCGTCATGGGCGGCATGGGCGCGCGGGCGACGCGGGACGGCCTCAATTGCATGAGCTTCCCGGCCAACTCCTCCAACTTGCCGGTCGAGGTTATGGAGAACGCCCTCCCGCTACGCGTGCATCGTAAAGCCCTGCGGCCGGATTCAGGGGGTGCCGGCCAGTTTCGCGGCGGCCTCGGCCAGGAGCTCGAGTTCGAGGCTGTAGCGTCCAATCCGCTCACCGTCCGCGCCGAGCACGGCAAGCTCAAGACACCCCCCCGGGGGGTTCGGGGCGGAAGCGACGGTGCGCCTGGGGGAGTATACCTCAACGGGGAACCCATCCCCGACAAGCTGCCGGTCATCTTGCGCCGGGGCGATCGCATGCGGCTCGTGACGCCAGGATCAGGCGGCATGTATCCGCCGCGACAAAGGAGCAGGTCTGCAATTCAGCGCGACATCGAGGAGGGGATTGTCACGCGGGAAGCTGCGGCGCGCGACTACGGCATCCAGCCTGACACGCCAACGGGACAAGTTGATGAGCAGCCCAATGCAGGAACGTGACCGCTGGGACCTCGGCATCGACATCGGCGGCACATTCACCGATCTCGCACTGTTGCATCTCGCAACAGGCCGCATCCATGTCGGCAAGGTTCTCACCAACCACAAGGATCTGGCTGCAGGTGTCATAGATGGAGTCGCAAGGCTCATAGCCGACAGCGGCGTCGACGCCCGGCGGATCGGACGCGTGGTCCACGGCACCACGCTCGCCACCAATGCATTGATCGAACGCCGCGGAGCGCGTACCGCGCTCATTGTTACGCGCGGTTTTCGCGACCTTCTCGAAATGGGTCGTGAAAGCCGTTTCGACATCTACGACCTGGAGCTGGAGATACCTGCGCCGCTGGTGCCGCGCCATCGCGTATTCGAAGTCACCGAGCGGATGGATGCAACGGGCGCTGTTGTTACGCCTCTCGACAAAGGCGACGTCGAGCACAATGCGCAAGCACTTGCGCAACAGGACGTTCAGGCGGTTGCAATCTGTCTGCTGCATGCTTTCCGGAACTCACAGCACGAGCGAGAGATCGCAGCGATCCTCAAAGCGCGGCTCGCGCATCTGACTATCTCCCTTTCGAGCGAGGTTATGCCCGACATCAGGGAGTACGAGCGGGCCAGCACCACGGTTGCTAATGCATATGTTCAACCCACGATCCGCCGTTATCTCGGCCGGCTCTCGAACGCGCTCGAGCAGCAGGGCGTGCGCGGCACGCTGCACATCATGGGATCGGATGGCGGCACGCTCAGCACGGACGCTGCCACCCAATTTCCTGTCCGTATCATCGAGTCGGGCCCGGCGGGCGGGGCCACGGCTTCGGCTCATTTCGGCGAGGTGGCCGGTTGCCGAGATGTGATCGGCTTCGACATGGGCGGCACAACGGCCAAGTTCTGTATCATTGAGAATGCACGTCCAGCGCGCGCCACCGCGTTCGAAATCGGGCGCGTCTACCGCTTCGCCAAAGGCAGCGGTCTGCCGATCAGGGCGCCGACGGTCGAGATGATCGAGATCGGCGCCGGTGGAGGCTCGATCGCTCACGTCGAAGACCTGGGAAGCCTGAAAGTCGGGCCTGCGAGCGCTGGAGCTGCTCCGGGGCCTGTGTGCTACGGACAGGGCGGCACGGAACCGACCGTCACCGATGCCGATCTTGTCCTCGGCTACCTCGATCCTGATGGTTTTCTGGGTGGCCGGTTGAAGCTCGACTGCGCACGCGCCGAGCAGGTCATATCCGAGCGGATTGCGAAACGCCTCGGGCTTTCAACGTTGCGCGCTGCCTGGGGCATCCACGAGATCGTCAATGACAACATGGCGCGAGCCGCCAAGGTGCACTGCATGGAACGAGGCAAGGACCCGCGCCGCTTCGCACTCGTGGCTTACGGAGGCGCGGGGCCCGTGCACGGTTATCGTCTGGCGCTGGCCCTCGGTGTCACGCGGATCATCTATCCACGCCGGGCCGGCGTGATGTCGGCCATAGGCTTTCTCATGGCACCACCCTCCTTCGAGCTGGTGCGCTCCTATACAGCTCTTCTTCAGAGTGCAGACCCCGGCGTCGTCAATTCGTTGCTCGATGAGCTTGAGCGCGAAACACGTCAACACGTGCGCAGTGCCGGCGTCGCCGAGGCCGACATCATCATGCGGCGCGAGGCATCTATTCGCTACGCAGGACAGAGCTTCGATCTTTCCGTGCTACTGCCGGAAGGAAAGATAGGTCCGTGCGAAATTACAGCTCTCGGTCACGCGTTCATGGATCTCTATTCGCAGCGTTACCACCATACCAATCCGGGTGTGCCACTCGAGATTGTGTCGCTGCGCGCTCTCGCGCAGGGGCCACGATCACCGATACCTTCCTTTCAGTCGCATGCCGACGCGCAAAAGGCTTTCAAGGGGACACGGCCAATCTTCCTGCCCGAAGCAGGAAAATTGGTGGAATGCACCGTTTACGATCGTGCGGCCCTTCGGCCAGGTGACAGGTTCCAGGGTCCGGCAATCGTGGAAGAGGATGAATCGACCGCCGTCATAGGTTGCGAGGGTGTCGCCCGGATCGACGCAGCGCGCAATCTCCTTGTCACTATTGCTGCCGCGAGCGCACGGCGGCCGTCGCTCCATGATACCGGCAAGGAGGTCGCCAGGACTTGAGTATCGTCGCCCACCTTGCCGAGTTCGTCGCGGGCCTGCGCTGGGAGGATGTGCCCGGCACCATGCGTGACAAGCTTGAAGATCATGTGGTCGATACCCTGGGTGTCATGTGCGCCGGCACCACGGCGGACGAGTCCGTACCTGCAATCAAAGCAATCGCCGGCTGGCGCGGCGAGGCGGCCTCAACTGTCGTCGCCACGAACCTGCGTCTGCCGCCGGCACATGCTTCGTTCCTCAACGCTTTTCATGGCCGCATCCATTCATACGACGACACATTGGAAGCGGGCCCGATCCATCCCGGTTCGGTGATCACCGCCGCGGCTCTCGCGAGTGCCGAAGCCAACAAGACGTGCGGCACCACCCTGCTTGCCGCGATTCTCGCCGGATACGAGGTCGTCGCGCGCATCGTCGCTGCGTTCGGTTCGGCGCACTACGCTGCGGGCTTCCACACGACCGGGACGTGCAATGTGTTCGGCGCCGCTGCGGCAGCGGGCAAGGTCCGTGGGCTCGATCCCAAGGCGCTGACCGGCGCCATGGGCATCGCCGGCGGCATGGCATCCGGCCTGAGGCAGTATCAAATCGACGGCTCCATCTCCGACTCGGCTTTGAATGGGGCACACGCCGCGCTGGCGGGCGTGCTGTCTGCCGAGCTTGCTGCAGCAGGTCTGGCAGGCCCTTCGGGCGTGCTCGACGGCAAGTTCGGCCTCGGCACGATCACCGCGCCGGGTGCAGATTTCTTGAACGCGCTGCGCGGGCTCGGATGTGATTACCTGTTCGCCGACACGGCCATCAAGCCGTTGCCGACCTGCCGGTTCACGCATGGCCCGCTGCAAGTGCTTGCCCGGCTGCAAAGGGAGCACGCCTTCGCGGCGCGTGACGTTGAGCGCATCGAGATCATCACCTTTCGCCGGTCCATCGAGGTCTCCGACAGGCCACACGTTGCGTCTCGGAGCGAGGCACTTCTCAGCCATCAGACCTGCGCGGCGCTGTTGCTTACTTGCGGCACCATCGATCTCGCCACCCTCGATCGAGGCGCATATCGGGAGGCGAGTGTGCGCGATCTCGCGGCGAGGATCAGTGTTGTTCACAGCGAGGAGCTCGAGGTGCAGTATCCAGCGGCGTGGCCGCACCGGATTGGCGTTCTGACGCGGGATGGACGGATGCTGCAGGGGTTCAGCCGCAATCCTCCCGGTGCGGCAAGCGATCCCATCCCGCGCGCTGCCGTCGAAGCCAAGTTCCACGCCAACGCCAGCGACATCTTGGGCGCGGCGCGTGCAGCCTCCCTGCTGAAGGCGGTGCGATCGCTTTCTGCTAGCCCCGACGTCAGCTCGATCGCTCCTCTCCTCCAGCCTGAAGGAAGGGACGCGTCGTCCTCTCGGCTTCCGGCCTCCGGCATCGTGGCAGGAATGACGTGATGCGCGTGAAGCACCAGGCGTTCCTGTACGCGCTCTCGCTCCTCATGGGGCTGGCCCTGTGGGAGCTGTATGCCCGGGCGCTACCTGGGATCGTCCTCGCACCTCCGTCTTCGGTGGTCGTTCGCATGGCTCACGGGTTGCTCTCCGGCGAGCTGTCGCTCGCCCTCCTGGCATCCCTGGGCGCCCTCGTGCTCGGCTACGCGCTGGCCATCCTGGTTGGCGTCCCACTCGGGTTCCTGATCGGGCGCAGCAAACGCGCCGCAGAGATGGTCGAGCCGATGATGAATGCCATCTACGCCGTGCCGCCGGTGGCCTTCGTGCCCTTCATCATCATCTGGTTCGGATTGTTCTTCGAAGCGCGCGTCGCACTTGTGTTCTTGATGGCCATCTTCGAGATCGTCGTGGCGGTGTCCGCGGGCGCCGGGAGCCTCGATCCAGGACTCATCGATGTCGGGCGATCTTTCGGCGCGGGACGGCGCAAAATGCTGCGCAGCGTTGTCCTGCCTGCCGCTCTGCCGTTCGTCTTTGCGGCCCTGCGGCTCGGCTTGGTCCGCGCCATCAATGGCATGATCACAGCGGAGCTGTTCTTTGCCGCGGTCAATCTCGGCAAGGTCATGAAGGATGCCGCCAGCCGGTTCGACACCGCCGGTCTGCTCGCAGTCATCCTGCTGCTCTGTATTCTCGGCCTCCTCACGCAGGAGGGATTGAAGGCGCTCGAGCCGCGCCTGATGCCCTGGCACATCCGGGAGCGACAATCATGAGCAGCACCTGGATCAATCGCATCGTCGGCATCCTCGCCGCGCTCGCCATTTGGGAGCTGGCGGGCCGCATGATGGGCGATGCCCTGTTCGCGCCGCTCAGCTCCGTGTTGCGTGAGTTCTACGCCATGCTCTTCGATGGACAAGTGGTGGCGGAGCTCCTGGCCTCGTTGCGGCAGATGCTGTTCGGGCTGGTGCTGGCCTGTCTCGTCGGCATGCCGTTAGGGGTTCTGATGGGCCGTTCTCAGCTCGCCGACGTACTACTGCATCCCTGGCTGTCGATGTTCATCGTCACGTCGGTCGCCGCCCTAGTTCCCCTTCTTATCCTGCTGCTCGGCACAGGTTTCTGGTTCCGTGTCGCCGTCGTGTTCATTGCATCTGTGTGGTACATCACTTTGACGGCCTATCAGGGTGCGCGCGGCCTGGAGCCGCGCTGGATCGATGTCGGGCGTTCGTTTGGCGCTGGCGGGTTGCGCCGGTTCTGGAAGATTGTCTTGCCTGGCCTTTACCCCTTCCTTCTTGCCGGCGTGCGCATCGGACTGGTGCATGCCATCCGCGCCATGGTAGTCGCGGAGATGTTCGTTATCGTCGGATTCGGAGGCCTCATCCATACGGCCGGTCTTGCAGTGTCGAGCGCCCCTATCCTTGCGCTTCTTACTCTTCTCATGATCGTCGGCGTCCTCGCCAATGCGCTACTCAAGCTCGCGGCTCGTCACGTTGCGCCTTGGCACGAGTTGCGAACCAGCGAACCTTTAAGGCACTGAACGGGATGCGCCTCCGGCCAACAAAAAAGTAGGAGGAACGCCATGCTGCATAGACGCGACGCATTGAAGCTTCTTTCCGGTGTCGCAATGGCCGGTGGAAGCTTGCCCCTTTCATCTCTGATGAGCGGGCCTGCCCGTGCGCAGGCTGCTCGATCGCTAGAAGTGAACCTTCTGGGCTTTGCGCTTGGCATTCACGTGCCGACCACGGCCGCGCTCAAGGACATTCTGCCGACCTATCCCGGCTATGCCGAGCCCAAGACGCACCGCCTGGAGCAGATTCGCACTGTCACGCAGACGCTGGTCGCCGGTGCCGCAGAAGCTGGACAGACCGACCCCATCACCACGCTGCGCGCGGTGGAGGCCGGCGCCGACCTCAAGATCGTGGCGTACTGGTACATGAACACCAGCCTCGTCTTTGTTGTGAACGCGGACAAGATCAAGGACTTCAAGGACCTGGAGAAACCCGACTCCGTGCTCGCCATCAATACCAAGGGGGACATCACGGAAGTCATGCTGGTCGGGCCGCTGATCAAACGTGGCGTGGACCCTAAGAAGGTGCAGATCATCGAGATCGGCGGTTCGGGCGGGCGCATGCGCGCGTTGCTCTCTGGCCGCGTGCACGCCGTTCCGGTGCATTTCGATCAGGCTGCCGAAGTCGCGAAGCAAGGCAATTTCAAGGTGCTGATCGAACCTTGGAAGGAATACAAGGCGTGGATCAACGAGGTGTGGGTAGTCAATGGCGGCTGGCTCAAGGCCAAGGAGAACCAAAGGGCGGTCGTAGATCTCATCAAGGCTACGATCACTGGCTTTCGCACGGCGAATGCTGATTTCAATTGGTATGCGCAGATGTATCGCAAGCACGTCACGCTTCCCAAGGCCAACAAAGCCGCCGATGAGTCAATCAAGCCGCTGTGGGAAGGCCTCAAGCAGGACGTCAGGGCTTGGCCAGCCAACATGGATTTCAAGGTGGAACCATTCGATGACCTTATGCCGGTCTACGAGGCGGCTGGCGCAGTTGAAGGCAAGGTGCAGCCCAAGCAAGTCGTGGAGACCTCCTTCGTCGAACAGGCTCTCGCAGAACTGGCACGCTAATCCGTGCCCGCGCATAAACTCGAGATTCGCGGCATCAGCAAAGTTTTCCACCAGGCTGGGAAGCACCAGATCCCGGTCCTGGCCGATCTGTCGTTCGCGGTCGCCGATCTCGAGTTCGTCGCTGTTATCGGGCCCAGCGGTTGCGGCAAGTCGACGTTCCTGCGCATTGTCGACGGACTGATCAATCCAGATTCGGGATCGGTTTTGATCGACGGTACCGAAGGCAAGGGACCGGGTCATGGCCGCGCCATGGTGTTTCAGGGCTTCGATCTGTTTCCCTGGCGAACGGCGATCGAAAACGTAGCATTCGGCCTCGAAATGCAAGACCTGAACGCAGCCGAGCGACGCCAGATTGCGCAGCATTACATAAATCTGGTCGGCCTTTCCGGCTTCGAGCAGGCCTATCCCTTTCAATTGTCTGGCGGCATGCAGCAGCGCGTCGGCTTCGCGCGCGCGTTGGCGATCAAGCCATCGATCCTGCTCATGGACGAGCCGTTCGGCGCGCTCGACGTGCAAACGCGCGAGCTCCTTCAGGACGAGCTGCTGCACATCTGGCAGCGCGAGCAGAAGACCGTCCTGTTCGTCACGCATTCCATCGAGGAGGCGATCTATCTGGCGGACCGCATCGTCGTTTTCACCCCTCGTCCGGCGCGGATCGATCGCATCATCGAGGTGCCTTTTAGGCGGCCGAGATCGGAGGAGCTGAAAACCACAGTGCCCTTCGCGGAGCTGCGGCGCGAGATCTGGAACGTGTTGAAGAGTGGAGTTGCGATCTAAGCAATCATCAGGATCGAAGATTGATCTGCAGGGAGGAGGGAAATCCTTAGTCTCCGCGCAGTCGACTGTAACGCAGCGCTTCTCGCCATCCTAGCGGTTGCGGCCTTCGCGATGGGAGCATCGGCCTCTGGCAAGGCTCAGGAAAATATCCGGCACGTCCGATCGAGATAATCGTGCCGACGCCGCCGGGAGGAGGCGTAGACATCACCTGTGTGTACCGAAAACCTCGTCCGTTTTGATTTGACCACAGAATCGCGAGCCCATTCGCCTCTGGGCATGACGGAGGCGTTTCTTTACGTGCCTGGGCTGAGAGGATTCGAACCTCCAGATGGCGTTTTGTCCA
>Ga0209526_10003420_pt1 | contig 10824 bp, 8 predicted proteins | sample JacPinW_OM2H0_M1_FD_188566 | JGI IMG/M metagenome (GOLD analysis project Ga0209526, IMG submission 188566) | Forest soil microbial communities from Algoma, Ontario, Canada - Jack Pine, Ontario site 1_JW_OM2H0_M1 (SPAdes) (version 2) | ecosystem: Environmental > Terrestrial > Soil > Boreal...
CCACAGACCGCTTGCGCGACGGCGCGCGCGTGATCATGCCGGCCGCACCGAGCCAAGCGCCGGCGGCAGATCCCCCGTCGAACGCGCAAAATCCTCAGCCGCAAAATCCGACGCCGAATGCGCAGCCCCAAAGCCCCGGTCATTCGCAACATCAGCACAAATAGCGGCAGCAAATAGGGCATGATGCGGAAAGTGGACCGCGGCTCTCCGCCACGATCAGGCCCAGGTAAACGGTCGCCACGCAGGCGCAGGCGCGCGGCAGCGAAACGAAGCCATGACCGTCTCCGAGCCATTTATTCTGTATGAGTTTTAAGCGCACGCTCGCGCATCGCGACTGACGCGGTGGAATCAGGCGGCATCGGGATCATCGTTCCAATTTCCGGGAACCACGTATTTCCGCTCGCGGCGCACCCCCGTCTTTGGATTTCCGCTGCTAGTACACCGTTGGCATACCATGCCCGTAGTATGGCGTTGAGCTTCTTGCGGTCGGCTCGGGGATCAAGCCCGAGATGCTTGGCGAGCGCCAACCCTACCCAATCCGGCGACCGCGGATCGTAGCGGTACTTCTGATGGCGTACTTCCTCACGCATCCAGCGCATGTCGTCGGGGTAACGTTGTCGAACGGCTGCGGGTAATCCCACGCTTCGCCGGCCTGGGTGACCGCATGCATTGCATTCACGCCCGAGCGAGGTCCAAAAGGTCTTCGCGCCGTTGGCGTGAGATACGCCCTGAAGCGCCCAGCACCTCGCCCGTTGTATAGACGGTAAAAAGAATGGCAAAGCGGGCGACTGCTCCTCCCACGCAAACACGGGCAGACGCCAGGACCGCAAGCTTGACGCTATCAGCCTAGCTGGCGGTTCGCGAGCCGACCGCGGACGCGGTCCGCTTGATAATTCCCTGCAATTCCGGAACGCAGGAGCCGCAATTGGTGCCGGCGCGAAGCGTTCGCCCGATATCGGCGACGTTTGCGGCACCCCCTTCAGCCACAGCGCGGCGGATGGCTTCAAGTCCGACACTGTAACAGGCGCAGACGATCGGCCCGGTTTCGGCAACGCCCTCGGCGCTTTGGCCGGAAAGAAGAAGACGCCGGTCGCGCTCGGCCAAAATTCCCGAATTGAACAGCGCGCGCACGACCTCCCATCGCGGCGGATTTTGTGACGGCCCGGAGAAAATGCAGGCCTCGATCCTGCCGGCGCGCAACGCGGCGATGCGCACGATGCCACGCGGCAGATCGATATATTCCGCACGCTCCGGGTCGCCACATATCAGCTTTTCGGCCAGACCATGCCATCGGGCGGGCAATTCGTTGGTCGCGAACAGAAGTCCGTGACCCCCGGCAACGGCGACGCGCGCGAACCACGTTCCGTCGGGGAGCGCGATCAAGTCGCGCGTGAGCGCAAAGCCGCGATAGGCAAACTCAAGAGGTTCGACGCGCGCGGGCGTGGCCTTGAGCTCGGGCTGGCCGGAAAACGGATCGTTTTCCGCCATCGCCAGCGCGCCGACGCACGCATCGGCCGCCGTCGAATAGCTCCAGTGAATTGGCGCGAAAATCGATCCGCGTTGCTGACCCGAACGAACGCAAACCCGAAACACGGCGCCGCCATGGGGCGTCGTGACCTTGGCGAAACCGCCATCGGTGATGCCCGTCCTACTCGCATCATCGGGGTGAATATCGACCATCGGTTCGGGTGAATGCGCGCCCAGCCGCGGACTCTTTCCGCTGCGCGTCATCGTGTGCCACTGATCGCGCAGGCGCCCGGTGTTGAGGCGCAGCGGAAAAGCCTCGCTCGTCGCCGCACGCAGCCCCGGATGTTCCGGTGCAATGAAGCGGCCACGCCGATCGCTCGTGAAAAACGCCCCGGCGCTGAAGAAGCGCGCTTCGCCTGGTTCGACTCCGGCTTTCACGGGCCACATCACCGCGTCGAGCCGGTCATAGTCATCGTCGGCGAGCGCCGCGAGACCACCCAAGTCGAAGTCGCGCCGACCATCATTCTCGAACGCCGACAGCGCCGCATGCTCGCGAAAAACATCGGCCGGCTTGCGGTAGGCAAACGCGCTCTCGAAGCCGAGGCGCTGGGCCACTTCGCTGACGATCCACCAATCGGGCTGCGCCTCGCCGGGGCGCGGCAGGAACGCTCGCTGGCGCGAAATACGCCGCTCCGAATTGGTGACGGTGCCGTCTTTCTCGCCCCAGGCGGCCGCAGGCAAGAGCACATGCGCGCCCGCCTCGACGGTGTCGGTGTGGAGCGTGGTCTCGGACACGATGAACAATTCGAGCTTTTTCAGCGCCACGCGAAAGGCGCCCGCGCGCGGCAGCGACACGGCCGGATTTGTCGCCATGACCCAGAGCGCCTTGATCGTTCCGCGTTCGATCGCTTCGAACATGTCGACGGCCTTGAGGCCTTCGCTCGCCGCCATCCGCGGCGCGTTCCAGAAGCGGCGGACGCGATCGGTTTCGCTGGGCGAAAAGCCCATATGGGCGGCGAGTTGATTGGCAAGCCCGCCGACTTCGCGGCCGCCCATGGCGTTGGGCTGGCCGGTCAGCGAGAACGGTCCCATGCCCGGCCGGCCGATGCGCCCGGTGGCGAGGTGAACATTGATGATCGCATTCACCTTGTCGGTGCCTTGCGCGGATTGATTGACCCCTTGCGAGTAGCAGGTGACGACGCGCTCGGTTCGCGCAAACAGCTCAAAGAAGCGCGCAACCTCGCCGAGATCGAGCCCGCTCGCCCTGGCGGCCGCCGCCGCGTCGCCGGCGATCTCGCGGGCGCGCGCAAGCGCATCGGCAAAGCCGCGCGTATATTCCGCAATATAGCTGTCGTTGAGGGCGCGCGTATCGGCGAGGTAGGCAAGCAGCCCGCAAAAAAGCGCGGTATCCATTCCGGATGCGATCGGCAGAAACATATCCGCCGCGTCCGCCGTCGCGGTGTGCCGCGGATCGATAACGACCAGTCTGGTGCCGCGCTCGTTTTTCGCGGCAATCATCCGCTGGTAGAGTACCGGATGGCACCACGCCGCATTGGAGCCGACGAGCACGATCAGATCGGCCTCGTCGAGATCCCGGTAAATGCCGGGCACCACGTCGGCGCCGAAGGCGCGGCGATGACCGGCAACGGAAGAGGCCATGCACAGCCGCGAATTGGTGTCGACGTTGGACGAGCCGAGAAAGCCTTTCATCAGCTTGTTGGCGACATAGTAATCCTCGGTGAGCAACTGGCCGGAAAGATAGAACGCAATCGCGTTCGGCCCGTCGCGATCGACGATCGTGCGCAGTCCGTTTGCGACCTTTGCCAGTGCGGTGTCCCAATCGGTACGTGCAAGAGAACCGTCAGCTTGACGAAACATGGGGTGGAGCAAGCGCTGGTCGAGCGAAAGCGTTTCGCCGAGCGCCGAGCCTTTCGAGCACAGCCGCCCGAAATTGGCCGGATGCGCGGGATCGCCGGAAATAGTCGCATCGCCTTGCCGGTCCACGGCTGCGAGGATGCCGCAGCCGACGCCACAATATGGACAGGTGGTGCGCACGGCGGGAGGATGCGGCGATAAAGTGTTCATAACCGGCTCGTGGCGCTCGTCGACCTGCCGCCATTTCCTCTCAGCTGTTTCGTCGCGCGGACGCCGACCCCTCCAGCCCGCTTGCCCAATGCTCGACCGAAAATGAGATCCTCGCGGATGGAATCGATCGCGGCGCCGGAACGAATGAGATCGAGATACCAAAACGAGTCGGCCGTATCGCCGTAGAGCACGGCGCCGACGACGCGGCCGCCGGCAATCACCAGCTTTCGGTAGGTGCCGAGACCCTGATCGCTGAGCACGACCGACTCGGTGCCGGGCGCCCCGAGAAAATCGCCGGCGGAGAACACATGAACGCCGGAGACCTTGAGATTGGTGGCGTTCACGCTGCCGAGATAGCGTGCATCGCGGCCGGCGAGGCGCTCGGCCAGCGCGCGCGCCTGCTCGTTGGCGGGCTCCACCAGACCGTAGCAGACGCCGCGATGCTCGGCGCATTCACCGATTGCGAAAACATCGGATGTGCTGGTGACGAGATGATCGTCGACGACGATGCCGCGATTGACCGCGATACCGGCGTGAGCGGCGACTTCGGCGTTCGGCTTGATGCCGACCGCAACAACGACCGTGTCGGCCGTAAGCACGCGGCCGTCCTTGAGCTCTACACCCTCGACGTGACCATTGCCGACGAATCTCGCCGTCGCGACGTCCAGCAGCACCCGGATGCCTTTCGCCTCGACCGCACGCTTGAGCAGCAACGCGGCGCGTGCGTCGAGCTGGCGCTCCATCAAGCGATCCATGAGATGAACCAGTGTCACCGATGCGCCGGCTTTGGCGAGACCGTAAGCCGCCTCAATGCCCAGGAGCCCGCCGCCGATCACGACAATGGGCGCACTCCGGCAGGCAGCCCGCGACATCGACGCGACGTCGCTCATGTCGCGGAATGTGAGCACGCCGGGCAGATCGGCGCCGGCGATGCGCATGCAGATCGGCCGCGAGCCGGTGGCGAATACGAGCTTGGCGAACGGCAACGCTTTGCCATCGGACAGTGTCACGGCGCGTGCGGCAATATCCGTCGCCGTCACGCCGACGCCGCAGCACAAGGTGATGCCCCGATCGCTCCACCAGGCCGCCGGCTTCAGTGAAATGTCGCTCGCGCGCACTTCGCCAGCCAGCACCGACGAAAGCAGCACGCGATTATAGGCAAGCCGCGGCTCTTCACCGATCACCGCGACGGCATAACGGCCGAGCGCACGCTGGGCGAGCTCTTCGCACAAGCAGGCAGCCGCCATGCCGTTGCCAACGATGACGAGCGGTTCGCTCATCGTAATCCTAAACCCTGCTCCAGCGTCCACAGCAGCGCCGCGCCAACGGGCGTGTAATTGGCTGCCTTCACGCCATACTCGACGTGTCGCTTGGCAAGAGCGCTCGCCGCCGGCATCACGGCTTCGAGATTGCCCAGACTATTGACCACAACGCCCAGCGTCGCCATCAGCTTGCAACCTCGTTCCGTCATATCGCCTCGCCGCGTAACAAGGGTTTGACCGCCGGCGCAATCTCGAACAGCCGCCCATAGAACAGAGCGCAGCCTTGCGATGTCGGTGCAACCAACTTAACGCGCAACCATTCGCAGCGCGGGCCACGCATGCGCGGAGCGAGGAGCACGCCGCAGATGTGTCGGGTATGACGCGACAACGCCGAGCGAAATGGCTGTAAGCGGCATGAATGAGTCGGCGAGGCGCATCCAACTGGCCCGACAATAGCGCCAGTCAAAATATGTTCTTGAACATATTCTCCGTCCATCACAACTCTACGGCGGCGGCGGAGCATGGATCTGATTTTCGCAATCCAGGCGAACGATCGTAAATTTTTTGTCAGATCGTGAATTTTTTGTCAGTCGGATGGACGCCGTCGCGTTTAAAAAAGGAGTGCTACAATGTTACGCATGACCATGATCGTCTTCGCTAAGGCTGCCGCTCTCACCAGCGGACTGACTGTCGAAGCGTTTGCGCATGGCGATGCAGAGGGCATGCCTGGTCCGCGCTGCGGATGGTTACGCGTTAAGTTGGTTGCACCGACATCGCATGCCGCCGCCCTGTTCTATGGGAGGCTGTTCGAGGTGAGACAAATATGAACCTGCATCGTGCATCTTTGGTTGACAGCCCAGCAAGTAATCCGCCCCCTTCCGGGGTTGGCCACCCGCCGGGCCAGCCCGGTGGTCCGGTAAAGCTGAAAACCCCGAGCCTCCTGCCCGGCTCCGACGGCGAGCACGCGCTGCAGGCGAAATATGCCTCCGAGGATCGGGCCAATACCTTTTATGCCCGGCAGGTCCTGAATTTTCTCGCCCCGCGGATGCGGGAATTCATCTCCCGGCAGGAGTTCATGTTCGTCGGCACCGCCGATCGTCACGGCGAATGCGATTGCAGCCCGAGATTCGGCGAGCCCGGCTTCATCCATGTGCTGGGGAACAAGCATCTCCTCTACCCTGAATACCGCGGCAACGGCGTATTTGCCAGTCTGGGGAACATTTCGGAAAATCCGCACATCGCCCTGCTGATCCTCGACTTCTATCGAGATTCCGTCGGCCTGCATGTCAATGGCAAGGCGCGCATCGCGCAGAGCGACGAGCTCGAAGCCTTTGCCGACAAGCTGCCCAAGGATGTGCTGGCCGAGTTGGCGAAGGACGGCAAGAGACGGCCGAATGGGTGGGTGATGGTCGAGGTCGAGGAGGCCTACATCCAATGCTCCAAGCATATCCCGCTGCTAAAAAAGCTGGAGCGACCGATCGATTGGGGAACCGACAGCGTCGCCGCGAAGAAGGGGGATTATTTCCAGCTGAAAGACATCCCGCTCTATGACCGGATCGGTGGCGACCAGGCGATGGACATCGCCGTCGATCTGTTCCACCGCAAGCTCCTCGAGGACGACCTCGTCGGGCGATTCTTCGACGATGTCGATATGGCGGCTCAGCGGCTCAAGCAGAAATCATTTCTCGCCATGGCCTTTGGCGGTCCGTACCAGTGCAGCGGCATCGAGCTGGTCAGCAAAATGGGACTGGAGGCGCGGCATTTCGACCGGATATCCGCGATCCTCAAGGAAACTCTGGAAGAGCTGAAGATCGGCGCCGCGGAGATCGAAGAGGTGATGCAGGTCATCGAGACCACGCGCGAAGCCATCCTGAATCTCTTAGATCGCCAGTGCTGGCGGTGAGGAGCGCACCATGACCATACGGGATGGCGATGGGAATGCAGGATCGGACCCACCGGAACCGGCATTTTGGGGACAGCTATTCGCCGGCCTGCCGGCGCCGGTCATCGTCGCGGACGGTCCCGGCGGATCGTCGACACCGCAATCCGAAACTCTCGTACGTCGCCGCAAAACCTGGGTCGATCGGCTGTTCGCGGGCGAGGAATCATATGCCAACTCGCCCGACAAGATCGTCATCCTGCAGAACGGCGTCGAGATCGAGGATGTGCCGATCGATCCGCTGGGCAGCTGGACCGTCGTCGGACGACATCCCCGGGCCCATATACAACTCGAGGCCTACAAGCTCGGCCTGTTTCACGCCGCCTTCCACAAGAAGGACGGCAGGTTCTATCTCCGGGCGATCGATCTTGAATGCGGGACGCTTCTCGATCGAAAAAAGATCAAGGCGGGCGTGCCGGTTCCGCTACGGGATGGGTCCCTGGTCGACATCCCGGGCTATCAACTGCGTATCCGCCTTGCCAATTCTCCGGCCACCGCAGGGGAGGAGATCGTCGAGGCCGAGGAATTGGCGGAAATTCCCTCCTATTTCTATGTCCCGCCCCCGCCCCCTTCCAGCCCGGTGCTGACGAATCTCATCGAGGATCGCGCCGCCATCGCGCTCTGGTCGGGCGGCGTCACGAGCTTGAAGGTGGCGGACATCATCGAGGAAACCGCCGACGCCAAGACCTTTCGGCTCGTCGGCGAAAAGCCGCTCCTGTTCTCCTATCGACCGGGTCAGTTCGTGACCCTCCTTCTCACCATCGATGGCGAGTATATCGAGCGGTCCTACAGCATCTCATCGAGCCCGTCCCGGCCGCATGTTCTCGAATTGACTGTGAAACGCGTACCCGGCGGTCGTGTGTCGAACTGGCTGTGCGACCATGTCATGCTGGGGGAGCGGCTGACCATCAAGGGGCCGGCCGGAAAATTCAGCTGCTTCGATTGTCCGGCGTCAAAGATGCTGTTCATCGGCGCCGGCAGCGGGATCACGCCGATGATGTCGATGAGCCGCTGGATCGTCGACACAACCACCGATGTGGATGTGAAATTCCTGGTCTCGTTCAAATCGCCTGCGGACATCATTTTCCGCAAGGAGCTCGAGCTCATCTCGGCCCGGCATGCCTGTTTCCGCGTTGCCGTCACCCTGACCTCCGCCTGGCCCGGGCGAAGCGAATCCTGGACCGGCCTCACCGGGCGATTCGACAAGTCGATGATCCATGCGCTGGTCCCCGACCTCGATCAGCGGCACGTCTTCCTGTGCGGGCCCGAGCCCTTCGCCGCGGAGGTAAGGAGGATCCTCCAGGAGCTCGGCTTTGATCAGGCCAAGCTTCATAGCGAGAGTTTCGGATCCAGCCGGGTCGCGGGGGGAGGCAAGCGTGTGCCGAAGCCGCTGGCGCTGTCGGAGCCGCGGCACCGTGTCCACTTCATCAAGAGCGACAGGACGGTCGAGACGGACGAGACCGTGACCCTCCTGGAACTGGCGGAAGCCCACGGAATCGAGATGGATTACGCCTGCCGGACCGGCAGTTGCGCAGAGTGCGAGGTGAGCTTCACCGGAACGCTTTCCGAGAAACCGGAGTTTGAAAAGGACCGCCGGCGCAAGGAGAACGGTATCGCCTTTGCCTGTTGCAGCGTCGCCCTCTCCGATCTCGAGGTGGAAGCGTGAAAGACGGCGCGCGGCCATACCGGGACCTGGGGCTCGGTCGGCTGCGGCGCGGTCAGCTACATTGGTCGCTTGGGGCTCTCTTTCTTTTCTTGGATGCGATGGATCTCCAGATCGTCCAGCGGAGCAAACATTGATGCGGAGCCACAAGGTTGAACAGCTTGGGATAGCGACCGTCGGCTTTTTTTGGTGCTTCCTGATGTGGTTCTCCACGGCTGCGTTCAGCCCGAGCATCGCGGCGACGTATCACCTCACGATCAAGGACCTTGGCCTGCTCGCCAGTTCGGCCATCTGGATGGCGCCGGTCGGGCGCATCGTCGCCGGCTGGGCGTCCGATCGATTTGGCGCTCCGCGGACGTTCGCCGCGATCCTTGCCGGCTGCGGACTGGTTTCGATCGCGTCGGCCTTCACCACCAGCTACGAGCTGCTTTTCGCCGAGCGAGTGGTCGTCGCCATTGCCGGCGTCTCCTTCGTCGTCGGTGTCCAGCACGTGGCGCAATGGTTCGACGCCCACGAGATCGGCACCGCCGAGGGACTTTACGCTGGCACCGGCAATGTCGGCGCCGGCGTCGGCGCATTGTTGCTGCCGCGCATCTTCGGCACCGACTATCGGAGCGCATTTCTGTGGCTGGGCATGATCGCTCTCGTCGTCGCCGCCTGGTATCTGTGGCGCGGTAGCGCCGCCAAGACCATGGAGCGGCGCGACGCGGTGCGGTGCGGCGGCGACCTGCGCGGAATGGTGTTCGTGTGGACCCGCTATATCGCCATCGCTTTGATGCTGGCCTATGCGATGTCGTTCGGCCTGGAAATCGCGTTGAACGCCTGGCTGCCGGGTTATTTCGCCCGCGGCTTTCACGATGAGATTCTTGCGCTCGGCTTCACCGGCGTTGCCGGCATTCAGATCGCGGCCGGCACGTTCGCGGCCGTGGCATCGTTCAACGCGTCTTTGTTCCGGCCGTTCGCCGGCTTCATGTCCGACCTCTTTCAGCGCAAGGGTTGGACGCCGTTGCCTTTCATTGCCAAAGAACTGCCCTACGCGCCGCGCCTGCATTGGCTGGGAATCGCGCTCATCCTGATCATGCTGTCGATGATCGGGCTGACCGTTGCGGGGCTTTACGGCTTCCTGCCCTTGTCGATCGCGGTGCTGGTGGCGCTCGGCATCTTTGTATCTTTCGGCACCGGCGGCACTTTCGCCCTGGTTCCGCTGCTCTTTCCGGACCGCCCCGGTATTGCCGCCGGCTTCATCGGCGGGATCTCAACCGTCGGCGGCATCGCCTATCCGCTGATCTTTGCCAGCGTCAACGCCCACGTAGGATATCTGTACGTCGCGCTCTACATGTTCGCGCCGTTCATCCTGTTCTACTTCTGGGCAGCGCGTTACGAGCGGCACCCGCAGGAGCATGGTCTGCTTGGCCGCGCTCTGGCCGGCCAACGCTCCTGAGCTCTGCACCGAAGCCGTCGTGAAACTCTCCAGGAGATGCAATGAACCACGTTGATATTCGTGTCGCGCCGCACGAGCCTTGGTACAAATACGGCGTCGCCGTCCTGCTGTTCGAAATAGCCGTCGCCATCGCGGTCAGCGGCTACTCGCTGTATATGACCTTTAACGGCCTCGGCGGCTTTCCCGGAAAGCATTAGCGCCCGACGGACTACGAATCCAAGCGCCGGCGCCGCTGTCCATGTCGCAAACCTCATCTGGCTGGCGGTTGACCGAGAATCGGGCGATGCTGTTGTGTGATGAGGGATCTTTTCAGGTTCATTGGTTGGACGGTTGTCGATCTATTTCGGTCGCGGGCAGCGCTCGAGGCAGAGATTTGGACATTGCGGCAGCAAATAAATGTTCTGCGGCGGACTGCTCCTAGGAAACTCTCGTTCAGCGTCCTCGACCGCTTGGTATTCGTTGGTCTCTATCGGTTGTTTCCAAAGATTTGCGAGGCGCTGGCGGTCGTGAAGCCTGACACTATTGTTCGCTGGCATCGCGCGGGTTTCCGGCTGTACTGGTGCTGGAAGTCGAGACGCTATGGTGGCCGGCCGACGGTACCGCTGGAAACACGCCAGCTCATCCGGGAAATGAGCATCGCGAATTCACTCTGGGGAGCGCCGCGCATCCACGGTGAACTTCTCAAGCTCGGCATCGATATCGGTCAGACGAGCGTAGCCAAGTATACGGCCAAGCGTAGAGGGCCGCCGTCCCAAGGTTGGAAAACATTTCTCAACAATCATGCCGACGGCATCGCGGCGATGGATTTGTTCGTCGTCCCAACAATCTCGTTTCGTTTGCTCTATGGCCTACTGATCATGGGGCACGGCCGGCGGCAGATTCTACGGTTTGGTGTCACATCGCATCCGAGCGCAGAATGGATCGCAAATCAACTCACGGAAGCTTGTGGTTGGGAACAAGTTCCCCG
>Ga0209526_10003421_pt1 | contig 10824 bp, 11 predicted proteins | sample JacPinW_OM2H0_M1_FD_188566 | JGI IMG/M metagenome (GOLD analysis project Ga0209526, IMG submission 188566) | Forest soil microbial communities from Algoma, Ontario, Canada - Jack Pine, Ontario site 1_JW_OM2H0_M1 (SPAdes) (version 2) | ecosystem: Environmental > Terrestrial > Soil > Boreal...
GCGGCCCAAATCTTCTCCCAACGTGGTGGCCGCGGCGCGCTGGTTGTCTCTCCTGCTGCTCGCGTCCGTGCCCGCCACGCGGGGGTCGGCTGCGCCGGCAGCGGACGCCGTGACGGAGTTACTGAGGGAGGTTCATTGGGGAGAGACCTCGCAAAGCCTGCTGCGGCAATTTGACGGCGCCGCAACGCAGCTCCCTAGAAGTCTCGATTTCGGCGACAGCTATGTCGATGTCGTGTTGCACGGGGAAACCGTAGGCGGCGTCCCCGTCGTCACCTTTTTTCAGATGGACAAGCGAACGCGCGGCCTCAAACGCGTCCAGCTGGAGCGGCCGCGCCGCGGCGTCAACCCGCCCGCCTTCCGTGCGATCTCGTCAGCGCTGCACGCCGATTACGGCCGGCCCGACAAGATCTGCCTCACGCCGGTAAGTCCAAGCGGCGGCTACCAGGCGGCAGCGCAGGAATTATGGGTTCGCGGCACGGATGCGATCAGTGCGATCTACCGCGACACCACGCTGCAAGCCTTTGAGGGCTGCCTCTTCGGAGTTGCTTCAGGATACTGCGGACTGACCGGCCAGTTGTTGGTGCGGATCAGTCCCGCCGACGGTATCGCCGAGCCGGACCCTTGTTCTCTGACAACCCGGCGCGGCTGAGCCGTTGACTAAGAGGCCCGGACGAGTTGGCCGCGGATTTCCCCGGGCTTATTGGCCTCGGTGTGGATGTTGACATACCACTTACCGGCCTCCAGCTGCGCTATCTGCGCATCGGTCAATGTCGCCGAACCTTTGATCGGGCTTGCGAGATTCCCGGTGAAAGGCACAACGATCCCGGCATTCGCTCCGGGATCGGCCGGACCGTGAATATGCGCCGCGGTCGCAGGTCCGCTGAGACCGGAATAGTCGACGGTCCAAGTCAATGTTTTGGTGTTGGTGTCGAGCGACCCCGTCGCCGTGCCTTTGCCTGAGCTTGATACTCCGGGGGCGGGAGCCAGATCCGCCTTGAAGTTGATCTGCTCGGCCTGTGCGGCACTCCACACCAGAAATACCGCGAGAAAACCAAAGCTCAGCCATCGCGCTCGGCGCATTTCCGTCTCCTCCCAATCGACAGAATTGACCGGTCTAGATGTAGATTCCGGCGGCCCCGGTCAAGCGGGAATTGGAGTCGAATCGCTCGCGACGGCGGCAGTCTACCACAATGGGTAGATGTTCTGAGCGGGTTCCCGGGCCTGGCGCCGCCGTGATCGACGCAGGCGAGTGAGCGCGCCCACCGCGAACGCCGTCACTGCGAGAGCCGACAATATCCACCACTCCATATTTGCTATGTCCCTTCGACCGCGGCACGGGCGCGAGGCCGCAACGCGCTCGCGATTTGGGCGACAACCGGCAGGATTGCCTCGGCGACCGCCGCGTTTCCCGCCTCTGACAAATGATATAGATCGATATAAACGGGCTCTGTCCAGTCGTCAAAAAGCGCGGACAAATCGATAGTGTCCGAGGCTTCGACCAGAGCGGGGTGACGCCGGCGCTCGTCGATAATCGCTTCATAAAGGATCCGTCGACGCCCGGGATCGTTCGTATAGTCGTCGACCCAGCGCCGCTCATCCGGCGTTTTGAATTTCTTTGTCGTGATCACCGGCTGCCAAAAGAAAATTGGCCGGAACCCGTATTCACCCGCCAGCAGGCGTACCAGACGCACATTGGCCAGATAGACTGCAATGACCTCGCGGGCGAGTTCGGCCAGATCGACCCGTGACAGGTCCGTCTGTTCCAATCCCAACGGCCCGCGCAAGGCAAGGCCGGTCAATCGGCGCAGCCGCCGCAGAGTGCGCGGCGCCGCACCGATCAACGCGGCGGCAATCAGATCGCGCCGTCGATCCGGATGAAGCAGGTTGAACTCGGCCCGCCGGCGCGCCTCGTTGAACAGCCCATCGGCACGGCCGGTCTGCTCGGCGCACGCCATTTCGTTGATGCCATCGTAGAACAAGGCGATATCGAGCCGTTCTCCGGACTTCAACAGCTGTTGCAGGGTGATGACCTCCTGCGTGCTGTTGTGCCCGAGTTGGCCATAATTGGTCACTGAAACGCGGTGGCCGCGCTCGGTGAGTCGGCGGGCCAGCACCGCCGGGATGGTTTGGTCGTCGCGCGCCCCCATTCCCATCATCGTCGAGCCGCCAAAGCACAGGATGCGGATCGCCTCACCGTCTGGCGTCTGCTCGCCTGGCGTCGGCCGCAGCCCGCGTTCGTCGAGCGTCACGTAGGCACCACGGAACGGGCGTTGCCACCATTCGACATAGGGCTTCCAATCGACGCGGACGGCGCGGCGGAACTCGTCGAAATACCCTGCGGACCAATCGGCGCCGCCATAGGCGTCGGCGACAGCGCTACGGTCCGGGCGGGTGGAGCGGCGATAGCGTAAAAGGCGGCTCAGCCGACGCCACCCCTCGACCCCCAACTCGGTAACAAGGACGGCCAGCAGCAACAGCCCGACCACATGCCAGATGGCGACGACAAACCGGCCGAGCTGCCCCAGCATTCGCCGATGCGCTAGGCAGAAGAGCCGGCGAGAGAGCGGTCGCACAGCAACCGACTCTCGCTGTACCGCAGCGAGGTTTCGACGGTCCCGCCGTCGAGGCGGTCGAGCCGGAAGAGGTGGGTCTTCTGCTCGCGGCCGGCGAGATGCATGATGCCGATCACCTCATGGGGCGCATAGGGCTCGACAAAGAGGCCGCGGCCGGGATCGAAGGCCGGCGGGGCATCGCCCGGCATCCAGTTGCAATACGCCGGGAGAAAGTTGACCGGCAGGTGCTCGGCAAAGATCACATAATTGAGCGCCGTTTGCTCGACAAAAAAGAATTGCGTCCGCTGCAGCACTTGCCACAGGACACGCGCCCAAGCGTCCCAATGCGGGGCGTCGCGATGCAATGCGAATACCCCGCAATTGACCATCGGATTGCGTCCCAGACGATCGGCGGCGCGCCAGCCGAACGCTTCGCGATAATTCTTCCACGCCAACGTCCAGCCGAACGGCTTCGGCCGCTTGTAATGGCGCTTGTAGGCGCGGTCGATCTCGGGCGTGATCGCCAGCTTGTCGTGGCCCGCTGCGTTCACATAAAGGTCGATGACCCGCCCGTCCTGAAGCCAGGCATCGGCATCGATCCAAAGATAGAGCTCATAACCCGGAAAATGCCGCCGCAAAAACGGCCGCGCCACCTGTGCCTTGAACGTGTCCGGGGTGTGCGCGCGGCCGGGAAAATCGAGATCCCAACCCGGCCGCACGACGTGTTCGACCCGCGAGGACAGCCAGTCGCATTGCTCCTGGTCGAGCCCGAGGTCGAGGATCCCGAGCGCGACGTCTCGACGCTGCGCCCGGATCGACAGCACCGTATCGCGCAACAGCGGAAAATACTCGCGATCCGCGCCGCTGGCGATCAACAACCGCCCGCCGCCCATAGCCACCGTTGCCGCCAATAAATCGTCATCTCCCTCCCCCCTGAAGGGCGGAGAAGGGCTTTTGACCGCGGATTAATACTCTTGGTTGAGCGGGACCGGAGCCAAGCAATCGATATCGCTTCCTCGGGAGCCCAGCGTGAAAGAGGCAATCCAGGGCAAAAAAGTGCCATCGCCAGCCCTGGACCCCGGGTTTTCGAGCTTGTCAAGAAATCGACCAAAGTCGTGATAAGACGCAAACTTTCCTGGCTTCCCGTGGGCCTGCAGCCCACGGACTTGATCCGTGGGGGAGGCCGGGACCCATGCTTCCGCCACTCCAGGCTCTTCAAGCAGTTGCAATGCCGTGCTCCAATTGCAGGGTCCCTGCTGCGGCGCCATGGGCCTCGGCCTGCGCCGGGGTGGCGAGTGGATGAGCGACGAGAGATTTCTTCGCAAGCTTTTTCGCGGGGTGACGATACAACACGGAGTGCTTGGGAGATCTGCCGGGGTGCCTCGTTGCCGGATGCTCACGGTACGAGGCGATAGCCCCCCGGCTCCGTCACCAGGATCTCGGCGCGGGTCGGATCGCGCTCGATCTTTTGGCGAAGGCGGTACACATGGGTCTCCAAGGTGTGGGTCGTCACTCCGGCATTGTAGCCCCATACCTCGCCAAGGAGAGTGTCGCGCCCGATCGCATGATCGCCGGCTCGGTATAAATATTTGAGGATCGCCGTCTCCTTGTCGGTCAATCTGACCTTCTTGCGGCCGGTTGCGTCGAGGAGGAGCTTGGCGCTCGGACGGAACGTGTAGGGGCCGATCGTGAACACCGCGTCGTCGCTATGCTCGCTCTGCCGCAGATGGGCGCGCAGCCGCGCCAGCAGCACGCTCAGACGAAACGGTTTTGTCACATAGTCGTCGGCGCCCGAATCGAGGCCGAGCACGGTGTCGGCATCGCTGTCCGCCCCGGTCAGCATGATGATCGGCACCTGCACGCCGGCACGGCGCAACAGCCGGCACAATTCCCGCCCATCCATGTCGGGGAGCCCAACATCCAGGAGAATGGCATCGAACCGCTCGGCGCTGGCGAATTGCAATGCCCGCGCCGCGTTATCGCACTGGACGCTGGCAAATTCTTCATGCAGCTCAAGCTGCTCGGCGAGCGATTGGCGCAGCGCGCCGTCATCGTCGACGATCAAAATTCTACGGCCAACCCTCATCATTTCCCGCCCGACGGGGAGTAGCGCGATCATTATGCGTCCAAATTGCGTTCCGCGTCCCCGTTGTCAAACGGCGCAGTCAACGAAGCGAAGGTCGGGATGGAGAGCGGCCAGCAGATCCAGAGCCTGTTCCCACCGCTCCGCCGATCGCCGCCAATCTGGCAGGCGGCCACCCGAGGCGCGCGCGCCTGCCGCTAAGCGCACGGCCAGCGCCGGCTCCGCGATCACCCGCCGCAGCGCGCGCGCCAGCGCCGAAACGTCCCCAGCGGGAACCAGCAACCCGGCCTCGCGGGGCACGGTCTCGGGAATTGCGCCGGCGGCCGTAGCGACGATCGGGAGGCCGTGCGCCATCGCTTCAGCAAAGGCCATTCCGTAACCCTCGTGAAGGGACGGCAGCACGAAGAGGTCGGCCGCCCGATAGGCGCGCATCACCATTCGCGGCGGCTGCTCGCCGGCGAGAGTGATGCGCCGACCGAGGCGGGCAGCGGATATCATCTGCCGTATGGATCGCGCGGTGCGCGGGTCGCGGTCGAGTGAGCCGATACACCGCATCTCCCAGTCGAGGTCGCGAATGCGCGCCAAAGCCGCGACGAGGACCCGATGGCCTTTGCGCGGGGTCAGGCTTGCGACGCAGAGCAACGACCGAACCGGGCCGCGCCGCGACCGCGAAGGCCGGTCCGGCTTTGCCGTGCCCGGCGGGATCACGAGGATGCGCTCGGACGGGATGCCATAAGCCTGGACTGCGGCAGCCGTCCGTGCGCTGGGGCAAACGACCCCGCGAAAGCGTTGCAACGCGACCGCCTCAAGCCGAATGAGGCGCTCCGCCGCAGCGCGGGAAAGCCCGGTTTCCTCAGCCAGCGGATGGTGGATCAGCGCGACGAGCCGCAATCGGCGCCACTCGGCTATGACCGCCTGTTCGAGATCGGGGAGCGCGAGGCCGTCGATTACCGTCGTGGTGCCGTCGGCAAGTTCGGCCAACGCCGTTTCACGATCATTCGGGGTAAGCTCGATGACCTTTACAATGCGTCCGCGGGACCGCAGGCCATCGATGATGTGACGGTCGTACAGATAACCGCCGGTCAGCTGATCGAGCCTGCCCGGGACGACAAAGGCGAGCTCGGTCATTCGAGCGCGGCATCGTAGCTGGCCCAGGCTACGGGGTTTTCACGCAGCACTACTTTAAGACTGGCAATGGGCTGGGAGCCCAACGCTCCCTCCTTGATCCGCCGCGCCAAGCGCCGATGGATATCGCGGGCGAGAAACTCGGTCGTTGTGTTCCGCCCGTGGAACTCCGCTAATTCGTCAAGGTTGCGGTACTCGAACTCGCCAAGAACCGCCTTCAGCAGGTCGAGTGCACGGCCGATGTCGCAGACGATCCCGTCGGCGTCGAGCGAATCACGGCGCAGCTCGGCTTCGACCACATAGGTCGCCCCGTGCAGCCTCTGCGCCGGGCCAAACACCTCGCCGGCCAGGCTGTGGGCGATCATGAAATGATGACTGACGGTGATGCTGTACATCGCTAGTCGTACCGTAAGGTATGGCAGAGGATTCCTGCCGATGATGTCGCGAGCTGCGGCATCAGTGCGGGCAACGCAGTGAACTCGGTCTCTCCGGAGAGCAGGATATCGAATACCGGGTCGCGCAGCAGCGAAAGCGCGAGGATCAAGCGGCGCCGGAGGGGCCAGCGCTGCCCACGAGCCGCCGGAACGGCGCCGACCTGCGACGAACGCAAGGTCAGGCGGCGCGAATGAAAGGCGCCGCCGAGTTTGAGCGGCACAATTCGGGTGCCATACCAGCTCATTTCGAGCACCGTGGCCTCGAAGCCGGCGATCGTCAGCGCGTCGGCGAGCCCGGCGGGTGATCCGCTCGCATGGACAACCAGATCGGCCTCGTGAGATGCCGTCTCCGGGGTCGCAAAATGGCAGCCCAAGGCCGCTGCTATCGTTCCGCGGGTCGGATCGATGTCGATCAGCTCGACCTCGGCGCCCGGCAACCGCGCCGCGAGCGCGGCGACGAGGCAGCCGACGACGCCGGCGCCGATCACCGCGATGCGGTCACCCGGACCCGGCATCGCATCCCACATCCCGTTGATCGCCGTCTCCATGTTGGCGGCGAGCGCCGCGCGCCGGTCCGGGACCGTGTCAGGAACATCGACGACGGCCTCTCGCGGTACGATGAACCGGTCCTGGTGGGGGTGCAGGCAGAAGACCCGGCGTCCGAGCGCCTCGGCCGGACCGTCCTCGACAATTCCCACCAAGGAATAGCCGTATTTGACGGGCCCCGGAAACTCGCCTTCCTGAAACGGACAGCGCATCCGCCGCCATTCGCTCTCCGGGACTTCGCCACGGAAAACGAGGGTTTCGGTGCCCCTGCTGATCGCACTCCGAAGGGTCCGGATCAACAGCTCGCCGTGTCCCGGCGATCGCAAGCGCTGCGCCCTGATTTCGCCATGGCCCGGCGCCGTCACCCAAAAAGCCCGCGCCTCAACCATCGGAATAAACCCGGTCCCGGAAGGGTCTCACAACGACGGCTTGTTCATCAAGTCCCGGCAGGGCACGATCGCCAGATACACCGAACCCACTGATATGTCGACCGCGATCACCTCGCCTTCACCCTCAGCGCCCGCGCTCCTTCGCGAAGCGCGCTCCGTCTTCACTCGCTCGCTCGCTCTTGCGGCGAGCTCGGTGCCGGTGCTTGCGGTTGCGATTGGCACCGTTCCTGCGCTGACCGGCCTCGCATTGTTTGCCGGTCTGCTCTTCGCCTTGCAGCGCGGGCTCGCGGCGCACCATCCTCATCCTCGGCTCGGCACGGCGAACCGGATCACGCTCGTCAGGGCGGCAATCGCCTGCCTGATCGCCGCACGGGCGATCGAGCCGGCGCCGCTTGGCGCGCCGGAAAGGTGGCTCCTTGCCGCTATCGCCGCGGCTGCGCTGATGCTCGACGGCGCCGACGGATGGGCGGCCCGGCGCCAACGGTTGGCTTCCGCCTTCGGCGCGCGTTTCGACATGGAGGTCGATGCGTTTGCCATCCTCGTGCTCGCGGTAACCGTCGTAAAGGCGCAGGCCGTTCCCTGTTGGGTGCTCGCGATCGGCGGCATGCGATATCTCTACCTCGCCGCGGCGCTCGCCTTTCCGCTGTTGCGCCGCCCGTTGCCGCTGCGGCGGATTGCTGATGGGCGCCGCAAGACGATTGCCGTCGTCCAGAGCGTCGGCCTGATGATCGCGCTGGTCCCCGCGACTTTGGCGAGCTGGGCCGCGGTCACTTGCGCCGCGGCGCTCGGGCTCCTGGCCTATTCATTTGCCGCCGACATTGTCATTCTGCTGTCCACTCGGCCGCATAGGTGAGGTCGAATAAGGTTGCTGGCGCGAGCCGCGTCGCGTCATATGATGCGGGGCGGCAAGGAGAAGAGAGTGCCCGAGTCCAAGACGCCTGCACAACCATCCCTCGGCGAGGCGATCACTGCGCTGCGCCGCGGAGAGCCGGTGCTGATCCGCGACGACGAGATCAACGTTCTTGCGGTCGCCGCCGAGCTGGCCACCGAGGAAAACCTGCAGCGGCTGCGCGAGATCTCGCAGGCGCCGGCCCGGGTGGTTCTGACGCGCCGGCGCGCCGTGGCCCTCGGTCTTGCCGCGCGCGACGAATTGTCCGGCGCCCTGACGATCTCCGTCTCCGACGAATTGCCCGCAGCGGTTATCCGCAACCTCGCCGATCCCGGGGCATCGCTCGGCGCGGAGCCGCCCGGTTTCGGCCCCGAGCCGCTCCCCGCCAAAGGCGGTGCCCTCGCCGCGGTGGCTCTGGCAAAGCTCGCGTCGCTGCTGCCCGCAGCGCTCGTGTTGCGCGCCGGCAAGAGCGAGGCGGCGTTTTTCGCACGCCGCGGGGATCTCGCCGTCATCGATGCCGCCGCAGTATTCAAGCGCGACGCAGCGACCGCCGGGCTGGAACGCGTCGCCGAGGCGCGCGTCCCGCTCGCCGACGCCGAAAGTGCGCGTCTGATCGCGTTTCGCCCGCGCGACGGCGGCCTCGAACATCTCGCGATCGTGATCGGCTCGCCCGATCCAGGCGCGCCGGTTTTGGTGCGGCTGCATTCGGAATGCTTCACCGGCGACCTGCTCGCCAGCCTGCGCTGCGACTGCGGCGACCAGCTGCGCGGCGGGATCTCGGCTATCGCGCAGGCCGGCGGCGGCGTGCTGCTCTATCTTGCGCAAGAAGGGCGCGGGATCGGGCTCGTCAACAAGCTGCGCGCCTATCGGCTCCAGGATGCCGGTTTCGACACATTCGACGCCAATGAGCAGTTGGGGTTCGACGCCGACGAGCGGGTCTATCTGCCGGCGGCGGAAATGTTGCGGCAGCTCGGGTTCGGTATGGTCCGGCTGCTGACCAACAACCCAGACAAGGTGATAGCGCTCGAACGCTACGGCATCCGTGTCGCCGAGCGCGTGCCGCACGTCTTCCCGTCAAACGGCCACAACGAGCGGTATCTCCGCACCAAAGCAACCCGCAGCGGCCACTTTCTCTGACCGGCGCCAAATTCCGACGCGGAAATACTGGGAGATCCGCAAACCCTCCGGTCAGAGCGCCGAATCGCGCATCTGGCATTTCTGTAAATCAAACACTTGCGGGCAGATTTCCCTAACTTAACGAGCAGGGAAAGAATTCCGCCGAGCAGGGAAGGTTTTCGCCCGAACAGGGAGCGATTTTCACGGTTCGCGCGATCAGGCAATCACCAGGGAATTGGGGGACTTTGTCCGGGCTAGTGGGTCTCCACGTGGCCGAGTTCGTCCCTCTACTCTCACGCGCACAGTTGGCATTGTGTGATGAGGGCGCCTATCGTGGAATAGAGGCGGAAGGATGCGGGATGCGTCGGGCTTTATGGCTGATGGCGCTGATTGTGGGCTTCTCGGCTGCCTGGGCAGTCTCGGCGCAGGACATCGGCTGGCAAGAAGCCGTGGCGCGGCTCAACCAGGAGCGCACTCTGGTCGAGACCTGCGTCGCACTTCTGAAGAAACATGGCAGCGCAGGTGCAATCGACCGCGGCCGGCTCGCCTATGCCGACGCCAAGGCCGAGTATGACGCCATCATCGCCGGCCTCGACGTGGCCCTCGCTCGGAGCGACCAGCCTGCCAGCCTGCCGGACCTGGAGGCTCGGCTGCAGCGCGGCTTCGACAAGCGGCAGGCGTTCTGCGCAAGTGTCGAACGGCTCGTGCCGCCACCACCGCCGGGCGTGAAAGGCCCCTTCGCAGACATCGTCGGCGGCGCGGTCGGGCCGGTGGTCGACGCGCTCAAGGCAATCTGGCTGCGCACGCGCGACGATAACGCCTTGATGCGCAAGACGATCGAAACCCAGTTGGAGGACACGAAATGGCCGTCCTTCGCGTCTGTTTCACCCTCCTCCTGACCCTACTCCTCGGCTTTACCGGTGCGGGTGCCGCGGACCCGCAGACTGCTGCACCGCCCGGCCTGTACGACCGGCCGGTTCTGGTCGTCGATCCCGGCATGCATACGGCGATGATCAATCGCGCGTCGGCCGACAAGGACGGACGCTGGGCGGTGACCGGGTCAGACGACAAGACCATACGGGTCTGGTCGCTTTCGGACGGGGCGCTGGCGCGCACGATCCGTCTGCCGGCTGAGCCCGGAAATGTCGGCAAGGTCTATGCCGTGGCCATTAGTCCGGATGGCGCGCTGATCGCCGCCGGTGGGTGGACCCGATGGACCGAAGCTGACCCGCAGGAGCAGATCTATCTTCTTGACCGTGCGACCGGCGCTCTGCGGCAACGGATCGAGGGCCTGCCAACCGTTGTGGACCACCTCGCCTTCTCGCCGGACGGCGCGCACCTGGCTGCCGCGCTCGGTAGCGGCAGGGGACTGCGGGTTTACGCGAAGCAGACCGGCTGGGCGGAGGAAGCCCGCGACGAAGATTACGGCAGCAACAGCTACGGCGCCGACTTTGCGGCCGACGGACGGCTGGCCACCACGTCGCTCGACGGCAAAATCCGGGTCTACACCGGCGATCTTCGGGGCACGATCCGGCCGGGCCATGTCGTTCCGGCACCGGGTGGCGACCAACCCTTCGGGATCGCGTTCAGCCCCGATGGGGCGCGGTTGGCCGTCGGCTACGAAGACACCACCCGGGTCGATCTATTGGACGCAGGCACACTCGCGCCACTGCCGCGGCCGGATCTGGAC
>Ga0209526_10003422_pt1 | contig 10822 bp, 16 predicted proteins | sample JacPinW_OM2H0_M1_FD_188566 | JGI IMG/M metagenome (GOLD analysis project Ga0209526, IMG submission 188566) | Forest soil microbial communities from Algoma, Ontario, Canada - Jack Pine, Ontario site 1_JW_OM2H0_M1 (SPAdes) (version 2) | ecosystem: Environmental > Terrestrial > Soil > Boreal...
AAGCCGCTTTATCTGAATGCGCCCGATGATCCGGAACTCGAGGCAACCTCGTTCCGCTACGTCCCGCAGCCGGCACGAGCGCGTCTGATCGAAATGCTCCGCACAGCCGATTTGCGGCTGGTCGCCAGCGGCCGCGTGCATCAGCGGCGCGATTTCACCTTTGCCCGCATTCGTCATATCTGGGCGCCGTCCGCAGGCTTCATCATTTCGGATGCGCGGCAGGAACGGATGGGCATCAAGGAAGTCGGCCTCGTGGAGTATCGCTTCCGGCCCGACAGTTTTGAGGTCCGCCACGTCAGGGCGCCGGGTCAGGTCAATCTGGATCTGGACGAGCTTTTGGCGAAAGCGCCGGCCGAGTAAGCGCCAGCTACTTCTGCGCGGCGTCTTTCAATTCTCGCTTGATGGAAACCAGCAGCGACTGCAAAGCCTCTGCATTTGCCGATGGCTTTGCGGGCGGCGCCGCCTTTGCCAACGGCGTTGCGGGCGGCGGTGCTACATTTGCCCATGGCTTTGCGGGTGGCGGTGCAATCGCGGGTGTGGGAGCGGGTTCAGCCTGAGGCTCGACCTCCACGAATTGGCCATGCAGAACGTCTTCGCGGCGACCCGCCATCCAGAGGGTCACCCAATAGCCAACGGCCAGCAGAATTACGCAAAAAATACCGATCTCAAACATTGCTACACCTGAAATTGGTGCAAATTTTCAATGTCTTGAGATGCCGGTCAAGCAACGGCGTGCCGCAGGCCTCGCGAATTTCGGGTGATTGTGACAATTCGGATACGCCCCCGCGCTTGTCGCCGGGGGCGCAAAAGTCCCGCGGCTTCAGGCCCTGTCCGGCCCGACCCGCACCAGTTGCTTGCCGAAAGGCCCGTCAGCAAATTCCGTTGCATTTCCAATGCATCGCCGCTCATCTGTTCGCATTCCGTGCAGGGTGTTTTCGCCTGTTTCTGGTACGAAACTGGTACGGGGCCGGGATTTGGACATGGGTCAATCCCTAGCGGCTTCCCTCCCGCTTCAATCAGCGCAATCATGCGCGCATACCATTCAAGCTCGACCCGACCAACGATCCCAATGAGGCCTACGAAGTAGGCCCGGCCAGAGAGCCGCCCGGATGGTGGAGCGTCGCCTGCAACGGAATTCCGGTGTGGCATTTTGTGAAGCCGGAAGATGCTGAAAGGTACGCTTCTGATCCGGAGTTACCGCTTAAGCTTGGTGAAGCCGAAGCTCTGGGAAAGAGGCTGATCATTTCCGCGCCGTTCCCGTGAGATGTTGCGGCTCGGCTACATCACGGAAAAGCGAACAAAAACATCCGGTATTTGCTCATCGATTAGGCAAACCGCCTGTTCGTAACTCACCCACTACCCTCGTTGTGCATTGCGAGAGGAAGTCTGCCGAGTGTCCAATCGAACCATAGTGCTGATGCTGATTCGAGGAACGCTTCGGCGCTCATGAGGCTTTCTAAAAGGAAGGCCCTCCCGTGGTTCAGACGGGAGGGCCGATAGGCGAAGGCGTCGATCCACATCTCATAGAAGGACACATCCGCAAATGAAACACTGCCCTCCAACGCCGAGTCCGTCAACGACGGATTTGAAAACGTCCACTCCGGAGACGCTCGTCCCGGGACCCGATCCCGCCTCCGGTTACGAGACCGTTGCGAAGCTCCGGATCAAGATGAAGGCTTGGTTTGGTCGTTTGCACATCGAACATGTAATGTATAAGCGGCGGCAGCATTAAACGTTCCTGCGCAAGCGGTTTGCGCAGCGTTTTTGAACACCTGTCTCTCTACAGAGAGACAGAGCGTTCCAGCGCTGCCAACTCGAAACCATCGCCGGTAAAAATGGCCGCCAACTGAGGCTGCTCTAGGACGCTTTTACTCGAAGCAGCAAAGGACGATCGGGCTAATCTGGATAGCGTATGCCCGACGAAGCTTGACGACTGACAATGCCTAGCTATCAGTGAAATATGGCCATTCCGAGCGCGGCAAGCGCAATGGAAATAATGGATAGCAAACCAATTTTCCATCCCGCTTCGAAATCGTCAGCATGTTCACTATCTTCGTCGATTATTAGCAGAGCTGGAATTGTCGCAAGAATGATCTTCAAGTCCAGTGTCAGCGACCAATTGCTGGTGTAAGACGCAGCGCCTTTGGAGTGGCGACCGAATCTCCAATGCCCCGTCATGCCGGGTTTGCAAGCTGCGTATGTGTCCATCGATTTGGTTTGTTGCCTTAGATCATCCTCGGCTAACGCTCGGGGCCCGACCAAGCTCATATGGCCAGCGACAACGTTGAATAGTTGGGGCAACTGCTCGAAACCGCTCTTGCGAAGGATTACGCCTATCGAGGTTACACGCGGATCATATCGCAGCTTCCCAGTATCCGCCCATTCGTGTTTCGCTGCTTCGTTCGATGTAAGATATTCGCGCAAGCGATCACCCGCATCTCTGTGCATCGTCCGGAACTTCAAAGCCTTAAAGGGATTTCCGTCGCGCCCGATGCGGGTTTGTCGCGAAAGGATTGGACCGGGAGAGGAAGCCGCCACCGCGAAACCCGCAAGAATGAGCACAGGTCCCATAAAAAACAGTCCGGAAGTTGCAAAAGCCAGATCGAGCGCACGCTTGCGAAGCCCAAACGGTCCCTCCGCAATATCCCATGCTGCGATCAGAAAACCAAAAGCCACAGCGGTCTTACTAAGATCGCCCGGGACGTCATTTATGTGACTCTGCCATTCCTCTGAAGACCGCTCACGCATTTCAGGCGGAAGTTTTCGAACCGCTGCCGCTATTATTTTGGCGACGATAGATGGAGCCCAAGCCTTAAATTCATCGGCAAGTAGTTTTGAACACACTGCTCCGAGCACCCCCAAAATTCCGAGCAGAGCCAAGACGATTAGGCCCATGCGGCTCTTCCCTTGCTCGGCGTCAACTCGCGAACGACCTCTCGGACTTTCCGCGCTCCCACTGCGTTAATTCGGTAATATCGGCGGCGCGGACGACCGAGCGTAGCCGGATCGCCTTCTTCCCAGCGGCTATCAAGCCATCCAAACTCCTCCAATCGATAAAGTATAGGGTATAGGGTGCCCGACGAAAGTTGGGCCGACTTGGCAATATCCGCGCCTGAAAGTTCACGGACGCGTCCCGACATCAAGGCACCTAGAACCTTGAGTGTTTGCTGCGTAAGTCTCGGTTCGTTTTTACCCATGTTTGCAATCTCTACATAGGGGTGGCCGATTCGTCAACTGGACGGTCTCACCTCGCCTCCCGGACATCGAAGATTTTTCGATTTTCCTTCTGTATCTTCACACGACTAGGGCGGCGAAAACCCCCGCCATTAGGGCGTTTCTGGCCCCGCCTTTCCAAACCTAGCGCGAAAGAATTTTCAGCAGTCTCCGGTCATTCGCCGAACAATGCAAATTCGAAGACGGAGACAGTGGTCGGAACAACGTGCTGTCTTATGACCTTGCGGGTAGTCCCGTTCTCGGTGACCGTTTCGCTGGTCGGCAACAGCCTTTCGGCAGTACCAGCGGGCAGAACGTCGAAGCCACGCCGCCGTAGCAGTTCAGGCAATTCAGAAGATATTTCACATTCGAAGGTCATTTTGGGAACATCGGGCTGGCTCGTGGCCCAACCTGAATTTTCCCTGATGAAGTCGTTGAGCTTGGCCCAATACTCCCGCTCAAGCTTGCTGAAACCGACCGGCTTTTTGGGCTGCATCAGTGCCATTGAATCTTTAAGTGGCGGCACCTCTTATAGCCGTAGCGCCATACAGCGTGCTCGACCACCTGTTGCGCACTTCTGATGGGTTCCTTGCCGGGGAATGGCCCAACATCCCAAAACTGCTGCTTAACAAATGCCGCCACTTCGTCGTCAACGTCGCCGCTACGGATTAGCGGCCTGTTGATTAAGCCGGTCATGGCTTCACCGGAGTTCGCCTCGCGACGTAAGCCCGCCACACCTCTGGCGACATGCCGCTGGTCGCGGCGACAGGTTTCAATTGTGAATAGCGGTGAGAAGCAAGCCCCAAATGAACCGGCCCCGCTTCAAAGTCCCTTTCGAAGTTCCAGCATCTGCGCATTCACGCCCAGAAGCTCAAACAGCGCGTTAAAAACGCCCTGCAAAATTTCAAGCGAGCAGAGGCCGCACTGCGCCGCATTTTTCAAGGCCGCGTCGAGCGCCGGGCCATCTTCGTGAAGAAAGACAATCATCATGGTCCGTCGACCCGGTTCCTTGATCATTGACATGTTGCTAGTCACTGATCGCTCATTCGGGTGTCCGCCGAAATCAATCGTGCGTTGGTACAGCTCATCAAACCGCTCGCCCGCGTGCTTGTTCACTGCAACGACTGTGGCCGCCACCTTGCGGTGAGAGAAGGCATTCTTCGCCGCTTCCAGGCTCTTCGGGTCATCGTGTCGATTAAGCCAAACAGCGCCGAGAGCAGGATTACGGGAAATGTGAAGCGCATAGGCGGCAAATTCTAAAGCCGATCGGCACATCACGTATGATTCGGCGGCTTGGCCAGCCGCAGCATGTCCGGCTGCGGTCCGAAGCGCGGAATGACAACGCAGAAATAGCAGGGCGGCAAGTTCGTTCTGAGGGTTGGTCCAACGCTTGCTAATCTCGACGAACTGCCGGTCGATGTTGACCAGAGGGTTAAAGACTGGCTTTTTTCTAACAAACGTGCCGAGCTGGTTCGAACGTGCAGCGTCCCAGAACTTGGTGAGTTCGTCATCTCCCCAGCCTGGTGGGGAACGAGGTTTTCGGACATCGCATTTCCTCGACGCGCGGACCAACACACACGCGCGGGGTTTACCTTCTAAGCCTGAATAGCTTGATCGTGCCGCAACATCTAGGACGATTTGCCAACGCTCACTGGCCGCGCTCACCCGCCGCCTCGTCATACCAAATCGACGCTGACGGCCTTTGGCTTCCCGGACTTCTTATCGACGCCCATTTCAAAGCTGACCGCTTTGCCTTGGCTGATTTCTTCGCCGTCTCGCAATGCTGAGACGTGAAAGAAAATGTCACCGCCGCCGTCGTCTGGTTTAATGAAACCGAATCCCTTATCCTCGTTAAACATCTTAATTTTGCCAGTTGGCATGCAGTCCTCTCTTCGAGCACCGAGCGTCCGGACCAATCGGCCAGATACGGATTTGCCCAATTACCGGCACGACCATCATGGTCTCTGGCATTCAGTAACCTTTTTGCCCCCGCAGGGCCATAGAGCCAGCTTATCGAAACGCAAATTAAACGGCCGCTCTCCGGGTCTCTGCAAAATCTTCGGGCGGTCTTTTTGTTTGGCGGTCCAGAATTAACCCACAGGGCGGACATAAAGCTTAACAAGCGAGTTTCATTGCCGGCATGACGCGAAATTATATCGTCGCCGCAGTCGTGCGCGGGATTGGCTGACGCCGGCCACCGCGCGATTAGAGGGGTCGCCGCTTTTGATCGGAGGCAGCGGCCCCGCCTAGGCAACCAGAGTGTGAGTGAAAAGAATGGCGCGGCGCGGCATCATGCTTGCGATCTTGGTGTCGTATGCTGGATCGCCACGCTCGCAATCGTTCTGAGCAGTGTTTTCAATAGTAGAAAGATAAACGCCAATATGCGCGGCGTGGGGCAGGCTCACCATTCCGATAATCGCAAGAACGGTCCAGGATAACCGTGATTGACTGAACTGTTTATCGGATCGCCTTTGCATCAGAGGCAAGACTCGCTTAGTGCTCGGCCACCGAGAAAAACAGCAATAGGACGAGCACGGCGGCACTACCAAAAACGAGCGGTGCCCAATCAACAATCGTCATGATTTAAAACTCAATGGGTTTCAAACCACGACTCTGCCCCTCCATTCTGATCTAGGCCAGTCGAACCGCGAAGTAACCTTGACCGCTTAGGTTAAGCCGCGAGTTTCGTTGCGCCAAAGTGCGGACGCGCTACGGTGACATCGTCGGACAATTTTCGTCCGGGACCAGCGTGGCAAAGCCCCAGGCGATCATACTCCGCTTGGCGGCTTTGTTCGGTTCGCCCTCCACCCTCAATCCATTATCTTTCGCGCGTAGCCATTGATTCAACCGGGGCGTGAGCGTCGGATAGGCGGATTCCTCCTCTGCTGGGAGAGGAGGGCGTGGACCCCAACGATTGTCGAAATGGTCCATAATCATCCGAGCCACTAGCTCTACATAGTTTGCGCATAGCGGTCCTCGTTGAGTTTCAAGAACGCGGTACGCTACGCAAAACTTTCTCGATTACTTCCCGAGTCTCGGCTCGATCTCGCCGCCAGCTCGCCCGAAATCACAATCACACTATTGGTGCATCAGCGAGCCGCTCATTGATGCATATGGTCTGGCTTTCGCCTCATTCCGGGTGCCCCCCATGTTCCCCGGGATGGGGCGATTGTTTGACTGATCCAAACTGATCGGCCTTATCCAGTTACGGGGATGCCGTACCCGTAACCATCGATCGGTCTTCTCAACTCGCTGGGGTGGCTGTGGCTATCTGCGCGCTGGCACTGTCTACGGTGAAGCGATAGGAGCCGCCTTGCAGATTGAGATCATTGAGATTGCCGACCACTGGCATTCGGCCGCAGCAACGATTGGGTGAAAAGACGTGTGCCCCACAGCGAGACGCTGCCGATCGCCCGTTTCGCGATGAAGGACCACAGGTACGACAGCAACTATGTCGACCGGTGCGAGGGCAACGACTTGGGTCTTCGGCAAGGTCGACAACGGCTTTGACAGTAGTCGGCATAGGATTTGCCGGCGCGGCTAAACCGCTGATCACGCGCGACATCATGTCGACAGGCCGGCGCTTGCGATCGTTGGAACGTGCTCGGTGGGCGCTGATCTACCTCTATAGCTTGTCTGGTTCTCTCCACATCTCGTCATTGATCCGGAACAGTCCAAGTTCAAAGGACTCCTCAGAGAAGGCAGGCTCCCGTCTTGTGAACAAACGGAAGATCATGCTGCCACAGACAAGGGTCAGGCCGGCGACTATCAGTGCGATGCCTAGAGCGGTCATTTTCCCCAGCCTAAAAACGCATTTTAGGCCGCTTTGTAAAGCCAACTAGAGCGAAGAAAATCGCTGCGCCGAGACCGCCTTCGGGCCGTCTTTATTGGCACGCAGGTCACTGTCGAATAGACCAGCGACATATCCTCAACGTCTTCAGGGGGAGGTTCATGAGAATGAATCCATCACCCGACGCATGGCTTCATTGCGCCACTACCATCTGTCTCATCCCTGTGCCGGAAACGTGACCTGGACCCCCACCTGTAGGGTTGCCTTGGGCATCAAATGCGGTGACGTCACCGTCAAGGAAAGCTGAGGGCCAAGACAATCCAGTGAATCGAGCAAATCTCCCGGGACTATAAGTAAGGGTACCCGTCAACACGTTCGTGCCGGCATTTGGCGTAGACCATTGGCACTCGATGCCGCCGCCACCTTGGCTGATCCAGCCCTCGACGGGCTTTAGGCTCAAAGGGTTATTCTCAGATCGCCAAGTGCCGAGGATGCCTGCATTGCGTCCGAAGCCATCGATTTGCAGGGAAATTGTCAGGATGTGGTTTGCCTTTCCGGCAGCAGATACCAAGACAAAGACAAAGCCTTGATAGAACGGTCCATCGTATGTGTCGTCCATATTCAGTCCTCCTTGCTCTAAGCTAGAAAAGCCTATCGTGCGCTACTCGGACTGACTGTTAGCCGGCTCACAGTCTTAGTCACCGCAACTATGTTGGCGCCAGAAATCGCACCGATGCCCCCCAGAAGGGCTCCCCAGCGCACATGAGCGCTCCCGTAAAGCCGCGGGGTTAGCCGTAGCGACGGGGTTTTAGCCAAGAAGATCTGAAGGAGCTTCGAAAGGCGATAAAGGCGAAGGACTCGAAGAGGATTGCGGAGCTGACGTCAAAGATCGGCAAGCCTCCGTTCGACGATTAGCCATTCGATCCAGTCGTCAAAGGCATCGCACGGTGCCTCTACTGAGGCGGCCTTACTTTCCTTTGCTCAATTCACCCTTCAACCAGCCTTGTGTGCCCATGGTTTTTAGTGGATCGGGCCGGTCGCAATCGATGCACTGAAGGGTGCGTGGTGGCTTACCGCCAGGCTGAAGCTCCAATGTCATTGGGCACTGGCATCTGGGACACATAGGTCGATTTTGCGAGTTGGGCATTGTGCCCCCTCCTGTATCAGGCGGGAGACTCAACGCTCACAGTCACCGGTAGTTGCCGAGGATGGGGCGGTGATGCGCCAACCATACACCCTATCATCCGCAGGCTGTGTGCACTTGTGTACTTAACTGGCGAGACAGTCGGCTTGCCTCCGGTTTAGCCTGCGTTTCAATAGGCCGTGCCCTCCCTCACCCGCCGCCGCGACCACAACAGACAAGAATGCTGGCTGATCTATTTCGGTGACGTGCATGTCGGCACGATCAGACTCAGTTCAGGCGTCCCCGTCGACAAGGATCAATGGAGTTGGAGCCTTGGCTTCTATCCCGTGTCACACCGGAGCGAAGATGACGCCGGCACCGCCGCGACGTTCGAACAAGCGCGAAGGAATTTTGAGACTGCTTGGCGCGCGCTTCAGCCTAAGTTGAGCGAAGCCGATTTTCATGCGTATCGGCGTCAGCGGGCTTTCGTTTCCTGGAAATACGCCATGTGGGAGACCGGTTGCAAATTGCCAACGCAGTTGCCCGGGGGGCAATCGCGATGCTTCTGCGGCGCGCCGATCGAAATTCACAGAGCAGCACGTCTTTGCGGCGCATATGGAGACACTAGCAATTTGAAATTAGGACAACTTGCGAACGTCGCCGGGCTTCAAATGGAGCAGTGCTACTTCGTTCGGCTCTAATTGAGTACCCAATAGAGCGGCGCTCCAACCTTCGGGTACGGCATCCAAAACCAGGGTAACAGCTCCGTCGCGCGGTGCAGCGGCAAACCAAACCTGCCTGACCCGATCATCCGGGGTCACTTGAACTAGGTGGACTCCAGAAGTTTGGACCATGATTTGATTATAGGCCCGTTTGCCAACCCAGGGAAGGCAGGCCCAGTTCTCAGCATGTGGTTTATGGTCGGGATAGGAACGATGGCCGCTGACAAGGGTTGGTCATTCGTCGCGTTTGAAACCCCCGGGCGCGGCGAACCGAGCAAGGACGGCCTCAGCGTTCCCCCGCTGGGGCCGTACCTTTACCCGACCGCTCATAAGAAAACGGCCCCGGTGTTGTCCATCCCGGGGCCGCCTCTCGGAAAGTGCTTCAGGCGAATCTGAAACGAAGCACGGCTACTGAACGTCACACAGTCCAAAATGTTCCTGACCAGCTTCACCCTCGATTACCGAAGCAGCGTCCTAGCGCAGGTGTTCCGGGGACTGGAATTTTCGGGCCTGACCCCCAACTAAGAGCCATTATGAGTAAGGCGTTCGATTTTTTGCATTCCGACCCGTGGCAGCAGCAAGGTTCCCCACACACCGGATTGGATCCACGAAATCAAGTATGACGGCTACCGGCTGCGCATCGAACGCGACGGCGACCGTGTCCGGCTGATCACCCGCAACGGCTACGATTGGGCCAAGCGTTATCCCTGGATTGTCGGTCCGCGCTGAAAACCCGGATGAAGCAGTTCGTGATCGATGGCGAGGCAGTCGTTCTGGGCGTCGACGGTTTTCCCGACTTCAACGCCCTGCACTCGCGAAAGCAGGATGATGAGGTGCAGCTCTACGCGTTCGATATTCTGGCGCTCGACGGCGAGGATCTGCGGACTCTTCCCTTGAGCCTGCGGAAGACAAATCTGGCGCGTCTTTTGGCACGCCGGCCGGACGGCATCTTTGTTGCCCCATTCGAGCAGGGCGAAATCGGCCCCGACCTATTCCTGCCAGCCTGCGACCTGGGACTTGAGGGCCTGGTGTCGAAGCGACGCGATCGGCCGTACCGCGCGGGGCGCACGCCCGATTGGATCAAGGTGAAAAACCGACTACGCCACGCCATGGAGAGGGTGAAGGAAGCCTTCGCATGACGAGAATGCGCCGGACTCGCCCGCTTACTCCCCAGGCCTTGAGGGCCGCCCGCACCCGACAGCGTGGCGGCCCCCTTTTTTTGTCTCGAAAAAAACCCGCCCGTGCGGGGAGCAGCGGACGGGTGAGGTTACGCGAAGCTCAGACGGCTACCCAACCGTCAAAGCCGGTTCTTATTACCTGAGGCCTGCGAGCGGTTCTGTTCACAAGTGGACTTTGCCCGGTCGTCGTTCGGCTTAGAACCTGGGTACTGGCCAGTTTCCGAGGCCGGTGGCTCAGTGTGATTTCCTCCGGTCTTGAACTGTGTCCACTTGTGAACTGATGGACGGGCGGCGGCATATTAGGGTCGGAAGTGCAAACCCTGCGGTTAGGACCCGTAAGCACGAGGTTGTGTCATGCAGCGTCGCCGTTTCAAACAGATTCAATCTCTTGAAGAACGACTTTCCGAGGAAGCAAAGCGCCTGCGCGCTAAAGCCAAATTGCTTCCACCTGGCGCGGCACGAGATGCGCTGATCCGCAAAGCGCGGCAGGCAGAAACCGGCTCACACATGAGCGAATGGCTTACATCGCCCGGATTGCAGCCGCCGAAATAAGGCCGCCAAGTAAAGGCGGCCTCTTTCATTTTGAACCGACGTTTCATGTACGGCAGAATGCATCGCCGGCATCGTCACGATTCGGCTTGCGCGAGCCCATGGCGCGTCGCCAAGCGCCGCATCGCCGACGGCCGGGCGCGCCTTGTCTAGCTGACTGCTGGATTGGGCGTAGTCGGATTGTTTGGCCCGCGTACAGGAAATTCGTCTGGCGTTCTCCCCGGCAAGTCGTCTGGTGGCGCCGGTT
>Ga0209526_10003423_pt1 | contig 10817 bp, 12 predicted proteins | sample JacPinW_OM2H0_M1_FD_188566 | JGI IMG/M metagenome (GOLD analysis project Ga0209526, IMG submission 188566) | Forest soil microbial communities from Algoma, Ontario, Canada - Jack Pine, Ontario site 1_JW_OM2H0_M1 (SPAdes) (version 2) | ecosystem: Environmental > Terrestrial > Soil > Boreal...
GGCTGCTTTGCCATCACCCCTACTCCGCCGCCACCTGCACCGGCTCGGGGTGCGGGTTCGCCGTATAGGCATCGATGCGGCGCTCAATCTCGGGGCGGAAATGGCGGATCAGGCCTTGCACCGGCCAGGCCGCGCCATCGCCGAAGGCGCAGATGGTGTGGCCCTCGATCTGGGTGGTCACTTCCATCAGCATGTCAATCTCGCGCTTGTGGGCGCGTCCCTCGGCCATGCGCGTGAGGACGCGCCACATCCAGCCCATGCCTTCGCGGCAGGGGGTGCATTGGCCGCAGCTCTCGTGCTTGTAGAAATAAGAGATCCGCGCCATGGCCGCGATGATGTCGGTCGACTTGTCCATGACGATGACCGCCGCGGTGCCGAGCGCCGACTTGAGCGCTCGGCATCCGTCAAAATCCATGAGCAGCTCATCACATTGCTGCGCAGGAATGAGCGGCATGGACGAACCGCCGGGAATGAGGGCGAGCAGGTTGTCCCATCCGCCGCGCACCCCGCCCGCATGGGTCTCCAAGAGTTCGCGGACCGGAATGCCCATCGCTTCTTCTACGTTGCAGGGCTTCTCTACGTGGCCTGAAATGCAAAAAAGTTTTGTGCCGGTATTGTTGGGCCGCCCTATGCTTCCAAACCACGCGGCCCCGCGCCTGACGATATCCGGAACGACCGCAATCGACTCGACGTTGTTGACCGTGGTCGGGCAGCCGTAGAGGCCCATGTTGGCCGGGAACGGCGGCTTCAACCGCGGCATGCCCTTCTTGCCTTCGAGGCTCTCCAGCAACGCCGTCTCTTCACCGCAGATATAGGCGCCGGCGCCGTGATGCACATAAAGATCGAAGGGAAAGCCGTGGATGTTGTCCTTGCCGATGAGCCTCGCCTCGTAGGCCTGATCCACGGCGGCTTGCAGACGTTCTCGCTCGCGCACGAACTCGCCGCGAATATAGATGTAGCAGGTGTTCGCCTGCATCGCGAAGGATGCGATCAGGCAGCCCTCGACCAGGAGATGCGGGTCGTGGCGCATGATCTCGCGGTCCTTGCAGGTGCCGGGCTCGGATTCGTCGGCGTTGACCACGAGATAATGGGGGCGGCCATCGAATTGCTTGGGCATGAAGGACCACTTGAGGCCGGTCGGAAAACCTGCGCCCCCGCGTCCACGCAGACCTGAGGCTTTCACCTCGTTGATAATCCAGTCGGTGCCCTTCTCCAGAATGGCCTTGGTGCCGTCCCAGGCTCCGCGCGCGCGCGCTCCCGCGAGCCCCCAGTCTTGCAGCCCGTACAGGTTCTTGAAGATGCGGTCCTTATCGCTCAGCATCGCTGTTATCCGGGTGCGGATGTATCGCCGATGGGAGGTTTGGGTATTGCCGCGTCGCGCACGTTCGCCGAACTGCCCGGTTTCTTGGCGTCGGCATCGCTGACCCCATGGTTCTGCTGTTCGCCTCCATGACGAGTGGAGAAGACCGCAGGGTCGGTGAGCGTCGTCAGCCCGCCGACGGGCGCCGACAACTGACGCTCGATCTGCGGGCCCGGTTTGACATCGCGCCCAGCCGCGAGATCATCGAGGATTCGACTTAGACTGGCCGGCGTGAGGTCCTCATAATAATCATAGTTGATCTGCGCCACGGGCGCGTTCACGCAGGCACCGAGGCATTCGACTTCGATCCACGAAAGCTTGCCGTCAGCGGTCACATGCTGCTGCTCGCCGATCCGTTCGTGGCAAAGCTCTATGAGTTTGTCCGCTCCCCGCAGAACGCAGGGCGTGGTGCCGCACAGCTGGACATGGAATCTCCCGACGGGCGCGAGATTGAACATGGTGTAGAAGGTTGCAACTTCAAGCGCCCGTATCCTGGGCATGTCGAGGAAGCGAGCGACATGCTCAATTGCCTTCTGCGGCAACCAGCCCCCGGCCTGCTCCTGGGCGCGCCACAGCAGCGGAAGAATGGCGGAGTGCTGTCGTCCCGGCGGGTATTTCGTGATCTCGCGCTCGGCCCAGGCGCGGTTCTCCTCGGTGAACGCAAAGCTCTCGGGCTGGATTGCTGGATCGGCGAGGCGGCGAACGGCCATTAGATAAGCCCAACGATCATCGATCCACCTCCCCGAACACGATATCAAGCGAGCCCAGGATTGCCGCTACATCCGAAAGCATGTAGCCGCGAGACAGAAAGTCCATCGCTTGCAGATGCGCAAAGCCCGGGGCGCGGATCTTGCATTTGTACGGTTTATTGGTGCCGTCGGAGACCAGGTAAACGCCGAATTCGCCCTTGGGCGCCTCGACGGCTGCGTAAACCTCGCCGGCGGGCACGTGGAACCCTTCGGTATACAGCTTGAAATGATGGATGAGCGCCTCCATCGAACGCTTCATTTCGCCCCGCTTGGGGGGCACGATTTTATTGTCCATGATCATGACCGGCCCCTGCCCCTCGGGTGAGCGCAACTGCTCCAGACATTGTTTCATGATGCGCACTGACTGGCGCATCTCTTCCATGCGAATGCAGTAGCGGTCGTAATTGTCGCCGTTCTTTCCAACCGGAATATCGAAGTCGAGCTCGGAGTAGCATTCGTAGGGCTGGGCCTTGCGCAGATCCCAGGCTGCACCCGAACCGCGAACCATGACGCCGGAGAACCCCCACGCCCAGGCATCTGCCAGGCTCACCACGCCGATGTCGACATTGCGTTGCTTGAAGATGCGATTATCGGTCAGCAGATCTTCGAGATCGTCGCAGACCTTGAGGAACGGATCACAGAAAGCCCAAATGTCGTCGAGGAGTTTTGCCGGCAAGTCCGCGTGCACCCCGCCGACCCGAAAATAGTTGGCGTGCATCCGGCTGCCGGAGGCGCGCTCATAGAACACCATCAGCTTCTCGCGTTCCTCGAAACCCCACAGGGGCGGCGTGAGTGCCCCGACATCCAAGGCTTGGGTGGTCACATTGAGGAGGTGAGACAGGAGCCGCCCGATCTCACAATACAGCACGCGGATAAGCTGGGCGCGTCTGGGTATCGTGAGCTGCAGCAGCTTCTCCGCCGCAATGCAGAAGGCATGTTCCTGGTTTATTGGCGCGACGTAATCGAGCCGGTCGAAATAAGGTATGGCCTGCAGGTAGGTCTTGGCTTCGATCAGCTTCTCGGTGCCGCGATGCAGGAGCCCGATATGCGGATCCACCCGCTCAACCACTTCGCCATCGAGCTCGAGCACGAGGCGCAGGACCCCATGGGCCGCCGGGTGCTGCGGCCCGAAGTTCACGGTGAAATTGCGCAACTGCGGTTCAGCCATCGACTGCCTGCCGCGCCATCGCCATTCGCGCCCGCTTATCGTCGAGACGTGCGTTGAACTTGTCCCACGCCACGACGAAGCGCTGGTGACGGCCTTCGCCGATTGCGTCCATTCCGTCGTGTGCCTTGACCGCAAAGGTGATGCGCGGCCCATCGACGGCGACACACTCGGCTTCCACTGTCACGGTCAGCCCAGGCGGAGTCGCGGCCGTGTGACTCACATCGATGTGCACGCCGAGGCTGCCTTCGCCCGCATCAAGGTGGGGAGCGAGGAGCTGCATGCAGGTCCACTCCATCAGGCCTACCATGAAGCCGGTGGCAAACACCGCGGGCATGGTTTGTAAATCGGCCACCTCGGGATAGAGGTGCGGGACCGTCTTTTCCTTCGGCACCCGATATCTGAAACGATGGCTCGATCCGCGCTGGAGCGTGGCCTTCATTGCGAAGGCTCCTTTGCGCCGGTTGCCTTCTCGTCGCCCGGCAGCGGATATCCTGGGCCCTCCCACGGAGAGAGAAAGTCGAAGTTGCGGAACTCCTGCGTGAGCCGCACAGGCTCATAGATGACACGCTTCTGCTCGTCATCGTAGCGGACCTCGACAAATCCGGTCAGCGGAAAGTCCTTGCGCAGGGGATGGCCTTCGAAACCGTAATCGGTCAGCAGCCGCCGCATATCCGGATGGCCGATAAATGCAATGCCATAGAGATCGTAGGCTTCACGCTCGAACCAGTTGGCGCCGGGAAAGACTTCGGTGATCGAAGGCACAGGGATTCCCTCGTCTATTTCGACCTTGACCCGAATGCGCTGGTTCTGCTTGGGCGAGAGGAAATGATAGACCACATCGAAGCGGCGTTCGCGCTCCGGCCAGTCGACTCCAGTGATGTCGATGATGCACCAGAATTGGCAGCGCTCGTCATTGCGCAAGAATTTCACCACCTTGACGATGTCGCCAGCAGCGGCTGCCACGGTGAGCTCTCCGTGGGAGATGTGATGTCCCTGCACGGAACCCGGCAGGGCGTCGGCGATGATCCCGCCGAGTGTGTCGAGGCTATTATTATCCATCAGGGAAATCCGTCAGCGCTCGATAGTGCCGACCCGGCGGATCTTCTTCTGCAGCAGCAGCACCCCATATAGCAGCGCTTCGGCCGTCGGAGGACAGCCGGGCACATAGATGTCGACGGGAACGATCCGGTCGCAACCGCGCACCACCGAATAGGAATAGTGGTAGTAGCCGCCGCCGTTGGCGCAGGAGCCCATCGAGATCACATAGCGCGGCTCGGGCATCTGATCGTAGACCTTGCGCAATGCGGGCGCCATCTTGTTGGTGAGCGTGCCGGCAACGATCATGACGTCGGATTGGCGCGGGGATGCACGAGGAGCAAAGCCGAAGCGCTCACAGTCATAGCGTGGCATCGACATCTGCATCATTTCGATGGCGCAGCAGGCAAGCCCGAATGTCATCCACATCAGCGATCCAGTGCGCGCCCAGGTGATGAGATCGTCCGCAGTGGTAACCAGGAAGCCCTTGTCCGCCAGCTGATCGCTCACCCCCGTGAAAAAGGGGTCGTCGGCGCGGGCAAGCTTACCCGTACCGGACACCAGAAACGTGTTGCCGGCGGGAGCGGCACCCGTCGTGTCTAATCCCATTCCAGCGCTCCTTTGCGCCATTCATATATGAACCCGACCGTCAGAACGCCAAGAAATATCATCATCGAGCAATAGCCGTAGAGGCCGAGATCGCCCAAGACGATTGCCCACGGAAACAGGAAGCTCACTTCCAGATCGAAGATGATGAACAGGATGGCGACGAGATAGTAGCGCACGTCGAACTTCATACGCGCATCGTCGAAAGCATTGAACCCGCACTCGTAGGCGGAGAGCTTTTCCGGGTCTGGCTTCTTGTAGGCGACGAGGAATGGAATAAGCAGGAGCGCCAGGCTGATGACGAGTGCAACACCGATGAAAATGACGAGCGGCAGGTAATCCCGCAAAAGCTCATTCATGGGCCGTCTCCGAAACCGTTTGCCCCATGGACAGGTTCACGGGTCGCGACTTGCCGCCGGACCGGCGGGCACTCGGAAACTCCTGTCAGGATGGAATGTCCCACGGCAAGGACGGGAATGGCATGCCTTAGCCCAGGCCACCTGGAGTGGCAAGGCGGGGTGTTGCGCCGCTGCGGGGTTCCATGCCGTAAAGTAGTCTCGGGACGTCAAGCGCACATGGATGGCTTCGCCGGTGAGGGCCGGGAGGTCCCGTTACGACGATGACGACCCACTCGCGGTTGGCTACTCTCGAACATCTGGCTGGAGGAACCCATGCAACGCAAGGTCATGATCTCGTGTGCGGTGACGGGCTCGGCGGACACGCCCGGCCGAAACCCCGCTGTGCCCGTGACCCCGCCCCAAATTGCCCAATCCGCGATCGACGCCGCCAAAGCCGGGGCCGCCATTGTTCACGTCCATGTGCGCGACCCGCAGACCACCCGCCCGAGCATGGAGCTCGCGCTCTATCGCGAAGTGGTGGAGCGGATCCGTGACAGCGGGACCGACGTCCTCATCAACCTCACCACGGGCCCGGGGGCGCGCTTCGTTCCGGGTAAGGAGGATCCGGAGAAGCCGGGACCAGGAACCACGCTCAGGCTGCCGGCCGAGCGCGTGCGGCACGTGCTCGAGCTCAAGCCCGACATCTGCAGCCTGGATATGGGCAGCCTCAACATGGGCCCTCACGTGTTCATCAATACGCCCTCCCATCTCGAAGCGATGGCAGTGGCGATCCGGGATGCGGGCGTGCTCCCGGAGCTTGAAGTGTTCGAGACCGGGCACCTCCTCCTGGCGAAGCGCATGATCGAGAGCGGCCACATCAAGCCGCCCGGCATGTTCCAGATCTGTCTCGGCATTGCGTGGGGCCAGCCGGCAAGCCCCGAGGCCATGAGCTACATGCGAAGCCTTCTGCCCGCAAACTCGCCCTGGTTTGCCTTCGGCATCTCGCTGCATCAGTTTCCGATGGCGGCGCAGGCCGTGCTGCTTGGGGGCCATCCCCGGGTTGGGCTGGAAGACAATCTCTATCTGGGGAAGGGCAAGCTCGCTCCGAGCAATGCCGCATTGGTCGAGAAGGCCGGCAAGATCATCGACCTTCTGGGCGACAACCTCGCTACGCCATCCGACGCTCGTCAGATGCTCGGGCTGACCGCCGCATAGAACTACTGCGTCACGAATTGTTCTCAGGCTCGCAATTCACGTCATTTTGTCATTCCGGGGCCGCGAGCACTCGGATCGGCGCTACGCGCCGTCCGAGCACAGGCTGCGCGAGCGGGAGCCCGGAATGACAACGAGGAGTAACATGGCGAAAGAAACGGAGATCTTGGCAGAGTACGCTGCAACGCTGCGCTACGAGGAGATTCCAGCCGATGTGATCGAGCGCGCCAAGCAGTGCATTACCGATACGATTGCCACCACCATCTTCGGATCCGACCTGCCGTGGAGCCGGATGATCGCACAGTTTGCGCAATCGAATGCTCCCGGCGGGAACAGCTCCATCCTGATGCCCGGCGGTGCCCGCGTGCATCCACCGGCGGCGGCGCTGGCCAATGGCGCCTTCGCGCACGCGTTCGAGATGGACAATCTCACTTGGCCCAATACGGGCGTGCATCCCGGAGCGACATTGCTTGCACCCGGGCTGGCAGTCGCGCAGGAGCGGGGCAACAGCGGGCGCGAGCTCATTGCAGCGGTGGTCGCCGGTGCCGAGGTAATGATCCGCATTGGCCGCGCGACCCGGCACAGGAACGAGAGCCGCGGCTTCCATGGCCCAGGCACGACCGGGCCATTCGGCGCCGCCACGGCCTGCGGGCACCTCCTGAAACTTGACGGCTCCCGCATGCGCAATGCGCTCGGCGTTGCCGGCTCGTTGGCATGCGGGTTGATGGAGTTCGCTCGCTCCGGCACGGGAGCAATGGTGAAGCGGCTCCACCTCGGGCGCGCCGCTGAAAGCGGCGTGCTCGCGGCAAGCCTGGCGGCCAATGGATTCACGGGTCCCGCAAGCGTGCTCGAAGGCGAGTTCGGTTTCCTGCGGGTGTTTTGCGGCGGCGAATTCGACGTCGCGGAGCTCACCCGCGAGCTCGGGCAAAGCTATGCGACCCGCGTCATCACGCTCAAGCGATTCCCCTGCCACATCACGGCGCACACTTCGGTCCAGGCGATCCTGGATCTGCGCGCCGAGCATGGCTATGGCGCGGCTGAGGTGAGCTCGATTCATATTGCCGGCAACGAGAAAATGGCGGGGGTGAACAACATCCCCTCGCCCGCCGACATCATGATGGCGCAATACAGCATTCCGTTCTGCGTCGCGCTCGCGCATGTGCGCGATCCCCGTGATCCGCGCTCCTTCGATGAAGCGGCACTGCGCGATCCGCAGATCAGAGCGCTTGCCTCGCGCGTCAAGATCACCGTGGCGGACGATCCGCCCACTCCGCTTGCTGCCGCGGTTACAGTGACCCTGCACGATGGACATGTGCTCACGCGCTCGGTGAGCGATTTCAAGGGCACACCGCAGCGCCCGCTCGATGAAGCCGAGCTGCGCGACAAGTTCCTCCTGCTCACTCGCCACTGCACGGCCGACGCGAGTGAGATGTTCGACCGCCTGCAAAATCTCGAGCGCGAACCTGCTCTCGACTGGATTGCCGTGCGCCCACTTTGAAAGAGTGACGGCAGGGCTCAAACAGGACTGGCGGGGCTCGGGAGCTAGGAACGCGTGCGGCCTGACCACCACGCAACGGCGAACAGCACGACAGCGACCACCGCCGCGGCAACGCCGTGCTTGACATGCACGCGGGCACCGCCGGCCTCGAAGCCGGGGAAGAAGCCTGGGAGCGAGCCCGCCGGCACCAGCCAATAGACGATCGCGACGACTGCGAAAATCAGTCCCAGAACGACTGCCGCCGCTCGCATTGAACCCTCCACCAATCCAGCCAACGACATGAGAATGCCTGAAGGGTTCCTGGAACACCACAGCAAACCGCGCGCGTTGTCATCTTATTCACGCTGAGATCGGGCTTACTGCGCCCGTCCGGATTCGCGCAGGTACCGTCCATGCGTCGGCAGGAACAGATCCTCGACCGGCATGACGCGTTTCGCAATGCCTTGCTCGTGCAGGTAGCGCGTCAGTGCTTCGAGCGTTGGCCGGTTGGGCTCGACACCATAGGGCCACGCGTCACCGCCAAATACCTCGTCGAGCTCGTCGATGTCGGCGGTCATCCACGGCAGCATGTATTGCAGCGTACCGAGATCGCGCATACGCGCCCGCGCCCGTTCCTTGGACGCACACATCGCATCGAAAAGACTGCTGGCGATGAACGGGTTCTCCTCGTACACGTCGCGGCGTAATGCAATCAGATGCATGATCGGAAAAATCTTTGTACGCCTGTAATAATCCGTTTCCACCTCGCGATAATTGGGAAAGAGTCGGACGATGTCCGGATTGTGTTGGATCGCGTCCGGCAGCACCGTGCCGATAATGGCATCTATTCCTCCGCTCTCCAGCAAATCGCTCAGCGACTTGTTTGACGTATTGCGCTCGATCGATATGGGCCGCAGCAGCGGCAAAAGGCTCGGATGGCCATGAGATCCCGGCCGATTGATCGCGCCTTCGACCCAGTGGATCTTATCGAGATCGACCCCATAATCGTGCTGCAGGTGCCCGCGCATCCATACCGCAGCGCTCATGGAATAGATCGGCACGCCCACGCGCCTTCCCTCCAGATCCTTTGGCGTATTGATGCCGCAGCGGTGATTGATGCTGAGCATCCCATGCCGGAAGACGCGGGACGGAAATACGGGGAGCGCAACGAGAGATGAAATCCCCGCTGACGTGCGCGCAATGAATTCCGAGCTCGACATCTCGGCGATGTCGAACTCGAGGTTGCCGGCCATGCGATCGAAAATCTCGCGCGCTCCCGCCGATCCGTCCATGGGAATGAAATTGAGCTCGATTCCATCCGGGCGCACGTCGCCGCGGTAGAGATCGAGCATCCGGTCATAGAGCCCGCAAGCCATGGTGAGTCGCAGCTTGTGCGGCATCGTTGGGGTTACACGCTCATGGTGACGTAGGCGGCGCGCCCGATGGCCACGAGCCGCTTCTGGTCATCGTCAATGCGCACATCGACCACCCCTATGGTCCGCCCCAACTTGATGACCGTCGCTACCGCGACGAGCTCCGTTCCGCCCGCGAGCCGCAGATAATCGACCCGCATGTCCACGGTCGCAACTGTGTGCAGGACCTTGGCCGCGATCGCGGCGTGGCCGGTGATGTCGACCATCGCCGCAACGATTGCGCCGTGCAATTCGGGCCGGCCCGGCAACCGGCAGAACTCGGGGCGAACGGGCAAACGAATGGTGACGCTGCTCGCCTTCTCGTTCACCTCGACAAGCTCGGGAAGAAGCCACTGGTGAAAAGGAGTGGCTGCGATGTTGTCGCGAACAAACTCGAACGTGCTTTGCGCCATGGATTAACCGGACCAGCGCACGGGCTGGGGTTTGAGCAGGCCTTGGGCGACCATTTCGACCAGACGGCGCTTGAGCACCTTGCCGCTTGCAGTGAGTGGAAACTGGTCCAGCTCCAGGAAAAATTCCGGCATGTCGTATTTCGACAAGCCCTGGTCACTGAGATGCTGGAGCAGCTCCAGCGGGGCGGTCTTGGCATTCGTGCGCGGAATGACGGCAAGGCAGACGCGCTCGCCCAGCCGCTCGTCGGCGACCGGGAAAGCAGCTGCCTTCGCCACACCCGTATGCCGCAAAGTGTAATCCTCGATGCGCACGGGATAGATGTTGTGGCCGCCCCGGATGATCACATCTTTCTTCCGGCCGGCGATCTGCAGATTTCCCTGGTCGTCCAGTCGGGCGAGGTCGCCGGTCATGAACCAGCCCTCGCGGTTGAAGGAGAGCTCGGTCGCGCTCTGATCGTCGAAATAGCCGAGCATCAGCGACGCTCCGCGCACGCCAAGCTCGCCAATGTCACCCTGAACAACTTCCCGGTCCTGATCGTCCTCACGCCAGAGCTTTATCTCCATCCCGTCGGCCGGACGGCCGCAGGTGGACGCAATCGTCTCCGGCAGATCAGCCGGACGGGTATACTGGAACGAGTGGTTCTCGGTCATGCCGAATGCGTTCTGGATTTTCACCTGGACATCCATCAGTCCTCGCACGGTAGTCGGAGGAACGGGAGCGCCGCCGAGCTGAAACGCTTTCACCTGTCCCAGTCTGGCCATCCCTCGCTGCCGCATCTCGGTCAGGAGGTCGATGGCGTGGGTCGGTACGCCCAGAACATAGGTCGCACCGGTCTCGACGATGCGGTCGAGCATGCGCGACGCATCAAGTGGGGTATGCGCGACGAATTCGCCGCCGCAGACAGCGGCAACGGCCATCCCGACGATCCCGATGTTATGGCTCAGCGGACTGAACGAATAGACAATCGTATCCTGGTCGAAGCCCCAGTCTTTCGCGATGGCTCGTCCATTCGCAAGGATGGTATTGTCGGAATGCATCACCCCTTT
>Ga0209526_10003425_pt1 | contig 10816 bp, 9 predicted proteins | sample JacPinW_OM2H0_M1_FD_188566 | JGI IMG/M metagenome (GOLD analysis project Ga0209526, IMG submission 188566) | Forest soil microbial communities from Algoma, Ontario, Canada - Jack Pine, Ontario site 1_JW_OM2H0_M1 (SPAdes) (version 2) | ecosystem: Environmental > Terrestrial > Soil > Boreal...
GACTTGCGCGACGTGGACAGTTCGCCTGCGGCGCGGCACGCCGTTATCCACTCCTTCGGCACCCAACCTGTCGCCTGCGAGGGCGACATGACCCTAACGACCCACCTCCCTGGGGTCCGCCGTGGTCGGCTGCTCAGTTACGCGCGTTCCCCGGCTGTGGTGAAGTTGGGCCTGCCGATCACGGCGTCCGGCAACAGACGTCAATCGAGCACGTGCCCCGCAGATGCCGCTGCTACCCGTGTCCTGTAGCCGCTGCAACAAGATAGGCGACGCCGAAGAGGCTCACAAGCCCAGAAAGGACGATCAACAGTCGCCGGTCGAATTGGAACCAACTTCGCCGCGTGTACTTAGGGGCGAGTTCCCCCCGGCCGATCAGCACATAACTCGTCACGCCTACAAGCCCGAACCCGACCAACAGAATGGCCTTCCATACAGTCATGGTGCGTCAAGCCTACGGGCGAGAATTGCCGAGAGCCCGTTACTAAGGGAGCATCGACGCCGCTCGGTCTAAGAGAGGAGGCCAGAGCCACACGGTTGGGAAGCCTTTTAGCCGAATCAGCAAAACGGTTGAGCCAATCACCAGCGCCTCACCGAGTGCCAGTCCGATAGCCGCTCCCCTGAAGTACGCGGCTTGAGCAGACGCAAGCAGCGGAAACCCCTGGAGCCCAAAGCAGAACGCTAAGAGGCAGAAGAGCAGACCTGTCCTCAAGCGCGAGCTGGCTACTGTACCTGGCACTCCACGGCGAAGCTGACCCCTTCACGGGGGCGTGTCAAGTGATTCATTGCCCGGGGGGCCACTCAGGGGGCTGCTTCCGCAGGCACGAACGACGGGGGTGCGGCACACCGTCAGCCGTTGACCGTGCCTGCCGGTTTTCTGGGAATGGCTGGTTCCCGCGTCAGTCGTCAACCAGTACAGCGCGGAGCATGTCGGAAATGCCGGCGACCTGGCGTAGGGCTGTTCCGGTCAGTCCTGGCGCTTTCTGACAGCCACAGTGACAGCCACGGACGCGAAATCTGGCGGATGTTAGCGACACGGGGCGGCACCGTCTGAATACGGAAACGGAGCCGACGGGGAGATTCGAACTCCCGGCCAGCGGTTTACGAAACCGCTGCTCTACCACTGAGCTACGTCGGCACGTGGGCGCGCGCGTGTGGAGTCTGTCGAGAGACGCGGAGTCTATCCCACCCCGGTTCGCGGGGCGAACGGCACGGCGCGGCTCACCGCCGCGCCGCGCCTACCCTATCCCCAGGTCGCGAACCGCGCCGCCGGGGGTGAATCCCGCCGCGAACACAGCGGGCGCACCCCCGAAGGGGTGGTAGCCGCCCCAGCCGTCGATGACGTAGCCCTGCGTGCTCGAACCCGGAATGAGCACAACTCCACGCGCGATATCCCAGCCGGACCAGTAGCCGGTCAGCTGCGGCGTGGCGGGCACATTGTTCGGAGTGCCGAACGGGTGCAGGCCGCCCCAGCCGTCGAGCACGTAACCACCCGTGCCGGACGCGGCGAGCACGAAGCGATGGGCGATGTCCCATCCACCCCAATAGCCGGTCCGCTGCACGTCGGGTGCCATGAAGTTCGGCGCACCGAATGGGTGCAGCCCGCCCCAGCCATCGAGCACGTAGCCACTCTTGCCGTCCGGTCGCAGTTGCACCGCGCGTGCGATGTCCCACCCCGGCCAATGCCCGGTGATGTTCACATCCGGCGGCATGTTGCCCGAGGTCCCGAACGGATGCAGGCCGCCCCAGCCATCGAGCACGTAGCCGCTATGACCGTCCGCACGTAGCACGATGCCACGCGCGATGTCCCATCCCGACCAGTTCGGGGATCCAGTGACCGAGGGTGCGTTGCCAAACGGATGGACTCCGCCCCAGCCGTCGAGGACATAACCGCCGGCTCCGCCGGGGGCGACCGCGACACCGCGAGCGATGTCCCAGCCGGGCCAGCTGCTGGCGCCGCCGACCGGAGCGGACGAACCGGGATGCATTCCACCGAACCCGTCAACGCCATACATCTCCTTGAATGGAGTTGACCACGACGCCGAACCGGAGAACGACGTGGTCACGACGTTGTTGACGTACGAGATGTCCTGCGCTGCGCTTGCGGATGCCGCCCGCACAGTGAAGCTGTACGCGTGCCCGGGAAATCCATAGAAGGGCATGCTCGTCGACGCTGTATATCCGTAATACATCCAGGCGCCGCCGCCGTTGTCCCTCGCCCACACCTCGTAGCGGCTGGCCGGAACACTGCCGGCATTCAGCGACCAGCTGAGGGTGATTCCTGTGTTGTTCTGCGTGCCGCCCAGGCCGTTCATCGTCGCGACCGGCGCGATGGTGCCGGTCAGCTGGCTGTTTCCATGAAACGTCGGCCACGAGCCCGGCAGCATTCTCGTGGTGCCGGGGATCGCGAATGCACGGACCGCCCACGAGTTGCCGCTCACCTGGTCCACCGTGACGGCGCTCAGCCCACCCTGGCCGAGGTCGGCGATGGTCGGAGCCGCGAAACCGCCCTGGTCCATCTGGGCGCTGGTCCAGACCTGTTGCCCGGAGGCGTTGAACGCCTGCAGCTTCTGGCCACTGATGATCCAGACGCCATTCTGGTTTGCGCTGATGGGACCGATCGTCGGGTTGGCGACCATGTAGCCGCCGAGATTCAGCGGCCAGCCGCCGAGGGATACGCCGGAGGCGTTCCATGCGTAAAGCAGGCCGTTGCGGCTCGCCTCAACGATCTCCTTGCCGCCGTCACCGAACAGGTCGCCGACCGCCGGCGAGGCCATGTTCTGCCCGGTGGTCGCCTGAGGCCAGCCGCCGAGGGTGACGCCTGATGCGTTCCATGCATTGACCTGCTGCCCTGCCGGCGGCGGGAAGTTGAACCCGGTGCCTTCGACGATGTCCACCGATCCGCTGTTGAAGAGGTCGACGGCAGCCGAGGATGCCCACGGGGTCTGGTTGAACGTGCGTGGCCAGCCGGGGATCTGACAGTTCGATTGCGTTGGGTACGTGACGCCCGGGCAGCCCGTTGGCCGGAAGGCCCACATCTCACCGCCGACGGGGTACGGGTCCCAGGGTGGACCGCTGGAGTCGAAGCCCACCACGATGTCGAGCTGTCCGTGATGCTCGAGGTCGACGAGTGTCGGCGTATCCCAGGCGGTGTCCCACAGGTTGATCGGGAAGCCGCCCAGCACCGCGCCGTACTTGTTCCAGGCATACAGATGGTGATCCCACGATGCAGCAACGAGCTCCTTGTTGCCGTCACCAAAGAGATCGCCGACGGCGACGCCGCCGAACACTCCCTTGCACCCAGTCGAGCAGTACAGCGTCTGCTGTGGCCAGCCGGGGTACAGCGATCCATTTCCATTCCAGACGTAGATGCGTCCAGCCTCCGAGGTCGCGATGACCTCCTCGCGACCGTCATTGCCAAGGTCGGCGAGGGTTGGATTCGTATGCATGGAGCCGCCTGTGTACTGCGGCCAGCCGGGAAGCACGGCGCCGGTGCCGCCGTCAAAGGCCCAGACGCTGCCGTCCTGGAAACCCACCACAACTTCCTTGCGTCCGTCTCCGAAGAGGTCGCCAACGGTTGCGCCCGCAAACGGCTCGAGCGACGCCCCCGATGCGGGAACCGAGCCTGCATGCGGTCCGACCACCGCGCCCCAGCTCTGGTTGAGAAAGCCGGCGGCCGACACTGGTGCAACCGGCATGGAGTACGCGACGCCGCCTGCGACGATCGCGATCGCCACAACGAATTTTTGAAGTCTCACTCTCGTCCTCGTCGCGCTCACGGATAGTCCGAAGCGCACCTGCAGGCATGCTCCTGTGCGAGGACCTTACGAACCGATAGCGGGCGGGTTTTGGCACACCACGGTTTCGTTACCGGCGATCGGTGCTCTGCTACCGGACGACCCCGCGAACGCCGGAACCGGTCGTTGTGAGAAGTGGTCAGGCAGACTACGCAATTCGTGATCGCCTATTTAAGAGTGGAGGCATTCCGATGGCGGAGACGGCACCCGCGGCGACGAACACTCCGTTCTGGATCGACCTGAGCAGCGCGGACCCCGAGGCGTCGCGGCGCCACTACACCCAGCTCTTCGGCTGGACCGCCGACTCCATCGCGGCACCTGTGGCGGGCGGCTATGGGATATTCAAGCTGGATGGGAAGGAGGTTGCCGGTGTCGGCCCGCTTCAGGACCCGAACCAGTCGACCTCCTGGACGATGTATGTCGTCGTCGCTGACGCGGATGCGACAGCTCAGAAGGTGAAGGCAGCCGGCGGCACTGTGCTCGCCGAGCCGTTCGATGTCCCGGACGCCGGCCGGATGGCGATCGTCGCGGACCCTGCGGGAGCCGTCACCGGCATCTGGCAATCGGGCAGCCACCAGGGAGGTTGGGCGGTCCGTGACATTCCCGGGAGCGTCGGGTGGGTCGAGCTCAACACGCGCGGCTTCGACGCCACCAAGCCCTTCTATCAGAGCGTCTTCGGCTGGGACCCCGTCCAGTCAGAGATGCCCGGTCCGCAGTACACGGAATTCCAGGTGAACGGCACGAGCGTCGCCGGCGGATGGGAGATGCCGGAGGGGGTGGAGGGCGACGCGCCGTCGCATTGGCTGATCTATTTCTCCGTGGAGGACGCGGACGCTGTGACGCGGCACAACCGCAAGCTGGGCGGTGAGACGCTGATGGAGCCCACCGACATAACGCCGGGCCGGTTCGCGGTTCTGCGTGATCCGCAGGGCGCCGCGTTCGCGGTCATCAAATCGAGCAGCTAGGGCCGCCGGTACGGCACGCCCGCGTCAGCTCTTACTCGTGGTGCCGTCGTCCGGCGCGGCTTCAATGCGGCCGCTGACGGCGGGCCCGCCGAGACCCAGCTCCTCTTTCATGGCGGCCAGCCGCTGGTCGACCGAGGTGCCGATGTCGGTGGCACGCACCTGGGCCTCGAGGGCCTCGATACCACCGGCGCCCAGGCGACCGAGCACCCCTGAATCCGCCAACTCGTTGACGGCCTCCGCCCTCGCCTGCGTGCTCAGCATCTTGTCCCGGGCGCGCTCGAGCAGTAGCTGAACCTCGTCCATCTCCTTGGAGATGCCCGCGGCGGTTTCGCCGGCGTGAACCGTGGCCTGGGCCGCGCTGTACTGGGCCTTCAGCGTCTCCTTCTGTGTGCGCATCGCGGCGACGCGCGCCTGCAGCCGCTGGCCGGCGACCTCGAGGTTGTCTCGTTGGTGTGTCAGGGCCTCGATCTGCATGCGCAGACCTTGAAGCTGGCCCTCGACCAGCTCGCTCTGTGTCAGCGCGCTGGCCGCGACCTCTTCGCGATTCTGCTCGAGCGCACGCCGGGCCAGCCCCTCGAGGCGGGTCCGATTCGACTCGATCTGGCGCGCCTGGATCTCCAGTTGCTTTTGCGCGGTGTAGACGTCTGCAACTCCCCGGCGTACGCGCTGCAGCGCCTCGAGTTGTTTCTCGTACGCCAGGTCGAGCGCGTCGGCCGGGTTCTCCATTCGGTCGAGCGCCCGGTTTGCCCGCGCCCGGAAGAGCAACTTGGTGCGTTGCCACAGTCCCATGGGTTCCATTGTCCGTGTTCGCGAGTGGTTTGAGACGCCGCGGGCTACCCTGTTAGCTCCGATGGATCGCACGAATTCGACCACCGTCGTGGCTGAGCGCAGCCGGCTCGACCCCTACGACCCCGCCGCTGTGGAAGCCAAATGGCGCCGCATCTGGGAGGAGCGTGGCGACTACCGCACGCCGCTGGACGACCCCGAGCGCCCCTTCTACATGCTCACGATGTTCCCCTACCCCTCCGCCGAGGGACTGCACGTCGGCCACATCATCCCGTTCGCCGGAGGCGACATCTACGGCCGATGGCGCCGCCTCAAGGGAGATGACGTCTTCGAGCCGATGGGCTTCGACGCGTTTGGGATCCACAGCGAGAACTACGCGATGAAGATCGGCGAGCACCCCGCAGTTGTGATGCGGCGAGCGGTGAACAACTTCCGCGAGAACCAGTTGAAGCGCATCGGCGCGATGTTCGACTGGAACCATGAGGTGAACACCGCCGATCCGTCGTACTACCGCTGGACGCAGTGGCTGTTCCTCCAGTTCTTCAACGCGGGCCTCGCCGAGTGGCGCGAGGGCGCCGTGAACTGGTGCCCGTCGTGCCTCACCGTGCTCGCCGATGAGCAGGTGGAGAACGGGCGCTGCGAGCGCTGCCACACGGTGGTTGAGACGCGCTACCTGCGCCAGTGGTGGCTGAAGATCACGCGCTACGCGCAACCGCTGCTGGACGCGCTGGAGACGCTGGACTGGTCTGACTCCACGAAGACGATGCAGCGCAACTGGATCGGCCGGAGCGAGGGCGCGACAATCCTGTTCGACCTGGAGGGCTGCAGGCGGAAGGACGTTCGCGTCTTCACCACGCGGCCCGACACCCTGTTTGGCGCGACGTTCCTTGTCATCGGCGCCGACCATCCTTCGCTGGAGGACTTCGTTCCGCCGGAGCGGCTCGGGGACGTCAACGCGTGGCGCAACCGCTTGCCACCCGCGTCCGACGAGCCCGACTTCAGCATCGGTATCGACCTCGGTTCGCGCGCCGTGCACCCGTTGACGGGACAGCGGCTGCCGGTCTGGGCCGCGCCCTACGTCCTCGGCGGCTACGGCACCGGGGCGATCATGGCGGTGCCCGGGCATGACGCGCGCGACTGGAACTTCGCCCGCGCCCACAGCCTGCCGATTGTCGAGGTCATCAGCGGCGGCAACGTCGCGGAGGCGCCGTACACAGGCGAGGGCGTCATGGTCGGGAGCGGCGACTTCGACGGTCTGCCTTCGCGGGAGGGCGGACGCCGCATCGTTGAGAAGCTCAAGGAGCTGCTCCGCGGCGAGGAGAGCATCCAGTACAAGCTCCGCGACTGGCTGATATCGCGCCAGCGGTACTGGGGACCGCCGATCCCCATCATCCACTGCCCCGACGATGGGCCGGTGGCGGTGCCGGAGGACGAGTTGCCCGTCCTGCTGCCGCACGTCGAGGACTTCCGGCCCAAGGGTCTCGGAGTCTCACCGCTCGCGGCGGTGGAGGAATGGGTCAACGTCCCCTGTCCCAAGTGCGGCAGACCAGCCCGTCGCGAGACCGACGTCAGCGACACCTTCCTGGATTCGTCCTGGTACTACCTTCGCTATCCGTCCACCGACTTCGACGACGTTCCCTTCGACCGCGAACGCACCGAGACGTGGCTACCGGTCGACATGTACATCGGTGGCAACGAGCACGCCGTGCGACACCTCCTGTACTCGCGCTTTGTCATGCGCGCGCTCCACGACATGGGGAAGGTCCCGGTACCCGAGCCTTTCGAACGATTCCGCGCCCACGGCATGATCATCATGGACGGGGCGAAGATGTCCAAGGCGCGTGGCAACGTGGTGAACCCGGACGAGTACATCGAGGAGTACGGCGCCGACACCTTCCGCGTGTTCATGATGAGTCTCGGTCCGTACACCGAGGGTGGCGACTTCCGTGATGAGGCGATCGCCGGTGTGCCCCGCTTCCTGAACCGCGTCTGGCGCGCGACGCAGCTCGCCACCGGCGATGACGCGCAGAACGAGGAGAAGGAGCGTCGACGCCACAGGCTGGTCAAGCAGGTGGACGACGACATCGCCGAGCTCCACTACAACACCGCGATCTCTTTCCTCATGGAGTTCGCTCGCGAGCTCGACCACGAAGCCATCGAGGGAAGCGCGCGCCGGGTCGACGCGGACACGCTGCTGCGCTGCCTCGCACCCTTTGCGCCGTTCGTCACCGAGGAGCTCTGGCAGCGCACCGGACACGACGACTCGGTGCACGTCCGCGGCGGCTGGCCGCACTACGACGCCGAGCTCGCCCGGCCGCAGCGCGTCACCGTTGCCGTGACGATCAACGGCAAGCGCCGAGCAGAATTCGAAGTCGATGCCGGCACCCCCGCGGACGAGCTCGAGCGGCAAGCGCTTCAATTGCCCCGGGTCGCGGATTCGCTTTCGGGCCGGACGCCGAAGAAGGTCGTCGCGGTCGTCGACCGCATCGTGAACATCGTCGTCTGACGCCGTTCACAGCCCGGTGCCACCTCCTGCTTGGAGCGTTCAGGCGTCGATGCGCATTCGCTGATGCGGGATGCCGTCCTCGACGAATTCTTCGTCGTACGGCACGAATCCGAATGTCGCGTACCAGCCGGCAAGATGCGCCTGCGCTTTGATCTCGATCGGGGGTGCGGCCAGCGACATCGCATGGCGCATCAGCGCTCCGGCCAGTCCGCGGCGGCGGTGAGCGATGTGCGTTGTGACGCGACCGATGTGATACGCGCCGTCGCGGTTGCGGAGGAGTCGCAGTGCCGCGATGACGACGTCGTCGTTTTCAACCCAAAGGTGTCGAGTGGTCGGTTCCGCGTCGCGCCCGTCGATGTCGTCATACGCACAGTTCTGCTCAACGATGAAGACATCGCCGCGCAGCTTCAGGATGCCGTACAGCTCATGCGGCCGAAGGTCGGCAAAGCGCGCCACATGGATCAAAGGGCTCGCGTCCATCACGCCCAAGTATCCGGGAGCGCTGTAACGGGACGCCGCGTAAATATGGCGGCGAAGCGGCCGGCAGTGTAGGCTGGAAGCCCCAACGCGGCGGTCTTCTCCACGCCCTGCTCAGTGCCGCGAACCTTGTGGAGTTCGCCCATGACTGGAGAGCCCTCCGCGTTCGAGGAGCGTGTGCTCGCGATCGACGACGCGCCGAGCTTTCGTTCCTACCTCGATCTGCGGCTCCGCCAGGAAGGCGCGACCACCTGGATGGCGGCGTCGGGTGAGGAAGCTTTCGAAGTGTTGGATGCGTTCTCGCCGACAGTTGTGATCGCAGACATCGTGCTCCCGGGAATGGACGGACTCGAGGTCTGCCGCCGCATCCGCGCCGACAGCCGGTACCGACGGCTTCCGATCCTGATCCTGACCGGAGCCGATCACTCGTCCGACGTGGGCGAGGTCGTCGGCCTTGGGCTCATCTGGTACCTCCGCAAGGGCGCCGACTGGCAGCTGACCATGCGCACGCTGCGCAATCTCGTCACTCGCGCCCGCGAGATGGCCGTCGCCTCGTAAGCCTGAGTCAGGCCAGCGCGCCGCCGCGCATCTCTGCCGTCGTCCCGGCGTACAACGAAGCAGCGGTCATTGCTGACGTCGTCCAGCGCAGCGCGCACGCGCTGCTCTCCCTGGGTATTCCCGACCCCCAGGTGATCGTCGTCGACGACGGGAGCACGGACGCGACCGCCGGGCTCGCGGCCGGGGTCAGCTCGACCGGGGTCAGCGTTGAGGTGCTATCGCATCGGGCCAACCGAGGCTATGGGGCAGCCCTGCGCACCGGATTCGGGTCGGCCACGGGCGATGCGATCTGGCTCCTCGACGGAGACGGACAGTTCGACCCTGCGGACCTGGCGGCGCTGCTGCGCAACTACTCGGTGGATTCTGTGGTGGCCGGCTTCCGCATCAGACGGAACGATCCCGCTATCCGGCGTTTCAACCAGGCCGCGTTCTTCACGCTGGTGCGGCTGCTTTTCGGGCCGACGGTGCGCGACGTGAACTGCGGCTTCAAGCTGTTCCCGCGCGCAGTGGCGCTCGGCCTTGAAATGGACGGAGCCCTCATCTCCACACAGCTCGTGCTGCGCGCTCGCCGCGCGGGCTACCGGATGGTGGATGTGGGCGTGCCTCACTATCCACGGCGCACCGGGCACGCAACCGGCGCCAGCCCCCGCGTGGTTGTCCGCGCCTTCGCTGAACTGGGGCGGATGGTTCGCGATCGCTCGCTGCTGAACGGGCTGCCACCACCCCCGTGACGCGCGCGTCAGCGGCTGTATGCCGTGACGCAAACGCCGGTCCAGCACTGCGTCGAGCGCGCGGCGTACCCGGTGGGCACGGTGGGAGCGGCCTCGTCAGGGCGGCGCACGTAATAGATGACGCCGTTGTTGGCCGTGACATCCACCGGCGCCGCAGCTACCACGGCCCCGGGAGGGTACGCCGCGGTTCCCCAGTACCACTGCACGTCGTTGCTCACGACAACGGTGCGATCCAGCACGGCGCGATCGGCGTAGTACAGGAATAGAAGGTATTGACTCGGATGCGCGTCGACGAGGTCGTGCGGCCCCAACCGCGCCTCGATCATCGCGATCGCACTCTGCGTTTGCGGATGCGTCGCACCCGCAGACAGCGTTATCGATGCTGCGGCCGTCGCGGCCACGCCCGCGACGACAACCCAGCGCGCCGCAACGAGCGCCAACCCCGCTCCGAGCAGTGGGAACAGCGGCCCCCAGACAACACTCGCGTAGCTGCCGGTGAGGAGCGGTCGCCAAAGGCTGAGGAGCAGAAGCGCTATGGCGGCGCCCAGGCCGCAGACAGCACAGAAGGCAGCCGTGCGACGGCCCGCGGGGGTGAGGCGGTGCCGGCGCACCAGCAGCGTGAACGCCATGAAGACGCCGGCGGCAACCGCGAACCCCTGCATGGCCAGCAGCAGCGGTTTGCCCGGGATGCCGTCATCCGCGGGTGGACCGGAGAGGAACTGCACATAGGCGCCGCTCGCTGTTGTCAGCGACAGCGGCGGAACCCAGAACGTTGAGCCCGTGTGTGTCAGCTGCGCGTGCGCAGCGATCAGCCAGGGAATCAGCGTCACAGCCGCGTCGGCGGCCGCAGCGGTTACCGGGGTCACGGGGCAGGCAAACAGAACAGTCGCTATGGCAAGCACTCGGCGGCGCGCCGAAGGAGTGGATGGAGTGGGCACGGCTCTGGCCTCGCGGTAACGTGACACGCCACCACGAACCAAAGTCCAGATGCCGGTTCAG